>Ga0209290_1000026_pt1 | contig 167506 bp, 164 predicted proteins | sample EN1Hudsemesocosm_2_FD_184632 | JGI IMG/M metagenome (GOLD analysis project Ga0209290, IMG submission 184632) | Methane-oxidizing microbial communities from mesocosms in the Hudson Canyon - EN10B Hudson Canyon (SPAdes) (version 2) | ecosystem: Environmental > Aquatic > Marine > Cold seeps...
CGTCTACAACAGGCTCTACTTCGTCCACGGGCTCAGTTTCTGCTTTAGCGTCAATACTTGTTTCAAGTTTGGCCTCTGTCGCGCCTTCCAATTTTGCTTCAGAATCAAGCTTTTCTAGCTCAAAGTTCTTTTTCGCTTTCTCAAGTTCAAGCTTCTCCTGCTCAAAGCGTTTTATCTCTTCGTCTAATGCAAGTTTAGCTTGCTCGAAATCTCTTATTTCTTGGGCAAGTTTTTCCTTCTCTTTCTGGATCGCAAGCTTCTCTTCCTTCAAAGCTTCCTGCTTCGCCTGAGAGTTTACTGGCTTTTTCTCCTTTAGACGCTTCTTTGCTAGTTTTGCTTTCTTAAGTTTTTTAGCTTTTCTATCTTCTTGACCTTTATCACGCTTACTCTTTTTATATGGAGATTCCTTACACTCTCCACGAGATGAATCTAGTCGGCAGCGAATTTTCCAAAAAAGTTTCAATGCCGTCTCATTATTTACATTATCATCTTTCAAAGCCAAGCGAACTCGTTTACTAAAGTGATCAATATCATCTTTTACAGACTGCTTGGTTTTGATCCAGTATTTTGCAGGTATTTCCTTTTCAGCATCTAACACCATTTTGTCAATTGCTTTCAATCTAGTCAGCATATAACTACGCATTTTTGCACCAAAATCTTCAGGAAACTGGTCTCGTTTTGCGATTGTCTGGAGCATGCCATAATATAAGCGGTAATCAAGAATACCACCTGATGTACCCAAACCTCGATAGAGTTCGAAGGTGTTATATGCCAGAGCGGGCATGATCACAATATCAATTGAACCGCTATTAAACTGCCCAGCAAAGTTCCCAAGCGTGACATCAACTTTTGAGCTGCCAGCTAAGTCAGCAAACTTTTTCATTTGAGGGTCGCCGTTCAATATAGCAAGCGTTTTACCAGCGAAGTCATCTATTTTATCAATAGAACGGTCATTCACAAAGGCATACATCGAACCGACTGGCGCGGTCGTTACAACTTCATAGTTACCTTCTGTCATCAGGTTACCTGCACGCTCCCGAGCTAATGTCGCAATCGCTAACTCTAAACCTTCTTGGGAGTTAATCGCGCCAATGGCGTCCATCGTGCCAGCGAATTTTACAAACTGACGCGACAAGATACTTGTCAAAACAACAGCTTCACATCGACCTGCTTTGAATTCTTTGGCGGCAAGATGTTCATCGGTAAAGGCGATGAAATTAATATTCAAGCCCCAAGCCTGGGCTTTAGGAATCACGTCTGAATAAAACGTCATAACAGGCCCGTTTCGTCCGACAGGATCCCAGACACAAAAAGTTTTATTTTCCATCGCAAAAATGGAAGAGCTCAGGGTAGAGAATAATAAAATTAGTAGAATATTACGCGCCATTATTACAGCTAACTCCATATAGCAAACAGGTATATTTAAATACGCACACATACATCTTAAGAATTAAGCATGGATTCAGTCACTATTCTTATATTTAATACGAATTCTGATCCAATTAATTAGACGCGCTCTGAGTGCACGCCTATAAAGCTGCCATAAAATAGCATACTTAGGGGAAGTATTTGATGACAGATATATCAAAATGCAAGATTTTTCAAAATAAATATTTGAATATCCACTACAGGAAAGCTAGGCGCGCCTAACTTCATCAGGGGAATATCAGCTGATTCCCTACAACTGATGAATCTTCTAGCTTATGTTTAAGGCGATACTCTTTCCCCCCTGACTAAGATGCTAACTGCTCTAAACTCTTTTCCATTTCCGTCAGTGTCAGGGTAAAACCTGATTCATTTTGCTCTAGGAAGTGCAAGCCACAGCGATAACCATCATTTAGTTTTGCACGATTACACACAAAGCCATTTACTTTAATTTCACGTTTATATTTATCAGAAACTATTAAGCGCAACTCATCGCCAATTTTGAAATTGTGTTCGCTCTCAATTGCCATACCAAAGCGGTTAAAATCAACCACACATAAGTTGGTATTTTGAGTGAGTTCTTCTTTGGATTTAAGGGATTGAAGTGCAATGGAAAGCTCAGGTGCGAGGAAGCGCTGGTGATGACGTCGTTCATTTGTTGTTATATTCATATACTACCCTGATTGATATTATCAACTGTTATTAGAATTCAACGTTTAAACGTTAATAATCAGTTTAGGTGAAGATTAAGCAATCAACCATTTTTAAATTCTTTTTAAACAGTGGGTATAACTTGGTTTTAAGGGCTAATGAGTTCGGCGCCTTTTAAAGAAGCGATAAAACGCGTCAGATCATCTAAGTATGAATTTTCAAGGGCGATATCCATGCAAACAACTTCAGAGTATTTAACATTCACCACCCGCCCTTCATGCCGTTCAAGCCAATGCCGTAAGCTCTGCTCATCTGCAAAATTACAGTTTATTTGAAACTCATCCAGCTGTATATATATAACGGTTGAAGCATGATCATAAGCTTGCTGGGCAGCGTGAGAATAAGCACGAACTAATCCACCAGCGCCTAACTTAATGCCGCCAAAATAGCGGGTTACCACCACCATGACATCACCAACGTCCTTATGTTGCATCACATTAAGTATCGGTTTGCCTGCGGTGCCACTTGGCTCGCCATCATCTGACATTGCAACCGACCCTGGCTGCGCAGGTGAGCCAAAGATATACGCCCAACAATGATGACGGGCATCAGGGTAATCCAGTTTGGCTTGAGCCAAAAATGCCATCGCCTGTTCACGATCTGAAACCTTAGCTAGGCGTGCGATAAATCGGCTCTTCTTAATTTCGTAACTTACTTCTGTCACACCTTCAGGAACAGGATAATTCTTATTCATATGAATTTACTCAAGTACGAATCACTAAGAGACGGCCATTTCGTTTTTCAAAATCCAATAAGTAATCATACTTATGATAAAGAATATGCAGTTTAAGCAGTTTCTGTTGATCGTCCAGTGTGAAGGAAAGATATATTGGCTTATATTGAAAAACACCTCGTGCTTCGGGTTCACTTGTCTCGAATTTTATGAAATCAAAAGTGTAAAAAAGCGTCTCGGCTTGAGTGTCATTTTCAATACGCTCAGCTTGTCCAAAAACAGCTAGCAAATTAGTTTTATTCGGTAACGCTAAAGTCGGTAGATTATTTAAAGTAAAGCGCATATCAAGTCGACTTAAACTCAAATCATAGTCATCTGAACAAATAGACCTCAATATTGGTTCAATTAAAGCAGGCCCGAATAGTTGACTCAACATTTTATCGAGCTGGACTGACTTTAATATCGGGGTGCTATCCACCGCATGATAAGCTATGCTTAGTTCAAAGCTTTTTCTATCATCCCCAAACTGATCTTGTATTCGGAAGATATCCTGGTTGATCACGCGCGTCTCTTCACCCTCTGAGCCCTGCATATAAGAACCCTCTATATAGGAGCTATGAATAGCCGCAGCATTAAGATATCGAAGTAGTATTTTTCGAGGTAAAACCGGATTTATAAATTTAATTTTTGACGAGTCAGCCTGTACGCTGAGATTAATATGCTCGTCAAAGTCACAAAACTGATCACCAAACTTATACAGCGACCAATATCGACAACTACTCAAACAACAAATTACTAAAAAGCATAAGAACAGATATCGGTACATCATCAGTCAATCGCAGGTAAAATTGTAAAGTATCATAAAATAAGTTTTATTTGCGCCTTAGTCTCACTCATAGGTCTATTCGCGCCGAGCGTTCTCAGTTATGCTTGCGCACTTTATACCCTGTACATTTATCGGTTCGAATTTTTATTGTATAAGGCGTATTTACAACATTTGCAGTACATCTAAATCCCTTGCATTATCGATCATTAAAGATGTATTTATCTCGACTCGCAGCATCTTGGACGGAATCAGTATGAAATCATTGAGTTTAGCAGATCAAATTTTCTTGTGGCTAGAAAAGCGACAACAACCCATGCACGTAGGCGGCTTACACCTATTCAGCTTTCCAGAAGGTGCCGGACCAAAATATGTAACCGAACTAGCCGAATACATGCGCTCTTTCGACCAGCCTATTGCGCCTTTCAATCAAAGACTTTCAAGCCGCTTTGGCCAATATTATTGGGAAGAAGACAAACAGTTTGATTTAGAGCACCATTTCCGACACAGCGCACTACCTAAACCAGGCCGAATCAGGGAGCTTTTATCACTCATCTCGGTAAAACATGGTGCCTTAATGGATAGAGAGCGTCCAATGTGGGAGTGCCACCTGATAGAAGGCATTAAGGGTCGTCGTTTTGGCGTGTATTACAAAGCGCACCACTGCATGATGGATGGTGTCGCTGCCATGCGCATGACATCAAGGCTTTTATCAGAAGATCCTAATCAAATGAGTTTGCCACCATTGTGGGCAGTACCTGAAACTAAAAAGCAACGCACGGTAAATGTCGGCCATAGCAATATTGCGAGTAGTCTAGCAACATTGGCGAGCGCAGCTGGTAAGCAAATTTCAACTGTACCTACGCTCATCAAAGAAGTTAGCCATGCGATTGGCCAGGCAAGAGTAAACCCCGATTATGTATCGGCTTTTCAAGCACCGCCGAGCATTCTCAATAAACCCATTACAGGTTCACGCCGCTTTGCTGCTCAATCCTACCCTATCGAGCGATTCAAGACACTGGCCAAGAAAACGGATGCGACCTTAAATGATATCGTTTTAGCTGTTTGCGGCAGTGCTTTACGTAATTACCTAATCAGTCAAAAGTCATTGCCTACCAAACCTTTGATTGCGATGGTGCCGATGTCGATGCGTAAAGATGACAGTACCTCAGGCAACCAAATTGCAATGATACTGGCTAGCTTAGGCACACATATAGCAGACCCGGCCCAGCGCCTGGATATGGTTAAAAATTCAGTACAGGATTCTAAAAAACGTTATTCACAAATGACTCTTGAAGAAGCTATTAACTATACAGCGTTAACATTAGCCCCAGCTGGCTTAAACATGCTGACCGGTTTATCCAATAAACTACAAGCATTTAACGTGGTCATTTCAAATGTTCCTGGGCCTAAGAAAAAGCTTTACTGGAATGGCGCGCAGTTAGATGGCATGTACCCTGTATCAATCCCTCTAGATCGGATAGCATTGAATATCACTCTAGTCAGCTATATTGACCAGCTTGAATTTGGTTTCACAGCCTGTCGCCGGACTTTACCCTCAATGCAACGTTTATTAGACTATGTTGAAATTGCAATTGATGAATTAGAAATTGCAGCGGGTATTAGGTAAGCTGAATACGCACCTTTATAACTTTAACAGTACGGTAGATGAAAAAGTATGTCACAAGAGAAAAGCAGTAAACCGGAATCCTTTGAGCAAAAAGTAAGTTATGGCTTTGGCTGGCAGTTTGGCCGCCAAATGCAAAAAAATCGTTTCGAAGGTATGGATATTGAAGCAACGATTCAGGCACTCAGGCAGTGTTTTAATGGTGAGTCCTCACTGCTTTCTGAAGGTGAATTAAATGAAGCCTATGATGCCGTTAAAGAAAACCGTATGAAAGTAGAAGCCCAACGCGCTGAAAAGTATCAGGAACTTTGTGCCACCTTCCTCAGTGAAAATGCTAAGCGAGAAGGCGTCAAAGTAACAGCGTCTGGCTTACAGTATGAAATACTGGAAACTGGAGAAGGTGAAAAGCCTGCAGGTGAACAAGTTGTGCAGGTTCACTACCATGGATCTTTCATTGATGGCCAAGTGTTTGATAGTTCTGTTACGCGTAATGAACCTGCAGAATTTGCCTTGGATCAGGTTATACCGGGTTGGACAGAAGCCCTCGCGATGATGCCTATCGGTTCAAAGTGGCGTATTGTGGTACCCCATGAACTGGCTTATGGTGAAGCAGGCTCGCCACCCGCGATTCCACCGAGGGCAACCTTGATCTTTGAAGTACACTTGATGTCGATAGTCAGGTAATTTGAAACGGTGCGCCAAGCGCACCGAAGCGTACTAAACAGCCTGAAACAGGCTACCTGCTAAAACTGGCCAATGAGCAGACCAACCTTTTGTTGGCCATTCTTTAAATCCTGTACGTACATATTGATGAATTCGACCTTCAAGATTGACCAAGAGTAAATTTGCACCGCTGATTGCAGTCAACCTGAGCTTTTTCTGCTCTCGCACTTCTGACTCACGAATCACTTGCCGAATTTCAGTTTCAAGACGCTCAAAAATATGCGCTGCACGTTGACGAACCTTTGGTTTCTCACCCCCTAAGGCACTGCCTGTCAACAAAGCACACATACCAGGATTTTTCTCGGCAAAAGCCAAGACAAAAATCAAAATCCGCTGCAAACGATCTATCCCCTTAGGTACATCTTTATTAATAATTTTAATGCGAGTGAATATAGACTCTTCTATAAACTCGATTAAGCCTTCAAACATCTTCCCTTTACTGGGAAAATGGCGATACAAAGCCGCTTCGGTAACGCCAACTTCCTTGGCCAAACGTGCTGTGGTAATCCGTTCACCGGGATTTTTCTCAAGCATTTCAGCCAACACTTCTAGAATTTGCTGACGACGGTTTGGTTTTTTTTCTGTAGGCGTTTTTTCACTCACTGTCTGTTTCCTATTAGTCGATAGAGCTTATTAATGCATGGAAAATGCTTAGACAATTAAACCTTCAATCGGTGATGATGCCGAGGCATAAAGTTTTCTTGGCATGCGACCCGCTAAATAAGCATCACGCCCACATTCGACCGCCAAGCGCATCGCCTTAGCCATTAAAAGAGGATTTCGTGCGGCGGCAATCGCGGTATTCATTAAAACACCATCGCAACCAAGCTCCATAGCAATCGTGGCATCTGAAGCCGTACCGACGCCCGCGTCAACCAAAATAGGCACCTTCGCATTTTCAAGAATCATCTTAATGTTATACGGGTTACGAATACCTAAACCCGAACCGATAGGTGCACCCAAAGGCATAACAGCTACACAGCCCATGTCTTCAAGACGCTTCGCCACTAAGGGGTCATCGGTCGTATAGACCATGACTTTGAAACCGTCTTTAATCAGAGTTTCCGCTGCGCTTAATGTTTCAGTGACATCAGGGAAAAGTGTTTTCTGATCACCTAAGACTTCAAGCTTCACCAAGTCATGCCCTCCTAAAAGCTCACGCGCTAACCTACATGTTCGAACCGCGTCTTTAGCCGTATAACAGCCAGCCGTATTTGGCAAGATGGTGTACTTTTCAGGAGAGATGACATCTAAGAGATTTGGCTCATCGGGGTTTTGGCCAATATTGGTTCTTCGAACAGCAACCGTGACTATTTCGGCACCACTGGCTTCAATGGCCAACTTAGTTTCATCCAGGTCTTTATATTTTCCGGTACCTACCAATAGCCTCGATTGATAAGACTTTCCTGCTATCACTAAAGGGGATTCTGTGTGTATCTCTTGAGTCATGTATTTTTCACTTGTTATCTGTATCACTGAAAATTTAAAAGGCCAAATAGACTATACCAATTAGCCGCCACCGATTGCTTGTACGACTTCAACCTGATCACCGGCTTTGAGAAAATAAGTACCATGCTCGCTACGCGAAATAATGTCTTCGTTGACTTCTATAGCATAACGTTTACCTTCCAGGTCCAAGCCCTGTATCAAGGTACTGAGACTTGCATCACCCGCCACTTCAAAGGCTTCACCGTTTAAGTTAATTTCGATCATAATGTATTACTACTCTATCGTCTGTTCTGCACTTTTCTTACCCATACTTTTAAGCGCCAGTATCAAATAAAACCAAGCCAGGATAAATGCAAGGCCACCGAAAGGGGTAATCGCACCCAAGCCCTTTATACCACTTAAAGCCAAGGCATAAAGACTACCACAAAATAGCACTAATCCCAGCAGGAAAAGGCCTGCCGCAAGCCCATATTGCTTTATTTGAGCCTTAGAAATATCCGGCATGTTCATTAATAAGCCTAGCAACAATAACGCGAGTGCATGAAACATTTGATAACGTAAAGCGGTGTCGTATACCGCTAACATCTCTGTCGAAATAATATTCTTCAAAGCATGCGCGCCAAAAGCACCCAGCACGACTGATAATAGGCTTAAACTCGCACCAGCCATCAAACAAAACCGAGCCGTAAAAACAGTTTTTCTTTGCTTATCATTCATAATGGCTCACTCTCTCGATACAGACTCTTCTATACAGACACGTTTAATACTCAAGCTCACAATACCGACCAGTCACAAAACCGAACAGTCGCAAGCAATACGTTCACTGGTATCCATATTGATAGCTGTTAATGTGCCACCCCAAACACAACCCGTATCCAAAGCCTGAAATTGTTTTTTCTCTGGCCCTTCCAGACCGGTAATCCCAGACAAAGCTGCCCAGTGACCGAAAAGTAACTGGGTCTTATCTTTTCTGGGCAGACTAAACCAAGGCACATACGAGTCCGGCGCTTCTTCTAAGGTTTCTTTCACTGCAAAATCCAACTCACCGGTCGGTTTAACAAAACGCATACGGGTAAGATAGTTGGTGATCACTCTCAAGCGCGCCATCCCCTTCAAAGACGAGGACCATATTTCAGGTTCATTACCATACATCACATCAAAGAACTCAATGCTATTAACGCCCTGCAGTTGAGCGCTCACTTCCAAACTCAAAGCGTAGGCTTCTTCAATTGACCATATATGCGGAATGCCTGCATGACTCATCGCAATATTATTGGCTTTATCCCAAACCATTAAAGGCTGATGCCTCAACCAGCTCATCAAGTCTTTACAGTCTGTCGCCTGAAAAATCTCATCAAAGGTATCTTTTCGCTTAGGACTGCGCTCGCCATAATAGGTGGCTAATAAATGCAGGTCATGATTTCCCAGCACCACTTTAGCAGGGTGGCCACCTTCACGACCCAGGCTTTTGATTAAACGCAAACAGTCCAATGAATCCGGGCCGCGGTTCACCAAGTCTCCGGCAAACCACAACTCATCTTGAGTCTGATCAAAAGAAATTTTGTCTAACAGACTAACTAAAGACTGATAACACCCTTGTACATCACCTATCGCATAGCGAGCCATATGGATCTTAGCCTTTGGATAAATTTGAAATTAGCATATTCACATCGGATTCATAAGCTAGCGGATCACTTGCTTTGTTATCGCGAAATGCCTCCAGACGTTCCTGACAGGCGCCACACTTACCACAAGCACGCTCTCTACCGTTATAACAGGTCCAGGTTTTTGAGTAATCCAAACCCATGGCTAAACCTTTCGTTAAGATCTCAGTTTTATTGATATCTTGAAACGGCGCAATGATATCAACCACTTCATAATTAGCCACCTTGGATACCGCAGCCATTTTTTCAACAAACTCAGGCCTACAATCCGGATAGATTGCATGGTCGCCACCATGAGCACCATAATAAACAGCTTCAGCCTTGATCGAGACCGCATAGGCAATCGCTAACGACAGCATAATCATATTACGATTAGGCACGACGGTAGATTTCATGCTTTCTTCTTCATAGTGCCCTTCAGGTATTTCAATATCGTCAGTCAAAGACGAGCCAAGTAATAATTGATGTATCGCGGTAATATCAACAATTTTATGTGGCAGACCTAAATCGTCACACACTTTCTGGGCATAGTGCAGTTCTTTTGAATGCTTCTGTCCATAATTGAAGGATAAAGCATAAGGGCGCTTGCCTTGAGCCAGCGCCTGGTTAAGAAGCGTGAAGGAGTCCATACCTCCTGAATATATCACCACGACTTTTTCTGTCATTTCGTTTCTCTTTGCATTAGGTTTAGCGTCATATTTATTGGGCTATTTTATAGAGGGCTTGTGTAAATAAACAGCCTTGAATCAACAGTCAGACAAGATGATTCAAGGGCAACGCAGTTCGATCAATAATTTTACGTAAGACAAAACTTGAATGCACCCCAGTCACACCCGGAATTCTGGTTAACTTACCTAATAAAAATTCTTGATAAGCCTCCATATCGGTGACTAAAACTTCCACCATATAATCAGCAGATTGACCTGTAATCAACATGCAGGAAATCACTTCAGGACAAGATTCTAGGGTTTCTTCAAAAGCTTCAAAACGGTCAGGCGTATGCCTATCCATACTGATCTGCACAAGGGCTGTCAGTTTTAAACCCAGTTTGTCCCGATTTAATAAGGTCACGGTTTTATTAATAAAACCATTGTCTTCTAACTGCTTCACCCGCCTTGAGCATGGTGAAGGTGATAAACCCACTTTTTCTGCCAGCTCGAGATTACTGATGCTGCCATTTTTTTGCAGCTCTTCCAGAATTCGACGATCTAACCTATCAAGAGTCACCATTAAACACCTCTTTAATAAGGACTAATTTCAACTAAAATTAACAGAAAGCAATATATCACTAATATTATTACATATTGAAGCTAATAATTGCGCACAAAGTTTTAATATACGTATCTTTGCAATCATTCCCCCCTTAATCTCCCATATAATTTCTTCTCGTTAAGTAGCAAGTACGGCTCGTAGCCATTACCAGACCACTCAAAAAGCGGTTCTTGGCGATGACCTCACAAGGGTCAGAAAGTTTGATTGCCACAAGCAAAAAATATACGAGCTTTTCGATGTCTATTTAACAAACACGATTCATCAGTCACTATTTATTAGTCACTATTTATTAGTCACTATTTATCAGAAATTAGGGAGTCAGTGCTCATGCTAGGGTTCAGCCACACAAAATACCGCCCTTTTGCCCCAATCAAGATGGCCCGACGCACATGGCCGGATCAGGTTATATCCAAAGCACCAAACTGGTGTAGTGTCGACCTACGTGATGGAAATCAGGCGTTAATTGAACCGATGACAGTTGAGCAAAAACAGCAGCTATTTAAGCTTCTGATAAAAGTAGGTTTTAAAGAGATTGAAGTGGGTTTTCCGGCAGCATCGCAGCCTGATTTCGATTTTGTTCGCTGGATAATAGAAGAAAATCAAATACCTGAAGATGTCACACTTCAAGTGTTGACCCAGGCAAGACCAGAATTAATAGCGCGTAGCTTTGAGTCCTTAAAGGGGGCACGTCGGGCAATCGTACATGTTTATAATTCGACCTCGACAGTACAACGAGAGCAGGTTTTTAAACTGGATAAACAGGGCATTATTGATATTGCAGCGCAGGGTGCGAGTATTGTTAAAAAGCTTGCAGGTGAGAACCCAGAAACACAATGGACTTTCCAATACTCCCCTGAAAGTTTCACGGGCACTGAATTGGATTTCTCGGTGCAAGTCGTGGATGCGGTTACCTCTATTTGGCAACCCACACCTGAACGACCGTGTATTATTAACCTACCGGCGACAGTTGAGGTATCAACACCGAATAGTTATGCGGATCAAATCGAATGGTTCTGCCAGCATGTAGCCAAGCGTGATTCTATTATCGTTAGTGTTCATACCCATAACGACCGAGGCTGTGGCGTTGCGGCAGCTGAATTGGCTGTCATGGCTGGCGCACAACGGGTCGAAGGTACCTTGTTAGGTAATGGTGAACGTACAGGTAATATGGACATCATCACCATGGCCATGAATATTTATAGTCAGGGCATAGACCCAGAATTAGATTTAGCTAATATGGCTGAGATAGTTCGAACAGTTAAAGAGTGCACCCAATTACCTGTTCATCCACGTCATCCTTATGCCGGAGAATTAGTTTATACCGCATTCTCGGGAAGCCATCAGGATGCCATTAAAAAATGTTTGGATATTCAAACCAATAAAGATTCGAGTAGCCCTTGGGAAGTCGCATATCTACCGATTGATCCGGCGGATTTAGGGCGAAACTACCAAGAAGTAATCCGGGTCAACTCTCAATCTGGTAAAGGTGGTATCGCGTATACCTTAGAACGCGACTATGGTTTACAACTACCACGTTGGTTACAAATCGAATTTAGTCGTGAGGTTCAAAAACAAACTGAGTTATCGGGCGGTGAAATAACTTCTGAAGCCATGTGGGACTTGTTCAAAAAAGTCTATATTGATCAAGCCTCACCCCTTCACTTGGGGCCCTTCGAATTAAAACGAAGCACGCACGATCAAATGAAGGCGCAGATTTTTTCTGGCACTAATATGGTTGAAATTTTGGGAGAAGGTCATGGGGTGATGGATGCATTTACGAATGCAATCAAAAAAGAATATGGCTACCAAATTGCTATTCACGAATATTCTGAACACGCTTTACAGCATAGAAACGATGCCGAAGCTGTCGCCTATATTCAAGTCGACATTAATGGAAAACGACACTATGGCGTCGCCGTGCATGAGGATATTATCACGGCTTCCCTCAATGCAATTTTGAGTGCTCTGAATCAGTTAATACGCTCTCAACAAAACATAAGCATTGCGTCTTAGTCTTGATTAAGTAATGTTTATTACTCAAGCACTCGGGCCTGAGTAATAAACATTCAAATTCATTCATTCTTTATTTATTTATTTATTTACGAGAAGTATCACTCTCTAATAATGGAATCACTTGCTGATTCAAAGCCTCAATTTTTGGTAAACTTCTAGCTAAATCATCCACAGACATGGGTTTATAAAAGAAATAGCCCTGAATAAAATTCACTTGACGACTATTCAGAAAACTCAACTGGTCTTGCGTTTCAACGCCTTCTGCAATCACTTTAATATCCAGCTCATGCGCTAAACGAATCACAAAAGAAATAATCGCCTGACGCTGTTTATCAAAAGACAATTCTTGTACAAATGATTTATCAATCTTCAGAAAATCGACAGGAATTTGTCTTAAATAGTTCAAAGATGAAAAGCCAGTGCCAAAATCATCCAGCGATATACTGATCCCTAAACAGCGTATTTTCTCAATTAGGTTAATCACCCCGTTCAGGTCTTCCAAAAAACAACTTTCTGTAATTTCCAGCTCAAGCAAGCTCGGAGGGAAAGTACTTTCTTCAAGACTCTCAACCAACACCTTATAGAAATCAGGATGCTTTAATTGCTTAACTGAAATATTAACTGAAATATTGATTTCTTTGCCTTGTTTAATTAAATCAGCTCCTATCAGACAAGCTGATTTCAACACCCAAGTTCCAATCGGAATTATGAGTCCTGAGTCTTCAGCAATCGTAATAAATTCGGCAGGCTGTAAGATACCCAGTTCAGGGTGTTGCCAACGAATAAGCGCCTCTGCTCTGAGCTGCTGATTGGCTTGAACCCCTATTTGCGGCTGGAGATATAATACAAACTCCCGATTTTCAAGGGCATTCACCAACTCTCTCTCTCGCCTTAGCTTTCGCGGTATTGTGATATCCATATCGGGCTCATAGAATATGGCCTGCCCTTTGCCAAGCTCTTTTGCTGTATACATCGCCAAGTCCGCTTGTTTAACTAACTGAGCCGGATCAAAACCCTGCCCAAAGTTAACGGCAATACCAATACTCGCCGACATATTTATAGGCTGGCCATCCACCGAAAGTGACTCCTGTATCGACATTAACAAGCGGTCTGCTACAGCTTCAATTTGTTCATTATTTTCAACTTTATTAATCACAACCGAAAACTCATCGCCACCAAGGTGTGCAACAAAATCGTTATGCTTAACATTGCGAGAAATTCTTGATGCGATCGTGCTCAGCAAGAAATCACCCGCTTGGTGCCCTAAATCATCATTCACCCGTTTGAAGTAGTCCAGATCGATATAGAGTAAACCAATACCTAATGCTTCTATTCTCGCACTCTCGGATAGGGTTTGCATATGTCGCCAGAAATGCCTGCGGTTTGGTAAATGCGTGGTCGCATCAAAGCCTTCATCATCACCAATACTCGCATCCAATAATTTAAATTCGCTAATATCATTTGCGACACAAATATAATGTGAAATCTGACCTAATTTTTCTCTCACCGGGCCAATAGTTAGACGAATCCAGCGACTCTCACCTTCTGAACCTTTACTTTCAAACTCGCCCTCCCAGTAGGAGCCTTTTTCTATTACTTGCTTCAGTTCAGGATACTGTTCTTCTGCTTCTTTTACCCACTGGTCAAGCAATGAGGTTCTTTCTGTTTCAAGGTCATAATCAAGCTCATATATATCAATAAGTGCATTGTTCATAACCTCCACTTGACCATTTGGTTGACAGATCATCACCGCAGAAGTGTGGCTTTTAACACTTTCTGCAACACTTAAAATGGATGCGTTCTGTAATATCCGCTTCTCAATTTCACTCTGTAATTCACGCTGTCTCTGGTTTAACTCTGAAACTAGCTTTTCATTGAGCAAGGCCATATCTCTAGCTTTCTGAAAAATAGCATGTTGTTCCTGGAAAGTCGTAGAGTGATTTTCGATAAGTAATATAGCTTGCCCTTGTAAAAAATATGCAAAGCCTTCTAGTTGACACTCCGTTCCTGATGCATCTTCTTCTGTCCAGATTCCAGATCGAGCAGCCAAGTGTTTAGGTGTTTGCCAGGTTTTTTCTGCATCAATCAGGAAGTTTTCAATAAACGGAAAACGCTGGCATAAGGCTTCATCTGGAATAGAAAAGTCAGCACTATTCTTTTGTCGAAATTCATTTGTCAGTAAGTTCATAAACCAAGCGCAAGGATTGCCCAAGAGTTTAAAAGATTTATCTTCCTGCCGTGCGAAAGCTATGACACCCAGCTCTTCAAGTATATCGCCTAAAATCATCATAGTTTAAACCCTACCTGTCTCGAGGGTCATTTTCTCTACCAATGCTCGGAACGCTTCTTCGACATTTTGACCTGTCTTGGCACTCGTCGTCAGCGTCTCAATGCCCAGTTTTTCGATCTCTTCTAGCTCAGATTCACCCAGTTTCCATTCATAACTCAAATCACTTTTATTCAGCAAACCCACGATTGGCACACCGGGTAAATGTTGCTCTATTACCGCCTGGAGCTTTTCAGCCATATCGAGGCTTTTTAAACGAGTACCGTCCAATACCAGAAACACTCCAGCAGCGCCACGTAAAAAACTGGGCTTAAGTTCAGTAAATATGTCAACACCTTCAATGTCCCATATCATTAACTGGAATTGTTCATCCTCTACAGTCATTATTTTTTTGGAAATCTTCACCCCAATGGTAGTTAGATATTTATCACTGAAAATACTTTCCACAAAGCGCTTTACTAAGCTAGTTTTACCGACTGCAAACGGGCCAACCATACAGATTTTCTTAGCGATTACTTTAGTCACTTCAATGCTCCATCATTGGGCCGGGGATCTGAATCTAGGCCGGTTTCTGAGTCTAGGTCGGTTTGTAATAGTTTCGGTGTCACTAAGATATTGACACGCCGCTGAGATTTTTCAGCCATTGAGGCATGATCAATATTTCCAACACCCCAGGCAATCATAATATTTGATGCAATGCCATTTGCCACTAGCATACTCCGAATAGTATCTGCCCGCTTTTGACTCACTGTCTTATTTCCATATTCAGTGCCTAGGTTATCTGCAAAACCCATAATAATAATTTGCAAATCAGCAATGCCGAAGCGCTTCGTCATATGCTCTAACGTTTTCACATCATTAATTAAGGTGGGTATTTTGTCCAGGCCAGGCTGAGTCAGTTGCGTGGCCTTAGGTTCAAAATAGAAAGTACTGCTTTCAACCCTTGCCACTAAATCCCTATACAGCTCATTCTCAGTTTTAGCTTTTGGTTGGGATAAGGGAACTGGTTTGGGTAATGGACCAAAATGAACAACGGTGTCCTTAATATCAATTTTAATAAACGTACTGTTATCAGTACCCTTATTAAAGTTGGTATTCGATTCTTCAATAACTACATCCGGTAATCGAGATTCGGGACTGCGAAGCACTTCTATACTGACACTGGTATCATCTTGTTTAAACTCCAGAACAACATAGCCTTTTTCCTGACGAATATTATTTTCTAGATCCTCTAATAAACCTTCGTGTTGATAGACATTAAATTGCTGAACACAGAAATAACTAAAAGCAGCCACTAATACACATATCGCCAACCAGGGCTTTCTTTTTGGAGCCTGAGCCACTTTCTGTGAGATTAAACATTCCGATAAGAGTGAATCAGCCTCGTCGAAGGGGCTTCGATCGCCATCAAATTTTGCCAATAAATATGCGTAGCGCTCATGAATTGATTCAATGACCCTATGAGCCTTGCTTGTCAGCTCATCCGATGCATTTCCTCGCACAGCAAGTGCAAGAATAGCGTGCGGCCCGGCAAAAAGTAATAACTCCAATTGGCCAAAACGGATTCGTTCGAGCGTTTCATCGGCGCGTAAAGCGTCATCACTCGCCGAGAAAGAATCAGAAACGAAGTCACTTATTGCGGTTAACATACTGGAGACTAATTCTGGGTCCTGCGCGACAACCTCTTTAGCTGTCACAGAATGCAATAGTAAGCCCGTTTCATGATGCACGAGGAATACTTGTTCCACGCGGTATTTGACCGTCTGCAGTAAGACATATTGGGCATAGGGTATGCCTGACCGCCAAGCCTTGACCCGCCAATTCAGCGAACTTAGCGTTAGGCTTTGCTCTAATAAAGTATTCAGCGACTGAATCATTTCAGTCAATGCATTTGAAACCGCCTTGCGGATTGCCGGCCCCATAATGGGAAAAATAATATTGGTAATACGCTGTGGATTGTCTTCAATAGAACGACCTATCGCTTGATCTACTACTGGCGCGAGCGCATCTCCCAAAGATGCGTCTTCCTGGTTGCTAAGATGAATAGCTTTTGCCAGCACTTTGGCTACACGCTCAGCATCTTCTTCCTTCGATATATAGCGATTCAATGCCGAAGCATAATCATCACCTAAAAGAAGTTGTCTGAGTTTGAGGTAATTATTATCTTCTACCGACTCATCAGCACCCTTTAGCTTGGTGCTAGTTCGACCTTCTCCCGATAAGCCTTCTGAGGCTTCGCAGTCTTCCATAGACTATTATCCTTCTACAGAAAGTAATTTAAGGCGACTCACTGATTAAGCTATTTGCCATGTTAGACAATAGACCAGCGAGAACCTTCCGATCAGTCTTACGCTCAGATAAATCGCCTGATGCCGTATTCAGTTGCTCATTCAACTCTTTGTACTTAGCTTCCATGTCAGCGGCCAATTTTTCAGCCTCAGAAAAGAGTAGTTTTTCAAGTGTCTCTTCGGCGTCTTCAGTTTGCTGTTTGAATGCATTCAAGTCTTGCTGCAAGGCGCTCACATCATCTTCTATCAAGGCAGCGTGATTCTGACTCGCATCGTTTAACTGGGCGACATGCTGGGATAAATCATCTAGTTTATGGTTCAGATCCTGCTTTAATGTCTCGATGGATTGATGGATTAGTTTATCTATAGAGTCAAACTGCTTTTGGTTTTGTTTATCCAAGTGCTCAATCGTTCTGTTTACACTCGCGATTTGTTCACCAAATAATAGCTGTTGTATTTCTTTGAGTTGTACTTGCGGGTCCATAACATCTGAAACCTCAGAAGCTGCTTTGGTCTTATTCTTTTTCCCGGTTGTTGTGCCCATAATTGTCCCTTCTTTGGTCTCAATAAATATACACCCACATTACTGGGAGGGGGTAAGTCAAACGAGATACCGATTGAAGCGCGAGGAGACGACTTTAGGGCACCTGCAAAGACATTTTTATTGTTGGAATGAAAAAATAAATCGACGCTATAAGATTAGTATAAAAATTAACCTTTTAAAGGAAAAAGCAGCTTTTTACGCTTTTCTGAGCAAAAAAAAGCCAAAAAAAATGGCGTTAGAAGCCATGCTCTAACGCCATTTATTAAACAATCTCTTCTACAATCAGCTTACTGCATCAGTGGCGAGTCAGAAACACTGAAATCAAAACCTTCAATATCAGCCTCCATAACCAGTGAATGAATATACTGAGCAATCGCTTTGCGGCGCACTTTTTCATTCATGTAATCAGAAATACGCTCTTTTACCATGTCATACGGTAAGGCTTTACCTTCTTCACGATGATTAATGTACACCACATGTACACCATAACGGCTTTCAATCGGTGAAGCAGCCAGACCTTGCTGACAGTTAAATAACTGTCGCTCGAATTCAGGGACTGTTTGCCCTTTACCTAGCTGCCCTAAGTGTCCCGCCGTTTCTGCTGACGGGCATTTTGAATGCAGTTTCGCTAATTCTTCAAATAAGCCAATATCAGCTTGAAGGCGTTTAATCAACTGCTCTGCTAACTCAACAGCTTCTGATCTTGCAGACGCATCATCAGGTGCCGCATCGAGTAATATATGGCGCGCTTCGATTAAAGGCGTGGTCATAAATTTTTTCGGATTGGCTTCAAAATATTGGCGACAATCTGCATCAGTCGCGCTTGGGATTTCAACTTCTTTATCCAACAAAGCTTCTAGAAAAGTTTCATCGCTGTCTTTTGTACCGGTTAGTTCTAACTCACCTGCCCTCTGCTTTAACAACTCACCAATAATCAGTGATTCACAGGCTTTATTCTTTGACTCAGTATGCGTTTCTGCCGTGTGATACTGCATCTCTGTTACAATCGTAGTTTCATCAAACTCTGTATTATTCACGCGGATCATGCTGCACTCCAACATTCAATTTCTTAAGTAAAAAGCAGGCCTTACTTTACAGTATTAAAAAAGGGCCAGACCTTATGGACTGACCCTTATATAAGGCTTTTTTAAAATATTTCAATCAGCCTTTAGCGCTTAACCTTTAGTTCTAACAACTTGATAGTTACGCTGAAGGTATTTAACAGGCACACTCCAAACATGCACTAAACGACTGAATGGGAACAATAAGAATAAAGTCATTCCCAAGACCACGTGTAGTTTAAAGATGGGGTGAACATCTGAAATAGCGGCAGAAGCGGCTGTAGCATCAAACATTACAAAATTCTGCGCCCAAGCCATTAGCTTCAACATTTCTGCGCCATCTAAGTGACCCAATGATACGAAGATCGAAATAAGACCTAGCACCAACTGCACTAATAGTAACAACAAGATAGCAATATCCATGTTTGAGCTAGTCGAACGCACTCGCTCATTAGTCAAACGACGCTGAACTAAAATGACCAAACCATATAAGCAGATCAAACCAAAGAAACCACCCATGCCCATCGCAATCAACTGCTTAAATTCAGCTGATACGCCTAAAGCATGCCAAACAGCACCAGGTGTTAATAGACCCACAAAGTGACCTAATAAAACCATAATGACACCGATGTGAAATGGTAGGCTACCTTTTCGCAACTGCTTGCTTTCTAACATCTGGCTAGAGCCAGTTTTCCAGGTATATTGATCGCGGTCATAACGAACAATCGAGCCTAATACAAACACTGCAATAGCAATGTAGGGATAGATTCCGAAGAATAAATGATTTAAGTAATCCATTTTTCTTATCCTCTTTTTTCAGGAGTAGTTGCAGTTTCAGCTGCATTTGATGAGGTATCAAAACCTACCCAGTTAACCGGGATATCTTGATCACGACGCTGACTTTCGCTCGGTCGGCGTGTTGCCGAATCACAGCTTTTGTCTAGCGACTCGGCACCAAATGTCACTTCCTCTTCTTCCCACTCTTTATCAATTGCTTGCTTAGTATCATCTCTTTTTTCACCCGAGATCTGCTCTCGAATTTCATCAAGATTTACCGTGCTTTCTGCAACAGTTAACAGCGCTTCGAACAAAACTGAGTAATCACTTTCGCGTTTTTCTAAACGACAGAGCAACAAACCAAGAATGTGTTCCATTTCTTGTAACCAGTTTTTAGCATTCTCATCGCCCTGAGTTGAAAGAAACTCTAGGAACAAAGGAATATAATCTGGTAACTCGTGCTGGCTTAGCTCTAGGCCTGCTTCGCGGTACATGTTGACCAATTCAACCATGGCTTGGCCACGATCTCTTGATTCGCCATGTACATGCTCAAACAACCATAAAGCCACAGAGCGACCACGCTCAAATAAGCCGTCATACTCACTTTGCCAGTCGATCACATCTTTCGCGGCGTGCTTCTCGACAAAGTCTAAAAGCTTGCCTTCCAAGGTAGGCTCGAAGCCTACCTCGGTAATGATTTCATCCAGCTCGGTCTTATGCTTAAGCAGGTCTTCCCGAGGGTAATCAATCAAGCAAGAAAGTACGTTTAATACTTTCATTTTAGAAGTTCCCATCTTAGTCACCTCCTGAAACCGCGATAATATTCGCACGGTTACTTGGTTTATTACCGCCAAACATATTGACTTCATTATTGCCATCACTACAACCATTGCCGAAGCTGAAACCACATGAACTCTTCATGTCATAAGCATCTTCTGCATAAGCTTTGTGGCTAGTGGGCACCACAAAACGATCTTCGTAGTTGGCAATCGCCATATAACGGTACATTTCTTCAACTTGTAGCGCTGTCAGACCTGCTTTCTTCAGTACTTCCAGGTCTTCTTTGCCATCAACTTGCTGAGAACGTTTGAATGAACGCATGGTAAGCATTCTTTCTAAAGCCCTAACAACAGGCGCTTCGTCACCCGCCGTTAACAAGTTAGCCAAGTAACGAACAGGTATACGTAGAGACTTGATATCCGGAATCACACCGTCCATACCAATGCTGCCTTTTTCTGCTGCATTCTGAATAGGCGACAATGGTGGGATATACCAAACCATCGGTAAAGTACGATATTCAGGGTGAAGTGGTAAAGCCACTTTCCAATCCATCGCCATTTTATATACCGGTGAAGCTTGAGCCGATTCAATCCAAGAATCCGGAATGCCTTCTGCACGTGCAGCTTCTTGTACTTTAGGATCATTTGGATCGAGGAAGATATCCAACTGTGCCTGGTACAAATCTTTCTCTTGTGGCGTCGCTGCTGCTTCTTCAATGCGATCCGCATCATAAAGCAGAACACCCAAATAACGGATACGACCTACACAGGTTTCAGAACAAACAGTCGGTTGACCGGCTTCTATTCGAGGGTAGCAGAAAATACACTTCTCTGACTTACCCGATTTCCAGTTGTAGTAGATCTTCTTGTATGGGCAGCCCGATACACACATTCTCCAACCACGACACTTGTCTTGGTCGATCAGCACAATACCGTCTTCGTCACGTTTGTAGATAGCGCCTGATGGGCAACTAGCCACACAAGCAGGATTCAAACAGTGCTCACATAAACGTGGTAAGTACATCATGAACGTTTTTTCAAACTGTCCGTAAATATCTTTTTGGGCGACTTCATTGAAGTTTGCATCAACTTTACGTTTCGCAAATTCCGTACCCAGAATTTCTTCCCAGTTCGGACCCCAATTGATCTTTTCCATGATCTGACCGGTAATCAGAGACTTAGGACGAGCCGTTGGCTGGTGCTTACTCTCTGGCGCATTATGTAAATGCTCGTAGTCAAAATCAAAAGGCTCGTAATAATCATCAATTTCAGGTAAATCCGGGTTACCAAAAATATTCGCGAGTACACGTAGCTTGTTACCTTGACGTGGCGTCAAGGTACCATCGTTACCTCGCACCCAACCGCCATTCCATTTTTCCTGATTTTCCCATTCTTTCGGGTAACCAATACCTGGCTTGGTTTCAACATTGTTAAACCAAGCATATTCAACACCGTCACGACTGGTCCACACGTTTTTACAAGTTATAGAACAAGTATGACAGCCGATACATTTGTCCAAATTCAGGACCATACCTATTTGTGCACGTACTTTCATCGCTATGCTCCTTTCTCTAGTGAGGCCACGCGTTCTTCATCCAACCAGTCAACTTTGTCCATTTTACGAACAATAACAAACTCATCTCGGTTACAACCTACAGTACCGTAGTAGTTAAAGCCGTAAGCTTGTTGAGCATAACCACCAATCATATGAGTTGGTTTCATCACGGCTCTGGTCACAGAGTTGTGCATACCGCCACGTGTCTTAGTTGTTTCAGCGCCTGGCATATTCACCTGACGTTCCTGAGCGTGATACATCATGCTCATACCTTCGTTTACACGCTGGGAAACAACCGCTCTCGCTGCTAATGCACCGTTAACATTAAACACTTCGATCCAATCGTTATCTTCAATACCTGCTTTCGCTGCATCTACTTCAGAAAGCCAAACAATTGGTCCCCCGCGAGATAACGTCAGCATTAACAAGTTATCCGAATAAGTTGAGTGAATACCCCACTTCTGATGTGGTGTAATCCAGTTCAGAACAACTTCTTTATTACCGTTGCTCTTCTTATTCAAGAGTGGCTTAACAGTTTTCATATTAACAGGCGGCTTATAGGCACATTGTGTCTCACCAAAATCACGCATCCATTCATGATCCTGATAGAACTGTTGACGACCTGTCACTGTTCTCCACGGGATCATTTCATGCACGTTGGTGTAACCGGCGTTATATGAAACATGCTCATCTTCTAAACCAGACCAAGTTGGTGAGGAGATGATCTTACGCGGCTGAGCCTGAATATCACGGAAGCGAATTTTTTCCTCTTCTTTTGGTAGCGCCAAATGCCTATGGTCTTTACCTGTGAATTCAGAGAGAGCTTCCCATGCTTTAACCGCTACCTGACCATTGGTCTCTGGCGCCAAGCTTAGAATAACTTCTGCTGCATCAATCGCTGTTTCTATTTTTGGCCTACCAAGATGCGCGCCTTCTTCGGTGTGCTTGTAGTTCAGCTCACCCAGGAATTTAACTTCATCTTCAGTATTCCAATTAATACCCTTACCACCATTACCTAACTTCTCAAGCAATGGACCTAAGGACGTAAAGCGCTTGTAGGTATTTGGATAATCACGTTCAACAACTGCCAAGTTTGGCGCCGTCTTACCTGGAATTAGATCACACTCGCCTTTCCACCATGCTTTAACACCATCTGGTTGAGCAAGCTCTCCCGGTGTGTCATGTTGAAGTGGTACAGTCACTAAGTCTTTTTCAATGCCTAAGTGGCCAACACAAAGTTCAGAGAACTTCTTCGCAATCCCTTTAAAGATATCCCAGTCAGACCTTGATTCCCAAACAGGATCAACCGCTTTTGACAGTGGGTGAATAAACGGATGCATATCCGAAGTATTCATATCATCTTTTTCATACCATGTTGCCGTTGGCAAAATAATATCTGAATACAAGCAGGTGGTAGACATACGGAAATCTAAAGTCACCAACAAATCGACTTTACCTTCTACCGGCGTATCATGCCATTTCACATCTTCAGGTTTTTTCGCACCACGTTCATCAAGGTCTTTACCTTGTAAACCATGCTTAGTACCTAATAGGTGGCGCAACATGTATTCGTGCCCCTTACCAGATGATCCTAGTAAGTTTGAACGCCAGATAAACATGTTATGCGGGTGGTTCTGATGCGCATCTGGATCTTCACATGCAAATTTGATTTCACCGCTCTTTAACTTCTCAACCGTGTATTCTTGAGGCGTTTTACCGGCCGCTTCTGCATCTTTGGTCAATTGTAGTGGGTTTAAGTCCAGCTGAGGTGCTGAAGGTAACCAACCCATACGTTCTGCGCGAGTATTGTAGTCAATGATAGAAGCTTGCCACTTGGACTTATCAGCCAGAGGAGAAATAACTTCTTCCATTTCTAACTTCTCATATCGCCACTGACTCGCGTGATTATAGAAGAAAGACGTACCGTTCATTTGACGTGGCGGACGCTGCCAATCCAAACCAAATGCTAACGGTAGCCAACCACACTGAGGACGTAGTTTTTCTTGTCCAACATAGTGAGCCCAACCACCACCTGACTGACCGATACAACCACACATCATCAACATGTTGATAACGCCACGGTAGTTCATATCCATGTTGTACCAGTGGTTCATCGCGGCACCAATGATAATCATGCTGCGACCAGTTGTTTTATCTGCATTCGATGCAAATTCACGCGCTATCTTGATAATTTGCGCACGCGGTACACCGGTAATAATTTCTTGCCATGCTGGCGTATATGGTTTGTTCTCGTCAAAATCAGACGCTGAGTTAGGACAATTTAAGCCATGTTCAACACCGTAGTTCGCTAAGGTTAAGTCAAATACTGAGGCAACCAGTCTTTCAGAACCGTCTGCAAACTTAACTTTCTTGGCAGGTACTTTACGTAATTGATTCGCATCATGGTCAGTATGATCAAAGTAACCATACTCATGCTCTTGTCCACCAAAGTAAGGGAAAGCAACATCAACCACTTCATCAGAAGTGTCTTTCAATGATAAACCAAGCTTGATTTTATCGCCGGTATTGCCATCTAACTGGTCGATGTTCCACTTACCTTTTTCACCCCATCGGTAACCGATAGATCCCGTAGGAGAAACAAGCTCGCCCGTGGCTTCATTGACAGCGATTGTTTTCCATTCAGGGTTATTTTCCTGGCCGAAATTATTATCTAGATCAGAGGCTCTTAAGAAGCGGCCTTGCTGTAAACCTTCAGAAGATTCATCTAATAGAACAAGGTAAGGGAAATCGGTGGTGGTACGTACATATTCTGTGAAGTAAGCACTTGGCTTATCAACGTGGAATTCTTTTAGAATTACATGTCCCATTGCCATTGCAACAGCAGAGTCAGTACCCTGCTTCGCAGGAATCCACTCATCTGTCAGTTTCGCCACTTCTGAATAGTCAGGCGTGATAGAAACAGTCTTTGTGCCCTTATAACGTACTTCTGTAAAGAAGTGAGCATCAGGTGTACGTGTTTGTGGCACGTTAGAACCCCAAGCAATAATATAACCTGAGTTATACCAATCTGCTGATTCTGGCACGTCAGTCTGTTCACCCCAGATCTGTGGCGAAGCAGGCGGTAAATCACAATACCAATCGTAGAAGCTTAAGCAGTTACCACCAATCAGTGATAGGTAACGTGAACCTGCTGCATAAGAAACCATAGACATGGCAGGAATCGGAGAGAAACCTGAAATACGGTCTGGACCAAAAGTTTTAGACGTATAAACATTGGCTGCTGCAATGATCTCGTTTACTTCTGCCCAATCAGAGCGCACCAAACCGCCTAAGCCACGTTTGGTTTTATAAGATTGCTGCTTCGCATTGTCCGTTACAATAGATTCCCATGCTTTCACAGGATCCGAATGCTGCGCTTTCGCTTCACGCCATAACTTTAATAAGGGCTTACGTACTTTTGGATACTTAAGGCGGTTAGCACTATAAATATACCAAGAATAACTAGCACCACGCGGGCAACCACGAGGCTCATGATTCGGTAGATCGGGGCGGGTACGGGGGTAATCCGTTTGCTGGGTTTCCCATGTTACTAACCCGTCTTTAACGTAAATTTTCCAGCTACAAGAGCCGGTACAGTTTACACCATGTGTTGAGCGTACAATCTTATCGTGCTGCCAGCGACGGCGATAGCCATCTTCCCAGCTTCGATCTTCATTAGTTGTTACGCCATGCCCTGAAGCAAAGTCCTGTTTTTTCGTTTTGAAAAAACGTAACCTGTCTAAAAACTGACTCATTTGTGGTTCCTCACCCTGATTCACTCATCTTAGAAACAAACATGCATACCGTATTAAAGTACATACTTCATAAAAGTACATAAAATATTCAACATTAATACTTAAGTTATATTGCTTAAAAGTGAACGATTATTTTGAACAGTTACTATTCTCTGTACAATTGCATATTGCACGAATGGCGCAAGTATAAGAGAGTGCTAAGATATTGAAATTGATTTGAGTCAATTTGGTGATTGCCCCTTTCAGGCATAATACCTACATCTACCTACTTGTAGTTATACGACAATTAGGATAACTCATTGATATATAACACTTACTACTTATTAGTACTCAATTATATTCGGATTGGATTTTTTAGGGGTATATAACTTTGAAACAGCCAAAACAACAATTTATACATTCGGTGATGAGTTATATTAATCTCTCATTATTCACCATTATAGGTATCACCTTACTCTCCATCTTTTTTTCATTCTGGATGACTGAACAAGCAGACTCGGATGCTCATGCCATTAACTTGTCAGGCTCTATGCGCATGCAAACTTTTCATATTGGCCTGGCAATCTCACAAGCACCCGATAAGGTTATACCTCTTATCAAAAAACTTGATGAAACATGGAACGCGCCTTTATTCTCCAACCTACAAGCGCCTATTAATAACCAGGAACTGGAACAGGCCTTCATCTTAGGCTCTCAACACTGGTTTAATAAAGTTCGCCCTCTTTTATTAAGCAATAATTCAACAAATCCTTCTATGTTTGCTTTACTCAGCAAGCAGGTACAGCTCACCGATACGCTAGTCAATGAACTCCAAGGTGAAGCTGAATCAAAAATCCGCTCCCTCAGAAAACTCCAGATCATTACCGTGTTTTTTACCACTTTAGTCGGCTGCCTGATTTTCTACTTATTAAAAAACAGAGTTGAAGCGCCACTTGACCGCCTGACCGAAGCAGCCGAAAAAATGCGTGACGGTTATATTCAGCAGCATATTAATATCCATGGTAAAGATGAACTAGCGCTACTGGCAGCAACCTTTAATCAAATGAGCCAATCCATTACCGAAACATATCAACAATTAGAAAGTAGGGTTGAGGAGCGAACCAAAGAGCTCAAGCAAAGTAATACCGTACTTGAATACTCCTTTGGCGTTGCAAGAAAGGTACTGGAAGACCAAGACAAAAAACTGGATTACCAGGAAATCATTGACGACTTATCAAGTGTATTAATGCTCAAGGATATCGAGCTTTGCTTATTTACCCAACAAGGTGAGCGACCTTATTTACAAATGGATCTCAACGAAGGGAGTGATAAATTATGCATCAATGGGACTTGTGATAAATGTAAAGGCTCAGGTCCTTTTAATGAGATCAGTAGCCTTGACCTCACCTATAACTATCCCGTCACTCACCATGATAAACAGTATGGCATTATTAAAGTAAAGCAGAGCTCAGGTAAACCTTTATTGCTTTGGCAACAGAAGTTGCTTCATTCCAGCGCCGACCAACTTGCATTATCCCTTTCTTTACAGGAAACAAAGGAGCAAGAACATCGTCTTGCCATGCTCAGTGAGCGCACTGTGATGGCAAGAGAGCTACACGACTCACTTGCACAATCGCTTTCTTATTTGAAAATCCAGGTCACGCGCTTACAAAAATCACACGATATGAAGAAGTATGATATGCAACAACCTATTATTGACGAGTTGAGCGGCGGCTTATCCTCCGCATATCGTCATTTAAGAGAACTGTTGACGACCTTCCGTTTAAAAATTGATGATGGTGGCTTGCATGGTGCTATTGAACAGACTATCAAACAATTGAAAGCGCGTAGCGATATGAATATTCACCTCAACTACTCTTTGAAGAGCCTACCGCTCAGCCCTTCTGAAGAGATACATTTATTACAAATATTACGTGAAGGCAGTCAAAATGCGACCAACCATTCTAAGGGTGAACACCTGGATATTTCACTCTCTCAGCTCGACAACAAAAAAATCGAGCTCAAGATACATGATGATGGCGTAGGCCTATCCGATAACCCTGAAAAGCTAAATCATTACGGCTTGGCAATCATTCAGGAACGAAGCCGTCATTTGCAAGGCGACCTCGTCGTAAAAAGTAAAACAGAGGGTATAAAGGGCACACATATTAATCTTCAGTTTTTACCTTCTTATTTGAAAGATAATGAAACCAAAAAAGGTTTAGCCCATACTTGATTTTGATAATTGAAGCAGCCTCAAGATTAAGGTGCTAAACGCTCTATCGCCCAACTATCATCATGTAAACGAGTATATTGAAAACGATCATGTAAGCGGTTTTCACGCCCCTGCCAAAATTCAATGCGTTGAGGGATAATACGGTATCCGCCCCAGGAAGAAGGTAAAGGGATTGACCCTGATTTGAATTTCTCGGCTGCTTCCCGATATTTCTGTTCCAGAAATGAACGCGACTCAATCACTTCACTCTGATCACTGCACCAAGCGCCAATTTGACTACCGCGCGGTCGGGTCGCAAAGTATTTTAATGAAGCCGCACCTGATATTTTCTCGCACCGGCCTTCGATCTTGACCTGACGATTCAAAGGCAGCCAGGGAAACAGCATCGCGACCTGAGGGTAAGCTTGAATTTGCTTGGATTTTCGACTGTTATAATTGGTAAAAAAAATAAAGCCCTGCTCATCAAACAATTTAAGTAAAACAGTTCGAATAGAAGGGCCGCTTTCCTCATCGCACGTGGCCAGGCTAAAAGCATTAGCATCTTCAATGCTGGCATCTGTTGCCTGCTGGAACCAGGCTTCAAATTGTTTAAATGGGTTATCAAGCAAGGCGTTTTTGTCCAAGCCCTTACTCATATATTCTCGTCTATAATCACTAATATCCATACCGACTTCTCACTCATACTTCACAATAGCTAAGTTGTCAGAGTTTGCCGCCTAAGGTCTTAGAACACAAGATAGTTTCTCGATTTCTTAAATATTCAACTTTGTCCGCTTTCTCGCTTTCAATTAAAGATCAACAAAAAAACGTTTCCGAATCCAGGTATCCAATGATGCTTTTCCTGGACCATACATTAACAGGACAAGGAGCATGGTTCCCCAAAAATAGTGATCATTCACACCGCCAGGACTTATGTCAGGATAAGAAATAGCTGCAAAAATATTCAATATAAATAAAGCAGCTGCACTGAAGCGCCCTGCTAATCCAACCACTAATAAAGCAGGAAATAACAACTCAGCAAAAGTCGATAAATAAGCCGCTATATCATAGGGAATTAAGGGAACTTCATACTCATATTGAAATAACTCAAGCGTTGTATTCATATTCTTTATCTTGCTTAAGCCAGCAAGAAAAAAAACCTTGGCAATGTAGAGCCTGAAGATAAGCAGAAAGACGACTTGGCTTTTTTCAATCCAATGCGCCGCTAAAAGATAAAGTGTGGCAATTTTGCTTACTAGATTCATAGAAAACTGATCCGAAAGACCTTATTTAGAGCTGAGAAAAGCAAGGCTCCAGATATGAAGGGGGGGGTAGATAGAATACTAGATCCTTAATAAAAACATTTTCTTATTAAGGATCTAGGCATAAAAAAGTGCTTAAGATTACTTTATTTTACCATTAACGATTTTTGAGCAAGTACCTTCTGGCACATATACCCATTCTTCAGCATCACCATCTTTCGCAGCTTGACCTGCACAGCTATGCTTGCTCGTACCACAATCATTCATACCTGCTTTTGCAATGCCTTGGCATTTTTCAAAGCCTGGCTTTCCTGCAAGTACTTCACTTGAAGCTGCCATAACACCCATTGTGACCATACCGATGATAGCTGTTTTACTTAGATTTTTTACATTGCTCATTTTTCTCTTCCTGTTTTAAGTGGTACTTATTTAAATAGTACAAATTGATTTAGCACATATCTTAGTGAGTACAGATGTATAAGAAATATTCAGCCTCTAATTATATGAGGTTAGCTTTAAAGACCCTGAAGTCTTCAAAAAGTTCACATGAAAGCCAAATTAATTCTAGATGAGAAATGGAGGGGAGCAATAGGAATAGGCAAAACACTTTATTACCAAATAGTTATACTAAGATAACCCTATCTAGGTATTTAACAAAATGCCTTTCAGCCGGAATCCATTATTTTACTACCTAAATAAACATAAAAGAGCTGGATTCCGACTGAAAAAGCTACCGGAATGACAGGGAATTGAGTCATGAAAGGTTTTAAATAATACTATATTGAAGATAGTCGCTGAATACCACCCAGAAAAAGATGCCCTAAGAATTTTGCTTTTTCTTCATTGTTATAGCCAATGGTTTCATCAGAAAATATCTCAACGCTGGATGCAATCATAGCAGTGGTCATCAGTTTTACAGGGAATTTAGGCGCTAAACCCGCATCAATAATTCCCTTCATATCATGCTCTAGGTCAGCGATAATACCCACCAGTTCTTTTTCTGAATTCACGAACTGTCTGAATACATTTGAATTTTTAGCGATAAATTGCTGCATTTTCGGGCGGTGATCAGTGAGCTGACTGTAGGCACAGAAAGCCCCCATAACGAAACTCTCAACAGAGTCCGCTTTCATTCTGGCATCATTAAGCACCGTGCGCACCTGAACCAGATAGTCAGTGACGAGTTCAGCAAAGATGGTATCTTTATCACCACAATGATTATAAAAAGTACCTACTGACAAGCCACTCGCCGTGACAATATCTGTAATCGTCGCACGCTCATAGCCTATCGTTGAAAACACATCCAAACCCGCAGCAAGAATAGCTTTGCGATTGGTTATTTTTTTTTGCTCTCTACGTCCCATCTGTAAGCTCATATTCTATTTCTTAAACTCCTTTATCAAACAACTATTCCCTAATCATGATTCAGGTGCAGGCACTTTATGATTCAGGTGCATACACAGCAATATTTTCATGACCCATACCTTTCAAATGACTAGCATGAAGCTGGCTCATTGTGCCCTTTTCACAGTATAGCAAATAATTTTTTTCTGGCTCCAATGATGCAACTTTGCTCATCAACTCATAAAATGCGATTTCTTGAATCGTATTGTTAGTTAACATCAAGGGTTTCTTTTCTCGCTCATCAGGATGACGAATATCAATAACGATATCATTAACATCGGGCACTGCAACAAGATCCACTTCGGCAATAGTCTGAATACGCGTCATCACATCATCAATTCTGATAGTCACACGATCCTCAATAGCTTGATTTAAGACCTCAAAATCAAATTTTTCCTCTTCTTCGAGAATACGCCCCATTTTGGCACAGGTAGTAGGTCGATCAGATATAACGCCACAATATTCAGGCATATTTTTAGCAAAATCTTCTGTTCCGATTTTCGCTGATATTCTGATGATATCCTGCTTATCCATGGTGATAAGGGGACGCAAAACCAAAGTGTCTATCACTCGGTCTATCACGCACATATTTGTCAGCGTTTGGCTGGAAACCTGCGCAACACTATCGCCCATTACCAGCGCCTGAATTCCTAACGACTCCGCCACCTGATCAGCTGCTCGTAACATCATACGCTTCAGAACCACACCCATTTGCGAGTGATGAACATTTTTTAGTATTTCAGCAACAACGTCCTCAAACGACACTGAAACAAATTTCACCCGATGAGAAATACCATATTTTTCCCATAGATACAGCGATACTTGTTTCACACCAATCTCATGTGCAGCACCCCCAAGATTAAAAAAGCAGAAATGCGTTTTTAGGCCACGCTTCATTGTCAGATAACTCGAAACTGTAGAATCAAATCCACCCGAAATGAGTGACAACACATCATCTTGCGTGCCTATCGGATAACCGCCCAAACCTTCATAGCGCTGTTCAATGATATAAAGCTCAGAATCGCGCACTTCAAGCTTTACAGTCAGATCCGGAGTGTGAAGGTTAACGCCGCCGGTGTCATTATGTTGAAGTAAACCACCACCGACATAACGTTCGAGCTCATGGGAACTAAAATTATGATTGTTCCCACTCCGTTTAATACGAACAACGAAACTTTTACCTTTTATCTGATCAGCAAAAACAGCCTGGGTATGCGCCACAATTGCGTCGAAGTTATCATTGATATTCTCAATGCTGTAGTTTTGTACTCGCAGAATATTGGCGATTCCCGGAATGCGCTGTAGTGTCGCGGCTATTTGCCCAGCCAAGTCCATAGAGTTATCAGCATGCGTGACTTCTATTTTATCCCAAAAGCCTTGCACTGAAACATTGTCAAACTCACGTTTAAGCACTTCATTAATATTTTGCCTGAGCTGCTGAACAAAGCGTCTGCGCACAGGCTTACTTTTAATGGTAATTTCAGGGAATAGCTTCACTACAAATTTCATATATAACTCACAACACAAAGATAATCAGAACAATATTTTGCGCGCTATTCTAACCTTATTTTTACGAAAATGGCGCAGAATTTAAACAAAGTATTTGTTCAAGCCGACTATACTGAAATGATATCCACTGAATAAGGATTCCTTATGAGTATTAATGCACGCATTACACCCAGCGGCAGTATGGACGTATTATCCCGGTACGAAGTCGATTTATTAAAAGATAAACATAATAAACACCTCTATGACCTTTTTCGACGCTGCTCTCTAGCAGTATTAAATTGTGGTGTACTCGCCGACGACAGCTCAGAACTACTCGCTCAAAATAAGCACTTTGATATCAGTGTGGTTCAACAACCCAGAGGCATTAAATTAGCGATTAAAAATGCACCTGAAACTGCATTTGTAGATGGTGAAATGATTCAGGGTATACGTACCCATTTATTTGCTGTTTTGAGAGATATTATTTATACCAATAGCGTGGTGAGCAAGGAACACGAACTGGACCTTAATTGTTCTGACCACATTAGTAACTTCATCTTCCACTTACTTCGTAATGCCAACCTGCTCAAAACAGATGGTTCGACCGATATTGTCGTCTGTTGGGGAGGCCATTCAATTAGTCGCTCTGAATACGACTTTGCTAAAGAAGTCGGTTATCAGTTAGGTTTGCGTGCGCTAAACATTTGTACCGGCTGTGGTCCTGGCGCAATGAAAGGCCCCATGAAGGGTGCAGCCGTGGGCCATGCGAAGCAACGCCACCAATTAGGTCGTTATATAGGTGTAACAGAGCCGGGCATCATCGCGGCGGAATCACCTAACCCGATTGTGAATGAACTAACGATATTACCTGATATAGAAAAACGCTTAGAAGCTTTTGTACGCCTTGGCCACGGCATCATTGTCTTTCCTGGTGGAGTGGGTACAGCAGAAGAAATCTTATATCTACTCGGTTTATTATTGCATCCAGATAACATTAACATGCCTTTCCCTCTGGTATTTGCAGGCTCAAAGCACAATGAAGGCTACTTTAAAATGATCGATCAATTTATTGGAGAAACACTTGGGGAAGTTGCCCAAAGCCGTTATCAGATTGTCATCGATGACCCTGTTAAGGTCGCTAGGATTATGTCTCAGGAGTTAACGGAGGTAAAACAATATAGGCGCATCAGACGAGATGCCTATTACTACAATTGGTTATTAAAGATTGATTCAATTTTCCAAACCCCTTTCGAGCCATGTCATGAAACGATGGCCGCATTACAGTTACATAAAAACCAACCAATGCATTTACTAGCAGCAGCACTGCGTCAGGCTTTCTCGGGTATTGTCTCTGGCAACGTAAAACAGGATGGAATTAAACATATACAAGAAAAAGGACCTTTCAAAATATATGGCGATATGGATATATTGCAACCCTTGGAAAATTTGCTGGAAGCCTTTGTCAAAGAAGGCCGAATGAAATTACCCGGTAGTGCCGCATACGTTCCCAGCTATGAAATTCAGCTTAAACGCCCGTCAGATTAAATAAATGTGACCTTTGTTCTATGATAAAGTCCGAATTAAAGATAAAGACCGAAATATAGATAATATCATCAATGCACAAAGGTCAGCATATTCACTACTTTAGGCTATTGTAATAAGTTGCCAGGTTATCCATGTCTGCATCACTCAATCCTGCAGCTTGACCTTGCATAACAACCGCCATACCACCATTTCGCTGTTTTGATTTATACGCTTTCAAGGCATTAACCATGTACGTTTTATTCTGACCAGCCAAATTGGGGTACATATCCGACGCAGCCATACCATTTGCACCATGGCATGCACCACATACTGCCGCTTTTGCTTTACCCGCAGCAGCATCACCCGCCATAACATTCGCACTTAGTGCTAAAGCACCTGTCAATAAAGCAGTTGTAATCACTCTCTTCATCATTTTCTCTCTCTTTTAATTAGCACTAAGCAGTGCAGTCTATTTAAAACATACTAACCAAGCTTACTCGCGCAATCAATGCTCGGTGCATACAACAAGATTTATTAAGCAATCAGCTACTTACGTATTTATGTCCGATCCCATTATTGCAAGCCCACTGAATGAGCTCCACTGAGTTTATACCTCACTTGACCTGCATCAACTCGTTTTATCTAACACTAGGTTATATTAAACTCAAGACGTCAAAGTACATACGTTGTCGTCCGTTTTAATCAAGTGTGGTAACTTGTTAAGCCTCGGTTTTTCCGAGGTTTTTTTTTGTATAAATGAAATCCAAACTCATTTCAGCAACTCATACTCTCAAATAAACACTTTATATAATTTTTCTTTAACGATTACTTTACGCTAATCTCTATCTTTTGTGTTTCCCCACAGACATAATCTGTAGCTTAATAATGATAAAAATGGCCCAGCTATGAATCCTATTGAAAACATTGCCCTGATTGCTCACGACAATCGAAAAATTGACTTAATCAACTGGTTAGCCCTGCATCAGGAGTCAATCAGCAAGTGCAATTTTGTCACCACCGGCACCACGGGGAAATTAATTGAAAGTAAAACCGACCTTAAAGTAGAAAAAATGCATAGCGGCCCTCTCGGTGGAGACCAGCAAATTGGCGCGCGCATTTCTGAAGGCAAAATAGATTTACTTATTTTCTTTTGGGACCCACTGGAACCCATGTCTCACGACCCTGATATTAAAGCCTTACTAAGAATTGCAACCTTGTGGAATATTCCCGTGGCCTGCAACCAAAGTACGGCGGACTTCATCATTCACTCACCTTTAATGAAAGATTATCAACGCGAACAGCCCGATTTTGAGGCCTATCAAAATCGCAAAACATAATCATGAATAATATTCACATTCTATTTTGAGACTTTCGCCCTTCCAGTTAACCCACCGAATCGGTTAGGATAACGAATAGTTTACAGATCAATTTTCAGACAAATGAGAGTTTACATGCACTTTTACAAACGTCTTCCGTTTATCTTTCTTTTAGCCACACTAGGCTTTTTCAGCAGCACCAGCCAAGCACTGAATTTAATGCCGCTAACTATGTGCGTATTCGATTTTGTTGGCCACGACGGGCCTATCCATAAAAGGATGAAAGAATACAAAATTGACGCAACACGCTGGGGTGTAGACTTGTCGTTTAAAGTCTACAACGATGACCGTGTCGCTTCAGAAGAATTCAAAAACGGTGTATGTGACATGCTTAATTTACCGGGTATTCGTGCACGTGAATATAATGATTTTACCGGTTCAATTAACGCTGTAGGCGCAGTGCCATCTTATAAACATTTAGGCATGATCATTAAATCGCTCAGTAGTAAACGCGCAACAAAGCTGATGCGTAAAGGTGATTATGAGGTGATTGGCATCTCCCCAATCGGCGCCATTTTCCTTTTTGTAAATGATAAAAACATCAAAATCCCTGAAGATATGGCCGGTAAGCGCATTACGGTGCTTGATTCGGCGCCTGAAACTGGCTATTTAGCTGAACGTATCGGCATGACTCCAGTGTCTTCCAGTATTATGAATGCCCTTCAGAAATTCAATAACCATGCCGTCGATATAACCGGCGCGCCTGGTCTAGCGTATGAGCCCATGGAAATGTACAAAGGTTTAGAGCCAAACGGCGGCATTATTAAATGGCCATCTCTACAAGTCACCATGCAACTTATTGTTAGATGGAAAAAAATCCCGGAAGGTTTCGCACAAAAATCCAGAGAGTTATTAGCAAACCAATATCTTACTCACATAAAATCGATCGAACAAAGCGAAAATACCATTCCTGAAAAGTACTGGATTGAAATTTCAGATGAAGCAAAAAATAACTGGAATGAAACCTTTCGGGAGAGTCGTATTGCACTTAGAGAACGAAAAGTTTACAACGCTAAAGCACTGACGCTATTTAGAAAAGTTAGATGCAAAGTCGACCCTAACTTGGCCGAATGTACATCAAAAGATAAAGAGTAAATCAGAAACCCGGATTAAACATTTAATTCAAAGCCTGATGGTCTAAATAAATATAATAAACCAAGAAGAGTTCAAGCCATGGAATCCGCACAAAAGTGGCTACAGCGAAGCCTTTCCCTAAGCGTTTTAGTTTTATTATTGGGGACAGTATTAGCAGGTACCAGCGAAAATATGAATGCCCAGATGCTCAAGCTGGGCCTTGAGCTTTGGGATGATTACTTCATTCTTCGTGGCGAAGAACCTCAACCAGATTGCAACCCCAATCCTCAGATTGAGCATAAATTAGATACCTTAGCCGCAGAATTTTTACAAAATGAGGGAGGGCTTGGTTTACTCGATGACGAGTTTGACCGTGAAGCAGCTCGGTCATCCCTATTAAAGCAGTTAAAAGTCTGTGAAAAAAAGCATCAATCTGCTGAAATTTATCAAGACAACATTAGTATCTGGGTGATCGCATTTTCGGCCATAGAGTCGTCCTTCGCAAAACTTTCTTTATTTTCAATCAATCAACAGAAAACCATCCTAATCTTTTTACTGATGCTATGTTCGGCTTTTGCCACTTGGCGACAAGAACATATTGCCTTTCGAGGCATTCGCTCTCATCTAGATAACTTGGCCTCAAATGGCGCTCAGGCTTTGGCTAGTGCAGCGCTTAGCCTATCTGCTTATAGTTTTTACCAGGGCTCAATAGCTGCGGGAACAAAACTCTCCTCCCCTCAACTTCTTATAATATTATTTATTGGCAGTGCGCTTATTTCAGTCATTAGCCTTTATCACGTATTCAAACCGAGCCAAACATTAACGAATGATAAAAACGTCCTGCGAACCCTACTCACCATTCCAATACAAACCTGGATGCTTTTAATTGCCAGTTTTCATTTTTTTATTAATGAAGATCATATCCCCGGCATGGCTATTTATTTCACACAGATTTTCCAGCTCACCAATTTACACCTTGCCATTGGTTTATATATTTGGGTTGGTATGTTACTCAAGGAAACTCTTTTAGGCGCTAAGATATTCGACGTTTTTAAACCCTGGAATTTTCCACCTGAAATATTAGCCTGCATAGCCATTGCTATTATGGCTGTGCCCACCGCTTATACCGGTGCATCAGGCATTATCATTATCGCCATGGGAGCCGTAGTTTATCAGGAGCTTCGAAGAGTCGGTACTCGCCGACAATTGGCATTGGCCGTCACCGCAATGACAGGTAGCTCTGGTGTTGTTTTACGCCCATGTCTACTCGTCGTAGGGATCGCAATACTGAATAAAGAAGTGCTTACTGATGAATTATTTCATTGGGGCAGCCGTGTCTTTATGCTTACCCTGGCCGTGTTCTTTTTCTTTGTCATGCTCACCCGAAAAGAAGCCTTAAAGATTACCCCGTTTAATACTGCTATCGGGCCTTCACTCGAAAAATGCAAAGCTTTACTACCTTACGTGAGCATTTTTCTTGGCTTTCTTTTATTTTATGCCTACTTTTTGGATGCTTACTTGGACGAGTTTTCAGCACCCATTATTTTGCCCGTGATTATGATTGCCTTTATTATTTTTGAACGTCGATACAGTAAAAACTTTTCTGGACATACGCTCTCAAAAGACTTAAGCCCGAGTATCTCAGGTGCGCTCAGTTCAGCTATTAATCGCTCATCGATTCAGATTGGCGCATTACTGATGCTCATGGCTTGCTCCTTTACTATCGGCGGTATTCTTGAGCGAAGTGGCAGCGGCCTGAGCATTCCTGAAGGTTTTGACTCTGTTTACTTAACCATGGGTGTACTGGTTTTATTTCTGGTTTTTGTCGGTATGGTCATGGACCCTTTTGGAGCCTTAATCCTAGTTTCGGGTTTAGTCGCGCCACTGGCTTATGAACACGGTATTGAACCGATTCATTTTTGGATGACCTGCCTGGTTGCCTTTGAATTAGGCTATCTAAGCCCGCCTGTGTCATTGAATCATTTATTGACTCGACAAGTGATCGGGAGTCATGAAGTTGATCTTGCTTTAGAGGAAGGCGATACTTTTTACTACCGCCATGAACGTATACTTCTACCCTTACTCGTGATGTCGACCACACTAATTATCGTCGCTTTTGGACCCTTATTAATAAGTTAAGGGTTTCTAACAGGAATTAGTACGTCTATTTTTCCTGCTTGCTTAAAATTTAAGGTGAAAGGGTAAGTATTATTTTTCTTCAAAGGCTGCTTTAAACCAATCAACATCAGATGCATACCTTGTGGCGATAAAGATACTAAGGTGTTTTTTGGTATTTTCACCTGAGAGACATGATCCATCGACATCATGCCGTTTTCCATACTTGATTCATGTATTTCGACTCGTTCAGCCAACACAGAAGAAACGGAAAGAAGGGTGTCATTCTCGGCGCTCTTAATGTCCATATAGGCAGCAGTCGTTTTAACCATGGGAGGCAATAATCGAACCCAGGCATTGCTTATTTCTAGCTCTGCGGCAGCGGGAAAAGCGATGAATAGCAACAGGCTTATCATGCCAAAGTTAATGATCTGTTTCATAAAGAGATATCTTCAATGATTAAATTTAGGGCGTAACACGCTCATCGCTTTGCAATTTAGCCCAGACTAAGCCTAAATATTCATGCCAAGCGGCCTTTACATCTGATAAATTATTTGCACTAGGGAACCAACTTTTCCAATAGAAACCCTGCTTACCCGAACCTGAAAAGGCAGTGGGCGCAGGAATAAGCAATTGTTCATCTAGGGGGGATTCAACTGAGAGCTGTTTTTGAAACGCCTCCTCGAATAAATATACTGAGCGCCGCATATGTATAGCTGACGTCACCAGAGCAAAAGGTCTATTCTGAACAACGTTAACCCAATGTTCCGCCTCTTCTGCTGTATCTTTTACCTGCTCAGCCAGAATAATATCCTTATCTGGAACCCCTAAAGAATTGGCAACTAGCTTCATTGCATAGGCATTCGAGATTTCATCTCTCCCTCTGTAGCCTGAAAGAAGTAATTTGGAGCCTGAATTAAGCTTATAAATTCGTATACCTTCCATCAGCCTCATAAGTGATGTTTGAGAAAGTAAGCTACTCAATGGAAGCCTCTCATCACTTCGGTGGTAACCGCCAAGCACTAATACAAAGTTCACACCTTGATTTTCATACTTTGAATACTTGTATTCTAGAGACCCTGCTAACCATTGCGCTGTCGGTGCAATGCTTAACACATACCAAATCATTAACACTGCGATTAGCAAAGCTTTCGCAGCAGTCTTATGCTTACGAAAAAATAAAACACCAGCCAATAACAGTAAGAGCCCGCCAAAAGGTAAAGGCATTAAAAAAGCACTGACGACCTTCTTAACGAAAAAAAGCAATTCAGGCATTAGTGAGAACTTACTTCAAAGTCTGTCAAAATATAAGGCTCTGATTGTTCATCTAGCACTTTGACCTGCCACTTACCAAGCATTTGGTGATTAATATACTTACTGGAATAAGAACGTTGTGGATCAACATTCACCGGTATTTTAACACGGGCCTGACGTACACCTTCACGATACCATTCGTGATATAAAGTTTTACCCCGAATCCCCCTCATTTCAGTAAATAGAATAACTTTCATAATACCTTCAGTTGGCAACACAACCTGAGCAGCTAAAGGCTCACCAGGATTTTGTTCTTCAAGGCGAGTAGTCAATACAGCCCGAGAGATCCCACTATTGACGATTAGAACCTCAGCAGGCTGGCGATTCAAATCAACTTCAAATTTTTGGAGCTCACTAAGCGCTGCCTTAGCTAGCGTTTGTTCTTTTGATAAGCCAACTACAGCCACATTAGGTGACTCTATTTTCTTTTCATTTACGTCTTTTAAGACCTGGGTATTTTGTACTCCCTTAGTGACGTGTACATCATGGCTCTCTTTAACTTCATCCCCAATAGTTAATGTTTTTTGATCCCCTGTAATAACCTGACCTACAGCGTTTACTTTTGATTCTTCTGATGGAAGGTCAGTGCTAGGGTAAGCACTAGGCTTATTGGTATTGACCTCTAACAGTTTAGATTCAGGTAAAGACAAAACTGCCCCACCTTTTATCTTCGCTACTTCTGAAGTAGGCATTTCCCTACTTGAAAAAACATAAAATATAATAATACCCAGCATTAAAGCACTGATTACACCAAACGATATAATACGATCCCAACGAATAACACTTTCTTCATATTGACTATAATCATCCGCTTGTTCCGGTAAGGGGCCAATCGTTAGTTTTGTTTTAATTTGCATATAATTTACCTGTTTAAGGACGGGCACCCGCCTGTACTAACATTAAGTCGAGATCAAAATACCCCTTCTTTCTTGCTAGCCGTAAAGCAGTTTCACCTGCTTCATCCTGAAAGTTCACATTCGCTCCTGCCGCTATAATTAACTGTGACAAGAGCATATTATTATCATCAACTACATGCATCAAAAGTGAACGGCCCATGGGGGCAACGTCAACATTTGCGCCAGCATTAATCATGATTTTTAAGGTTGTAAGATGGCCATTTATAGCGGCCTTCGCAACGGCTGAGTAGCCTTTTTTATCGGTATAATCAATATCTGCGCCGCGCACAATCAAGTGTTTCACTATAGAATTAAAACCTTGCTCTGCTGCATATATCAAGGCACTTGAATCAAAGCCCTGACGCCAATTACTACCTGCGGCGAGCAGTATTTTACTAATTTTTTGATGGCCATTGATCAAGGCTAAAGAAAACGCCGTACCTTCAGGGGTAATTGCATTAAGTAAGTCACCTTGCTGTAATGCATTTCTAAGAGCGGTACTGTTACCCTGTTCAGCCGCACGCATTAAAGCTGTTTTGTCCTTAACATGTACCCAAGTTAAATCCAATTGTTCAAGATTTACCTGAGAATTTAACTGCGTATTGCTTAGTGTACTACATGACACTATCGCCACTAGTGCAATGAGTAGTATCATTAGGCGGTAAGCCATAATGTTCATCCCTAAAATATTACCCGAGAGTGCCCGAAAAACACTTAAAAAGTGATTCGCCGGGAAAGTGGCGTCATTGTCAATCATATATCAGGCTCAGTAAAGGGACTGAGTAAGAATTACTGCGAAGCCATTTAATGCCTCAAACCAAACCTCAACTGACCTTAACAAAAGAGCAGCAAGATATTGTCTGCGCTGACGCGGCTCATTATGTGATTACGGCTGTTGCAGGCAGTGGCAAAACCACCACGCTAGCTTACCGAATACAGTTTCTACTTGAACAGGGTTATGACGCTAAACGTATTTTAATCTTAATGTTTAACCGCGCGGCAAAAGATGACTTTAGCCAGAAACTCAGAAATGTTGTTACCACGCAACTGACAAAACCGGAAGTCAGAACATTTCATTCAATGGGATATCGCCTATATCAGCGCTTTATTCAGGAAGGTTATCTTGCTCCCTTTCAAAAGAACATCTTATCTGATAAAGAAACTGACTATCATTTATGGCGCATGCTCAATCAAACTCTCGATGCTGATAGATTAAAAGACGCCAAGCGTAATAAAAAAGAATACATCGAGATTAGCCATCAGTTTTTAGAAAGCGTTAAAAGTGGACTTCAGTCTCCCGAAGCTGTATTCGACACTTTACAAATCGAAAGCAAATTCGATTTTGTGATTGAGCTGTTCAATCGCTTTGAACACTGGCGTAAACAACAGTCTCGTATAAGTTATTCAGACATGCTCTATGACCCTGTCTTAGCACTGAGAGCTCATCCACAATTGGCACAACTTGTTGCTAATAAAATGGATATTTTATTAGTGGATGAGTATCAAGATACCAATGAAATTCAGCATGAATTACTCAAATATATAGCTGGAACACGCGCCAAAATAACCGTTGTAGGTGATCCGGATCAGACGATTTATGAATTTCGCGGCGCAAAGCCAGACTATATTATCCAGGGTTTTTCAAAAGAGTTCCCTGATGCCCTGCATTTAGACTTAAGTTATTCATTCCGTTATGGCCATAACATTTCACTGTTAGCCAATCACTTAATCTCGAGAAACTCCGGACGGCGTGATTTATTGTGTAAGTCTTATAAAGACAACCCAAGTACCAAGGTTAATCGCTATGAGAGCGTCGATGATGCGCGTGATATTGCGACTCTTCTAGGCACGATGGATCACCAGCAATTAAGCCAATCAGCGATTCTGGCTCGAGTATGGAGCCAGACTGTTGGTATTGAATTAGCCTTGCTTGCGAAAGAAATACCCTATCATATTGAGGGTCATTCGGGCGTATTCCACTCAGTTGAGACCCACAGTTTACGCGCACTATTAGAACTTGCTTCCGGAGAGTTTGAAAAATTTGAGCCTTTCCAACGACAAGAAAAATTTGAGCTTCTCTTTCATTTTCCACATGTGGGTTTACCTGATCCTCAAATTAAGGCTGTTTGTGCCTACCTATCGCAGTCAGAGTCCAACTGGGGTCAATATTTAAACCAGTCAATTCCTTCCGACATCAAAAAAATTCAGGCTTTGAAGTTAGAGCGCCTAGCCAGGGCATTAGTTAAAGTCGAAAAAGCATCTCATCCTGTCAGAAAAATTCTAAGTGAGTATATTGATGATACCCAACTTTATGAGGGTATCCGTTCGTTAAGTTTCAATCATGATAATGCTGAAGAAAAAGTGGCCTCGATTCAAGGTATTGCACGTTTTATATCCCAAAAAGAAGGCAATGCGCATGACATTCTGAGTTATCTGGATAAGCTACAATCAAACTCAGAACGTCAGCATAGTTCAGCGATACTCCTGAGCACCATTCATAGGGCAAAGGGTTTGGAGTGGGACACGGTATTTATACCAGGACTAAATGATAAAAATCTTCCTTACAGCCATCGTGCAGAGAGTTTTAGCAAGGCCCAGCTAGAAAGTGAACGTAGGCTACTTTATGTCGCCATGACACGTGCCAAACAACAATTACATTTATTTGTGCCCAAAAGAGCACAGCCAAATGCTATAAACCCTTCTAGATTTGAATTCGAGTTAAAGTTTAAACAGAGTTTAGCCCTAGGAGATTATCTAACTGAAAATAAAGATAATCAAAACGAGCGGAAGTTTGTCTCTAAAGAAGTGCTCTCGGCAATCACTAAACACTATGCAAAAGCCATGAATTGTGAAATTAGAGAGGAGCCAAAGACTGGAGCAGGCACATCCAAATCAGAGCGGCCCGTCTGGCTAGCCAGTACAGTCCATCATTGCGTATTAGGGGAAGGCATAATAAAAGGAGAGCAATCAAACTCCTTCTCGGTTGAGTTTGATGATCAGCAAATACGAACTTTCAGTAAAGAAACAGCTGACCGTTTTTTCAGTGCTATCGACTGATTCTTAAAAACAAGCCTAACTAATCCCTGTTAAGTATTTGGCGAATACCGCCCATATCATTGATGGCAACGTAAATAAATACAGCCTCTGTCACTTTTCGTGTCTGGCTATCACGCGCTCCGGTCACGAAAACTTCGACGCGAATTTTCATTGAGCTTCGGCCTGTATCCAATAGTTCTGTATAACAACTAACCTGGTCACCCACCGATACCGGTGATAAGAATTCAACACGCTCCATCGCAACGGTTGTCGCACGCCCTTTAGATATTTGCCCTGCGGCAGTAGCTGCTGCTAAATCCATCTGCCCAACCAACCACCCCGCAAAAATATCGCCATTTGGATTGGTATCTCTTGGCATAGCAACCACTTGCAATGTTAGCCTGCCACTGGGGCCCTGACCTGAATCCATTGTACTCATGATGTAAAAAAATCCTATTTCTCTTATTAATCTACTCAGTATAGACAAATAAGAGAAAGTGCGAATAAATAAGCCTAATGCCTTCAACAGCACTCTTTATGATTAAGTATTCAAACACATCATGAGTACGAAGTTATTCTACATTCTGTATCTGCTCTCTCATTTGCTCGATAAGCACTTTTAACTCAACAGCCGCTTTTGTGGTATCGGTGACGATAGACTTTGAAGATAAGGTATTCGCTTCTCGATTCAATTCCTGCATCAGAAAATCCAAACGACGACCTACAGGTTCTTGCTTTTTAAGTACACACCTTACTTCAAATACGTGCGCATCAAGTCGATCTAATTCTTCAGCAACATCAGTTTTTTGAGCAAGTAAGACCATTTCCTGTGCCAGTCGGTCTGCCTCGAGTTCAATCGAGGCATCTTCGAAACGTTTACGAATCATATTATGTTGTTTGTTAAGAATCTCGGGTAACCAGCCTCTGACATCTTTCACGATACCTTCAATTGCAACCAGCCTATCTTCAAACAATGGCTCAAGTTGAGCCCCCTCTCGCTGCCTGTTTTCAAGTAAGATCTTCAGACATGATTCGAATGAGTCGACAGCATTTTGGCAAAGTTGTTTTCTATCTGTTGATTCATTATCAATCACACCTGGCCACTGTAGAACTGATAAAATATCTATGGGGGCGACATTATCAAATGCTGAACTGACTGTTTGAGCCGCACTATTCAAGCCCTCAAGCACTTCAGGATTCAATTTCAAGCTGTCTTTACGTATAGCTGATGGCTGCCACTTCAACATGCAGTCAAGCTTACCTCTCGATAAGTACTCACGCATTAAAACACGCAGTTTGGGCTCAATTTCCCGAAACAGGTCTGGCAGTTTTAAGTGGGGTTCCAAATAACGATGATTCACCGTTCTTAATTCCCAGGTAAAAGTACCAAACTCACTTTCATGCTCAGTGCGTGCAAATGCCGTCATGCTTTTCAGCATTCAAAAACCCTCTTTAATTGCTTATTAATTGGTATACGAATTTATAGACGATAAATTCTACGCTTTAGGGTCTTAGAAACCTACCTTTTAAATGATAAACTCCCGCCCGATTATTCATTAACACAACAGGATTACCAAATGAGACCTAGTGGACGCCAGCTTGATCAAGCACGCGATATAAAAATCACACGCAATTACACAAAACATGCCGAAGGTTCGGTTCTGGTTGAATTTGGTGACACCAAAGTCATTTGTAATGCATCTATCGATGAAAAAGTACCCCGTTTTCTAAAAGGCGAAGGTCAAGGTTGGATCACAGCTGAATACGGTATGCTACCTCGCTCAACAGGCTCTCGCATGAATCGTGAAGCTGCGCGTGGCAAACAAACTGGGCGAACGGTTGAAATTCAACGTTTAATTGGTCGTTCTTTACGCGCAGCCGTAGACATGAAAGCATTAGGTGAACGCACTTTGCACATTGATTGTGATGTCATACAAGCAGATGGTGGTACACGTACAGCTTCGATTACAGGTGGCTGTGTTGCACTAATTGATGCACTTCAAGGTTTAGTAGATTCAGGCAAGTTAAAAACCTTACCCTTAAAACAAAAAGTTGCGGCCATTTCTGTGGGTATTTTTGAAGGTCATCCGGTACTTGATCTTGATTATCCTGAAGACTATGCAGCTGAAACCGATATGAATGTCATCATGACAGATAAAGGTGGTTTTATTGAGGTTCAAGGTACGGCAGAAGGCGAAGCTTTTCAGCAGGAAGAGTTTGATGCCATGTTGAATCTGGCCAAAAAAGGGATTAATGAAATTTTTGAAATCCAAATGGCTGCCTTAGAAGCTTAAGTAATCAATCTCTGTCATTCCGGTAGTTTTTCGTTTAAAGCGCCTACTTTTGGTTAGCCGGAATCCGATTCTTTTAGTGCTGCTTTTGCATTAAAACTATGGATTCCGGCGGAAGGACGCACCGGAATGACTAAATTGTTTAGCCAGACAAGAGTTATGGAAAGCGCTTACATAATTACATCGTAATCCATGATCACTGGTGCATGATCCGAAAAACGTGTATCCATATCAATAAAGCCATCTTCGATCAGATTCTTCATCATTTGAGTACTAATCTGATAATCAGTCCGCCAACCCGCGTTTTTGCGCCAGCCTTTTGCCCATTCAGGCCACCAGGTATATTGATTCTTTTGAATATTCACCTGTCGAAATGCATCAATATAACCAAAATCATCAAAAACCGTATCGAACCATTGGCGTTCGTGGGATTTAAATCCACTGATATCCATTTCATGGTATTTTTTGCTCGCATCCATCACAAGGTGTGCAGAGTTAAAACTACCAGCAAAAACAAACTGACGACGTTTACGTAAGGTTTTCTCCAAGTGACTTTGAAAAGCGTCTTGGAATTGATCTTTTTCTTCCTGCTTATCTGGATGACCTAAAGCGTTAGGCACCAGCATCGATGCCACACTGACATTTTCAAAATCAGCTTGAATAAACCGCCCTTGACGGTCAGCAGGCTCATAAGCAAAGCCATACATAATGGCTTTAGGAAAATGTCGAGTATATATACCCACGCCACCATCTTCTGGGTTCTCAGCATCTATAAAGTAAGCTTGATACCCTTCGGGATGATAAATTTCATCATCAAAGTCATACACTTTACCTTGCAGATCCTGGACACAAACCACATCGGCATCGATCTCACGCATCCAATCGAAGAATCCATTTTCTGCAGCTCTTTTCAATCCATTTACATTAATTGATACTACTCGCATAACTGCCTCTTAATATATTTGCGTGGTATGATACTTGTTTCACGTTTTTTGAAAAGAAAAACACTGTAATATCTTTCTGTTTAGGCGCACTTAATGCTAGAAAATACAAATTTAAAGCCACATCAACGTGATTTCATCGATTTCGCTATCAAAAAAAACGTTCTCAAGTTTGGCGAGTTCACCCTTAAGTCGGGACGTGTCAGCCCTTATTTTTTTAATGCGGGTTTATTCGACGACGGTTTATCACTGGCAAATCTTGGTGCTTTTTATGCTCAAACACTGATGGACTCAGCTATCGATTTCGACGTGCTCTTTGGTCCAGCTTATAAAGGCATTCCCTTAGGCTCAGCTACAGCAGTCTGTCTTTCTTCAATACACAAAACAAATACCCCTTTTGCCTTTAACCGTAAAGAAGCTAAAACACACGGTGAAGGCGGCACAATTGTCGGAGCCCCTCTTAAAGGCAAGGTAATGATTATCGACGATGTGATTACGGCAGGCACAGCCATTCGCGAAGTCATCAAAATTATTGAAGCCGCGGGCGCAGAGCCAGCTGGGGTACTTATAGCATTAGACCGCCAGGAAAAAGGTCAAGGCGAACTTTCTGCAATACAGGAAGTTGAAAGGGACTTCAATATCCCCGTCACCAGCATCGTTAACTTAACTCAAGTATTAGACTACATTCAGGATGATGCAAGTTTATCGCAACATGCTGAAGCCGTTTCGGCATACCGTTCACAATATGGCATTGAATAATTGCCATTTCTGGGTATTTCTTTAGCTAAAAAAGTTAAACCAATAAAGAAATACCCACTAAGATAGTGACGGTTTCAAAACAGCGCTTAACTAGCTTGCTGCCTTTTGCAATAGACAAATGTGCACCAAAATAGCCTCCGACTAATGCACCCAAAACGAGTGCTGTCACCCAACTCCATTGAACATTTGCCTGACTCGCCAGTGTGACAGCACCTACACCATTCCAAACCATGCCGACTAATATTAAGGTATACGCCACCGCTCTTTGATAATCCAGACCATACCAAAGTACTAACCATATGGTGACAAATAGACCCGTGCCCGATGTAATTGAGCCATTCAAAACACCGATCAAAAATAAAATGCTCCCTCCCATCAGCCATTTCACAGTTTGAAACTCTTTTGGTTTTGCCTCCATACCTAATTCAGGTTTAAGACCAGAATATAAGCCTAAAGCGATGGTCAGCCCGCCTAAGACTTTTTTTGCCAAGTCATCCGGCACATGTAAAATCAGCATGGCCCCCAACACAACACCGGGTAAACCAAAGATTAAAATATGTGCGGCAAATTTCCAGCTAAGACGTTTTTCTTTTAAATGACGAATCGTAGCCCCTACCCCTAGTGCCACACTCGCCACTTTATGAGTCGCCAAAGCCAATGAAAAACTAAGACCTAAAAAAATTAAAGCTGGAAACTGAAGTAAGCCAGCCCCACCTCCAGCCATTGCACTCAAACCATTTGCAATAATTGAAATACAAAATAGAGTGACTTGCTGAAGCACTTGATCTACTACGTCCATTTATACATTAACTCTTTGCCATAAATATGTGCGGTATATTGCCAGAAAGATAAATCCAATTCAGAATAAGTCCTTATAAAAATTCGTTTACACGCAATAAAAACTTAAAAATCAGATATAATATGAATATCTGAACGGGAAACTAAACTTTAGAATGACCAAATCTCACACATTTGAACATTTATCAATGTACTTTAAGCTAGTTAGTGTATTTTTTATATTATTAACTTTCGTGCTTACAAGTATTAGTGCGCCAGCAACTGCCGGTCAATTATACCGTTATAAAAATGAGCAGGGTAATGCCGTACTGAATCATACGATTCCTGCTGAATTTGTGAGCAAGGGCTATGATATTTTAAATGAAAAAGGCCGACTTCTTAAGACGGTTCCACCAGCCTTAACGACTCAAGAAATCAGAGTTCGTGATGCAGCTCGAGAACAAGAAAAGTTACGTTTAATTGCAAAACAAAAGCAAGATATTATCGATCACGAACTAAAACAGCTATATAGCCACCCAAATGATGCTGTCAGAATTCTCCAGAGACGGGTTTTAGATATCCACAGCGTGATTCAGATAAAAACCAGACAAATAGAAAATAATAAAAAACAGATTTTATCTGAAGAAAGTGCTGCAGCGCAGCGCCAACGCAAAGGGCTTAATGTTACAGATAAAATGCTTGGCAAGATCGATGCTTTCAAAAAAGACATTACTCATGCTAAAGCCGATATGGAGGAATTAACTTCCGAATTGAGCAAGGTACAAAAGGAGTTTGATGCCAAAATTAAACGCCTTGAGGTTATTACCGGTAAAGAAGCAACTGATTATCCAGCCTTACTCGATAGTTTGCATTCCAATCAGGCAGCCATGACAAGCAGTGAATTTCATCTATAATTTTTTTGCATAATATAAAAACCTGTTCACATCCCATTATTTCCTTACACTTTTAGCCACTTAATTGTTGTAGGATATGAATAAGCCTAACCCAATCATCTTACTGGTTCAGATATGAAATTAAAAACAACCTTTCTAACCTTAAATAATGGCACTCAAATCTGTGCACCTGAAGATATAAACCTGATGACAAACTTTGTTCTTCAAGAACAAGGCGATTGGTTTGAAGATGAAATCCACTTTGTTAGAAAGTTCATACAACCTGGTATGAAGGCGCTTGATATAGGCGCCAATTACGGACTCTACTCTACTGCTATCGCAACTGGTTTGGGCTCGGATGGAAAATTATGGTGTTTTGAACCAACACAAAATACTGCTGACGCCTTACGTCAAACTATTTCAATAAATAACTTAGATGAAACCATAGAGTTAATCCAAGCAGGCCTTTCAGATCATATTGGCCAAGCCACTTTTTATACCTCTGAAAATGCAGAATTAAATTCACTCACATCCACCACATCAACAACCGGTGAAAAACAAACTATAGATTTACTGACTCTCGACCATTGCTTTGAAAAGTATCAATGGGATCAGCTAGACTTCATTAAGTTAGATGCTGAAGGGGAAGAAGTAAAAATATTAAAAGCGGCAGAAAAAACCTTATCTACCTGCTCACCATTAGTTTTATTTGAATTAAAACACGGCAGTGAAGTTAATATGCCATTAATTTCTGCTTTTGAAAATTTAGGTTATGATTCCTATTATCTCATTCCAGGGTTAAATGCTCTTTACCCTCTAGATTTAACAAAAGCTGTAGATCAATACCAGTTGAATTTATTTTGCTGCAAAAAAGAAACTGCCGATAAGTTATCCAAAAGTGGACTCCTGATTAAGAAAACAGAAAGTCATGATGAAAAATCACTCATAAATGAAAGCGACTTTTTCAATAACTTACCTTTTTCAACAAACATTCAGCTTACGCCTAATGCGCCAAATAATGACACAGACCGCAATTATCAATTTGCTTTCAAAACCTATGCTCACTCACGAGATGAGTCACTTAACGTCGCAGAGCGTTTAAACTACCTTCAATCATCCTTTGAATATGTCAAAAAGATATTAGCTTCTGGCGAGTCCAAAATTGAGCGTTTATCTACTCTTGCCAGAATTTCATATGACATTGGGCAGCGCAAAATTGGCAACCAAATTATCAGGTATATAATTCAGCAATATATTGAGCAACAAAAACAATTTGGTATAAGTGAAGTATTTGTACCGCCCTGCTCTTCGTTTGAAACTATAGACCCCAAAGGGCATACCTCAAACTGGATACTGTCTTCAGTTGTAGAGCAATTCATTATCAAACTCGAATATTCCTGCTATTTTATGGACATCAATAATGTACTACCTTTATTTGGAATACTAAAAAGATTAGATTTTCTTCAACCAACCATGGCACAACGCTTGAGTACTATTGAGAAAAGAGCGAAAACACACTGACACACAGTTTGTTAACTCCGTACATCTTAATTATTGACTCTATAACATAAGCCCTTTGTACATGGCGGCTTACTATTGCTGGTGAGATACTTGGCCAAATCGATGAGCAAAACTAGGCATCGAATCAAGTAGTGTACGAATAAAATTTAACAACATTAATAAAGCAACGTTATTAAAACAAAAGGAATATAGCTCATGCCTCGTAAATTACATATTGGCGGTATAGAGAAGCGAGAAGGCTGGGAAATTCTTAATGCAATCCAAAGCCCTGATGTAGATCATTTTGGCAATGCCAATGATTTATCACAATTTGAGGATAATAGTTTCACTGAAATATATGCTTCCCATATTGTTGAGCACTTGGATTATAAAGACGAAATACAAGATACACTGAAAGAGTGGAACCGTGTTTTAGAACCTAAAGGGAAACTGCATATCAGCGTTCCGGATATGGACATACTCTGTCAACTCTTCCTTTTAAAGGATGAGATAAACACCGCAGACAAATTCCGCTTAATGCGCATGATGTTTGGCGGGCATTTAGATGAATATGACTATCACTATGTTGGGCTAAATGGTGAGTTCCTACTTAGCTACCTTCACTACGCAGGTTTTACTAACATTAAAAAAGTAAAAGAGTTCGATCTATTTGATGATGACAGTAAAACGACATTCAAGGGAGTCCCTATTAGTTTAAACGTCATAGCAGAAAAAGCTTAATCAACTACCATTCACAATCATTCCCGGCGCATACTTTTCCATCCAGAAACGAATGCGCCTGAGCAAAGACTTTTGAAAGCCGCCTAAGTCGTCCGCTAACAAGCTAACTTGTATATATCGATTTACTTTAGCCACGACAGCACCTGATTTACGCTCAAGGGCAAGTTTTCGACTTTGCAAACTGGCTCCGTTCACGATATCTAATACCGGTGCTTTGAAGCCATCCCCTAAAGCAAGTGATAAATTTTCTTGAAATTCAGGCTGTAAAATCGGGTCAATCATCACTAATGCAAAGCCACTCTCAGTAATAGACGCCGCACGTGACTGAATATAATTCAGAGCCAAGTTAGCAGCTGAGCGATAAGCCAGAATAATAATGTTCTGATAGCCTACTCGCGCTAAATGATCCATAGCCGCCTCAATATGTGCGCCAGCCCGAACCGGATAAGGAATAGTGGTCACTTCTTTTTTGACCTCTGCCAAATCGATATCAACGGGTTCTTCGTTTTGTTTATCGACAGCTTCTGTTTCCGTCGTTTCAACGCCACCTTGCTCACTATCTTCTGTATTTGATTTCAGCGCCTCTTGTGCCAAGCCCTCTTTACTTGAACCTCGAGAAGCTGAGTTGAGATTCTGCTTTAATGCAGCGCTTAGTTGCACAGTATCCATGGTCTTATTTGGCAAAGTCCTTTTAGGTACCTCGCGTATAATTTCACTGGGTAAGTTTACCGACAAAGTGTACCAGCCGGAATCAGGCAACTTAGTTCTTAGCGGGTGTATTAAGTAAGGCCAATCAGCATGTTGCTCCTTATCATGAAGCAGCAACACCGCGCCTTGAGGTATAGCGGTTCTTGGCTGCTTCTGAAGAGACAGAACTTTGGTGCTTACGTCGGTTTCAGGATACTGTACTTCCAACCAAACCACATCACTGGCTTTCATCTCTTCTGACAGAGCCCTTTGTTGATATTGCTCTGTCTCTAAACTCCCTAACCTAACGACATCTATGCTTTTCGTTTGTGGCTGATTGACATTACTTTCAGATACCTCTTCGGGAGTTTCATTCTGCCCTAAAGCAGAAGAGGCGAAGAAGAATATCAAAATAGACAATAGTAGTGTTTGCTGCATTAATCTGTTCCACACCCTGTTAATTCTAGGCATATACAATGAGAAACATGTACATGCACTATTAGAAAAAGTTCGACTCAGTTAGAATAGTCCAATTTACATACTCTGAGGATACTATGAGTCAATATTTAATCGCCCCGTCTATTCTATCCGCAAATTTTGCCAAACTTGGCGAAGAAGTAGATAAAGTCCTCGAGTCCGGCGCTGACATCGTACACTTTGATGTCATGGACAACCATTATGTTCCCAACCTTACTATCGGCCCAATGGTTTGTGAAGCGCTTAGAAAACATGGCGTCACTGCACCCATTGATGCTCACCTTATGGTCAAGCCTGTCGACGATATGATTCGCAGTTTTATTGATGCCGGTGCAAGCTATATTACCTTTCACCCTGAAGCATCAGATCATATCGACCGCTCTTTACAATTAATTAAAGATGGTGGCTGTAAAGCAGGTTTAGTCTTTAATCCTGCGACCCCCTTACGCTTTTTAGATCATGTTATGGATCGCTTGGACATGATATTGCTTATGTCCGTCAACCCTGGCTTTGGAGGTCAAAAATTTATTCCTTCTACCTTGGATAAATTGCGCCAAGCTCGAGAAATCATTGAAAATTCAGGCAGAGATATCCGTTTGGAAATTGATGGCGGTGTCACGATTAAGAATATTGCTGAAATAGCCAAGGCCGGTGCAGACACCTTTGTAGCGGGTTCGGCTATCTTTAACACAGATGACTATAAAGCAACGATCCAAGCGATGCGAGCAGAGTTAGCATCAGTTTAATACTAAAAATTTCTGCCCGCTAAGTCTTCATTTACTCACGCCATTTGTATCCAAAAAGGCGTGAGTAATTGAAGCCTGTACCGAGTTTCAGGCAGCCACAGACACTTTTTAGTCAGTCACAGGCACTAAGCAAAACTATCTTTTAAGTTCAAATCTGCTTTTCTTTGACCGAGTAACATTCTGTTTAGTAACAACAAACCAAAGCCCAAGACAAATAAGATGAGAGGCTGAGGTTCGGGTACAGCCTGTACCTTTGGCTCATCAAGACTAGGTTCATCAATGCTAGGTATATTGCTCTGAGGCAAATCATTCGAAACCTCAAGAAATACTTGGCCAGTATTCAATTCTCCAAATGACGACACACCGGCTTGCCAACTAAAGTCATTACTCTGGTAAGCACTACCTGCCAATTGAATTGATTGACCCACTGCCGTTCCACTACCTTCACTAATACCAACATCAACACTTGTTTCACCTTGAGCTGCACCTTCAACTGCCGTTAACGTGCCTTCGTAACTCAAGAACTGAACCAGCTGTCCCAAGTCATCAACCAAAGCTATACCATCACGTCCACCATTTTGAAGTCCACTATTCCCTGAAAATGATAAAGCGCCATAGCCACTTACCTGGTTAGAAATTTGCCCTGAAAGGTCCCATGACATATAAACAAGGCCGTTATTGCCATTATAGAAATCCAGACTCCAACCACTTAAGTCTGAGCCTGCAATACCGGTAATTTCAACATATTCATATTTATCGCCACCGGTATTATCATAATGAAATTCATTAATAAATTGAGGCAAAGCAGAAACATTTGAGTTTGCTAGCGTGAGTAAAAGAAGAAGCTGTAAGTTCTGAGGTGAAAAAAATCCGTTAAAATATCTGTGATTAATACACATAAAAAATCCCTTTAAGTTTGATAGCATCACTTAGTGAGTCATGCCAAATTTAGCAAACATCCTGTTTGCGGCTTTCAAGTAATAAGAAATGAGAATAAAAAATACCTCTTTCCTTAATAGCTGGTAAAAATTCACTCAAGTTATAAACTTCCAACAGCGAAACAAAATATACGCAATAATCAGAAAAAAGAATACCTCTACGCGCTTGAATATAAAAAAACCAAGGGCGCCGTCATATCTCGATAGATATCCCGGTACCAGCCATTGATTCAATGAAAAGCCTGTTGTAACCTTACACATTAATTTTAATATGCATTATTCATAAAATGCATTGACATAAATAGAAAAGAGAGACCGTTCAGTGTCTGCTACAAAGCCAAATCTGGTCATGCCCCAAAGCCTTCTTCATCCTTGTCGTTGGCGAAGCTAGCCTTTCGGACGCCGTTTGTATACGGAGGTCCTTTCAACTTAGGCAGGTTAAATTTTATTTCTTATTTTCGCCTGCCCAGCTTTGCTTATTAAATATACGATTTAGGAAATAACATGACACCTGAACAATTCGCAGCCTTGGCAGAACAAGGCTATAACCGAATCCCCATTACCCGTGAAGTGCTCGCGGATCTAGACACCCCACTGAGCACTTATTTGAAACTGGCTAATGGCGCTTATTCTTACCTTCTTGAATCTGTCCAGGGAGGCGAAAAATGGGGCCGTTATTCTATTATTGGCTTGCCCTGTAGCCAAGTTTTAAAAATTTCCGGCAACACCGCAACGGTTGAGTTAGATGGCGCCATCATCGAGCAAGAAAACTGCTCCGACCCTTTAGCTTACGTTGAAAAATTTCAAGCCCGCTTTAATGTTCCCGAGCTTGAGGGTTTACCCCGTTTCAATGGTGGTCTAGTCGGTTACTTTGCTTATGACACTGTGCGTTATATCGAACCTAAACTCGCCGCATCCTGCCCAGAAGACCCACTAGGAACACCTGATATCTTATTGATGGTCTCTGACCAAGTGGTCGTATTTGATAATCTCAGCGGTAAGCTGATTTTGATTCATCATGCTGACCCGAGTGTCGATGATGCTTATCAAATTGGCCAATCCGTACTTGATTTACTGGTTCACCGCTTGCGCAATAACAGTACGGCAGCACCTGAAAAGCAACTTATACAAAATTCGCTCAAACCTGTTATTCAAGAAGCAGATTTTATCTCGGGGTTTTCCGAAGAGAAATTCAAAAAGGGAGTCGACACCATCAAAGAGTACGTGCTCTCTGGCGATGTGATGCAAGCAGTCTTGTCACAAAGAATGTCGATTCCATTCGAGTCTGAACCTTTAGATTTGTACCGTTCGCTACGTTGCTTAAACCCTTCACCCTATATGTATTTCCTTAATTTAGAGGATTTTCATATTGTGGGCTCTTCACCTGAAATACTTGCACGTGTTGAGGATGGTGAAGTAACTGTACGGCCTATAGCGGGCACTCGCATACGCGGGGCGAATGAAGCAGAAGATTTAGCCTTGGAGAAAGAGCTATTAGCAGACCCTAAGGAATGTGCAGAACATCTCATGCTCATTGACTTGGGCCGAAATGATGCCGGTCGAGTCAGTGAAATTGGCAGTGTGAACTTAACCGATAAAATGGTCATCGAGCGTTATTCTCATGTCATGCATATTGTTTCGAATGTCACGGGCAAACTCAAACCGAATACCTCTGCCATTGATGTCTTACGCGCAACCTTCCCTGCCGGTACACTTAGTGGAGCACCTAAAATTCGTGCAATGGAGATCATTGATGAACTTGAACCCGTCAAGCGTGGTGTATATGGTGGGGCTGTAGGCTACCTATCCTGGAATGGCAATATGGACACGGCTATAGCTATTAGAACAGCCGTCATAAAAGACAAAGTATTACACATTCAGGCAGGTGCTGGTGTGGTGGCAGATTCAGTGCCTCAAAGCGAATGGGATGAAACCATGAATAAAGGGCGCGCTGTCTTCAGAGCGGTAGCAATGGCCACACAAGGCTTAGGTGAGTAGGAGAAAAGTATGCTGTTAATGATTGATAATTATGATTCTTTTACTTACAACGTGGTGCAATATCTAGGTGAACTAGGTGCTGATGTACAGGTCTATCGTAACGATGAAATAAGTATTGCTGAAATTGAAAAACTGGCACCTGAAAAAATTGTGATCTCTCCCGGCCCTTGTACGCCCAATAAAGCAGGTGTTTCTTTAGCCGTTATAGATCACTTTAAAGGAAAGTTACCTATACTCGGTATTTGCCTGGGTCACCAGAGTATTGGCCAGGCCTTCGGTGGAGAAATTGTCCGTGCAGGCCAAGTGATGCATGGTAAAACGTCGCCTGTTCATCATAATCATAAAGGGGTTTTTACTGGCTTAGACGCCCCCTTTACAGCCACTCGGTATCATTCTTTAGTAGTCTGTAAAGATGCACTCCCAGAATGCTTGGAAGTCACCGCCTGGACAGAAAATGAAGATGGCAGTATGGAAGAAATTATGGGCATTAGGCACAAAGAACTAGATATTGAAGGTGTACAGTTTCACCCTGAATCTATTCTCAGTGAACATGGCCATGATTTATTGAAGAATTTCTTAGAACGTTAGACCTTACTTTGAGCGCTTTGCAGCACATAATCAACAAAGCACTCATTGTTTTATAGACTAAACAATACAAATAAATACTAACCAATACATATTTAGGTAAACCCATGGAAATTACCCAAGCCCTTGCTAAAGTCGTTACCAATGAAAGCCTTTCTACAGATGAAATGAAATCTGTGATGCAACAGATTATGACGGGTCAGGCAACAGAAGCTCAAATTGGTGGGTTTTTAGTCGCCTTGCGTATGAAAGGTGAAACCATTGAAGAAATCACAGGCGCGGCACAAGTCATGCGTGAGCTGTCGACCAAAGTAAATGTTTCTGGTGACTATCTTGTTGATACCTGTGGCACAGGAGGCGATGGCGCAAATCTTTTTAATGTTTCAACGGCCAGCGCCTTTGTGGTTGCAGCCGCAGGCGGACAAGTAGCTAAACACGGTAACCGTAGTGTCTCCAGCAGTACAGGCAGTGCCGATGTGCTTGAAGCAGCCGGAATCAACTTAGCCCTAAGCCCTGAGCAAGTTCAACGCTGTATTGACGAAATTGGCGTCGGTTTTATGTTTGCACCCGCACATCATAGCGCAATGAAACATGCTATTGGCCCGCGTAAGCAAATGGCCATTCGAACTATTTTCAATATGCTCGGCCCGATGACCAACCCAGCTGGTGTGAGTAAACAAGTGATTGGCGTATTCAGCAAAGACTTATGTAAACCTATGGCTGAAGTACTCAAGTGCTTAGGCAGTGAGCATGTACTTATCGTTCATGCCTCTGATGGCTTAGATGAAATCACTTTGTCAGGTGAAACTTTTGTAGCTGAATTGAAAAATGGCGAAGTCAGTGAATACACAATCTCACCCGCTGATTTCGGATTCGAGCAGCAATCCCTCGAAGGCTTAAGTGTTGAAAGTGCGTCCGACAGCCTGGCTTTAATAAAGTCAGCCTTAGGCAAAGACCAGGATGAGCCAGCCCAAAAAGCACGCACCATTATTACCCTTAATGCGGGTGCTGCAATTTATGCCTCTGGTTTAGCGACGAGTTTAGAAGAAGGCGTTGAGCTAGCAGCCGATGCAATTGGCAGTGGCGTTGCCTCAACAAAATTAGCAGACCTGGCGAGCTTTACGCGCGTATTTTCAGTATAAACGATCTTTAAACCCATTAATTTAAATGCAAAGCGGATTTACCATGTCACAAGTTTCTTTCGGACCTAATGCTTCAGCCGATTCAACACCGACTATTCTGAAAAAGATAGTTACACGTAAATGGCAGGAAATTGAGCAAAGACAACGTTTACTGAAACTTGCAGATTGTAAGGCTCAAGCTTTTGATATGCCTGATACCCGTGGTTTTGTTAGCAACATTGAAATTAAAATCGCGCAAAAGCTACCGGCTATCATTGCAGAAATCAAAAAAGCATCACCCAGCAAGGGCATTATTCGGGAAAATTTTATTCCGCAAGAAATTGCTGAAAGTTATGAAGCAGCAGGCGCTGCATGCTTGTCAGTACTCACTGATCATGATTTTTTCCAAGGGCATGAAGATTATCTACAACAAGCACGTGCGGCTAGCGCCCTACCAATTATCCGTAAAGACTTCATGGTTGCCCCCTATCAAATCTATGAAAGCCGTGTCATTAATGCCGATTGCATTTTATTAATTGCTGCCTGCCTAACCAAAGACCAAATGCAGGAATTAGCAGGAATTGCGACCGAAATTGGTTTAGATGTTTTGGTTGAAGTACATAATGAAGAAGAACTGCAGCAAGCACTAATTTTAAATACCAAACTCCTAGGCATTAATAATCGGGACTTACACAGCTTTGAAGTCTCACTGGATAATACCTTCAAGCTTCTGGATCAGATCCCTGAAAATCGTATTGTAGTAACAGAAAGCGGTATTCACACATCAGAAGATGTACAAGCCATGCAAGCGCATAACGTGAATTCATTCCTAGTAGGCGAAGCATTCATGCGCGCTGAGAACCCAGGAGATGAGCTGAAACGCTTATTCTTTAGTTAGTACCTGATAAGCGCTTACGGTGCGCGTGGCGCACCCTACATTTATGCACGATGCCTGTTTACTAAGCCTATTTATAAGCAATCGTACTGAGATTGTTTATCAAAAGAAACCGAGACCATGTCGAAACCAGCATCAGATAACTGCAGTAATAATGAATGGTCTTTGAGTACTTTTGAACAAATGTTGTGAACACTATTTTGTAAATAGCTATTTTGATGACCGGCACTCGCCACCGCTAAATCAAAATCCATCACCAAATACCGCATGCTACCAAACTCATCGGCGTGCACTTGGTCGATACTTTCGTAATCGATATATTTGAAGTCACCACTCGCATCAAAGTGAGAAGCCAGTTTTTGTGACAATTCATCAGCCTCAGTGATCGTAGCTAAAGAAAACATCAACACAAATATTACAGTACCCTGTACGAAGGTATTCAACATGCTTTGCTTCATATTTGACGGTCTCTCTAGACTAGATTCGATTAATTGAATTCAGTCTAGCGAAAAGGTCCGCACTTTATTAGTACTTGAAGTCGAGTTTTACCCTTGTTTACACTTGGCTTTTTTAGCAGATTATACTTTTAAAGTATCTGTATACGGTGGCCAGCCAAGTGGCTTTCCAGCCAAAAGATGCAAATGAATGTGATACACAGATTGACCACCATGTTCATTACAATTCATCACCACCCGATAACCATCTTCAGCAAAGCCCATTTCAGCGGCAATATTTCTTGCAACATAAAATAAATGGCCAAACAGCTCTTTATCATCTGCTTGCATATCATTTATCGTCGCAATCGGTTTTTTGGGAATAATTAACAAGTGAGTCGGCGCGGTAGGCTGAATATCATTAAAAGCTAAACAAAGCTCATCTTCATAAACAATATCAGCAGGAATTTCACGATTAATTATTTTAGTAAAGAGTGTATCTGACATAAATTAATTTCCTTTATAAGCATTTTTAAATCGCTTTAGCTAACTTGGGTAAGTCACCACTGGCGCCAATGGCATATTTCATCACATTATTTTTAGCAAAATGAAAGTGATTGGCTAAACCTAAACCTAAATTACGCGCCACACGTAAAGGCAGGGTGTCGTTACTGAAACCATAATAGAATGCATCCATAATGCTCATCATGGTTTGGTTTTCAGATCGCCTGCGTTGCTGGTATTCTTTCAACACAGCAAGAGAAGCAATGTCCTGATCATGTAAAACCGCTTGAGCCAACACTTCGATCAAGACCGCTGCATCTAAAAACCCCAAATTTACGCCTTGCCCTGCCAAAGGGTTAATCGTATGGGCGGCATCACCTGCAATGGCAAGCCCTTGCTTCACATAATCAATGGCATGTGATTTAAATAACGGAAAGCTTGCACGATCCACCACCTTAAGCAAATCTGGTAAGTCGTCTGGATACGTTTTTTGTAAAGTCGTTAATAACGCAGCGTCGTCCATTTGACGTAAAGCCTGAATTTTTTCAGGATGGTCATACCAAACCAAAGAAGCGTAATGTTCGTTGCCACTATCCGCTAAAGGCAGAAAAGCAATCGGTCCATGCGCTGTAAAAGACTGCCAGGTAATATCTTCCTGACGGCCTTGGTAGGCCACTGTGCACACAAAGGCCTGCTGCTCATATTGTTCACGATACTGCCCTAAACTTGCCTGTTCACGGACTTGCGACATTGCACCATCAGCACCAATCACCAGCTTCGCAGACAATTCTCCTTGCACCGCAAGTGTTACTCGCTTCTCTTTGCCTTCTAGGTGCATTTCGACAATATGATCCGGACAAAAAAGCTGGATATTATCTAGCGAACTCATTGCTTCATGCAAGCCTAGGTGAACGATATCATTTTCAATAATATGGCCTAGATGATTTTGACCTATCGCCTCGGCACTAAATTCTGTTCTGGCCCAGCGAGAAATGTCTGGCAAGAATGCTGAGAAACCTTTCTTAGCCGGCATCTCATTCACGGCTAGACGTCGATAAGGGCATACGCGCTTATTAATAATATGCTGCCAGGCCCCAACATGCTTTAAGACCTGTTCACTAGCATAACTAATAGCTGAAACCCGTATATGAGGTGTATCGCCCTCCATAAAAGTTTGTGGCTTTTGTGTATCAATAATTGCAACGTTCAGGTTGGAATGAGCCAAACCACATGCAATCGTCGCTCCGACCATGCCAGCACCCACAATCACCACATCAAAGTGTTTCGTTTTATTCACGCGATCCATATTCTCAGTACGATCCATATTTTTAGCACTGTCTTTATTTTCAGTACTACCTTTTCGTTAAACTCTTTGCTATAAATTAACGCTATTATGCAAGATGTCGATACACAATCACATCATCAACAATGAATATACTTCATCAATTATACGACCTTGTATTTCTCACAATGCATTTACTACGAGATTATTAGCATGCGCCTCTTTCTCTACAATAAGTTAAGTACCCGCTTCTTTGTGCCTCTTTTCCTTGTCTGGAGCCTAGCTTCAACCAGTTTTGCCAGTGGCTTTCCACAACGCGCCATCGAGGGGAATATGCAACCCTCCCTTGCACCGATCATTGAAACCACGGCGCCCGCTGTCGTCAACATTGCTACCTATACGCTACAACGAACCTATAACCCGCTACTACAATCACCTTTTTTCAAACACTTTTTCTCACTTCCCGATGAAATTGAAGAAAGCCGAAAAGTACAGAGTGCCGGTTCAGGTGTTATTGTCGATGCCAAAAATGGTTATGTTCTCACTAATCATCATGTCATTGCTGGCTCCGATGATATTGAGGTGAAGTTGCAAGATGGTCGCCACTTTACAGCCAGACTCATCGGTTCAGATGAAAAGGTCGATATTGCATTACTAAAAATTGAAGCCAAGCAGCTATCAGCCATGCAGTTTGCTAACTCTAATTCACTCGCTGTGGGGGATTTTGTGCTCGCTATCGGCAACCCTTTCGGCTTAGGGCAGACCGTCACGAGCGGGATTGTCAGCGCTTTAGGCCGTAATGGTTTAGGTATTCAAGGCTATGAAGATTTTATTCAAACGGATGCTTCAATCAACCCAGGCAATTCCGGCGGTGCTTTAATTGATCTAAATGGCCGCCTGGTAGGTATTAATTCTGCCATTATTGCCCCAGCAGGAGGTAACGTCGGCATTGGTTTTGCCATTCCCACCGAAGTAACTCAGTCTGTCATGTCACAACTGATAGAGTATGGAGAAATCCGGCGCGGGGGTATTGGCGCACGCTTCCAGGATCTCAGCCCTGAATTAGCCGAAGCTTTCTCACTATCCTCGGGCACCCTTTCAACTTACCAAGGTGCCGTTATTTCACATATATTGCCCGATAGTGCAGCTGAAGAGGCTGGCTTAAAGGCTGGGGATGTTGTGGTACGAGCAAATCAACGACCTGTCACCAAAGCAGTAGATATTCAAAACCGAATTGGCTTATCGTCCATAGGCAAACACTTGTCTTTGGATATTATTCGTTCAGGTAAAAACCTCACAATAGAAACAGAGATCAGAGCGATCCCCGTTCCAAAAGCATTAGGTAAGCACTTATCTCCTTATCTAAATGGCACAGAATTAGTCGATATGATTCCCGGCGACCAGGAAGATGCCGTAGGCGTGCAAGTTGAAGAACTCATTCAAACATCTAACGCGCACAGGATCGGTTTTATAAAAGGTGACATTATCTTTGGGGTAAACCGAACCCGCATTAGAAATATCGAACAATTGAAGCGGTATTTGAGCCAAAGAAGTATTCAGGCCTTTAGTATCAGGCGCGGTTATGAAGATTTAATACTTTATGTCCGGTAGTAATATACACAATTTCCATTAACCTCCGGGCTGCAGTTCAGGCCAACTGCTTGTTGGCCCAGAGATTTGGAAACAAATAAACACATTATGAAGTTACCCCAGTCGTCCCCAAAGGCAGGGTGAATTGCGCTGCAGAAGAGGGCCGCCTGGGCGGGTTTAATCGGGAATCCAATAATTAAAAAGTTGGATTCCGGCTCACCCAAAGTAAGCGCTTTAAGCGAAGGACTACCGGAATGCCATTTGAGAATAAGTACTGACTAAAAAATTTAGCTTTAACCTGCCTTTTTACGTATCAGCCAACTTGGCTTCTTAACGCCAATTTTTGCAAACCCTTCATTAAGCGTCATAGGATGAGCCAAGTCTAAATAGTCTGTTAATTTCATTTTTATAATTTCATGATGATTACCTGCTCTAAATGCGATATCACTCAATTCGTCAAAACCCTCATACATATATACAGGCACATCATAAAGATTGCCGAAGGGCGGCATAGCCCCGACTTCACAAAAAGGAAACCGGTCTTTAAATTCGTCTTCTGTTGCAAGTGATACTAACTCAGTCCCCATCGCATGCATGAATCGATCCCAACGGATTCGGCATGAAGCCGGCAAAACGACCATAGACATACAACCATCTAAATTGACCATGACGGTTTTGGCCATTTGATCGCCTTTGATGTCCACTCTTTCTGCAATTTCTTTTGCTGTGTACGCAACGGAGTGCTCGATCGATACATATTGAACGTCATTTGAATCTAGATATTTTTTTAATTGTTCTACTGGCATGACAACACCTCAAAATTGTGACTATCTCAAACTATATACTTACCCCACTTAAGTAGCAGAGTAGCTGTACTGTTATTAATCTTGCGCGATATAAAACCACATTCGTCATAGATACTAAATTTCGTGTTATTTTCATCTTAGTCATGAAATCAAATAAGTTGAAGTAACAAAAAGTATCTTTTTATTAGCTTTATCTAAGATTTTGTTAAATTCCATCGACGTAGTACCTATATGACAGTTGTTTTCATTTACACGCCATTGATTAAAAACGTTATGAGAAGATGCGCACAAAGCCTTGCGCTCGAAGCATTGGTTTACACTTAATCAACTCTAACTTAATTGATACATTGCGATATAATCACAGGATTCAAATCCAAAGCTGAAAGTTATCGGACACTAGACAGTACAATGAAATTAGTCGATCAATTAAATCTGAATCTGAACAAGACGCTTCAAAAAGGCCGAGTTACTCTGACTCACCCAAAAGGCTGCCCGAGTATCGCCCTTCACCTATTTGATCCTGCCGTATTAGAGGGGCCATTAAGTCACGATGAAGCACAAGCTGTTGTCGCTGAGCCTGCCTATTGGTCCTTCTGTTGGGCCAGCGGCCAAGTACTCTCTGAATTTATTTTGAATAACCCAGCTTTTGTTAGAGGTAAAGTGATTGCAGATTTTGGATCGGGCTCTGGCATTGTTGCTATTGCAGCGGCCAAGGCAGGCGCCAAGAAAGTATATGCCTGTGATATCGATAAAGATGCCCTAGATGCGGTAAAAGCAAATGCTTTCGCCAATCAAGTCGAAATATCCACGATTGAGAATTTCATAGAAATTAATGAAGAAGTGGATATTATTACCGCAGCAGATGTACTTTATGATCGTGATAATTTAGGCTTTTTAGATTTTTTTAATCAGCAGGCAAAACAGGTTTTATTAGCTGACTCACGCATCAAAAAACTCCCCTCAGAACATTATTCGCTGCAAACTACAGTTGAGGCTCGTACGTGGCCAGATCTGAACGAATTCGAAGAATTTAATCAGGTAAGAATTTACCTTTCACAACTTGGGAGAAAATAAGAAAATAAGCCACAACCCCCCCTACATCAGCCAACATATCCCATAAAGAAAAAGTCCGATAAGGCAAATATGCCTGAACAACTTCTATTGATGAACCAAGAAGTGTCAAAGCAAAAATTAATAAATATTGATTAGCCCGCGGATGGGCTAAATGCGATAGTAGCCCCATGACAAAAAAACCCGTGCAGTGCAGGAATTTATCATTTAGCTGTGGTTGCAGGCCAGCCTGCGCAGGAGAAAAAGCAATAATACAGCCCGCAATAACGGCTAAATAAAAGACTATTTTATTTAGCCAGATTGCCTGCACCATCGTTTGAACGACGGTTTGAATTGAAGAAGCAAATAAATTGAACACTGTCTTAACCGTAAATAGGTCTAAATTAGACACGCGATTATAGCTATATTTCGATCAATAAAATACTGCTATCATCACGTCACTTTACGATTCAAGCACTACTTTGAAGGCTCAATCTATGAATGGAAATTTATTCCAAGGTTTCAGTTATCTGGTACAAGGTTTTAAAATCATCTGCCAACCCGGTTTCCGGCTTTTCTTATTCGTCCCTCTGTGTGTCAATGCGGCACTATTCACACTACTCATAATTTGGGCCAAAAGCTTAATCAGCGGCTGGATGGCAACTATGCTTTCTTGGTTGCCTGAATGGTTAGGTTTTCTCGAGTGGTTATTTTGGGCTGCGTATCTAGTGGTTATTTTAATGACTTTATTTTATGGTTTTGTCGCGGCGGCAAATCTAATTGGCGCACCTTTTTACGGTTATCTTGCAGAGATGACTGAAAAGCATCTAACTGGAAATAGCCAGGAAGAAGCCTTCTCATGGAAGGTTTTAATCTCCATGATACCTAAAACGGTTAAACGTGAATTACAGAAAATACTCTATTATTTACCCCGTGTTATCGGTCTGCTGATATTAGGTCTCATCCCAGGCTTAAACTTGTTTGCAGCTGTTATCTGGATATTATTTTCAGGCTGGATGATGGCCATTCAGTATATTGATTACCCTGCCGACAATCATAATTTAAGTTTTCCAGAGATGCGAAAATACTTATCAGCTCATCGGTTTACATCTCTCGGCTTCGGTATGCTCACCTTTGGGGCTACCCTATTTCCTTTATTGAACTTATTTGCGCTTCCTGCTGCCGTCTGTGGTGCAGTGGCTTTTTGGGTCAACGAGAAACAATCTTTTGAAGGCATAAGTCTAGATTTCGAGCTTGAGGCACAAAAGAAACTCAAAAAATAAATAAGCCAAAAGCGAAAGAAGGTAAACCACATTGATACAGCTCACCTCTGTGAGATGACAGTAATTTACCTTCTAACATTGCGTTCAGATATTTAGAGTGCAAAAACTCAAGCGACCATAAAATCTAATACCAGACCGACAAAAATAACGAGACCTACCCAGTTATTATTTAGAAACGCTTGGAAACATTCATCACGATACCGAAGTCGAATTAAATGCTGCTGATAAACAAACAGAGTGGCGGCGACCACGATACTTAAGAAATAAAATTGCCCTAACTTCGACTGATCACCAATCATACATAAAATGAGTATGACCATAACCTGCAGACATGCAATGATAGCTCGGTCAGCCTGACCAAATAAAATAGCCGTCGATTTCACCCCTATTTTAATATCATCATCCCTATCGACCATTGCGTACATCGTGTCGTAGGCCACTGTCCATAGAACCGTTGCAGTATAAATTAACCAGATTATGCTGGGTAATTCATTGGTTTGAGCTGCATAAGCCATGGGAACCGACCAAGCAAACGCGGCCCCTAGAACCACTTGTGGCAAATAGGTATAGCGCTTCATAAAAGGGTAAGCAGATGCCAGTACCAAAGCACCGAAAGACAAGTAGACAGTGAGTGAGTTCGTCTGAAGTACCAGGACAAGGGAGATTAAACATAACACCACAAAAAAAACGAGCGCCTGTCTGGCTGTAATTTTTCCCGTCACGAGTGGACGCTCTTTAGTACGCGCCACATCCCCATCTATTTTCCGATCAGCAAAATCATTAATAACACAACCCGCCGAACGCATCAGCACCGCGCCTGCTATAAAAATAAACAGCACATCCAAAGAAGGTAGACCTTTGGCAGCTAACCAAAGCGCCCATAACGTTGGCCATAAAACCAGAAAAATTCCGATAGGTTTATCCAGACGAGCCAAACGGGCATAGTCCACGACTGTCTGCATTCGCGTCGAGTTTTTAGTTTGCTTCACTGCTTTTCCTTTCAAAAAATTGTTAGACAATTATCATGCTGTGTCCGAATCAGATTGAAATACATGCGGCATAAATAATTCACCGACTAATAATGGTTTCTGATGCAATAGAAATATGGAACGTCTTCCATAAATCCTTTGTTTATTACTCGAAGTAAAAGAGGTGACTTCCAATGCACTTCTTTTCATAGCACGTGATTTAAACAGAAATGCTCCCAAAGGACGATCACCCAAGACCTTTAACTTTCGCTCTGCGCCTGTCAAGGTAGAAGCTGGGATGATACTTCTAGCCTTAACCCAGACTTTTCCGTGGCACAATAACTCGACTTCGCGAATTAAAGCTGCTTGTCGAGGCGGGATATTGAGTGCTTTTCTTTCGTCCAGCCTCGGTACACTCCAACCCTGAAATACCACTCGAACCGCAAAGTTATTATGTGAAGAGTCGATCAGGCGCTTTGTCAGTGAACCGCTGTCTAATACCCAGTTTCGATATTGATAAGGTAAAATCCAAGCGGGAACACGCTCAAAATGCTGCCATTTCATCTGACTTTGATTTTGTAGCATTTGCTACAAGCCCTTCACAGCATAAATTCCGGGAGCATTACGCCAGTAACCCTGGTAATCCATACCAAATCCGAACACAAAACGATCTTGTACTTTCAGACCTTCAAAGTCAGCTTTAAAATCTGGCAATACTTTCCGCTTATGAAGCTTATCAGCCAAAACAGCACTATATACCCTATTGGCGCCTTGAGCTTTACAGTAATCAAGAATGGCTTTGAGAGTATGCCCTTCATCCAGAATATCATCCACCAGCAAAACAGTTCGGTTCTTCATTGGAATAGACGGTTCAACCAGCCAGTCAAGCTCGCCTCCCTGTGTTTCATTCCGATAACGAGTAGCATGCAGGTAATCGACTTGTAAAGGAAACTGTAAGTGCGTCAATAGCTGACCACCAAAAACCAAACCACCATTCATCACCACCAAAATAATTGGATTTTGCTTTGCCAGTGCTTCAGTAATTTCAAGCGCCATATTTTCTATCGAACTTTGCACTTCATCAAGTGCATGTAAGCAATCAGCATCTTCATAAACTGATTTCATTTGGTCATGAGTGGAAAGCGCATCCGCTTGAGACATGAAAGTACCTGATTTATTAAAAAAGAAGAATTATATCGCCCAGCGTCAAACAGTAAAACGATTCATTGAATTCATTTAAAGGTATTTGTTCAAATACTAATGATCACTACTTGTTAATCACTTGAAATATTTGTACTCACTAAAGTGATTCGGTAAATTAACGGCCATTCCTTATGCTCAAGCTGAATCTTAGCCATAAGGTAGCTTTCTTATAAGTATGAAAACAATGAGGTCGTAAAATGAAAAAGTGGCAATGCGTCGTATGCGGTTTAATTTATGATGAGGCTGAAGGTTGGCCAGAGGATGACATTGCTCCAGGTACCAAGTGGGAAGATGTTCCCGAAGATTGGATCTGCCCTGATTGCTCAGTAGGTAAAGAAGACTTTGAAATGGTTGAAATTTAATGACAGATGCCCTGCCAATTATCATTATCGGAACGGGACTAGCTGGTTATTCTCTAGCAAGAGAGTTTAGAAAACTTGATCAGATCACGCCTGTCCTTATGCTCAGCCGTGACGATGCTCACTCATATTCCAAACCAATGCTCTCGACAGGTTTTACCAAGAATAAAGATGCAAATGATCTATCAATCGCTGACCCTGGCAAAATGGCAGTACAACTTAAAGTTTCAATCAGAAACTTTACTGAAGTCACGCATATTGAAGTTAATAAAAGCCAAGTTCGTATCGGTGATGAGATCTTAGGATACAGTAAACTGGTCCTAGCTAGCGGCGCCAAGGTGAATACGCTCAACTTCCCAGGCAGTGGTCATCCAGATGTTATCTCCATTAATGACTTAATGGACTATAGAAACTTTCGGCAAAGGCTCACTCATGACAATAAACATGTACTCATTATGGGTGCTGGCCTCATCGGTTGTGAGTATGCCAATGACCTACTTAATGGCGGCTATCAAGTCACGATTGTTGACCCATCCGAGAGCGCATTAAATGGACTCATTCCTGATTTTGCAGGTAAAGCCCTTATTCAAGGCCTTGAAGCTGCCGGCGCTAAATTTCATATGCAAAATCATGTTAGCGAAATCATCGATCAAAACAATCATCTCTGTGCAAAACTCAATAGTGGCCTCACACTCGATTGTGACATCGTTATTTCAGCTGTTGGCTTAAAGCCGGATATAGCACTCGCTAAAGCAGCAGGTATCCATTGTCATCGAGGCATTACCACAGATGCATATTTGCAAACCAGCCAAGACAATATCTATGCACTGGGTGATTGCGCCGAAATTGAGGGTCATGTCCGACTATATGTGCTGCCATTAATGGCCAGTGCACGAGCCTTGGCTAAAACATTACTTAGCCAAAAGACCGCAGCTGCTTTCGGCGTTATGCCTATAGCTACCAAAACACCAGCCTGCCCGGTTATTACTTGTCCTCCTGTCAACACCAGAGGTGAGACAATAAATGGGGAATGGAAAATTGAACAAGAAGGTAGCAATATCAAAGCTAAATTCATCGATACTCACCAACAATTACGTGGTTTTGTACTCACGGGTGAGCAGATAAAGGAAAAGCAGAATTTACTCAAAGAGCTAGCCAATTAGCCGAAAATTTTAGCCACTCATCGTCACCATATGCTAAATCTTTCTTTAATTTAGAACTATAGGTATCCTGTAAGCGTTTGTTTTGTAATAATATGTAACAGATATTCATTATGAATTTGATTTGAGAGCATATATGGCGCGTGTTAAAGGAAAATCTCGCGCAGCAAAACAGCTAAAAGAAACAGCAAACACCTCAGTTGTAGAGCAACCACCTAAACAAAAAAACATGAAAAAAAGTAAGGATGGCTGGGAAATGAGTGCGCGGGATGCCCTTCTAGTAAATTTTGTTGTCAGTGAAATCTAATTTCACACTATAATTAACAAGTAGAACTAAACCAAATTTGAAACTAAACCAGAGCTTGAATTTAACCTGAGCTTGAATTTAACCTGATCTTGAATTTAACCTGATCTTGAATTTAACCTGATCTTGAATTTAACCAGAGTGGAATCATCATGATTGACGTACTTGAACAGTTAATTGATGTCTTAAAGCTAAAGCAGCTCGATGAAAACTTGTTTGAAGGCTGTAGTGAAGATCTTGGTTTTAAAAATGTCTTTGGCGGGCAAGTTTGCGGGCAAGCAATGATGGCCGCTTACCAAACAGTAGATAAGCTCATCGCACATTCAATGCATGGCTATTTTCTCCGACCAGGAGACCACTCTCTACCTATCAAGTATGAAGTACAGCTCATTCGGGATGGCAGTTCATTCACTGCCAGACGCGTTATTGCTCATCAGCATGATAAAGAAATATTTACACTCAACGTGTCTTTCCAAAAGCCAGAAATTGGCTTTGACCATCAATTTGATATGCCGGAAACAACCGATCCTGACGTACTGCTTTCTGAACTTGAAATGAGACGTCGCTTTAAACATTTAATCCCTGAGAAACTACGAGACCAGTTCACGCGAGATCGCCCCATCGAAATTCGCCCTGTTAATCCAATCAATTATTCTAACCCCGATGTACGCGCCCCTTATAAACAAAACTGGTTTCGCGCAGTCGCCACTTTACCTGATGACCTAAGCTTGCACCATTGCATTTTAGCTTATGCATCTGACTTCGGATTACTCGGTACCAGTATGCTTCCTCATGGTGTTAGTTTTGCTCAGAAAGGCATGCAGGTAACGAGTCTAGATCATGCTATTTGGTTTCATCGACCATTCAAGATTGATGATTGGTTACTTTATGACATGGATAGCCCTAGTGCATCACATGGTAGAGGGTTTAATAGAGGTAACATCTATAACCAAAAAGGTGAGTTGGTCGCCTCTGTTTGCCAAGAGGCTTTAATCAGGAAACGAAGCGACGTGTAGCGCTATTCACTTCCAGCCACTGCACTAACTTTGCATAAGGTAAGGGGGGCGTTAATAAGTAGCCTTGAATGATGTCACAGTCCAAAGCTTCTAGCCTGTCCATAACGGCTTGGCTCTCAACACCTTCAGCCACCACAGAAAAACCAAGTTTCTGACACATATCAATGGTCGCTTTTGCGATCATATCACTCGAATCATGGCTACAAATACTCGAAATCAATGACTTATCGATTTTTATTTCACTCGCAGGTAATGACTTCAAATATGCTAATGAAGAGTAACCAGCACCAAAATCATCGACGGAAATATTAATACCTAGCTGACTAATTTTTTCTAGCACATCAATAGCATCCAGAGGGTGCTCCATCATCGATGTTTCTGTTAATTCAATATAAATATTAGCGGGATCAACATCATTATTTTGAAGCTGCTCCTGTAAGAATTCTAGTAAATCACCTTCACGTAAATTAAGTGCTGATAAATTTATAGACATATTTACATCATAACCCGCCTTTTTGAACGCTAGCTGAGCCAAGAGAGCGCGTTGAACAACCCACCGCGTCAGCTGCTTTATTACGCCAGTCTGTTCTGCAATTTCAATGAACTCATCGGGACGAATCACACCATATCGCTCATGATGCCACCTGACCAGGGCCTCAACACCAATGACTAAATGTTCCTTCAAACTATATTTGGGCTGAAAAAATAATTCCAAATGACCATTTTTAATCGCATCTTTTAATTCCGATACCATCATTAGGCGTCGAGCATTATATTGATCATATTCAGGTTTATAATATGAAACATGTCGCTCAAATGCCTCTGTAGATCCTGCGGCTACTTGAGCATGACGTAAGAGTACCGCTGCATCCAATCCATGCTCAGGACATACTGCGACGCCCATCACTGGTCGCAATTCCAAACGCATATCATTAAATTCAAATGGTTTAATTAATTGGCGAATGACGTTATTAGTAGACTCCATATTTTGTTCTGCAAAGTCAGCATCGACAAGCATGCCAAATACTCCGTGCTCTAATGAACATAGATGCGCTTGACTTGAGGGTGCTTGTATCTCTTTTACACCAGGCAAGTTAGACATTATTTTGTTAAAATGAAGCGCGACTTCTGTCATCATTAAATCAGTATTATGAGCCCCTAAAGTACGACTAATTTCCTGATAACGAAGCACTTCTATTACACACACAGCAATGCGGGTTTTGCCTTTAACTTCGAGCGTCTTTTGCACCTGCTGTTCGAAGCATAAGCGATTTGGCAGCTGAGTGATCGCATCAGACATTGAGCGATTGAGTAATTCTAATTCTATTTCCCGGCGCTCAGAATTTTCTAATAAGCGGTTTTCCTGAGCTAAAAGACGAGCTTTATGTTCACGATAAAACCGAAATGCCAAGGCAGCATTTAAAGTAAACAATTCAATTGCCGAACCGATCTGCATGCTATATTCAGTGGCAAAACTAACAGGCATAAAACCTTGCTTGCTTAAAGCCGTAATGGTTGCACCAAACATGAAGGTACTCCATGCTGCAGTATATACCCAAGCCATTCTGTTCCCCATAAAGCCTAAAATAGGGCCTAGTAAAAACAGCATAAAGCAACCAGGTATCGCACTCAGCACTGACAGTTTTAATGAGGTCTGACTATCGAAAATAAAGACACCTAATAGGCCTAAACAAGCAATCGCAATCAACACATCAATAACACGATTCAAATTTTTACTATATTGCTCCGGATGTAGAAATTCCCGACTAAAAAGAGCTGAAAACAGTAAACAACTTGAAGGTAATATTAGTAAAAGTGTGTGATGAAACTCAGGGGAATTAGAAAATATGTAGGGGTAAAGTTTGGCTTGCATAACAGAGAAAAACAACGAAAAAAGAAATGCTGTAGCAGCATAATAAAGATACATCTTCTCGCGTAAGGCAATAAATATAAGAAGATTGAAAAAAATAATAACGGCTACAAAGCCTAAATATAAGGCGTGTAGGGAATCTTTTTTTGCCAACTCAACAAATAATTTTGTACCCTCCCATAACTTAATAGGAACTAACTGAGACCCCTTAGTCATTACCTTTAAATAAATAGTGTGTTTTTCATTAGCACTTAATTCAATAGGAAACAAAAAATGAGGGTGTTCTATCAACCTTTCAGAGTAAGGAACTCGGTCACCTGTATGTACGACCTTGATTACTTGATCACCCAAATATTCATAATAATCAAGTGTATCGAGTAAGGGATAGCTCACTTCAATAATTTGCTTAATAGGGTCTACATCAGGGTTACTAATAGTAAAGCGATACCAATAAGGACTAGGCTGATAACCAAAGTTAGCGTAGTCTTCTTTTAACGCTTGCCAATCCGCCTCGGTACTTTTATGACGAATATTGTCAATATTCAGAGCGTTATCTTCATCGACTAAATACTCGCTGTGAACAATCACCGAACTCTGCTCTTTCGGCAAATAGCTTTCTATACCAAAAGCATCGCCGATAAATAGCAGTAGAAAAATCCCTCCCCAGAGATTTTTCAATAAAATCTGCCGCTCTAGTCCATTGTTATATCGTTCTATTAAGTTAATTAGTCGCATCGTCCTCTTTTACAATGAAATATCTAATTTGCTACATTATTTAAGCGTAGCACTTTGTTGTGAATTTTCCTGTTTCATTTCTGTACAAAGACCCTGCTCAAAAGTACCCAAGTTTCAGCCATCAAGAATAGTGTATTTCTAAGGTGACGGGCTCAAAACTTAGCCTTATACTAAATACAAGTTTCAAACATTCGCGATAGCATCGTATAGGAGTTTATTATGAGTAGTGCAGAGGAAAGCCGTCAGGCAAAAGTGATTAGCGAGTTGCGAGTTTTTATTCGTAAGGTGCTAAGTGATCCAAGTGTAGCGCCAAAGTGCATGGAAATTGCCAGAGAGCTTAAAAATGAGCCAGATGCAGCAATAAAAATTGCTAACGAAATTAGTGCATCAACTATTGTTCGAATTCCTGAAGAACATAGTGATGCAGATAAAATATTTCTAGAGATCATTCACGAAGTACTCGATGACGAGGCTGCTTTATACTAAATACAATCTATGTATTCTGGCATAAGGTTCTAAGTAACTTTAAGGCCTTGAGCACTTCTTTTTCCTGATTAGCGATCTCTTTTTGTTCATCAAGAATATCTTGTAAAATTTCTAGGGTCGTCAATGGATTTGCCAATACGACCCTAAATACAACACAGGCTCTTAACTTGTATTTTTGGGGCTCTAAGCGCGTTCTGGAGACAAAGGACAAGCCTTTTTCACGCTGCGTTTTCTGAATAAACTTGGTAATACGATCAAGTACCGCATTAATTTTATCCATCTGAATATCATCTGCCTGTGCAAGCGCGTCTTTAGCAAAGTCAGGACAGTAACGGTAAGTGATGATATTTAACTCTGGGTAGCTAATCATTTCAAAATCAAGGTCGGCGTCAATCATTGCGGCAAACGCTTTTGCCTTATTGATACCCTCATCGATTAAAATTTCATAACCTTCTTTAGCAATAATCTTCAGGCCTGAATGGATCAACATTGCCATACCGGGCCTTGAACCTTCCAAAGTGGTACTGCCTAAATCTTTTGAGCCCTGTCGCACAACATATTGAGCATGATGCTCTATCGCTTTAAGTTTTTTAGGGTCTTTAAATACAACTAAACCGCTTCCCATGGGTACATATAATTGTTTATGTGCATCTAAAGTGACCGAGTCTGCCTTTTCGATACCTTTTAATAAACCACGATAGCGATGAGAAAATAAAGTGGGCCCACCCCAAGCTGCATCAATATGGAAATGCGCTTTAAATTCTCTAGCAATCTCTGCCATTTCTTCCAGAGGGTCGATATTTCCAGTCTCTGTGGTGCCTGCGATCCCCACTACACTGAGTATACAGATATTGTCTTTTTTCAAGGCCACGCAAGTTTCACGTAAGGCATCTAAGTCAATTCGGTTATCATCATCAGTTTCAACAGAGATCAGGTAATCTCTTCCAATACCCAAAATATCCGCGGCTTTACTAAAGGAATAGTGACCACGCTTGGATACCACAACCGCCGCACCATCATAACCATAATATTTAAGCGCTCTAAATAAACCTTCATGCGCGACCCCTTTGAAATTTCCTTCAGGTGGAAAAGCCAGATTCCGTGCAGCCCATAAAGCCGTAATATTGGCAACGGTTCCACCGGAACACATCGAGCCTAAGGCATGACCCGCATCATGCATCCAGGCGCTATAAAACTCAGTATCTTGCCCATAAACAAGTCGGTGTAACATCCCTAAAACCTGGCGTTCCAGAGGCGTAAATGCTTTCGAAGTTTCTGTTTTAACCAAATTCTGATTGAGTGCAATCATGATTTTGGATAAGGGCAACATGAAATAAGGAAGTGCTGAAGTCATATGCCCGACAAAGCTAGGCGATGAAGTATGTACCGACTGGGCAACCAGTTTGTCTAATAGGAACTGAGTGTGTTCAGAAACAAAGATCGGCTTGTCAGGAATTTTAGAGTCGGAGAAATCCTTCTCCATTTCCTGAAGGTCGTGCTCTACAGCAACAATATGCTCCTGCATAAAGCCTGCAAGATTGTTTGATACATCTTGATCAATTCGACTTAATGTGGAATCACGCGCTTCAGGTACCGTAAAAACACGGTACATACTCTCGATGCTCGCGAGTGCGAATTTTTGCTTATGGTATTTCATATTCGACATAAAACACTGCTATAAATACTTGGCCCATTGAACAAACGGGCCGTAGTATAATCTGTCGCTCAATGGATAACCAGTTTGCAGGGTCAGCTATCGTACTATTTAATGGTATTTTTCTCTCTTACAGCCTTAATTTCTACTAAAAAACGACTTATCTCCCGTCATATGCTTGAGTTTTTAACGCTTAGGCTATTATGTCTATACAAATTAAAATACCATTCTGAGTTGAATTTTAACGCCCGCTTGATGCGTTTTACCCTCGGGCTCAGAGAGCCCCAGTCTACGAAGGCCTGCATCAACTAAGTGATCATCACTTCGATCAAAGTGCCAGTATTGATAAGTCGCCACAATATCTAAGGTTGAGGAAGTACTCACCAAACGTTTATAACCCAAGTTTAGATACTGGCCAGATACAGAACCTAATTGAAGCTTAGGTTTATCTACACCCATAGTACTTAAGTCGACTTCTAGGGTTTCATTAAAACCTGTGATAGAACCCACTTGTGACGTCACAATATTTTTATCCGAAATAGGATAATGAGCCTCCAGAGAGAGATCAAATTCATCCCAAACGTAATTCTCTCGCAAACCTGAGTCAGCTGTTTTTTCCTGTATATGTCTTTCCCAGTTACGATGATTCACAGCAGCTGAAGCAAACCAATTGATATTCGTAATAAAGTCAGTTATTCCCAAGTTTCGTTTGAAACGTAATGAAAATAACTTAAAATTCTCAGCGGCCTTAGTCAGCAAAGCGCTTCCTGCTTGCGTAAGACCATCATACTCAACCGTTCCATCTATACGCTCATAAGTAAGCTGGAGTTCACTATCAGATGAAGGCGTATACCCTACTGAGACTCTACCACCATTTAGCTGGCCATTTTCGTCATTAAGTCTGTTCCCTGCCACACTCCACTGAGCATAGTTAAACGAGTGTCGACTTAGACCGAAATCTACAAATACATTTTTTGCCTGAGCTTGCTCAGAGCTACAAACAATACAAATAAAGTAGACAAAAAATGTAGCTGAGGAATTTTTCATGGTAGTTTTTAAATATCTAATAGTGTGAACGTTGGATAAAGGGCTTTTTAGACCTTATCTCATTTCTATGTATGTATTAATAGGAAGGGCAAAATACAGATTTGTGACAAATAATTATTAGAGTTCTACTGATGCTTTACAAATACAGCGCAAGACTTCGTTAGACGATACCTTAATCTAAGGTATTTCAGCGTTGCTTAGATAGAATGAGATCAGTGTAAACGATGAAAAACGCGTGCGTATTTAAGAAGCGATATATAAAAACCTAGAACAAGAGTCATGCCCTGCTTTAGGTTTACAGTATTTTGAATTTAGACTAAATAGACGAAAAAAACGATAGCGGGGAGGGATAAAGCCTAAGCCTTTTCTCTATGAAAAGGCAAAATGAGCATAACAAGCAGTTAGTGCTCAGTAACAGCCCCTAAGCAAGCTACCCCCAAGGTATAGTCTGTATATTCTACTTTCACCCGATCATAGAGACGAATATCTTCAAGTAATTTTTTATCGCTAACTTCCATATACGCTTTGTAAGGCTGCACCGCTACAACTTTGGCCTCTCCTAACTGTACGAAACCTACATCGCTATTACGTAGTACCTGTAAGCTATCCCCGTCTTTTAAACCAGCCGAACTACCAGAAGATATCTGGTAGATATGTAATTCGCCGTCACTAAAATACTTTTCCACATAGGCTTGGGGCGATAAAAATGCTCTCAACGACTTTCCACTACAGTCCACCAAGTCTTCTATAATATCGGACCTTGAGTCTTGATATTCATTTGCTGACTCGGCTGTCGCGCTATATTTGGAACAACGGTCAAATACCTCAACAGAATAACTCTCGTCACCTTTAACACTAAAATGTTTCACCCGCTGCAAAGACGGTAGGCTTAGCACTTCGATTTGCATACCCGACTCCAATTCATATTCACAAGAGCCCTGTCGTTTTTGATCACAAAAAGGGCACCAGATTGGATTTGAATACTCCGAAGACAAAGAGGATTTAGTCAAAGCACCTTTCACATAATAATGAACTTTTTGCTCCCCAGTTCCACTAAAAGTAGAAGCATTCCTTCTGGCCCGTTCAATCTCTTCAATGAGATGTTTGGTTTTCTTATCTTTCGGATTTTTTATCTGAATACCACTCTCTTTCAAGTAGTGAGTTAGATCTTCTTTGACGTCTTGAGTCAACACTAGCTGGTCTCTAACGTCACTATCTATGTTCCAGATAACCTTCATTGCCTGGCCATCCAGTTCAGACTGATGTGGCACCCAATCTGAATTATCGAGCCTTTGCATAGGCCGCTCAGGCGGTGGTATAAATTGCCTAGTATCAAAAATATCAAATACCTTATCCACTGTCGCGCACGATGTCAGCCCCTGTAACATTAACAAAGCCACAAGACCCATCAAAATTAATTGTTTCATTCCATATTTCCTTTTATGAACCTGTTCTATTCGAGCACCACTTGCTTATCAAACAAATGTTTAAATATGTTGGATCTTTTAAGTTTGCTATAAAGAACTTGGTCGGCTATTGCTCTACTTTGCTTGAAGCTACCATAGGCTACTCCCCGACCATCCAAGCTGAATTCTGCCAACACCTGACCTGTAGACGATTTTAAACGAAGCCAAAGCACCGCATCGACATAATTCTCCTGACCAATGCGCTGATTGCTATATTCCGTACTCGCTTCGATATAACCCGGTTTTGTCCAGAATGATGAATCAGCGAGCTTAATATTCTCCTCTTGCAGCTGTTTGCTCAGCAAGGCATGAATTCGCTCAGCTTTAGTCAGATTTTTGATTGCCAGCTCACGGGTACCATAACTGGCATCGAACTGTTTAAAGTAGGCTGACACCAAAGCAGCTTCTGCTTTGTAGTGTTTGACTGCAAGCCTCTCAAGTAAAGTTATGTTTCTGGTTATGCGTTTTACACTTGGCAGTACTTGTCGCAATTGCCACCACCGTTCAAACGTTTTGGGGTTTGCTCCCGCGACTACCACTTTCACTTTTCTAATTTCGTTTAGGGTTTCATTTTTTAACTGAGAAGCCAAATCTTTTGTGGACATTTCTAAGAGGACAAAATAGTGCTTATCTGACACTTCATGTTGTGTCACAAGCGCATGGGATATATTAATGTCGGACACTTCAACCGTCGTAAATTGTTCAAATATTTGCTGTTGAAATTTACCATCATCAACCGAATATACACGCGTCAGATCACTCACATTCGAACTGAGTTCCGCCGCCATCGAAGCTCGGGCTTTGAGCTCTGCATCATACAGGTTAACACCTTGGCCAATAGCATAATAAGTATGCGCAGATTGCGGTTTATTTGATACCCACCCGGGCAAAGTAGGCGTGGAATATAAACATCCAGAGAGTAGGCTCATCAAGCCTATTAAAGAAACCACCTTTATATTCAGCATGGTATTGAACATCAGCTTAAATCTTTTAATTGGATTAATAATTCAAGACCTAAAAGCACGAGTCAAGCCCAGCTTTTAGGTCCATACTATTTTTGTATTTATATTAACTAAGTAAGGAAAAAATCAAAATTTCAACAAACTACCCACGCTTTCAAATGCTGACTTTTCGTAGAGTACTTTTACGTAATCCCCTAACTTAATCTTGTTTGCTTCTTCTTCATCCACCACTATCCAGGCATGGTTTTGGCCCACTTCATTGGAAATAGTGCCTTCAGCAATAGCATATTCTTCAACATTAACCTCTTGTGTAAGAGGGTTTGTTGACTCTTCAAGGTGGAATATAGAGATATCAGATTGAGGCGTGAAACCGAAGTCTTTACCACGTGATAATTTAAAGATATTTTCACCCTCACTTTGACGACGCTCTAAAATATACGCCTTAGGTGCAAAATAGTTCTGGAATTCGATACGAGCATCTTTCACCGCCGCGCTAGCTGCTTGCTGAACAAGCCCCTCCTGTGAACCCCGTGAATATGGACAGCGACTATTACGCGTCTCCTGACTGGTACTAACACCGTCATCAATATTAATAGCTTTTGAAAAGCTTAAAGCAGGTAGCTTATAAATTCTCAAATTACCTTTCACATTTGCAGAGTAAGTACATTTTGCAGGGCTTGAATGCCATTGACCTTTCTTATCTTGCCATTGAGATGCTTCTTGAAATTTTGAACCAACATTCGCTGTTGAGATCGTACCTGTGATCGCATAATCAGCAATATTTGGCCCGCTGTATTCTGACTTCCCTTTCATTTCAGCTAACTGAATTTCTTCTTTCAATTTCTGAGCGATTGTTCGATCAACAATTTCTGAACCCGTTTCTGCAATATAAGTTTCCAGAGAACTCGCTACGCTATGGCCTATCTTAGCCGACTTAGCCAACTCAACATTTCCGTCTTCAGCATTAAAGATAACCACCTTAGTTCTTGTTCCCGAGACCTCTTCTTTAGTCGGCATAATGTCTGCCGGCGGAAGACTCACTTTGGTATAGGTCGAAGGTGGCCTGATGTTTGTCGACATACATCCCGAAAGAAATATAGCACTCCCAAAACCGACAATAAGCACTCTTTTTTTCATAAACTACTCCCTTAATAAATAAAATATGTCATCTCTTTCAGGCATATGACGCTTCCTTAAAAAATGATACTCACACAAAAAATTATATTATGTCTCACCCAAACCCAGCATGTCATAAACACCCGCCTTATCATGAAGCTTCGAGGTAAGTTTATTCATAGCATTTTGCTGGCCTGTTTTAAAGCTAGTCACAGAGGAGCCATTTAGCTGGTAGCTTTTGGTGCTAACTAATTGCCCTTTATTCGTTTTCACTAAGACGTCAAAACTTATTTTTACCGTTTTGGTTGAGAATATTTCTACTTCATCAATGGAGCCTCTAATTTCCAAGATACTATCTGCACTCGCTTGAGTGCCAACTTGAAAACCATTGGTTTGCAAGACACGTTTAATTTGATGTACAAGCGGAGCTAATGAAGGATCTGATTTTAGATAAAACTTTGTGGATTCTGATAAGCGTTTTTCTTTTTTTTCATATTCACGATAAGTTTCGAGATAAGCCTGCTGATTCTGCTGCGAGTCTGCTGCATGGATAAGATAGATTAAAGGTCTTGCTTGATTCGCTAATTGGATCGCATTGTTATAACTGACTAATTGAAGTAGCTTGTTCTTTTGATTTACCTGATGAAGTTCTGTGTCTATTTTGCTACTTACTTCACTTAGCTGGTCTAGTTTGTCTTTCACAAAAGCAGAGCGTGACATGGCAAGCAAGACATAATATTGCCCATGACTTTGGTTTGTTTTCAAAACCTCATAATTTGTTAATTTAGTATCCTTAATCTGGGTCTTAATTTTTTGATTAAACGAACTATCAGTATAACCGTTTCGTTCAGATATCCGGCTATCAGTCTCACTCTTAACATTTGTCGAAAGTTTACCTGCGATGTCTCTCAAGGCACTTTGTTTCGCACTATCCAGATTATAACCTTCCCCGATACCATACATATTCTGCACATTATCACCTGGGGGCACCTTAACCCATGAAGGAATATCAGTATTTACAGACACTGCAGAAGTATCATTCGGTTTTGGCTTATTTGCCATACAGCCACTAAGTACAACAAATATTAAAGAAATGGCAAAAAAAGCTTTCTTGAGTAGTAATTGATTAATCATCAACTTTTTCCTTTAGTTTCTCGACTTTATCTTTTATTTCTTCCCGGGTTTCGGCAGTTTGCTCTGCTACCTCATCTATTTTTTCAACAGCTGCACTAACATCATCACGATAATCATCCCAGTTTAGAAATAGATAAACCAAGCCAGCCACAACGATTAATCCAATTAGACGTAACATAAATATTCCTTATTATTTGTTATTTGGCTTATAAACATATGTTTGATTAAGTATTTCACCGGTGCTAAGTGTTAACTTGAAATGCACAGTATTGCCTTTAATACTTATAATTTCTGCATCACTCACTTTCACACCAGAAGCAAGTGTAGCAAGTTCAATACTATTTACCTGGTCCATATTTGCTTTTTGAGGTGTTTGAATCGGCGCATGAAGTGCAATGCCATTACCCACATCAGACTCAAAATCGTCATGGCTTTCGTAACCTAGTTGCGTGACAAATACCACACCCAACACAAGACCAAAAGATGTAGCAAAGGCACTCTGCCAGGAAAACAAGTCATTAAACCAGTTTTGGACCTGCTCAATAATTGATACTTTATTTTCTTTAAGAACTTTGTTTTCTTTAATCACTTTATTTTGTCTAGTGGCCTTATTGTTTAAAGAAGCATTAACTGACTCAGCCTGAGTAGACTCTACAGTGCCATCTTCTGTTTGAAGAAGCTCCTGCAGTGTCAACCAAGACTCATAAAGAACCTGATCGCTACTTAATTGCCCTACCACCTCTTTACGACGCCCCTCGTCTAACTTACCTTCGGCCAGTAAGGCCAGCTCTTCCAGACTTACTTTAGCGCCATCGTTTTCTGATTCATCATTATTTAAAGGTGCATGAACAAGTAATTGTGCCAGTGCACTATCTTGTCTATTTTGATTTTCATTTAATTCTGTCATATCAATACGTCACTCAAGTTCAATACCGTGATGGACAAAAGCCGCTTGTAGCTTTTGCAGCACTTTCTTGTTTTGACGGACAGGGATATGCTTTGCGACGCCGAGCGACCTGGCAATAGCACTGTGGCTTAAGCCATCAATATAAAACATACGGAGCATGAGCCGCTCTTCACTACTGATATTAATAGACTCTGCGATCTCACAAACTTTTTCACTTAATGCGCTCATATTTGTATTTTGGGCTGTGTCACCCTGATTATTAGAAAGCATTAATTGTGCTAATAACAAAAATTGATCATAGCTTTCACGTCGTAAGGTATCGCTTATCGTCCCGCCGTCATCTGCATAGTTTTGCTCAAAATAACTGTCGTCATCAATAGAACTCGGGCGATTACTCACACCACACCAAGGTATTTTTGCTTTAATTGTACAAATAATACCCTGAACAGTAGAAGCTTCCCGAAAACCACTTTCACAATGCCGGTCAATTACTGTTTGCTCATATTTTCTATCAAGGCATAGTTCTTTCCAAATAGTTACCCAAAGTGAGCCTTCACGTTTTAACCATTCGGGCGGCCGAACACGACCAAATTTCTTTCTGGTATATTCAATAATTAAATTTGAGGAAAGAGTATATAAGTAGGTGGTCGGCGAGGAGTCGCCCTTATGAAGTTTACATTTTGCCCAGTCATCTTCTGACAGTTTTTCAATAACATAGGTAACCGCCTCTTCTTTAGAGGCAATGTCACTGACAACTTTCGCGCCTGCAAGCTGCTCAAGTTTCTTCATGAACTTTTCGCTAAAAACCAGCTCTGGCCAAGTAATACTCATATTTTGATAAATATCTGATAATGTTGTGTTTTAACGCTAAGCGTCTTATAGATTTAACTTTTTTATAATTAAAAGAAATTAATATTGATTAACTCACTAAAATAACCAGGATGCAACTATTTTCAGCCAAGGCTGACATAACAGTCTACACGCTCAAAAATACCCTTTTTTTATTTTATGTTATCTATTCCACCAAGAAATAGTTCAAATAGATCGTTAGTATGTTCACTTTCAAGCAACTTTTTATAATCGACAATGCCACCCGCCATATGAGAATGCCCGCCACCAAAACCCACTTTATTGTTTACAACCACCTCTTTGACAAGATTTGAAACATTGATCGTAGGTTCTTCTGATCGTAAAGAGAGATGAATTACTTTATCTGCTGTTGCAGCCAAAATGACCACATCTACTTCCTCAAGCGCAAGCACAAAGTCCCCCAATATGCCCAACATATTCTTTGGACAACCCTCCTCCAACCATGCAAATGCTATATTTCCATGACGATCCAAAACATCTAACATTTTTTGATAGTAAACCAGCTCGCACTGCTGCATAGAATTTCGACAAATACGACCCACCAAGTCTTGATCGGCAATTTCATGAAAATAACTGAAAGCCTGCACATCAGCCTCAACAAAACCACGTGTTAAATTTGCAGTATCAATCGCAAGTCCAATTTGTAATGCTGAAGCGATATCCCGTGGCACAGGCTCGTCTGCTAATTGATAATATTCATACATTATTGTTGCAGTTGAACCGTACTCTGGCCGGATATCACTAAACCATAAACTTGAGGGTGCAGTGACTTCATGATGATCAATCGCGGCAATCTCATCGCCGGGCAAATCTGTGACATTTTTTTCTCCGATACAGCCATCCACAGTAATAATTTTATCACTTTCGACTAGGCTTGCTTCGGAAACATGAATAATAGGAATAGCAAGAATTTCGATCATATTCTGGAGTGAAATACGGTCAACAATGCCGTTATAAACTAGGCGCGTTTTGATACCTTTAGTTTCTAATAGGTGACCCAACGCAAAGGCTGAAGAAACAGCATCATGATCCGGAAAATCATGCGCTTGAATGACGATATCCTTAATACCCTCCAATTTATCTAATAAACGATAAAACATATTCATTCGGCTTACCTCTAAACACTAAACGGTTTTTACTGTTAGAATTCATTGCCAAGAGATGTGAAATAAATGATATCCATCAAGCTAAGTTATTTATCAGCAATAGTTTGTCGCAAACTCATTTTCTGTCCGTCACACATTATGAACCCTCTTGCTATAAACACTACCGGAACTAAAAACATGTCGCTTACGCTGGAAAAAATTAAAAATACCTCCGTTTTGTACCAGGTAAACTATCAAGCAAGATTATTAATTCGCACATTTCTGACTATATTTGTGTTTACCCTTTTTGTAACAAAAGAGGCGACTGCAAACAGCTTAGACGATGATTGGAACTCTTTCCAACAAGCCGAAACAAGCTCATTTACAAATTTTCGTAGTGAACATGATAAAAATTTCACGCAATTCCTAGAACAACACTGGGATGAATTCGATTTATTTCAGGGAAAAACCAGAGACGTTAAACCCAAGCCTCCTAAAGCGCCTGTTGTAAAAAACTGGATATCATCAATCTTTGAGGCAGAGTCTAGTGCAAATTTTGTAGCTGAACCTAAAGTAGAAAATACAGTTATGGGCGATAATGCATTATTCTTTGGTCACCAGGTAAACCGTATAAATTTTCACACTCCTGACTTCCCATCTATGGAACGACCAAACAACAAGAAACTAGCGCTTATCTGGGAACGTCTTAGCAGCTTAGATAATGATCTGACTTTCCAGAAACTACATGCAACAAAAGAACAACTTATTATGGGTGATTGGGGTTTTTACCTGTATCTGGATTTCTTATTAATGAAGCAGTTTCAGGATAGTAATGAGCGTGTAAGCTACCTTTGGTTCTTACTCAATAAAATGAACTACAACGTCAAAATTGCTTATGACCGAACTCAACTTTATTTAATGATTCCAAGTTTACAAACGATTTACGGCAAAAGCTTTGTGAAAATTGAAGGCACTACTTATTACCTATTAGGCTCTAAAAGTGATAATAGCCCCTTGCTTTCATACCCCGGTAAATATAATAAAGACAGCTTCAATTTCAATGTTAACTTCAAAAAAGTTATTAAGCCTTCCGGGCAGAAAAAGTCTCGACAGTTAACATATAAGGAAGGTAATAAAAGCACCCAAATTACCTTAGATTTTGATACCGGCATCGGGGCTATGCTGAATTATTACCTTCAAACAGATTTGGTGCATTACTTTCAGGCTCAACCTGATGAAACGACTATCAAGAGCCTAAGAAACCAGTTACAAAATAAACTCAAAGGTTTAAGTGAGCGACAAGCTATAAACTATCTGCTCAATCTAACCCAAACCGGATTCACCTATGCAAAAGATCAGAAACAATTCGGCGAAGAAAACTATCTTCTAACTGAAGAGAGTTTGCTATATAAAGCAAACGACTGTGAAGATCGCTCTATTTTTCTCGCCTGGCTCATACGTGATTTACTCAATTTACGTGTAATCGGCCTAGACTTCCCGGGCCACATCGCGATAGCGGTAGAAACACAAAGCAAACAGGGTGACTGGAGTATTACCGTTGATGATCACGCTTATGTCGTGGCTGATCCAACTTATATAGGGTCACAGGTAGGCATGATTATGCCAAGCGTTAAAAATGAGAAACCAAAGGTGATTCATTTCTAATTTTGGCTCATTTTAATTTACGGGCAAGATGGCTAAATCACCTTGTACAATTAAGTGGCTCAGCACTTTTTGTTTTGCTTGTTTTATTTGCTGCAGTTTCAGCTGCTGATGAATAAGTTCTCGCACCTCAAAAAAAGGCTTATTAATTTTTTCGGCATTATCTTGATAGAAACGATTTACTTGCTCTTCGCTCGGTAAAGTAAATTTGAATATTTCATCACCAGCCTCATCTAAACTCAAACCTTTATCATGCGCATATTGATAAAGGTGCTGTTTTAATGCCGCTCGTTCCAATAAATCATGCTTTTGAATTTCTAATTTATCCAGGTCTGCTTTCATATCCGAAGACAGGTCCTCTATATTTTTGTCTATTCCTTTATATATAAACAGAGGAGCGTCGCTTGCAATGGGCTTTTGGCTTCTTTGTTGATCCAATAAATTAGACAAAATCATGCCGAAAGAAAATGCAAAAAATATCATGATGAACTGATTTCGCCCCAAGCCTTTTTGATTCTTCACGCGAGCCTTATACCTCTGAGTAAACCTAAACCTAGAGCATAGACCTAAATGTTAGAAATATCATGATGAAAGCGCTAAGTTAGCTAATTGAACTTATTTCAGTAATGTCTGTCTTATCCGCACTCAGGAGAAATAATAATATGCAAAACTTCAGTAAATCCGTGTATATCACACTTTATATCAGCGCACTCACTCTGGTCTTTTTCCACTCTCTTATGGGTCTGTTTAATCAAGGTATGTTTTCCTTTTGGCTTGGTATCGCTATCGCTACCTGGCCTGCATTATTCTTTTTTATTAAGCTCTTTACCTTGCCTACGGCTCGAACCAGTCAGAACCTTCACTTTATCTTACTTGCATCAATAGTAGGCACAACGCTCACGTTCATACTCGCCACTACACTGACTGAAACCCTATATGCCTTAGCATACGGTTTAGGCGTTGGCGTAAGCGGTTCCACCCTTTACATCTATTGGTATTCACGCTTAGGCCGCGAAAAGAATGCCTGTCTGGAAAATGGTCAGCCATTACCTGAGTTTAAATTGAAGTCTGATCAAGGCCTTAACTGGGAATCGCAGGAATTGAGTCACCATCCAGCACTGATTTTATTTTTTCGGGGTAACTGGTGCCCACTGTGCATGGCTCAGATCAAAGAAATTTCAAAAAGTTATCAGCGCTTAGAAGAAATGGGCGTAAGTGTCTACCTTGTCAGCCCGCAGCCTGAAAAGAATACCCAAGCACTCGCTAAAAAGTTTGCTGTTAATTATCACTTCATGACAGATCAAGATAATAAAGCCGCAACATTACTCGGCATTGCCGCAAAACAGGGCACTCCTAAAGGTATGGAAGTATTAGGTTACGACTCCGATACGGTGCTCCCTACCGCCATACTAACAGATCAAAACGGCACAATTATCTTTACTGATCAAACGGATAATTATAGGGTACGCCCTGAGCCCGACACATTTATAAGAGTTTTTGCTGACCATGGAATTACCGCCTGAGATTGACCATATTCGTCTTCGCCTGAAATACCTCAAGGCAAAAGCTCAGCAAGACTTTCATCGCTACCTAGTCGTGTTCGCTGGTAGCGATGAATGGATCATGCAGCTACTGAACAAACGCCTACTATCATCTTCTACGTCTAATACCTTAGTTATTAGCTCACGCAAACTGCCTATAGATGCTGAACATTGCCCAGCCAAGAAATTACGCACTTATTTAGGCTCTGAAGTTGAAAGCCTTATCTGGGATGGTTTCTCAGGTTTAAACCCTGATGGACTAGGAGCGGCTTCGGGTTTAGTCAAAGGCGGTGGTTTGTTTATATTGCTGCTGCCTGAACTTGAAAAACTAGCAGCTCAACCTGATGTGGATTACCTTAGAATGTGTACTCACGCAGAAGAGCTTCCAAGCTTTGGCACCCGTTTCTTACAGCGCTTAACTAGCTCAATTGAGAATGACGCGCAGATAAGCGTATTCAAGCCAAACACTGAAAAAACTCTAATCACACCCCTTTCTGAACTAGAAGCTACCTTGCTTGCTTGCCCTAAGGGACCAGATTCTGGCGGCATATCATTACCAAGCTCTGATCAACATACCGCGATAAAGGCGATTGAGACTGTTGCTTTAGGTCACAGAAACCGGCCCTTGGTTATCTATGCTGACCGTGGCAGGGGTAAGAGTAGTGCCTTAGGTTTAGCCGCTGCCAAGCTGCATCAGCAACACAACTATAAAATTATTATTACGGCCCCCAGTCGTCGCGCCTGTGAAAGTGCATTTCAGCATTATGAAAAGGCTGTTTCTAATATAAATAATGTCGAACAAGCAAATGCAGATCTCCTGGTATTCATGCCGCCAGATGAAATTATAGAAACACGACCTGAATGCCACTTATTAATGGTGGATGAGGCAGCCTCTATCCCCAGCCCTTTACTTAAATCTATGCTCGAAACGTATTCCAGAATGGTGTTTTCAACCACTGTTCAGGGCTATGAAGGTAATGGTCAGGGTTTTGCTGTACGTTTTAAAAAAGAGCTTGATCAACACTCTCCCCACTGGAAGTCTATCGAATTAAAACAAGCTATTCGCTGGGCCGATAATGACCCTTTAGAAAGTTGGATTTTTGACTTTCTTCTACTTGATGCCAAGCTACCTGAAACGCAGAATACTCTCCTAACTTCTCTAACAGACAGTGCAGATATTTATTGGTATTCACAAAATGAACTAGCTGAAAATAATACCTTATTAAAACACCTAACTGCCTTGTTAGTACTTGCTCACTATCAAACATCCCCTTCTGATATAAGGCTCATACTAGATCATCCTAAAATACACATTGGTGTTATAAGCAACAAATCCAGACTCTTAGGCGCCTTACTTATAATGGAAGAAGGCGGCATAAACGACCCAGATCTAGCTGAGCATATTTTTCAGGGCCGACGCCGTCCTAGAGGCCAGCTGGTGCCCCAAGCACTGATCGCCGCGACGGGTGCAGCACAGTTTATGATACAAAGCAGCTATCGTATTATGCGTATTGCCATTCATCCTGAGTTTACTAACTTAGGTTTAGGCTCAGCATTAATAAACGCGACATATGACTATGCTGAAAACAAGCATATCGATTTTATTTCGACCAGCTTTGGTGTGACACCCGAGCTGGTTCCATTCTGGTCTAAGAATCAATTCGGCATCTTGAAGTTAGGGACGCATAAGGATGGCGCGAGTGGCACACAATCAATGATTATGATGCGAGCGATATCGGCACAGTCAGATCAATTATTTACCCAATATGCTGATATTTTTAAAGACACTTTCCTTTTCGGTCTAAGTCGACAGCATAGGGCCTTATCAACAGAAAAGGTCTTAACCGTCTTGGAAAACTTACCGTTAACAAGCACCCAGATAAATAGCAATGAACAAAGCCAACTACAAGCATTTGCAGAGCACTTTCGCTCTTTTGACGACAGCCTGGCTATTTTACATCCATTTATTTTGAATTGTGTGGCTGATAAAGTAATTCATCACTTAAATAAGCCACAGATATATCTATTGTTAATGCAGGTTTTTCAAGGAAGGTCTGTTCAAACAGCTGTTCAAACCTTCAAACTGAAAGGTAAAAAGCAACTCGATGGTGAGTTGCGTGCGGGGGTTAAAGCCTTACTTGATTTAAAAAATCGGCTTTAAATTAAACGGATTAACAAGAATGTACACCTCCCTATATGCTAAAGCTGGATCCACAACCACAAGTGGTTTCGGCGTTAGGATTGGTTACCGAAAATTGTGAGCCTTTTAAACCTTCCGTATAGTCGACTGTTGAACCGACCAGATATTGGTAGCTCATTGCATCAACAAGTAACTGTACACCCTGATTAGGGATCACAGTATCATCTTCAGACAGCTCCTCATCAAAGGTAAAACCATACTGAAAGCCCGAGCAGCCTCCACCAGTAACATACACTCTTAGTTTAAGATTAGGGTTCTCTTCTTCTTCAACTAATTGCTTAACTTTGTTAGCGGCTGCATCAGTAAATATCAAAGGGGCAGGCACATGAGTCTCAACTACACTCATCAGATCTCCAGTCATTCTTTTTAATAAGTGCCTATTATCCGATTAACCCAGTAAAACAGTCAACTATTTCCCGCCCTTAAGCGTATTTATAAACAAGCCTTACATTAACTGCCACTTGCAGAGCTTGGAATTGCTTTCAAGGAAACCTGCTCGGGTTGGGCGTCTTGCTCATTTTCGCCGGCATCATGATGACTTATAGAGACCGGTTCTTTATGGTGTACTAAATTACCATTGACCTCTGCTCCCATCGCCATTTCAATCAAATGGTAATACACATTGCCCTTAATCGATGCATTTGGCGCAAGCTCAATATGCTTCGATGCATAAACATCACCGTGGACCGTGCCATTCACAATAATGTGAGGTGCAATCACGTCACCATCTATTTCGCCAATATCACTAATTCTGACAATTCCTTCACTGTCTTCTTCAGCCCGGATCGTGCCACGAATCAAACCATCAATATGTAAGCCACCTGAAAACTGTAGGTCGCCCTCTATTTGAGTTTTTCCTGAAATAAGCGTATCAAAATGAATATTAGGACTTTGATGCTTCTTATTTTTACCCTTATTCTTTCTTAAGCCACTTTTGTTACCAAACATGGTGCCTCCTATGAGTCGATCAACTTAACAGCGTTGATCAAACTAAGTTTTTTGACCAAGTAATTGCTTCCAGGCAAAGCTTTGCTCTATGCGCGATGCTTTCTTACCCTTTGACTGTGCGACGACTTGTATATGTTCCGGGATAAAGCCTTCTGGTATCACTAGATCACCCGCTATATCCTGAAAATATTTAAATTTAAATTTAATACCCAACTCTTTTTGCTCAGAAATATCCCTTAAGGGAATAATCTCTTTTTTGTCTCCCTGCATGCCGATTAGGTTAATCGCTACGACACCTTTCATATAAGCTTTATTATCAGCTACTTGTGCTAATACAACTTTATAGGCAAAACGGTTTTCAACAGCACTCGACTGAATATCTACTTTCTGAACCTGCAAACCACGTGCATTGTCAGAGGGTGCCATAATATTCTGATAAAATGACACATCCTTCTGTAATTGAGAAACTGTCGTTTTGTAATCTCGAATGACATCCTGAATTTCCTGCTTTGCCAAGCTATCAATTTTTCGACCGCTTTCTAAATTGGCAACTTGCTGCCGTAAGACCGTTTCACTATCTTTCAAACTAGCATATTCGGCAGATATTGCTGTGAGTTGCTGTAAAACTTGTTCATGCTTTTGCTTAATTTGATACTTACCTAACAAAAAGCAGGCGGCACCAATCACAACAATACCGGTTAGAAAAATCAGTCTTCGTTTTCGTTTAATGCCTGGTTTATGCTTTACGACAATTAATTTATCTTCTGCTTTTCGCTTTATCATGAACTTTTTTTCGCTCTACTTAGCTATCGGTTACTTTTCGTCTGACTTTATATCAACAACTTAAGGCATTAAGGCCACTTGCTCTAGACCTCGCAACTCATCCAAACCAAACATAATATTCATGTTTTGAATAGCTTGACCGGAAGATCCTTTAACTAGGTTATCAATCACCGCTGTGACAATTATCATCTGACTACCAGGCTGTTGATGAACTGCTATACGACAGATATTTGAGCCTTTTACGCTACGTGTTTCTGGCAAGGAGCCTGAAGGCATTACATCAACAAAAGGTTCGTTTTTATAACGCTGCTCATATATTGCTTGAACGTCCTCAAGACTCAAACCCGCGTCTTCTTTCAATTCAAAATAGAGCGTTGCTTCAATACCACGAATCATCGGCACTAAATGTGGCACAAAGGTTAGACCAATGTCAGAGCCACTGGCTTCACCCAGAATTTGTTGCATCTCGGGTAAATGACGATGGCCTGAAACACCATACGCTTTAAAACTATCCGAGCATTCCGATAAAAGCATACCGACTTTAGCCGCTCTACCACCACCACTCGTACCTGTTTTAGCATCGGCAATCAGTCGACGCGTATCAATCAGGTTCTTTTCAAGCAAGGGCAAAAACCCTAATTGGATAACTGTCGGGAAACAACCAGGGCAGGCAATTAATTTTGCACCTTTAATTTTTTCACGATTGATTTCCGGTAAACCATAAACGGCTTGTTCGATCAGTTCAGGGCAAGCATGTTTCTGTTCATACCAATGCTCCCAGATGTCGACATCGTTTAATCGGAAATCACCCGATAAATCGATGGTTTTCAAACCCGAATCGATAAACTCCGCCATCATCGACTGCGCGACACCATGTGGCGTAGCAAAAAAGATCACATCACAAACTGCCAGTTCTTTAACGCTGGGGTCGGTAAACGCAATATCGATATGACCACGAACATGAGGGAACATATCAGCGACAGGACGGCCTTTTTCAGAACGAGAGGTAACAACCGATATTTGAACCTCAGGATGTAATGCCAAAAGACGTAAAAGTTCTGAACCTGTGTATCCTGTTGCTCCGACAATGCCTGCTTTAATCACTATTTTCTCGCTCCACTAATTACTTCGCCTGTATCAGTTAAACCTACAGGCCATTTATAGTCGACATTGTAACATGTCAATTTAAACCGGTCTTTTACCTATAGAATATAAAAACCCAATAAATCGCTCATTTATTACACTTTTTGGCCTGTATGGCGTAAAGGTATTAGGTGAAAATACTTTATACTGGGCGTATTTAAGCAACCAATACAATATACCTACTATTATGATCCGTTATATCAGAACCACCTTAGTGCTCATCTATTTTTTTGCTATTGCCTTTATCGGATCCCTCATTAGTTTATTAAGGCCTTTTAATCCAGATAACACGCGCATCTGTGGGCGCATGTTTAGCTGGGGCAGTATTAAATTACTCGGTATAAACTTAGTTATTGAGGGAAAAGAGCATCTTGAAGACATGCCGCCAAGCGTTATTGTAGCCAACCATCAAGACAACCTTGACCTCTTTGTTCATGGGGCTGTCGTCCCCAAACGAGCGGTAAGTGTGGGTAAAAAAAGTCTTAAGTACTTACCTTTATTCGGGCAAGTTTATTGGTTAGCGGGCAATATTATGATTGACCGCAAAAAAAGCAAAGAGTCGATTAATGCCATGACGGAGACCACTGAGGCGCTTAAACATAAACAAACCTCTATATGGGTATTTGCTGAAGGTACTCGAAATCGGGGTAACAACCTTCTGCCTTTCAAAAAAGGCGCTTTCCATATGGCAAAACAAGCTGATGCCCCCATCTTTCCAATCTGTGCCAGTTCTTACCCTAAACATATTAATCTCAACAAACTCCGTTCAGGTACCATCATCATTAAGATACTACCTCCATTTCAAACGGCTGATGCCGATACTCATGATCTAACGACCTTAAGGGAAGATGTTCATAAAACCATGCAAACGACCATTGATGAACTGGATAATAGAGTGGCACTTCTAACTCAGGTCGACCTTCCAAATGTTCAAAGCCCTAATTAATTGTATTAAATACTTAAGTGTCTTATGCCTATTTAAGCTTTTTATACACATAAAATTTCTTGCCTCGATAGAGTAGCCTGCTTTACTTTAAAGCATTCCCAACGCTACACTAGCTACACATAGACTCAACAAGGAGTCTATGTTTTTTGATACCCGCTCACTACCAGCTTTAGATACCTTCTATGCCGTTCAAAACGACATTCGAAAATTATAAGCGCGTTTTTCGACATCAATTATCGGGTGTTGATGCTTTGCCGCAACTGTCGATTCTTGGGCTAATCTCCGGCTCACTAACTGCTGGCGTCATTTTATTATTTCGCTTTTTGATCGAGGCGCCTTTAGCTTATTTTTTCCCTGAAGGAGACCCTGAAAATTATGAGGGTTTATCTACTTTTATGCGCGCGGTACTACCAATTAGTGGCGCATTCCTAATTGGTGTTATTTGGTATAGACTAAAGATAAACCAGCGTAAAGTCGGTGTCGCCTTCGTTATGGAACGCCTGAATTATCATCAGGGATATATCACCTTTAAAAGCCTCTGTACGCAATTTATTGGTGGAGTACTAACTATTCTCAGTGGTCAATCTGCCGGACGAGAAGGGCCAGCCGTCCATCTTGGCGCTGCCTGTTCGAGCCTACTCGGCCGTTATCTCAACTTACCGAACAACAGTATCCGGACCTTGATTAGTTGTGGTACGGCAGCGGCCATTTCCGCGTCTTTCAACACCCCTATTGCAGGGGTAATATTCGCCATGGAAGTCGTGATGATGGAATATTCAATCGCCGGCTTTACTCCGGTGATCTTAGCCTCAGTTGCTGCCGCCATTATTTCTCAAGGCGTCTATGGTGCCGACCCCGCTTTCCTTGTCCCCCAGCTATATATGAACTCATTAGCTGAAGTGCCATATATTGTTTTTTGTGGTATTGCCATTGGTTTTGTTTCAGCCTGCTTTGTCGGGCTTATAAAACAAACCATGCGTTTTTCAAACTCACATTTCGATCGCAGCATTTTTTATCGCATTCTCGCCGCAGGAACGCTCACCGCTGGGGCCGCTATTTTTCTGCCCGAGATTATGGGCGTAGGTTATGACACAGTTAACCGAACATTATTAGGTGAATACGGACTATTTTTACTCTTCACCATCGCCATTGGTAAAATAATCGTGACCGGCATCAGTGTCGGGCTGGGCATGCCCAGTGGACTGGTTGGCCCCGTGTTATTTATCGGTGCAACGATAGGTGGACTCTTCGGTATAATTGCTGAGTGGATCATGCCGAATACAGCCTCTTCAGTAGGTTTTTATGCCATGCTAGGGATGGGCGCCATGATGGGTTCAGCCCTTCAAGCCCCCCTCGCCGCCTTACTCGCTTTACTTGAATTAACGCAAAACCCAAATATTATATTGCCGGGCATGCTAATCATTGTTATATCCAGTCTGGTTGCCAGTGAAGTTTTTAATCAAAAATCCATTTTCTTAAGTATCTTAAAAGAGCAGGGTTTGGATTATCATAACAGTCCAGTTATTCAAGCATTACGCCGGGTAAGTGTCGGTGCCATTATGAGTAGACAGTTCTCTCCATCCGACAGAACCTTAAGCTATGAAGATGCAAAAGCGCTGCTTCGACAAGAGCCTAAATGGATCCTGATCAATAATAGTGAAAGTAATCCTGTCTCCCTTCTGCCCACCGTTGATCTTGCACATTACTTAGAAGAAAATGAAGCACTCTACTTAGAAGCTGAACAGGATTTATTAGCGGAGCGCATGCTCGTCGACTTATTTGAAATTCCTGCACAGCGAAAAGATGTCGCCTCGCTATATTTTCAGGCCACCTTGCAAGAAGCTCTAGATCGCTTTACTGAAGCCAAAACCGATGCACTTTACGTCGAACGAACAAGTGGGGCCACCGTGACACGCGTTCTCGGCATACTCACTCGCGCCGATGTTGAAAACTACTACCAATACAAAAGGAAATAACTATGCTTTGGATAAAAGCATTTCATATCGTGGCGCTTATCTGCTGGTTTGCTACTTTATTTTATTTACCAAGGCTATTTGTTTATCACAGTCAGTCTGATGACCATATCAGTGTTGAGCGCTTTAAAATAATGGAAAGAAAGCTCTATCGGGGTATAGGCACACCGTCAATGATTGCGACGATCATGCTCGGTTTATGGCTCGTTTCCTACAACCCTGAAGGCTACTTACAAGGCGCCTGGTTTCATGCAAAATTAGCCCTGGTTGCCATACTCGTGATCTATCACTTTTATTGTGGTGCCTTGGTCAAAACCTTTGCACGTGATGAGAATCAAAGAAGTCACGTCTTTTATCGATGGTTTAATGAGTTTCCTGTTTTACTCCTTATAAGTATCGTTGTTCTTGTTGTGGTGAAGCCCTTTTAAGATGCTCAAACCTTCACTTCCAATAGGCCTTTATGCCATCACAGACCCAACTTTACTGCCGGGTAAGAAACTTCTTTCTGGTGTAGAACAAGCACTTCGAGGTGGCTGCCAGGTTATACAGTATCGTGACAAAGCCGCCAGTGAAATCGAAAGACTTAGAAATGCACAAAGCTTAAAGAGCCTTTGCCTGGAATATAATGCGCGCCTCATCATCAACGATGACTTGAATCTTTGTCTCCGTGCTGGAGCTGATGGTGTTCACTTGGGTAAGAGTGATGGCGATATTTCAGCGGCACGACGGCAGCTTGGTATTGATAAGATCCTCGGCGTTACCTGCCACGACAACTTGGACTATGCCCAAAGTTGCATGGAAAGAGGTGTTGATTACTGCGCTTTTGGGCGTATTTTCACCTCAAAAACAAAACCTGAGGCGCCGCAATGTCCCTTCGAAGTTTTAGCAAAAGCACAGCAGCTGAATATACCGTCTGTCGCAATCGGCGGGATTAACCTAAGCAACTACGCAAGTTTAGTGAACTATGAACTCCATAATATAGCGGTAATTAATGGTTTATTTGGCCAAGTCGATATAGAAACAACGGCTCGCACACTTTCCTCATTTTTTAAACATTCAATCACATTTAAAACAGTATAGGCTTTTACTCATGTCAAAATCAGAACAACTATTTGCCGATGCCCAAACGTTCATTCCTGGTGGCGTTAACTCTCCTGTTCGCGCCTTTAAAGGCGTAGAAGGTACCCCCATTTTTTTTGAACGTGGTGAAGGTGCCTATTTGATAGATGCCGATGGCAAACGTTATATCGACTATGTCGCGTCTTGGGGACCGATGATACTAGGTCATGCCAACCCAGGTGTACTGCAAGCTGTACAAAACCAATTGAGCCAAGGTTTAGGTTATGGCGCACCCACAGCGATTGAAACCCAAATGGCAAAGAAAGTTTGCGAGCTGGTGCCCTCAATTGAAATGGTGCGAATGGTGAGCTCAGGTACCGAAGCCACGATGAGTGCAATCCGTTTAGCGAGAGGTTTTACAAACCGCGATAAGATCGTTAAATTCGAAGGCTGCTATCATGGCCACGCTGATTCATTATTAGTCAAAGCTGGTTCTGGTGCCCTTACACTGGGTGTTCCTAATTCTCCTGGCGTGCCAGCCAGTGTGGCCGAGCACACCCTTACCCTTAGTTATAACAAGCCTGATGAAGTGCGCGAATTATTTGCCGAGATGGGCGATCAAATTGCCGCGATTATCGTTGAACCTGTCGCCGGTAACATGAACTGTATTCCGCCTATACCAGGGTTTCTGGAAACGCTTAGGGAATGTTGTGATGAACATAAGAGTGTACTTATTTTTGATGAGGTTATGACCGGATTCAGAACAGCTTTAGGTGGCGCACAATCGGTTTATCAAGTTAAACCTGACTTAACTACTTTAGGTAAAGTAATTGGTGGCGGCCTACCTGTTGGTGCTTTTGGTGGACGCAAAGATATCATGTTAGCGATTGCCCCTACCGGTCCGGTTTATCAGGCTGGTACTTTATCGGGTAACCCGCTCGCTATGGCGGCTGGTTTAGCGATGCTAGAGGCCATTTCACAGCCAGGCTTTTATCAGGATTTAACGGCAACAACGACCAAGTTGGTGACGGGTTTAAAAGCGGCGGCTGATGAAGCAAATATTCCTATGGTATTTAACCAAGTGGGTGCTATGTTTGGTTTCTTCTTTACCGAAGATGCTGCCATTAATTTGTATGATCAAGTGGTGCAGTGTGATATCGCACGTTTCAAAAAGTTCTATCATGCAATGTTAGAAGAAGGCGTTTACCTGGCACCCTCTGCCTTTGAAGCAGGTTTTGTGTCAAGTACGCACACTGATACTGAGATAACCGCCACCATAGAGGCAGCTAAAAAGGTATTTAAAACACTATAGTCAACTCTCACTGACATTCCGGTAGCCCTTTAGCCGGACAAAAGCGCCTTTCGCGTTGAACGTCCAACGGACGATCCGAAGGGCGAGCTTCGCGAGTAATCCATCTTCGAAAGAACTGAATCCCCGATTAGCATTTCGGGGATGACAACTCAGGATAAACTAGCTCATCACCTTTTCCAACACACTATTTAAGAATAAGTGCCCTTTCTCAGTTGTCGCTAGTCGACTCGACTCAATTAAGCCTAATTTTCGTAACTCACTTAGCTGGGGCTCTAAAGCTGCCAAGCTTAAACCTGTACGCTCATTAAACATACTTTCTGCAACCCCTTGATTAAGCCGTAATACATTCATTAAGAATTCTACGCCTAGATCTTCAAGTTCAATATCCTCTTCCCCTATTCTAAAACTTGGAGCAGGCTGAAGATTATACTCTGCCTTTAAATAGTCCTTTGGCATACGTGTCTTTCTATACCTAAGTATGCGCTTACTATCATTATAAGAACCGTTTTCTATTACACTTATCTTGGAATGCGCCCCGGCACCTAGACCTATATAATCACCAAAGGTCCAATAATTGAGATTATGTTTTGCCTGCTTATTAACTTTTGAAAAAGCGGAGACTTCGTACTGCATTAAACCTGCTTGCTGCAGTACTTCAATGCCCGTTTGTTGAATCTCCCAAAGCGCATCATCTTCGGGTAGCTTAGGCGGATGTCGAAAATATTCGGTGTTTTGCTCTATGGTCAGTTGATACCAGGACAAGTGAGTTGGATTCAGCGCAATAGCCTGTTTCAGGTCATCAATTGCATCTTCAGTAGATTGCCCTTCTAAACCATGCATTAAATCAATATTGAAGTTGGTAAAACCTGCTTGCTTAGCTTGTTCAATCGCACGCTTTGCATCCCCGCCCGAGTGTATACGCCCCAGGCCATGTAAGTGCTGATTATTAAAACTCTGCACCCCAAGTGATAAACGATTAATACCGGCTTGGCGATAAGCCACAAAGCGACTTGCCTCTGTGGTTCCGGGATTTGCCTCTAGGGTAATTTCAATATCGGGATCAAAGGGGATAATACTTGAGATGTACGCCAGTAAGTCCTGATAAAACTCACCACTCATCAGACTCGGTGTACCGCCGCCGAAAAAAATACTTTTCAAAGGGCGTTGTTGCACAAAAACAAGGTCTGCAGCAAGATCCAATTTCAGCTTTTCTAAATAAGCTTGCTCAGGTATTTCATTGTTACTTAACCCAGTCTTTAAGCTGGCTGACTGCCCCGCTCCTGTAGAGGCATATTCATGAGAATTGAAGTCACAATAGGGACACTTCCTGACGCACCAAGGGATATGCACATATAAACTCAGTGGCGGCAGCAATGAAAGCGTCATCATCTATGCCTTAATCAAATCAATTTTATCAAGCAGTTGCATTAAGGCTTTACCACGATGACTAATGCCACTTTTTTGCTCTTTACTTAATTGAGCTGCCGTACAATCCAGTTTTGAAATCCAGAAAATAGGATCATAACCAAAGCCACCTTTACCTGTTTGAGTTTCGGTAATTAGCCCTTCCCACTGCCCATGACACACGATCGGCGTCGGATCTTCAGCATGAGACATATAGACCAGCACACAATGAAACCGCGCTGTACGCTCAGCCTCTGGAAGCCCCTTCATGTTCTCAAGTACTAAATCAATGTTTTTTTGGTCCGTAGCTGGGGCACCTGCTTCCATGTCTGAATAAAGTGCTGAATAGCGGGCTGAGTAGATGCCAGGTTGTCCTTTAAGGGCATCAATGGCAATACCAGAATCATCTGCTATAGCAGGTAAGCCGCTTATTTTTGAGGCATATCGAGCCTTGATAATGGCATTTTCTACAAAACTCAGGCCGGTTTCATCGGGTGGGGTGGCATTAAAATCTGACTGTGGAAATACCTCTAAATCATAAGGGGCAAGTAAGTGGGAAAACTCCTTTAACTTACCCTTGTTACCACTTGCTAGAACAATTTTCATACGCGATCCCTTATTCTTAAAAAACACGTCACCAGAAATAACGGCTTAGTAAAAGTGCCCGTTATTAGCAATAGCTGTCATTAGTCATTATAAAAATTCTGTGTAAACCTCAGTTGCAAGGGTTTTACACTGCCTTCAGGGTAAACTGTTGTATCAAACGTCAATATCTCACCTTGTCTAAATTGAAGCTGGGCCAAATAATAAATAGCTTGACCTTCGACAACTTGTTGAAAAGATAAGAATTGCTGCTGTTGAATATCATTGCTCATTTTAGTTTCTACCACAGCACCGACAGCTTTCCGCTTCCCATCTGCATCAATTTTAATCACACTGATATTGACCACACCCAAGGCTTTACTTCTCACCAACTCGTACTGTTTAGCGACTTCTGGGTCAAGAAAGGTGCTGGTAAAAGCAATGTAATGAACTTCATATTCACTGCCATTCGGGCCATTAAATACTTCTTTCTGCTCGGCATGGACAGAACTAAAGGCGAAAAAGAGCATGAATAGAGAGAGTGAAAAGTGTACGAGTGCTTTCATAATTATTCTCTTAGAGGGCGATCCGGTAAACAGCGAATTCTGCGAATAGGTTGGGCCACATTAGGGCAAAACGACTTTGCTCAAAGTCTGCGTCAACCACGGTACGATTGAGTATTTTGATGCCCTTTTGGCGGCACAAAGCCTCAAAATCTTTAAAGGTGCATAAATGGATATTAGGCGTGTTATACCAAGTATGTGGCAATGTTTTTGACATCGGCATTTTGCCATGCCACAACAAATAATGGCGACAGCGCCAATAACCAAAATTAGGAAAGGTGACAATGCCTTGTCGGCCTAAACGTAACATTTCATCAAGCATCACATCTGGACGACGAATAGCTTGAAGTGCCTGAGTCATGATGACCGTATCAAATTGTTGGTCCGCAAATTGGCTCAAACCTTTAGCATCAAGGTCGTGCTCAATCACATTCACACCTTTCTCAATACATCGGGTGATCTGTTGCTCATCAATTTCTAAACCATAGCCATTTACATTTTTTTTATCCTTCAAATGTGCGAGTAAGGTTCCATCACCACAGCCCAAATCAAGTACCTGGGTATTCGGTTTCACCCAGGGTTCAATCAAATTAAGGTCAGCTCGCATATCAATTTACTTCCTTGGCAATACGTTTCATATAGGCAGAGAAAATAGCCATGTAACGCTCAGTAGGGATCAAAAATGCATCGTGGCCATAAGGTGAATCAATTTCTGCATAACTCACGGCTTTTCCCGCTTTTACCATGGACTCAACCAATTGTTCAGATCGTTCAGGAGAAAAACGCCAATCAGAACTAAACGAAACCACAAAATAGCTGCACTTCCCAACTTCTAAAGCCTTTTGCAAGTAACCATCAAAGTCTGCCGCTGGATCAAAGTAATCAAGCACACGCGTCATTAACAAATACGTATTCGCATCAAATGTTTTTGAAAACCGTTCACCTTGATAGTTCAGGTAACTCTCTACCTCAAATTCAACGTCATAACCAAAATTAAAGGCCGACGTTTTTAAGTCTCGACCGAACTTTTCACCCATGGACTCATCAGATAAGTAGGTAATATGTCCAATCATACGAGCCAACATTAAACCCTTACTTGGGATCGTATTATTCCGATAGTAATGCCCATCGTTAAAATCTGGGTCAGAGGTAATAGCCTTACGTGATATTTCATTAAACGCTATATTCTGTGCTGTCAGTTTCGGTGTTGAAGCAATCACTACCGCATGTTTGACGCGATCAGGGTAATTTAAAGACCATGCCAATGCCTGCATACCGCCTAGACTCCCACCCACCACAGCAGCCCAAATAGCTATTTTAAGCACATCGGCCAGCCGGGCCTGGCTTTCAACCCAATCTTTTACGGTGATGATTGGAAAATCCGGGCCATAAAGTTCACCCGTTTCAGGATTAACAGTATTTGGGCCTGTACTCCCACCGCAGCCGCCTAGGTTGTTTAAACTCACAACAAAAAAATGATTCGTATCGATCGGTTTTCCGGGCCCAATACAGCTATCCCACCAACCAGGTTTCGTATCTTCTGCTGAGTGAAATCCAGCAGCGTGATGGTCGCCACTGAGAGCATGACAAATTAAGATCGCATTACTACGTGTATCATTCAATTGACCATAGGTTTCATATACCAGTTCATATTGCTCAAGTGTTTTGCCACAAACGAGCTTTAGCGCCTGGTTAAATTGAACCGTCTCAGGTTTTATAATACCAACAGACTGCTGGGCCATAGACTTACTATGCTCAGCTTTTGAGTCATCAGATTGAATATCAAATGAGTTTGAATCAGGGGAATTAGGCATTCGTTGCTTTATCACGTATGAACCAAGAAGCAAGGAAGTGTAAACGCCCCTCTACCGAATGGCAATATCTTGTATAGAGTCACTGCTACCTGGCGGCGGATTAGTCAGACCCTGTTGAATATTTTCAACTTCATTTAATTGACTATGAATTTGATCAATTATTTTCTTAAGCTCTGTTTGCTGCACCTTAACGTCATGTGTGCTACTCGCCATACGTCGCAAATTTCCAACCTGCTCCTCAAGCATGGTTTTCTGCTCTAAAGCATATTGCATCAAGGGTAACAAAGCTTCATCAGGCCAGCGTTTAGCCTCACCTATCACTTCATTCTGTATTGATTGAACCTCAGCGACAAAAGTAGTAAAAAAATGATTCGTCAATACAGATTGCTCTGTCATAAACATCTTGGGTTGACGACAAAACTGAATAAGCTTTGCTCTAAGCGCCTTCAATGCTTTTTGCTGTTTGGCGATCGAAAAGGCCTTGGGCTTTAAATGATTCGCCTTTATATCAGCTTTAAAACGTTTGTAAATTGCAGCGACCATTTTATCAGCAAGCTTGGCTTCGGTAATTGTATTTTGGAACTCTTTTTCCATGCGCACAAAAAATTGATTCATGGCATGCGTCATCCCCAAGGTGCTCCAGCTATCCTGCATATCCCGTTTAGTCTGTTTAAGTATTTCTTTAAAGCGACCTGGCGTCATTAACTGCTGCAAAATTTCGCCTTGAGATTGCATCAAACGACGACTCGATTTTAAGGTAATGAGTTTTTTATAATACAGGTCATGATCGTGATGCGTTTTATCCGCCAGATTCTGAAGTACTTCAGTACTGACAGTATCGTCTTCTAAGGCATCGTAGCGTTCATACAGCGTTGCCAAGCGTTCATTCAGAATAGCCAAAGAGCCATGTAGCATTTGCTGTACATCGGCCACGAGTTCATCAAATATCAGAATTTCTTTTTGAATAAGAATTCGTTTAGAAATCAGCTTTTCAAGTCTGGGCAAAGCGCTTTTTTGAAGCAATAAATCATCTTTTTTAATTCGTCCAATCAAACCCTGCTTCGCTGAAAGAGGAATAACATCATCAATATCAATTCCAAGGTGATCAGCTGTATTCTGTCGTACATTTTCTATAGAGGCCGCGACATGCGTATCACCCTGGATATCATCCCAAAGAACATCAATTTTATTTAGAACAGCAAATCGACCTGCCCTATGGTCAGCATCTTTAGTTTTGATAAAACGCTTCCAGATAGATAAGTCGCTTGCGGTCACGCCAGTATCTGCACTCAAAATAAAAATAATGGCTTGCGCCTTAGGTAACATACTAATGGTTAGTTCAGGCTCTGAACCCAGAGCATTCAAACCAGGCGTATCTAGAATACACAAGCCTTTCTTAAGTAAAGGGCTGTCTAAGCTGATGAGCGCATGACGCCAGACAGGGATCATCACGCGTTTTATATCTGCCGGGTCTCCTTCTAACATCTGCTCATCAAAACCCAATGAACGCGCTTCCAGTAGGGTTGCTGAGCGTGTTGCTGCCACCTGCCTCAGGCTTTGGCTCATCTGCTTTGGGTCTGAAATGTCTATTGCCATTTCTTTCCAAGCTTGATGATCGAGTTTTAAATCATGAATAGATATATTTTGTATGCGTGTTTCGATAGGTAAAAGCTTTAAATAGCTCTCGTTACTCTTTGAATCATAAAATATTTCGGTAGGGCACATGGTCGTACGACCAGCTTGAGAAGGCAGCATTCGCTGGCTAAACTCTGAAAACACAAGGGCATTAATAAGCTCTGTTTTACCACGAGAATACTCACCCACCATTGCAATCGTCAGTTGATCATCAACCAAAAGATTTAAGCCCCGATTCAATCGACACTCAACATCTTCAGTATTTAAACTGTTCGCTTCTAGCCAATGTTGATAATGCTTTATATCATTCGAAAGTTGATGCTTCCATTCATGATAAGCATCAACCTGACTTAATAAATCGTTAGCTGGCATCTTTACTATACCCCATCCGATAAATCGTCCTATAACTATAAGGACATATTAAGCGAACAGATTTCCTTTTTAATTTGAATCCCTTGATTATAGGCAGATGTTTCAATTACAACTGTGAAATCAGTATGTTGGTTTTGAGGTCTTGCTAATAAATAACCGCGGCTGAAACATAAAATAATGATCAACCATAATAAAATCAATAAATTACAAATAAGAAAACTAGGATCTAAGCATCATGTTTAATTATGTAATGTGTTGTTATTTCAGTAACTTAGTTGTTATATAGCTCTATCAAATAAGCGAAAAGCTAATACCCACTTGATATGACATTTGCGCCACTACTTTTTCTAATATTTGTAGCACTAAAAACACTAATATTGGCGACAAATCAAGTCCGCCCATCGACGGCAAAATCTTCCGAAAGGGTTTCATCAGAGGTTCTGTAATTTGATTAATCAACAATAAAACAGGATTTCCACTTCCAGGTGCCACCCAGCTACCGATAATCATAATAAGAAGAGACCAAAAATAAATTTTCAATAAAAACCCTAAAACCAACATAACTGACATGACCAGTACGCCAACAGGGTTGGGCATAACCGCGCCCAGAACGGCCACTTTTAATGCTAAGACCAAACTTTGAAATAACACCGCTAATACAAGTGAAGCGATATCTATTCCAGCAATACCCGGAATTAGCCGCCTGATAGGAATTAAGAGTGGATTCGTCGCTTTAACAATAAATTGAGAAATAGGATTATAAAAATCTGCACGAGACAACTGCAGTATAAATCTCATTAAAATAACCGTTAGATAAAGTAACGACAGTGTATCAACCACTAAGGAAAAAATTTCCGCAAACATGAAAACGCCTACTAAGTAATATTGATGTAATCACAACCAAAATAAACCCTATATCCAAACAACATTTTGAACTTTTGACTTTGTTTATGGCAGCGATAGCTTTTAAATCAGAATCGTGAGATGGATAATAAGTCTTTTATAGGAAATTACTAGTGGTTAACTAATTACTCATAAGGCTTTTCGTCAGGTAATCCAGTATTTTTTCTTCGGTAATGGGCTTTGGAATAAAACTTAAGCCTTGGGCTTTAGCTTGTTCTTGTATCCGCTCTTGAAAATTTGCAGTCAGCAATGCAATTTTTGCGGCCGGACATGATTCCTGTAATTCGGGTGAAATGGTTAAACCATCTCGTCCAGGCATATTCATATCCAGCGTAATAAAATCAAAGGTTTCCATTCGGCATTGATTTAATGCATCAATAGCATCTTCAGCTTCACTAATTTGCCAGTCAGGATATTTGCTATTAATAATCGCTTTCAGCATTAAGCGAGAAATCCGGCTGTCATCAACCAGTAATACTGTTTTCGCTTGAGTCATTATCAGGACCTGTTTAATAATTTTCTATTTAACTTTTGCCAACAAACCGTTAAATAGAAAGTGGTGAAGTAAATTAAGATACTCAAATATTATTTCTTTGATCAAAAAAGTATAGACCACATATATTAAGCTTATTGTATAAATCTTGTTCAAAACCAGCTTTTTTTGAACTATTTTGTTTGTTCTTAAGCAATCTACAAATAAAAATTGGCTTAATTCGCTTGTTTCTGCTAATTTTTGTGGGCTTAGCATCCCTTATTATTACGACTTACTAATAGCTAATAACAAGCGCTAACAGGTATCTCGTTGTCCCGGCTTGCCGACGAGAAGCATTCCGTACGAAACATGAGACTATTCCTATGCCGGAAAACCAACAAAAATCAGAAAACAAATTTAACTTTACTCCTTATGAAGCTAAACCAGATGAGGAGTATATGAATGAATCGCAGGGCGCTCACTTTCGCCAAATTCTTTTAGCTTGGAAACAAGAGCTGATGGAAGAAGTGGATCGCACTGTGCATCATATGAAAGAAGACGCTTCAAATTACGCTGACCCCAGTGATCGAGCAACTCAGGAAGAAGAGTTTAGTCTCGAGTTACGTACGCGGGATCGTGAAAGGAAGCTAATCAAAAAAATTGATAAAACGCTAAACCGTATCGAAGATGAAGACTACGGTTTTTGTGACTCTTGTGGCGTTGAAATTGGCATACGCCGACTTGAGGCCCGACCAACAGCAACACTTTGCATTGACTGCAAAACCTTAGCTGAAATTAAAGAACGCCAAACTGGCATCTAATTTCATACATTGATCAAAAGAAACCAAAGGAAGTTAAACTATTTAGCTTCCTTTTTTATTTCAATCAGTAAAAGGCAAAAACGTTTACACCTTATTTTAACATACCACTACTATAAAAATGCCAAGCTATCGTGGAAGATTTGCCCCCTCTCCAACAGGACCACTTCATTTCGGCTCCCTTTTTGCTGCTGTCATCAGTTACCTGGACGCACGTAAAAATAAGGGGCTCTGGTTCGTCAGAATTGAAGATATTGACCCGCTTCGTGAACAAGCTGACTCGCAACAGCTCATTTTTCAAACACTCCTTGCCCATGGTCTGAAATGGGATGAAGAGCCTCGCTTTCAATCCAAGCAAACCGCTCTTTATGAACAAATACTTTCGACTCTGGACAAAAACAATCAAGTCTATGCCTGCCCTTGTAGTCGCAAACAATTAGAACTGCGCCATGGACAACATATCGCACACTGCGCCCAAGCACTCTATTTAAAATCCCAGAACATTCCTGTGGCTTTAAAGTTTAAAGCCACAAACAAAATACATACCTGGCAGGACACAATACAGGGCAAGCAAACCCATTTATTAAATGAAGACTTTGTTTTAAAACGAAAGGAAGGTTTCTACGCTTACCAGTTGGCCGTAGTCTCTGATGACATTGATCAAAGCATAACGCATGTTGTCAGAGGCTTCGACTTACTTTCGTCTACCCCTATGCAACTTGCCATATATGAAGCATTGAATTATTTACCCCCGGTTTTTAGTCACTTTCCTGTCATCGTGGATCAGCAAGGCCAAAAACTAAGCAAACAAAGCTTCGCCGCTCCGGTCGATAATGCAAAAGCGCTACAGAATCTGTTGCATATTTTTCAACTTTTAAATATTCAGTTACTAACGAGACCCCTGTCAATCAATGAAGCTCTCGACTCAGCGCAAGAAATTTGGAATCAAGCTTTAGTTCCACAACAGGGAACGATGAATAACAGCAATTAATTATTATTAAATAAGCGTATACTGACACTACACAATTTTCATTATAGTTAACTTTGCACTTTTCTTTGGTATAAGAGTCTTTACAATAAACGCCTTTATCCAATAAATTTATCTCGTTTACACTACCCTCCTAACATTGCTAATTGATTGAGTTTTTGGCTATGCGCCGTATTTTAATAATTGAAGATGAAATAGATCACCGCTCAAGCCTGCAAAATACACTTGAGGAACACCGATACCATGTTGATGTTGCGGCCTCAATCAATGAAGCTATTGAGAATTATGCCTTACCTTCATTCGACCTCATCATTACTGATTTACGTCTACCTGGCCAGCCAGGCACAGATATTATCCAATTAGCCCAAGGCGTGCCTGTTCTTGTGACGACCAGTTACGCGAGTTTGCGCTCAGCAGTAGACGCCATGAAGCTCGGTGCTGCTGATTATCTTGCCAAACCTTTTGATCACAATGACTTAATTGAGATTGTACGCGGCATTATAGGTAAAGATGGCAACAAGAACGCCAATAAAGAGTTAGAAGAGACGGACGAGTTAGATGATGCTGAGCAAAAAATTAGCCAGATAATCTACGGCCGTTGTCAGGCAATGAAAAAAGTATTTCATCTAATGCAAAAAGTGGCACCAACTGAAGCCACTGTTCTTATTCAAGGTGAGACAGGTAGTGGTAAAGAGCTAGCAGCCAGAGCCATTCATACTTTAAGTAACCGCCGGAATGAGGAATATATTTGTATAAACTGCGCGGCAATTCCGGAGTCATTAATAGAATCTGAACTATTCGGACATGAAAAAGGGGCCTTTACTGGTGCTGTGAGCGCTAGAAATGGACTCATTGAAGCCGCTGACGGCGGCACGCTCTTTCTCGATGAAATAGGTGAACTCCCCCTAGAGGCGCAGGCTAGGTTACTGCGCGTATTACAAGAGGGTGAAATCAGGCGCGTTGGTTCTACTCAATCTCGACAAGTCGATGTACGCTTGATTGCTGCAACGCACCGAAACCTCAAAGTACTATCTCGTACAGGCCAATTTCGTGAGGATCTGTACTACAGGCTTAACGTTGTACAACTTAAACTTCCGCCGCTACGAGATCGCGGCAATGATATTTTAGGGCTAGCCAGTACTTTGCTAGAAAAAGCGTGTAATAAGTTAGGACAACGAGACATAAAGTTCAGCCCAGATGCCATGAAAGCTATTCAGGAATATCACTGGCCGGGTAATGTCAGAGAACTTGAAAATTCCATTGAACGCGGAACCATTTTGTGTGACAACAAAATGATCACAGCCGAACTCCTCGATATAGAATCCGAAGTGGATGACATTAATATCCCTCAAGGTCTTATCACGCCTAATCAGTATCAGGCTCATTCGAACCCCCAAACTAGCCTAAAGAATTTATCAATTGAGGATTATTTCCAACAGTTTGTGCTAGAGAACCAAGATAATATGAATGAGACTGAGTTAGCCAAGCGTCTAGGTATTAGTCGGAAAAACCTCTGGGAACGGCGCCAGCGCTTAGGTATTCCTCGAAAAAAGACAAACTAAGCCCAGTACCACTGTGTGACACACGTCTCATTTTTGTGAACTTATGAAACACCTCGTAAGTTTCAATCAAACACTTAGAGGCAAAACGTTACCAAGTGTTACCGTCTGAAACACTGCTACACACTTATTTGCCGTTTTTTAGCTCTTCACTAAGCCCTATCGACCAAAAGGCGTAGTGACAACCAATAACTCACTGTTTTATATCTATTTATAGTTTAATGGTACATGAAATGCTTTTATCCTAAGTATAAAAATAAGAATAACCAATAGTGATTATGCAAATAAAAATAAAAATAGTGGTAAGTTACTATTGAAGAAACCGCAAAGATAAAAATAATAAATGCGGGGTGAACTAAATATTTTGAATGCTTGGCTTTTTAGCGGCCAATAAATGAATTTGGTTATAGTTATTGACTAATAAGAACTTCAAAAGTTGCACTAGTCATAAACCATATATCCTGATTCAAGTTACCGCTCTGTGTATTCAAAATAATATGTTTGCATGCGAAAGTGTGAGTTTTCGCCCTAAAGTACAGACATGGATCCACAACAACAAAAAATTTAAGTCTGCTCTTTTGAGCATGAAAAGGTCAATCACGGAGAACGTTTGATCTTTTCATGCAAAGTCATTCTCCTCTCTACCTCACAGTCGTATACACTTAACATTTCCTTATTAAATATTCGTCTATTCAATATCTACACAGAAAAAGGTAAACTTGACTCATTATGCGCAGACCTCTTGAGATGGCTCGGCATGTATATACTTGGTTTATATATAATATATACAAACCCTTATCAACGATCTTGTACCGGCAAGCCTTTAATAAAATGACAATCACTTCAAATATTATCCCGCGAAAGAATCATCCGGTTTCACGAAATCTAATCAGTCCGTCGGCCCTTAAAGTCATGCATAGACTACATACTAAAGGGTATGAGGCATTTTTAGTTGGCGGTGGGGTAAGGGATATATTATTAGGTCATCAGCCAAAAGACTTTGATATTGCAACGAATGCTCACCCTGAACAAGTTCATGCTCTTTTCAAAAATTCCCGACTAATCGGGCGACGCTTTAAACTGGTTCATATTCTCTTCGGTCGGGAAATGATTGAAGTAGCAACCTTTAGAGGTCAAACTTCTGAGCAAAATGAAAAGCAATCCGAACATGGCATGCTACTTCGCGATAATGTCTACGGCACCATTGAAGAAGATGCTATTAGACGCGACTTTACCGTCAATTCACTGTATTACAGTCCAAAAGATTTTTGTATTTATGACTATTTAAATAGCATGAATGACATTCAAGATAAGCAATTGCGCCTGATTGGTGACCCGGAAACCCGCTACAGAGAAGATCCTGTACGCATGTTGAGAGCTTTACGTTTTTCAGCCAAGCTTGATTTCGAAATTTCTCCCGAAACTCGCGACCCTATCTACGAGTTTGCCCCATTACTCGGAAATATTGCGGCTGCACGTTTATTTGATGAAGTTCTTAAGTTGTTCCTTTCCAGCCATGCCTTATCAATATTTCAAAATTTATTAAAGTATGGTTTATTTGGCCCGCTTTTCCCACAGGTCCACCAAACCCTTGAATCTCATAATCGAGCCAGTTTTTATATAAAACTCATCGAAGCAGGACTACACAATACGGATCAACGCATTAGAGCAGAAAAACCTGTTACCCCTGCTTTCCTATATGCCACCTTGTTATGGCCTGAAGTGGACCGAATATGGCAACAGCTAAAATCTGAAGGTGTACCTGATTTTCCAGCACTTCAACAGGCAGGCCAGCAAGCCTTACACGCCCAAGTACAGCATATTTCTATTCCAAAACGCTTCTCACTGATGATGAAAGAAATATGGGAATACCAAATTCGTCTGCAAAAAATACAAGGTCAACGTCCTTTACAATTAATTGAACAACCTCGATTTAGAGCGGCCTACGATTTTTTATTGTTACGAGAGCAAGCTGGTGAGAATCTTAATGGCTTAGGTAAATGGTGGACCGATTTTCAAGTCAAACACCCCGCTCCTGTTCACCATAAGAGCAGAAAGCCACGCTTTAAGACGAACAATACTGATAGCCATGACAAAGATGATAAAAAACGCAGTCGTCCCCCGAGAAGACGTAAATTTAATCAAGGTTAAACTAGAGAAGCCTCTCCGAAAATAAACAATATGGATGCACAACCTCAACAAGTACTCATTGGTTTAGGCAGTAACCTCAATAACCCGATAGCACAAATACAATGTGCTATTACACGGATTCAAGACCTCAAATCTATCCGCTTACTTAAACAATCCCCCCTGTATGAGAGTCTTCCACAGGGGCCGCAGGATCAGGATAATTTCATCAATGCGGTCATTTTAGTCGAATCAACGCTCTCTCCAGTCGAACTGTTAGAACAACTTCAAGGCATTGAAAAACAACAAGGCCGAATTAAATACCGCCATTGGGGAGAGCGAGTTATAGATCTCGATATTATTTTTTATGGCCAGCAACAAGTTAAAGAGGAAGTTCCTGAATTGACCATCCCTCACCCTCAAGCCTTACAGAGGGATTTCGTGGTCATACCAGCGCTCGATATCGTAGCTAATTGGCAATTACCTGACGCCTCCTTTTTGAAAGATCACGCCAAACATTGTCTTAATCACCAATTAAGGCTCATAAAACCTTTTCTACTTGAGTCTAAGCAGACAAATAGCTAATCTACGCCAAGAGTTTGCCAGTTCTAGTTTTATCTTCTTTCAGCTCAATTTTTAAGTTTAATACGGAATTTGCTATGAGCACGACAACACTAAGTTTAAAAAGCCTTAAAGAGAATCAACAAAAATTCTCCTGTATCACAGCCTATGATGCTACTTTCGCTAAGCTTGCATGTGATGCAGGTATTGATGTGTTATTAGTCGGTGATTCACTCGGCATGGTGCTTCAAGGCCAAAGCAGTACCTTACCTGTTTCTATGGACGACATGATTTATCATACCCAGTGTGTGAGCAGAGGAGCCTCAAAACCACTAATCATGGCTGATATGCCCTTCAATTCTTTAAACAGTATAGAAAGCGCCTTAGACAATGCAGGTAAGCTGATGCAAGCCGGTGCGCACATAGTTAAACTCGAAGGCAGTGAATGGCTTGCAGAGTACACTTCTGCATTAAGTGATCGCGGTATACCCGTTTGTGCACACCTCGGACTTACTCCCCAATCTGTCAATAAACTGGGGGGATACCGGGTACAAGGTAAAGAGGCTGAAAAAGCTAATCTTATGATTAACACTGCCAAGGAACTTGCAGAAGCAGGTGCCGATATGATTTTACTTGAGTGCGTTCCAACATCGTTAGCAGAACTGATAACTCAAAAAGTTAAAGTTCCTGTCATTGGTATCGGCGCAGGCAATGTCACAGATGGCCAAGTACTTGTCATGCACGACTTACTCGGTGTAAGCAGTGGTCATAAACCAAAATTTGTAAAGAATTTTATGGCAGAAGCAAACTCCATATCTGATGCTTTCGTGAAATACGATAGCGCCGTAAAAAGTGGAGAATTTCCTTCCGCTGATTATAGCTTCTCAGGATAATTGTTCGGGATATGTCTATGAAAACCATCAATTTCATTAATGTACTACGTCAGCAAGTTCAAGCTGCCCGTCAGGCTGGCAAGACTATCGCTTTTGTTCCCACCATGGGTAATCTTCATGAAGGACATTTAAGCCTAATTGATGAGGCCAAAAAGCATGCTGACTTCATCATTGCCAGTATTTTTGTCAACCCAATGCAATTTGGTGAAAACGAAGATCTAGATGCTTATCCCAGAACACTTCAAGCCGATTCGCAAGCACTCGAAGCTAGAGGCTGCGATGTACTCTTTGCCCCTACAGCGAGTGAAGTTTATCCAAATGGCTTAGGTGAAGAAACACGCGTAGATGTACCGTCACTTGGTCAATATCATTGCGGTGCTAGCCGTCCTGGTCATTTCGTAGGCGTCGCAACAGTTGTTACTAAACTCTTCAATATGGTTCAGGCAGACGTGGCTGTGTTTGGTGAAAAAGACTTCCAACAACTTGCTGTCATTCGAAAAATGGTCAAAGATTTATGTATTCCAATTACAATCATTGGCTTACCCACATCCAGAGAGGACTCAGGCTTAGCTCGAAGCTCTAGAAATGGCTATCTCAGTCAAGAACAAAAACTAACAGCCTCAAACATTCATCTGATACTTGAAGACTGTAAACAACAGCTCGAAGCAGGCAATACTGATTTAAACGCACTTTCTTCAAGTGCGAGAGAAAGACTCGATCAAGCTGGATTTAAAACGGATTATTTTAATATTGCTAAGCCGGATACATTAGAGCCCGCCGAAGCAAGTGACCAAAATTTTGTAATACTATTGGCTGCTTACTTAGGCTCAACACGATTAATCGATAATATAACGGTTAACTTAAATTCTTAAACCGTTTCATTTACCATAAATTTTTTGTTCTCAGGATAGATATAATGACATTGGATGCCTTACCTACTCATAATGAATTAAAAGGCCATGCCAAGGCAATAAAAGCCAAGCATATGCGCCAGCTATTTGAGTCAGATGCTGCACGTTTCAATAAATACTCTATTCAAGGGCCCCAGATATTCTTAGATTATTCTAAAAACCTTATTACAGAAGAAAGCTTGAGTTTATTATTTCATGCTGCCCATGATGCTAGCCTAAAACAAAAAACCAAGGCTTTATTTAGCGGTGAACTACTCCAGGGTGAAGCACTCAATAATACCGAAAACCGTGCAGCCCTTCATACGGCATTAAGACGCCCAAAAGATTCGACGCTTCCCGATATTATTTTGGATGGTGTAAATATCAGTAAAAACATACGAGCATGTCAGGACAAAATGGCTGCATTTGTCGCCAAAATTCATGCAAAGCAATTACTCGGTTTTACAGGCAAGCCTATCCAAACTTTAGTCAGTATTGGTATAGGTGGATCATTTTTAGGGCCAAAGATGGTTACAGAAGCGCTTAAGCCTTTTGCTATTGATGGTTTCAAATGCCATTACGTTGCTAATATTGACAGCACCGATCTCACACAAACCTTAAACAATATTGATCCTGAAACGACCTTATTTCTACTCCAATCAAAATCTTTTAGCACGCTTGAAACACTCGAAAATGCCTACGAAGTAAAACGCTACCTAAAGCTCAACGGTCTCCCTGACGAGGCTATTGCCAAGCATTTTATTGCGGTAACAAGTAATAAAACTGCCGCTTATAAATTTGGTATTACAGATGAGCACATCTTTCCCATGTGGGATTGGGTTGGCGGCCGATATTCTCTTTGGTCTGCTATTGGTCTACCTATCGCCTTTCAATTAGGTATGGATAATTTTGAAGCTCTATTGGAAGGCGCTTTTGAGATGGACCAACATTTCCAACATCAAGATTTTGAAGAGAATATGCCTGTCATCATGGCATTATTAGGTATTTGGTATCATAGCTATTTTGGTGCAGATTCACATGCGATCCTACCCTATGATCAGTATTTGCAGTTTTTCCCGGATCACCTGCAACAATTAGATATGGAAAGTAATGGCAAAAGTGTAGACCGTTCCGGGCACGCTCTTAATTACAACAGTGGGCCAATTATCTGGGGAGGAATCGGCTGTAACGGACAACATGCTTACCACCAGCTTTTACATCAAGGAACACAATTAACCCCTGCAGACTTCATAGTTTCATTGTCTAGCCATAACCCTATTGGTACCCATCATAAGCACTTATTTGCCAATTGTTTAAGCCAATCCCAAGCCTTAATGAAAGGAAAAACCTATGAGGAGGCTTTGCAGGAATCACTTCAATCAGGCATGCCTGAAGAGAATGCTAAAAAGCTTGCACCTCATAAAGTAGTTAAAGGTAATCAACCAAGCAATACCTTGATACTCGATGAGTTGAACCCCAAAAGCTTAGGTACTTTAATCGCGCTTTATGAGCATAAGGTATTTGTTCAGAGTGTAATTTGGGATATCAACCCTTTCGATCAGTGGGGCGTAGAGCTAGGTAAAACGCTCAGCAATAGTTTATTCGATCAGCTAGAAAGTGGAAAAAACGACAAGAATATCGATTCATCCACAGCGGGCTTACTCGCTAAATATCCACAAGCGTGATTTGATCTAAACTGTATTAGCTTTTTTTAGTTTGGGTAAATGAGTTTTATAGTCTACTTATGTCAATCAACATGAACGAGTAAAGATTGTTTAACAGGCTTGAAAAACCGTCGCTCTTTTGACTTGGAATATAGTCGTATCTTTAAAAACCCTAACATATCTGCTTCCGACTATATTCTCTCTGTCGTTGATATGGATTTCTTTAAAGACGTCAATGATAACTTTGGTCATATTATTGGTGATGAAACATTAATCGCCATCTCAAATATTATGAAGTCATTCTTTGAGAAAGATGAGTTTCTGTACCGCTTTAGTGGCGAAGAATTTATCGTATTACGCCATGATTTAAACATGTTAGAAGCCATTACTCTACTTGGGAAATTACGTTTAGAAGTTGCTAATTTCCACTTCCCGCAACAAGTAGGTAATAAAACCGATTAGTATCGGCTATGTACCAATTAGCGATGATGGTGATAGCGCTTTGCTTTTTGAGCAGGCAGATGCAGCCTTATATTTTGCAAAAGAAAATGGCCGCAACTGTGTATTCAGTTACAAACACTTAGTAGAATCAGGAAAGATAAAGGAGATTTATAAGCGGTCCGGTTCGATTGAGTTGTTTTAGTCAAAAGCTAAACTTTCCACACAAAATCAACTTGCCACAGTTTTTGCTTCTTTTGAATTTCTTCACGATGACTTTCCCATAAAGACTGATAGCTTTTCCCTGTTTTAATATCCACAACAGCCGGCGCCAGTTTTGCCATGGGCAACAAAACAAAACCGTTATAATACAATTCAGCTCTTGGCAGCTCTATACCTTGACAAACGCCTACAACGTCACCAAAAGTCAAGATATCGATATCGAGAGAACGGGCAGAAAACCTTGGCCCGCCGCGTTGCCGTCCATTATCGTCTTCGATCTTTTTAAGGCATACCGTTAACTCAGACAAAGATAAGCTACACTGGATTTCAACCACTAAATTAAAGAAACAATCGCCTTCGAACCCTACTGGCTCACTTTCATAAACAGGGGATAATCTCAGTTCACCAAAGTAGGTCTCTAGTTGATTCAAACCAGCAATAATATTTTGTGTTCGGCTAATATTCGAGCCCAAGCTAAGAAATACTTGAGTCATTTAGCTTTCTCTATTGAGGAGAATAGGTTTCGTCTAAAGACTTGAACACCAACTTGTTTCGCTTTTGGCACAGCACCAGGCTTACGTATGCTTAATAGAATTGAGTCGATTTGAAAACAGTTCAAGAGCTTCTTGGCCAGTTTTTCAGCTAAAGCTTCTAATAACTGATGATGCTGTTCTAATGTCACTTCCTCAATCATCTTACAAACCGCGACATAATCTATCGCATCGTCAATTGCATCCGACTGACTTGCAGTAGAAAAATCACAATACAGCGTTAAATCAAATACCAGCTTTTGAAGAATTTCTTTTTCCCAATCAAAAACGCCGATAGATGCCTCTACTTCAAAGCCTTCTACCAAAACAGCATCATACTTATGATTTTTTTGGCTGTTCATACTTTTGAACCTTTTGTTGCTAAAGATTCAAGTGTATCCATAGGCCAACGAGGCATAACTTTAAAAGCATCACTCGTTCTCTGCCCTGCCATTAACCGTTGACAACCAGCATAAGCAATCATAGCGCCATTATCTGTACAAAATTCTGGGCGTGCATATGCAACCTTTGCATCATACTTAAGCACCATTTCTTCTAGTGTTTCACGTAAGTGAGTATTTGCACTCACTCCACCGGCTATCACTAAAGTCTTCATACCTGTTTGCTCTAAAGCTCGCCGACATTTAATTTTTAAAGTATCAACCACTGCTTCTTCGAAAGCTAAAGCGATTTCGGCTTTATCTTGTTCGAGTAAATCTCTTTTTTCTTTAATTGCCTGCACGGTATTGAGTGTATACGTTTTAAGGCCACTGAAACTAAAATCTAGTCCTGGTCGATCAGTCATTGGCCGTGGAAAACGATACGGCGTGGCAACAAGACTTTCAGCAGCCGCTTGTTTGCGTGCTTGCTCAGCTAACAAGGCAATGCGTGGACCACCAGGATAGTCCAAACCTATCATTTTGGCAGCCTTATCAAAAGCCTCTCCTGCCGCATCATCTACAGATTCACCTAATATCTGATAGTGTCCGATTCCCTCAACGGAGACTAACTGAGTATGACCCCCAGACACTAACAAGCCAATAAATGGAAACTCAGGGGGGTACTCTTCAAGCATCGGCGCAAGTAAATGGCCTTCCATGTGATGTACACCAATAATAGGTATATCCAATGCCATTGCGAGTGAATTTGCGATCGATGCGCCCACCATCAATGCTCCCACTAAACCTGGGCCTGCTGTATAAGCTATCGCATCAATATCTGTCCGGGAGAGCTTTGCTTGCTTCAAAATACTCTCAATCAATGGAATTGCTTTTCGAACATGGTCTCGAGATGCTAACTCCGGTACTACACCGCCATAATCAGCATGCATATCCACTTGCGAATAGAGTTGATGCGCCAACAAGCCTTTGCCACTATCATACAAAGCAACCCCTGTTTCATCGCAAGAGGTTTCAATACCCAGAACAATCATGTTCATTTCCAAAAATTAGTTGGTTAGTTCATCGCAATTTATGCTGCGTAGCCTAGCAGACTTCGGCAGATAAATTGAGTCAAGCCGAATTCAAAGGATGATTAACTCAAAATCCTGCTTCAATAAGAGTTCTTTTTCAATTTCCAAATTAGCGACATTCAATGGATTTTCTTCAGGCCAAGACTCGCCCATATCTAATTGTAACTTTTTTCCATCTACTTCTAATTTGAAATGTGTTTCAGGTGTTTTACGTGCAGCAGTTAATACGACGGCAAGACGAAAAATAACACAGAGTTTCTTCAGCTGAATTTTTTCTTTTTCCGTCATTACCTCAAAAGGCTGATCTGAAAATTTACGTCTGTGAGTTCTTACTATCACGGAAAGATATAACTGAACTAGCCTGGTAAAGCCTGGTAGCTCAGAATAATAAATAAGATAAGCACCATGATGATGATATTGAGCATGCGCAATTGATAAACCCACTTCAAATATCTGACTTGCCCAACGCAGCAAGTTTTCATTCTGCTGACTCTCTATTCCCCATACTCTGGCGATTTGCTGATAAGCGTGCAGTGCAGTTTTCTCAACAGATTTGGCTTGCTGAATATCAATTGAGTATCGGGACTGTAATGAGAGCAACGACCGTTCACGCACATCTTCATGCTGGATTCGACCAATAATGTCATATAACAAACCTTCCCTCAATGCCCCACTTGTAAAGCTCATTTGCTTAATTTTAAATACTTCAAAACAAGCATATAAAATTGCTAAACCTGCTGGAAAAATTGAAGCACGTTCTTTTTTAACCCCTATTTCATCTAAAAAATTGATATGGCCGAGCTTAACCATCTTAGAACTTAATTTTTCAAGACTGCTTCTGTCTATATTGTCATGAGCATAACCTAAGTATTTCAGCGCATTTAAAACAGCTTTAACGGAACCCGAAGCCCCGACACAATTTTCCCAACCTAAAGCCATATACTGCTTCTTAATACTCAATAATTCCCGAGAAGCATGCTTAACTGCTTTATCAAAAGCTTTAGTGCTTAACTTTCCTTCTGAAAAATAACGTTCTCTAAATGACACACAACCAATATGTAGACTTTCAAGTGCTTTAGTCTCAAAGCGTTCTCCTATAATCAGCTCAGTGCTACCCCCTCCAATATCAATCACCAAGCGATTACCGCTATCATCAGCCAGAGTATGCGCAACACCTAAATAAATTAAACGTGCCTCTTCACGACCAGAAATAATTTCGATAGGAAAGCCGGCAATGTCTTCTGCTTGTCGAAGGAATTTTTTCTTTTTCTTAGCTGCACGTAAAGCGTTAGTACCGACTATTTGCACCGCAGATGAGTCCAAGCCTTCTATTCTTTGAGCAAAACGACTTATACAATCCAGTGCTCGCTGACTGGCTTCATTAGTAATAGTGCCGTCTCGGCTTAATCCAGCCGCTAATTGAACTTTTTCACCGAGTTTATCAACTATTCGGACTTCTCCATGAGATATTTTCGCCACCACCATATGAAAACTATTCGAGCCTAAATCTACTGCTGCAATGTACTCTGGTGGGTTCTTTTGAAGGTTATTACTAGTAGTGTGAGTTAACACGTCCTTGAAATCCTCTGATAAGGCTATATATTACTCTTTACGATTATTTATTACATGAGATTACTGTATTGTAGCGCAACATCTTCAAACAGGCTTCTCAAACTTTTATTGGAATGAAATCATGAGCGATAACATCATTAATGTCACCGATGCTTCTTTTGAAACGGAAGTATTAAATTCAGATATCCCTGTTTTAGTAGATTACTGGGCAGAGTGGTGTGGCCCCTGCAAAATGATTGCCCCTGTTCTCGAAGATATTGCTGATGACTATGCAGGCAAAATCAAGATCTGTAAATTAAACATTGATGAGAACGAGCAAACGCCACCAAAGTTTAATATTCGCGGTATTCCAACCCTCATGTTATTTAAAAATGGCAACGTTGATGCAACCAAAGTAGGTGCTTTATCTAAATCACAATTAACGGCTTTCGTTGATAGCAACCTATAAACGTTATTTCCAAATAAACGGATATTTAGCTTAAGAGCCTTATGACTACGGTTAATATCCGCTTTATCTATTTAGATTTAGTCTTTCCAAGTAATGATTATGAAGTTCAAAATAGACGGCGGCATCCTCGCTGGTGGTTTATCCTCAAGAATGGATGGTAAAGATAAAGGCCTTCAAACCTTCAATAATCAAGCTATGGCGCTTTGGGTTCATCAAGCCATTTCTCCCTTTGTCGATACGGTCTATATCAACTGTAACCGCAACCATACAAGCTATCAAGAAATTAGCCCCCACACCTGCTCTGACACCATAGCTGGTTTTCAAGGACCCTTAGCTGGTCTTGTCAGTTTAATGTCAGCCAGCAAGGCCGATTATTTGCTGGTCAGCCCTTGCGATACACCTATGCTTAGTCCAGCATTTGGTGAAAAAATGTTAGCCGTTTTGAAAGCTAAGCTTGCGCATGACCCTCATCAAACTATTTTGATTGCTTCTAAAGACGAAAATAGAAATCACCCGCTTCATCTTTGTATTTCAACACGATTAAAAAATAATCTTGAAAAAGCCATTGAAAATGGCGAACACAGGGTGATGCAATGGGTGCGTAATAATGACGTACATTGGGTAGATTTCTCAAAAGATGCCAGCACTGAAAATACCGACTGCTTTGTCAACTTCAATACACTTGAAGCTTTAGAAAAGTCTCAAGCGAGTAAGTAAATACTCACTCTCATGATATTTTATTCAATTTTAGTGTTGTAAAATCTGACTCAAGAATAATTGCAGACGATCTGTTTCTGGCTTATCGAAAAACTCATGCGGTGTATTCTGTTCAACGATTTCACCACCATCCATGAAAATAACCCGATCCGCGACTTTTTTGGCAAACCCCATTTCATGGGTGACACATAACATGGTCATACCTTCTTCAGCCAGTTCTACCATCACATCTAGAACTTCCTTAATCATTTCTGGGTCCAGTGCAGAAGTTGGCTCATCAAACAACATAATTTCTGGCGACATACATAATGAACGTGCTATCGCGACACGCTGTTGTTGTCCGCCCGATAACTGTCCCGGAAACTTTAATGCCTGATCTGGTATTTTTACTCGCTCCAGATATTTCATTGCGATTTCTTCTGCTTCTGCTTTAGATTTTTTCTGAACCCAAATAGGACCTAGCGTTAGATTGTCTAAAATACTTAAGTGAGGGAACAAGTTAAAGTGCTGAAATACCATACCCACTTCTCGTCGAATTGCCTCAATATTTTTTACATCGTCAATCATTTCAACGCCATTCACAGTTAACGAACCACGTTGAAACTCTTCTAAACGATTAATACAACGAATCATAGTCGATTTACCAGAACCTGAAGGTCCGCACACCACTATTCGCTCACCTTTTTTAACGGTTAAATTTATATCTTTGAGTACATGAAAATTACCGTACCATTTATTCAAGTCTTTAATGACAATAATCTCTTTGCCATCCGTTTTTTCAATCACTTGATTATCTGCACTCATGATAAACCCTTAATTTTTATGACTAGTATCTAGTTTCTTTTCAATCGATGTCGCAAGGAGAGACATACTGAAACAACATATCCAAAAAATGAATCCAACAAACAAATAACCCTCAATAGCATGACCTCCTAACCAATTTGAGTTACTCAACGCTGTCATAATTACTTGAAGCATTTCAGGAACTGCAATAACCAATAAAAATACTGTATTTTTAAAAACCATAACAAAGGTCGCTAAGATATTTGGCATCGATACCTTAATCACCTGTGGAAAAATAATTAAAAGTGTTTTTTGCCAATAACCTAAACCTAAAGAATCAGCCGCTTCATATTGACCACTTGGAATCGCTTGAAAACCACTACGAAAAACTTCAGCCATATAAGCAGACATGAATAGAATAAGAATAATCCATACACGTAATAACTTATCAACAGAGACATCTGCTGGGAAAAATAATGGCAACATCACTGAACCCATGAAAAACAAAGCTAAAATGGGGGTGCCACGAAAAAATTCAATACACGTCACGCTAACAGAGCGAGCAAAAGGCATATCAGAGCGGCGACCTAAGGCCCATAAGAAACCAAACGGAAAAGCAATGATAATACTCGCTGCTGCCAATAAAAGATTTAAGGAAAAGCCCCCCCATAAATTAGTAGTGACCTCTCTTAGCCCTATATAACTGCCATCTAAAAAGAGTACACAAACAAAAGGTAATACCAAAAATGCAGGAACAGAAATTTGATTCCGTATCCGTGCAGGTAAAATAAAAGATAAAGCAATGACGCCCGCGAGCAAAATCAAACAAAGGTTTACTCGCCAAAGTTCGCCATCAGGGTAACTGCCATAGAATATTTGCTGTGACCATGCACTGATAAATACCCAACAAGCACCTTCTTTTACGCAATCTGCTTGCGTCGTCCCACTCCAATTCGCTGAAATAAATAGCCAATCGATCATATCTGGCAAAATAGCTATCAGTGCAGCGATAATCAGGATTGAAGCAAGGATATTGAAAACTGAAGAGAAAAGATTGTTTTTTAACCATCCAATAGGCCCTGTCGTTGAGATAGGTGCTGGTTGATCTGGCAAAGGTTTAAATTCTTTCATTTGTCTGACTTCCCCTAACGCGAACTTAATTCGCTACGTTTATTAAAGTGATTCATCACAAATGAGATAAGCATATTAATTAGGAAATAAATCGCTAAGGTCATGAACATGATTTCGACAGCTTGGCCTACTTGATTCAAGGCAGATCCAGCAAATACTGTAAATAATTCAGGATAACCAATTGCAGTTGCTATAGTGGTATTTTTAACCAGGCTTTGATATTCACTATTTAACATCGGTGTAATCACACGCATAGCTTGCGGTACGATGATCAGAGACATAATTTTGCTTTCTTTTAAACCAATACTTCTAGCCGCTTCAGTTTGCCCTTGAGGTACCGATTGAATCCCCGCTCTCACTGCTTCAGCAATAAAAGCACCGGTATATACAGATAAGGCAATCGCCAAAGAAATTAATTCAGGAATAACAGTAATCCCGCCCTTAAAATTGAAGCCCTTTAACGCAGGGTAATCAAAGTGAAAAGGCATGCCAGAAATAAGCAAAGCCAAAAACGGTAAGCACGTTAGCAGGCCTAAACTAGCCCACGCGACAGGAAATTGAGCGCCTGTTAAGGCTTGTCGGTTTTTTGCCCAGCGTTTGAGCATAAACACACAGACTATAGCTACCACAATGGCGCTATATACAAATCCAGAGCCTGACTCTCCCACAAGCTTGGGTAAGTACAATCCTGTAACATTTAAATATATGGCATCCCCTAAGTTGAAGCTCTCTCTTGCAATAGGTAAGGTATTAAAAACTGAATACCAAAAAATAACCTGCAAAATAACCGGAATATTTCTAAATATCTCAACATAAATAACGGCTATTTTTTTTATTAACCAATTACGAGAAAAATAGGCAATCCCAAAAATAAATCCTAAAATCGTTGAAAATATAATCCCAATCACAGAGACCAAAATAGTATTTAGGATACCGATGAGAAATATTTTCGAATAACTATCTGTCGTTTGAAAAGGTAGCAATGACATAAGTACGTCAAAGCCTGCCGATGAACCTAAAAAACTAAACCCACTCTTGATACCTTGGGCTGACATATTCGCTAAAGTATTAGAAACAATACTGTAAAAAAATCCTGCTAAAAATAACAGCAATATTGTTTGGTAAATCAAACCTCGATACTTAGGGTTATTATAAAAAGATTTTGCACCTGCACGATTAGGGCGTGTCTCGAATTTAATTTGTTCAGCTGTTTTTTTAGAAAACATAAAATTACTTCCGAGTTGTCACGGAGTCAGAAAATATAATAAATATAATAAATATAAAAAAGGGGGCTATTAAGCCACCCTTTTTAATCTTTAGAAAATTAACGCATAGCAGGTGAATACAGAATCCCACCTTTATTCCACTGCGCGTTTAAACCACGCGATATTTTCAAAGGTGAATCTTGACCCACATTACGCTCAAAAGATTCAGAGTAGTTCCCCACCTGTTTAATCACTTGATAAGCCCAATCAGCAGATAAACCCAGTTTCTCACCTAGATCACCTTCTGAACCCAATAAGCGTTTTTGGCCAGGCTTACCATTAGCTTGTAAATCATTCGCATTTGAAGAAGTGACACCTTGGTACTCCCCTTCAATAGAAGCATTCACTACCCACTTAACCACATTAAACCATTCATCATCATTCTGACGAACAACAGGGCCTAGTGGCTCTTTAGAAATAACCTCAGGTAATACAATTGCTGATGAAGGATCCTGAAGACCAATACGTAAGGCATATAACTGTGATTGATCAGAAACTAAGAAGTCACAACGGCCAGATTCAAAACCTGCACGTGTTTGATCAGAGGTATCGAAGGTTACCGCTTTATAACTCATATTGTTTTCACGGAAATAATCAGCAATAGCCAGTTCAGTAGATGTACCCGCTTGAATACAAGCATTCGCACCGTCTAATTCAGTAGCAGATTTAACACCTAACTTTTTACTGACCATAAAGCCAGCGCCATCATAATAAACAACACCCGCGAAGTTTAAGCCTAATGAGGTGTCTCGTGTCTGCGTCCAAGTTGTATTTCGAGATAATATATCAATTTCACCAGATTGAAGTGCTGTAAAGCGTTCCTTGGCTGTCAGAGGCTTATATTGGACTTTACTCGCATCACCTAATACCGCTGCGGCAACACCACGACAGACATCAACATCCAGACCACTCCACTGTCCCTTTTCATCTTTCTGAGAAAACCCTGCTAAACCGGTACTCACACCACAAGAAATAGAACCTCTTTTCTTAACCGTCTCTAATACCGAAGATTTTTTCATTGTCGTTGCCTGTGCAACGCTAACAACGGCAGCTTTAGTATCTGCTTTTTTTTCAACTTGTGGACTATCACAACCAACCGATAAAAAGCTGAAACCAACAACAGTGCACAGCGGAATTATTTTTCTAATATTCATTTCCTTACCCTTTTTTGTTTATTTTTACCGAGACAACAAAACACGGTTATTTTCGAGATCAACTTAATACGCCGTTATCTGTTAACGTGATTAAACTGAAGAATTCATTATCTATATTTTATTTTTACTATTTACTGAATAACATGATAAACATTAGCACTAATTAGGCCTTTTGCTTAATTTGAATATACGTTTGCTGAATCATTTTTGCATCTGAGCTGGCACGATGGCGAGTCAAAGAAGCATGTGCAATAATTTGATCATGTACGTCTGACCATCGTTCTTTTTCTTGTTCTGTTAATAATGTCAGTAACGATTCAATTTTAAAAGTCTGTACGATTTCTGCTTCGTTAAATAATGACCCCAACCAACACATGTCATTCCCCCAACCATCAGAATAGACTGTTCGATCTTGGAAGTGTTGATTAAGCCATTTTGCCACCCAGATGATATCTTTTCCCTTTTCAGTTAAAAGCTCTCTAGAAATACCATGAAGTGCTTCAGCTTCTAAATGCCAAGTAGTCCATTGAGGAATAGGTTTAATAAGTGTACAGCCTATTTTTTTTACTTCAGTAATAAAGCCAATTTCGATTGGGTAAGTCCCCCTTCCCAATCCAGAGGCTTCAATATCTATGATTGTGGGTATATCCATCCATACCTCGTCTCTTCTTATTTTTCTAAAAAACGTTTGCAGATGCCAATAAATATACGTGGTTTTTCAGCATGTAGCCAATGTGTTGCTTCGGGTATGACTTTCATTTGGGTATTTGGAAATAAGTTAAGCGTCTTTTCTTTATATTCAGGTTTGATATAGTCAGATAATGCCCCCGCAATAAACAACACAGAACCTTTATAAACTTTATCATCTTTCATTCCTTGTAATATATTTTTATAATTATCGTAAATAGCATCTAAATTGACCCGCCATTTCAAACCACCTTCAACTACTGTTTGAAGATTTTTTAATAAAAATTGCCTAACTCCTTTTTCACCTACATATTCAGCTAAGACCTTATCAGCTGCATTCCGAGTCTTATCTCTTACTAAGTTGATCGCCAACAAACCAGAAAAAATTTCATTATGATGAGCAGGGTATGTCACGGGTGAAATATCCGCCACGATCAGCTTCCTTACTCGCTCAGGAAACTCTAGCGCTAATGTCATAGCTACCTTGCCTCCCATTGAGTGCCCTATGAAACATGCGCTCTCAATGGTATTGAAATCCATATAATTAATAACATCTTGTGCCATTAACGCATAGTCCATCTCATCACTATGAAATGACTGACCATGATTACGTAAATCCAATGCATGTACTTTAAAGTCATTCGATAATTCTGTCGCTATACGACCCAAATTGTCTGCTGAACCAAATAATCCATGTAGGAGAATTAGCGTTTCACCTTCACCTTTAATATTCGAATACAGGTTAAAATCCATTATTTTCATTAAACTGTTCACATAATTAACATTGGTAAATTGAATTTTGCTTTATATCTTTCTAATCTAAAAGACATAGGCACGTTTTATATATTGGCATATAAGCCTGAAATAGGAAAAATAAATGATTACTCAACTCCACCCGGTCGAAAAACGTCAACATAGACGACTTCCCGCAGCGAAGCTCCACGCTCAATTTAAATCAAAACAAGGTTTGTTTTCAAATTGGATAGATTTAAAAGTATCAGACTTTACACTTTTTGGTATGTCCTTAATCATAGCTAGTGAGCCTGAATTAGGGGAAAGATTGTCTTTACGCTTAATGCTCGATATGGATATGGGTGAAATTAAAATTCCACAAATAGAAGCTAAAATAGTCAATAAAGTTTTACAGACTTCAGATTCGAAGCAAGAGGCAGGCTGGCGAGTAGGACTAATTTTTACAGGTCAATCAAAACAGTCTTCTGAGACCCAAAAACAACTTCAACGAATTCATCAAATGCTTGAAAAGAATGAAGCACTTATTGAACGTTTAAACGAAAGAAAAGTAAGCTAACTTACTTAGGTAGTTAAGTGTTTTAAACGTACATTAAAGCTTAATGACCTTATATATTAAATCAATGTACTAAAAAAGCACTCAAGGCGCTATAACAACAGCGCCTTGCTATTCTTCCTAGCAAAAGAACATGCTATTTAAATAGTTTTCTAATGCTGTGCAATTTTCTTGTTCATTTATGTTATGTGGAATGAATATTTCAAATGCCATAATAACCGCCCTGCTCATGTTTTCTTAATTGTATTTACAGCCCTGTGGTTTATCCTTATAAAAGGATAAGAACAATATAATGAACTTTAATATAATTTTCTTGACGAAATGTGCCATAGTTTTGACCTAGTGTTGCAACTCACCATTAACTAAATAACAATGATAATTACTACCTTTAAGCGCTAAACACATAATAATAAATCATAATTTTTTAGGTTTTTTCAATGAGTAAAGGTGCCAAAAAAAAGCGTTCCAAGACCCTTTATGTAAACTCCTCTACAGCGAAAACTTTAACCGAGTATTTACTGAATAAAGGTATAGATCCTGCTCTACTCGAAAGTACTTTAAAGTTTAAACTACAAGACTTGGAAACATCAGATTTTCGTTTATCTATTTCGGTATACAATGACTTATGGCATCTGGCTTTAGAGTTCTCAGATGACCCTTCCTTAGGACTTAAATTAGCACAAAACCCTTATAATGAAGAGATGGGGCTAGTCGCTCACATATTCTTTAACAGCCCCACTTTTTCAGCCGGTCTAAAGCAATATCAGCGATACTACTCTTTAGTCAATGAAGGAATGCACATTGAGATAGAAACAGACGATGAAGCTGCTTATGTGAAATATATTTGCGATGAGGCTGATGTTTATTGCCCAGCTGATATGGAACATACTTTGGCAATAAGCGTACTGAGGGTCAAACAAAACATCAGCGCGTCAATTAGCTTACTGGCCGTTCATTTCGAGCATTCAGCCCCTGAAGATATCACTTTATATGAGAAAATTTTTCCCTGCTCAATTGAATTTGATCGGCCCCACTGTGCTTTAATTTTCAAAAAAGATTACTTGAATTATAAATTACCCAAACGCAGTGCATACTTGTATAAAATATTAACTCATCATATTGAAGCCCTTTTAAAAAAAGTCAGGCCTGAATCAACCTTTGCCATTAAGGTAAAATCTCTAGTTGAAAGACAGTTAGCTAAAGATTGTATTGATGCTGAACACATTGCAGAAAAATTGTATATGAGTCGACATACGCTTTATAGAAAACTTAAGCTGGAACAAGTATCTTTCCATGATCTAGTTGATCAGGTTCGTGAAGAAAAAGCATATGCTTTATTAGACCAAAAAAAACATAGCCTCAGTGAAGTTGCTTTTCTATTAGGCTTTTCAGAATTAAGTGCATTTAGCAGGGCATTCAAACGCTGGACCGGACAATCACCTGCAAAATATATTAAGTCACAGAACAGTAAATAACTATTATGAAAATAATTCTCACAATTCTTCTAGTACTCAGTGGAACATCATGTTCGAGTTTTAATACAATACTATCCCCCACCGATAGCAAACATTTACAGACTGAAGATAAGAATGTAGAAATGCAACGTCCTCTTTGTACATATAGAGAGATTAAAGGCATTGCAGAGTTAAGCGCTAAAAAAGATAAAGTGCACTATTTTATCTTTTACCCAGGTGATGATGTTTTTGAGTTAGATTTAGAGGAAGAATTAAGCTTAGGCTCAGAATATCATGCAATAAAAAAATCACTAATTTCGGGGCATAAAGACTGCAAAAAAATTGAAGTTACTATTAAACTTTAAGTATCATATTAACTTCAATAATTAGTCGGGCGAAAGTTACCACATCAGATCATCTGGAATTTCATAATCTTTATATGGGTCATCCTCATCATTTTGATCCTCAGAATCGACTTCACTATTTCTATAAACTATCGCACTGTCATCTCTTTCAATGATCTTATCGGCAACTAAAGCCGGTACCAGAATAAATTCTTCAGCTAACAATGAAATAGCTAAACGACCACTTAACAGATGAGCTTGCTGCTCTTCGTTTATAAAGATCTTTTTAACCTTTGTTTCTACAACAAATTGGAACCCAATTTCACCCTTTTCTCTGGGTATTTTATTCACTTTAATAAGTTGTTTTATCTGAGCTTGGATCGCTTTTCTTTCTTGTTCTTTTAGACGAAGCTTATTTAATTCACGGTCTTTTTCAGTTTTCTCATTCTTATGTTGTTCAGCCCGTAACTTAACCTCATCAACTTGCTCAACGCCTTTTGGCGCTTGCTTGCGTTTAGTGCGTTGTTCTTTTTGAATAGATTTAGCTTTCTTTTTATCTACTAAACCAGAGCCCATTAATTGCTCTTGTAAGGACTTAGCCATGGAATATATTTTCCTATCTTGTATATAAAAAAACGAGCAAGATATACTTTGCTCGTTTTTTTTGTTGAACAATACTAATTAATTAGACATCTAAATTAGAAACTTCTAAAGCATTAGTTTGAATAAAGTCACGACGGGGTTCAACTTCATCGCCCATCAGAGTAGTAAATATTTGATCAGCTGCTACAGCATCCTCAATTTTCACTTGCATCATTCGTCGGCACTCTGGATCCATCGTAGTTTCCCATAACTGATCCGGATTCATTTCTCCCAAACCTTTATAACGCTGGATCATTAAACCACGCTTAGCTTCTTTCATTAGTACTACTAATGTTTCTTTAAAGTCAGTGACAAAGAACTGCTTTTCACCTCTTTTAATATAACTCTTTTCACTGAATATACCTTCAATTGATTCAGTCAATTTAGTCATTTTGATATAACTTGGCGACTCAATAAACTCTTCACCAAGGACATAAGCAGTTGAAATACCATGAACAAAAACATTCACTTTAGGGAGGAATATATGTTTTTCTTCATCCTCAAATGTTTCAAAAACATACTTCATTCCAGTTTTGGTATCAACTGATAATAAGCCCTGGATACTTTCAACCCAAGCATCTATGTCTGATTTGTTCTTTAACATTTCAGGTTTTAAGGCACCCACTTTTAACATAGTTTCCAAGACTAATATTGGATAAGCCCTAGATAACTTATTAACAATGTTCTCAACAACGCGATATTCAGCCACGAGAGTTTCTAAACCCTGGCCAGTTATCGCAGGGGTTCCCTCATCAACAAATAACTGCGTCCCATCTAATGCTGACTGAGTAAGATAACCTTCAAGTGCAGCTTCATCTTTTAAGTACTGTTCTTGCTTGCCTTTTTTTACTTTATATAGCGGTGGCATCGCAATAAAAATATGCCCACGTTCTATAATTTCACGCATTTGTCTAAAGAAAAATGTAAGCAAAAGGGTACGTATGTGAGAACCATCCACATCCGCATCCGTCATAATAATAATACTGTGATAACGTAGTTTTTCGATATTATATTCTTCACGACCAATACCACAACCGAGTGCAGTAATTAGCGTGCCGACTTCTACAGAAGATAGCATTTTATCAAAACGAGCTTTTTCTACGTTTAGTATTTTACCTTTTAAAGGAAGGATTGCTTGTGTTTTACGGTCTCGTCCCTGCTTGGCTGATCCGCCAGCAGAGTCCCCTTCCACAATGTATAGTTCAGAAAGAGCGGGATCTTTTTCCTGACAATCAGCGAGTTTCCCTGGCAGTCCAGCTATATCTAACGCCCCTTTACGTCTTGTCATTTCTCTAGCTTTACGTGCAGCTTCACGGGCACGGGCAGCATCAATCATTTTATTTACTATTAACTTAGCTTCTTGAGGACTTTCTAATAAATACTCTAAAAACAAAGCATTCATTTCTTGTTCAACAGCAGATTTCACTTCAGAAGAAACCAGTTTATCTTTAGTTTGAGATGAAAATTTAGGATCAGGAACTTTTACCGATACAATCGCCGTTAAACCCTCACGGGCATCATCACCAGACGTATTTACTTTGGAGTTTTTACCCAAGCCTTCCTTCTCAATATAACTGTTCAGAGTACGTGTTAAAGCTGCTCTGAAACCCGCTAAATGAGTACCACCATCGCGTTGAGGTATGTTATTAGTAAAGCTATAAATATTCTCTTGAAATCCATCATTCCACTGCATAGCGACTTCCACACCAACGCCATCTGACTCTCTGTATGACGTAAAGTAAAAAACCGGATTTACCGGAGTCTTATTGGTATTAAGGTATTCAACAAATGCTTTTAAGCCACCTTCATAATGGAAAGTTTCCTCTCTTCCAGAACGTTCATCTTTTAATAAAATATTCACGCCTGAATTTAAAAATGCCAACTCTCTAATACGTTTAGCCAGCATATCGTAGTGAAACTCAATATTAGAAAAGGTATCTGGTGACGGTATAAAGTGTACTTCAGTACCCGTTTTGTCTGTTTCACCAATTACAGCCAAAGGTTTCTCAGGAACACCTCCATGATAGACCTGTTCATGCACCTCACCGGCTCGTCTGATCGTTAATTTCAATTTACTGGATAAAGCATTCACTACCGAAACACCTACCCCATGTAAGCCACCAGAGACCTTATAGGTATTATCATCGAACTTTCCGCCAGCATGTAAGACCGTCATGATAACTTCTGCAGCAGAGACACCTTCCTCTTCATGTATATCCGTCGGAATACCACGCCCATCATCAGATACGGTGATTGATTCATCAGGGTGTATAACAATTTTAATTTGAGAACAAAACCCAGCAAGCGCCTCATCTATCGAGTTATCAACAATTTCAAAAACCATATGATGAAGACCAGACCCATCATCTGTATCACCAATATACATACCAGGACGTTTTCTTACTGCATCAAGTCCCTTAAGGACCTTGATACTGGAAGAGTCATAATTATTTTCTGTTTCACTCATTGGGCTCTTGCTCCTAAAATAGCAGGTACCACATTTTTACTTTGTGGTTTTATTCTATTGCCTTAATATCGCCATGTTCCACGTGGAACATGTTGTAAGTTTCATTGCATTTAATCGTCGTATTCAGTTCTTCTACATTCAGTAATGTGCATATTATTTGTGTGTCTAGCTTTTGTAATAAGCTAAAAACATGAGAAAGATTATACTTATCCAGTTCTGCAGTTATATCATCAATTAATACTACAGTTTTCTTATTTACAGAAGCTAATAAACTTTGGATATGTGCAATATGTAATGCCACTACAAGTAGTTTTTGTTGACCGCGTGATAGTGTTTCATCTACTGATTTACCATTGACAGTAATTTTTAAATCAGCTCTATGAGGCCCATATTGTGTAAACTTTCGATCAATATCTTTTGTTAGGAATTGTTCAAACATTTGTTCTAGTGAACTATTTTTTTCCCAACCTTTATAATAATTTATTTTAATATTTTCATTTAGCTGCAGTTGTTTTAGCACATCATGAACATGTGCGATATAACTTTCTGCATAGGCAGCTCTGTACAAATGTATTTGTTCACCTAACTCCACTATTTGTTTATCCCAAACACATAATTGAAGCCTATCTATTTTACCAGTTCGTAAAATACTATTCCGCTGTTTTAAACAATAAATATATTTGTTCCAAACTTTTGTGAACGGATGTTCCACGTGGAACACACCCCAGTCTAAAAATTTACGTCTTGATTTTGGAGGTCCACTTAATAAGCCAAAACTGATAGGATCTATCACTATTACAGGCGATAAATAAGCAAGTGTTGATGCACTTTTTATATTCTGTCCATTCAGTTTAATCTGTGTTTTGGATACTTTTGATTTTTTAATACCAATAGAGTGCGTTACTTTATTTTGAGAAGAATCAAGTGTCTCACCATACAAAATAAATTCACTAGCATCATTTGATTTACTAATCACATTCTCAAATTTTCGAGTTCGAAAAGATCGACCTGTAGATAAATAGTATATGGATTCTAACAAGCTAGTTTTACCTGATGCATTCAGGCCTGTTATAAAATTCAAATGTTTATCAAAAGTTAAGCTTGTATGCTGAAGGTTTCTGAAATTATGAAATGAAATAGAATGAATTGACATAGAAGATGTGAAATCAGGATTAGGCTATCAGTGATAAAGAGCCTAATCCAGATAAATACTAATGAAGCATATTAAGACGGTTATCTACAAACATATCTAACTCAGGTGCGAGTACATGTATATAACGATCAAAATACAAGAATTGCTTAAGTAGCAATGCAAACTCTCTTGGGAAATGAATACCGTTATCTTCTCCCACTTTCACCATATCCATTAGAATATTATTTATATCATCCTCACCTTGTATTTCAAGCGCAACAGTATCAGGTACCATCACATCTAGTTTGTTAAATACTCGCTGTAAATCATTTGCCAAGTCTTTAACGTCAACATCCTGACTAGTGACACCGATTCTCATCATGCCATCAGCCATACCTTCGAAATTTCCAATCATAATGGCAGAAATAAAATCAGACACAGCTTCCCAAGTACCTGGGTTGATTCGACCAACAATGCCAAAATCAATAAAACCAATTTTACCATTTTCCAAAACCATAAGATTGCCGGCATGTACATCAGCATGGAAGAATTCACATTGAGTCAAACTGGAAAACCAGGTATTCATAGCTGTAATTAACGTGCGTTCAGGATCTTCACAGTATCGCTTTATCGTATCTAAATCTGTCAGCGAAACGCCGTAAAATCGCTCCATAGTTAGAATTTTTGAAGTGCTCGCCTGAGCATAAACCTTAGGAACAATAACATCATCATTTTCAGTCTCTACAAGAAAAGCCCGAAACTCGTTTAAGTTATTTGCTTCTTTAATAAAGTCACATTCTTCTAACATGGTTCTTTGAATTTCTTCGACTACACCAGATAAAGAAGTCCATGAAAGTTTAGGCGCTAAGTACTCAATAACTCGAGCAGACACATACAGAAAATTCAAATCAGTAAGCAGAACATTTGCTACGCCAGGTTTTTGAATTTTAATGACTACATCTTCACCACTTAGTAATTTTGCAGCATGCACTTGCGCAATCGATGCTGAGGCAAGAGGCACAGGGTCAACATAGGAATATACTTGAGCTAGAGGTTTTCCTAGTTCTGTTTCAATTATTTTTCTAGCGATTGAAAAAGAAAACGGTTTTGTTCTGTCCAGACAATGTTGAAATTCTTCAACGTAGTCTTGTGGAAAAAAAGTTGGGGAACTTGCAATGAATTGCCCTAGTTTAATATAAGTGGCACCAAGTTCTTCAAACACATCTCTTAATAATTTCGGATTTGCTGGTCGCTTACCAAGTAACCATAGTGCTCCTGTTTTAGCGAGCACACTTGTTGTTTGACCTACTCGAAATGATCCTTTTAGCGTATCTGTAAACAATCCCATGTAACATCTCTTTCCTGAATAAATTACTTTTAAACATTCAAACTAAATTATGAATAATATAGATTACAATCTCATTGGCATAATTACATACAAATTTCCGTCTTCATCTGTAGACTCAATCAAAGCGGATGAATTAGCATTCGACAATGTAATTTTTATATTGTCACTATTTAATACATTCATAACATCAATTAGATAGCTGACATTAAAGCCAATTTGTAAATCATCAAACTCATAGTTTACTTCTAAACAATCTTCCGCTTGCTCATGTTCAGGGTTATTCGCAAAAACTTGAAGTTGATTTTTACTTAGGTGCAGTTGAATTCCGCGAATATTCTCATGAGATAATATACTGGCGCGGCTAAACATGTTTTTAAGGGCACTACGTTCAGCATACATGACCTTATCACCCCCCTTTGGTATGACACGGTTGTAATCAGGGAATTTTCCATCAATAAGCTTTGAGGTAAATTTATAGTTCCCTATCTGAGAAAATATATGACTTTCACCAATAGATAAAACAACTTCATCATCAGTATCAGACAAAAGACGACCTAGCTCAATAATTCCTTTTCGCGGAACAATCACTTGCTTTTCATTTTCTATTTCTAGGTCAGTATCAAGAGAGGACAAAGCCAAACGATGACCATCTGTTGCTACCATGCGAACATATTGATTACCCAGCTCAAGTAACATGCCATTCAAATAATAACGGACATCTTGTTGAGCCATAGCAAAAGAAGTCGCATCCAACATTTTCTTGAAATCATTCTGAGAAAAACTTACAGCTAAGTCATGCACATTTTCTACAGTATTAGGAAACTGATCTGCAGGTAAAGTAGAAAGAGTAAAATGACTCTTTCCAGAGCGTAAGTGGATTTTTTCGCCTTCAAGGCTTAACTCAATAGACGCATCACTAGGCAAAGAACGACAAATATCAACAAGCTTTCTAGCAGGTATAGTGATACTTCCGGCAGTTTCTACAAAAGCTGAAGTTAATGTACAAACTAATTCAACCTCCATATTCGTTCCTGTCAAAGCAACTCTGCCAGGCTCGGCTTCAACCAAAATGTTAGAAAGAACAGGCATTGTTTGCTTTCTTTCAACAACACCCGAAATTATTTGTAGAGGGCTTAATATTTCTTCTCTAGTGATGTTTAGTTTCATTTCTTTCAGCTCATTTTATCTGATGTTATATATTTTAATTTTAACTTATTGATTTTAAACGAATTTAAGTAGTAAGTATTCTCATGAAATTATGGTGATCTTCTCTTATTCCAGGATCAACATCACGTAACTCAACGACTTTCTTACATGCATGTAATACCGTTGTATGGTCACGTCCTCCAAAAGCATCACCTATTTCAGGTAAGCTGTGATTTGTTAATTCCTTTGCAAGCGCCATAGCCATTTGACGTGGACGCGTAACAGACCGTGTTCGTCGCTTAGACAATAAATCTGCTACTTTTATTTTATAATATTCAGCGACTGTACGTTGAATATTTTCAATACTGACTTGCTTATCATGCAGTGCTAATAAATCTTTAAGACATTCACGTATAAATACAGGCGTAATTTCTTCACCTGTAAAGTGTGCGTTAGCAGCCACTAACTTAAGTGCACCTTCTAATTCACGAACATTTGAACGAATTTTTTGAGCGATAAAAAATGCAGATTCGCTACTCAAAGCTACTTTTGTTTGCTCAGCTTTTTTCATTAAAATGGCAACTCTAGTCTCAAGTTCAGGCGGTTCAACCATAACAGTTAAGCCCCAACCAAAACGAGACTTAAGCCTTTCTTCCATATTATCAATTTCTTTAGGATAACGGTCGCAAGTTAATATCATCTGCTGCCCCCCTTCCAATAAGGCATTGAAAGTATGGAAAAACTCTTCCTGAGACCGTTCTTTTCGAGCAAAAAATTGTATGTCATCTATTAATAGAGCATCAACAGTACGGTAAAAGCGTTTAAACTCATTTATCGCATTAATTTGAAGAGCTTTAACCATATCAGCTACAAAACGCTCTGAATGCAAATAAACAACTTTGGCATTTGGATTCTTTTTAACAATCTCGTTACCAACTGAGTGCATTAAATGGGTTTTACCTAAACCAACCCCACCATATAGAAATAAAGGGTTATAAGAACCACCAGGATTTTCTGCCACCTGCACAGAAGCTGCTCTAGCAAGTTGATTTGATTTACCTTCAACAAAAGTATCAAAAGTGAAATTAGGATTCAAGAAACTCTGATGCTTGATTATTGAACCTTCAACTTCTACTCGTCGCTCTGCTTTAGCTGGGGAGGACCTATAATCTTTAGTCGAGGTTCGATTAATAGTTGTCTTTACTTGAGTTTTATCACTTTTAGTACTAGCCGCTTTACTATCGGATTTTGACTTTAAAGATCCAATTTTCAAATTAACATTCGAAGCATGATTTTGAAAATTAAGCTCTGTTAGAATTTCATTAATTCTTTTTAGAAATTTTTCTTTAACCCAATCGAGTACAAATTTATTAGGTGCATATAAGTAGAGAGTTTGGTCTGTACACTCCCCCTGCAATGGTCTTAACCAAGTATTATATTGCTGACTTGGTAATTCTTCTTTTAGCTTAGCTAAGCATTCTGGCCATACTTGTTCTTGCACGTAGACGATTTATCCTATTGATAATAGTAGGGCTCTAATTAGACCCAATTAAGTACTGATTGATTACTTAACTTGAAGAAAAATTCAGTGATCCGGATTTTAACGATTAAAACATAGAACTGCTAGCCTTAATTTAAGGTTAATAAGAGGGCTGTGAATAACTTTAACTTTATAAATCAACAAGATCATTAAGATACACACAAGCTTGTGCACAATTTTTTTTTGAAAAAAATACTTTAAGAAAATGAAGTTAAATTCCAAGTTTAAGTTGTGGATAAACCAAGTGATAAAATTGTGGATAAATAAATTCCAATTTTATCCACTTTTTGTCCAAGCTAAATACATTGTAAATACATAAGTTAAACAGAGGGATATAATTGATCCAATTCATTGTTTTAAATAGAGTATTTACACTTACACACAGAAAACGTGCTGAGTAATAATACATAACTATAAAAAAGATATATAAATAATATTATATATGGTCAAAGGATAACTCTAAGACCTAAGACCTAAGACCTAAGACCTAAGACCTAAGACCTAAGACCTAAGACCTAAGACCTAAGACCTAAGACCTAAGTTCTAAGTTCTAAGTTCTAAGTTCTAATAAAATTACGTGGAGAAAAACTACTTAAAAATTATCTTAAATAAAGTTTGAATATTAGAAACAAAAAAAGTACAATTCCGCTCCTGTTTTTCAACCAAATTAATTTGTGAGTACTGGAAATGAAAAGAACATTCCAACCTAGCGTGCTTAAGCGTAAAAGAACACATGGCTTTCGAGCTCGTATGGCAACTAAAAGTGGACGTCAGATTTTAAACAGACGTCGAGCGAAAGGTCGTAAAGAACTAAGCGCATAGTTTTGAATTTGAGTTGTACTGATTTACATATAAATTTTCAATTTCCGAAGTCTGTAAGATTACTGACATCGGCAGATTATAGCGATGTATTCCAAACCGTAGAGTATAGAGTTTCAAGCAAGCACTTTTTAATGCTTGCTCGGGATCTTAAGAAAGATAATACTCGATTGGGAATAATAGTCGCTAAGAAACATGTAAAGCATGCAGTTCAAAGGAACCGAATAAAACGTTTGTTAAGGGAGTCTTTTCGTTGCAAACGTCATTCGCTTTCAAATTTAGATCTGGTTGTTTTGGCAAAAAAAGGAGTGGGTCAAGTAGATAACGCTACTTGCACTAAAGAGCTTCAATATTTATGGCAGAAACTAAACCGTAAATTAGTTAAAAAACCAATAATTAACACTGAATAAAATCGTCAGTGTATAGTTTATACTAGCTACTATAAAAAGCTAAAAGGTGTCGATATTATGATGAGAAAATTTTTCATCGGCTTTATTCGCGCTTATCAACTTTGTATTAGTCCTATATTAGGGCCCTCTTGCCGTTATTATCCCACTTGCTCTGAATTTGCTCTAGAAGCAATCCAAATACATGGTCCTTTTAAAGGATGCTTCCTTGCAGCTCGACGTGTGTTAAGATGCCATCCCGGATGCAAAGGAGGGCATGATCCAGTACCCGAAAAAATACAACCAGATGAAAAATAGATATATTTCATCAAATAATGTTAACCCTTTAACTTGTAGTCTTATGTAGACAGAATGGTAGTGAATTTTATGGATGTCAGACGCGGTATTATTTTTATTGGCTTGGCGATCGTATCTTATATGCTAGTACTAGCATGGAATGAAGATTATGGTCAGTTACCTACCCAGCAGGCTGTAACTCAAAAAATACAAGAAAATACACCTTCGAATTCTTTGGAGTCTAGTCATGAAAATAAGACTAGTAATACAAGTGAATTTACAGTGCCCGAATCTCCAGGCTCACAAACTATAGCTACTGAAAGCTTAGCCTCAAATTCTGTCGGAAAACTAATTACAATTAAAACCGATTTACTTGATCTCGTTATTGACCTAAATGGTGGTAATGTTATTTCAACAACAATGACAGAATATAAAAGCTCACTAGGTTCAGCAGAGTCATTACCGCTTTTAGAAAAAAATAATATACGCCATTATGTTGTTGAAAGTGGCTTATTTGGTAAAGATGGTTTTGATTCATCTAAAAATGGACCAAACCCTATTTACAGTAGTGAGCTCTCATCCTATGTATTATCTGAATCTGCTGATGAGTTAACAGTAGATTTAAGTTATAAAAATGAAAGCGGTGTTTCGCTTATAAAACGTTATCACTTCAAGCGTGATGATTATTTAATTAATGTAACTTACTTGATCAATAACCAGTCTAGCTTAGTGTGGGAAGGTAATTTCTCAGGAAAAATCGTTAGAGATACAAGTGGTGACCCTTCAAGTCAGAGTAGTATGGGAATGCAGTCTTTCTTAGGCATGGCATTGTCTAGTGCTGAAAAACCATATGAGAAGTATGACTTTGAAGACATGGCAGAAGAACCAATAAATGAACAGATTCAAGGTGGTTGGGTTGCATTTATTCAGCATTACTTTTTAAGTGCTTGGATCCCAAGCTCTGAAATATCGCATACTTACCAAACTCGTGTTAAGAATGGTCTTTATTTAATGGGTTTCATTAGTCCTGCAACAAAAGTTGAGCCAGGAAAAACAGAATCTGTTTCAGCTAACTTGTACTTAGGACCCAAAATAATTGATCGACTTGAGCATGCGGCACCAAAATTAGATCTAACAGTAGATTATGGTTGGTTGTTCTTCATTGCTTATCCTCTATTCTTACTGCTAGATTTCTTATATGGTTTGGTTCAAAACTGGGCTGTAGCCATTATTCTTGTCACCGTAGTTGTTAAAGCTTTATTCTTCAAACTATCGGCAGCCAGTTATCGCTCAATGGCAAATATGCGCAGAGTTGGACCGAAGCTGAAATCACTAAAAGATCAATATGGTGATGATAGGCAGAAAATGTCTCAGGCAATGATGGAGCTGTATAAGAAAGAAAAAATAAATCCGCTTGGGGGATGTTTACCTATTCTTGTTCAAATGCCTGTGTTTATTGCACTATATTGGGTATTACTAGAAAGTGTACAGCTACGTCATGCGCCGTTTATGTTTTGGATTACTGACTTATCTGTAAAAGATCCGTTCTTTATTTTGCCAATTTTAATGGGCATCAGTATGTTTATTCAGATGCAGTTAAACCCTGCGCCGCCTGATCCTATGCAAGCTAAAGTAATGAAAATTATGCCTATCATGATGACGGTATTCTTTTTATGGTTCCCTTCAGGCCTAGTACTTTACTGGCTTGTGAATAATATTTTGTCTATTAGTCAGCAATGGGTGATTACACGACAAATAGAAAAATCTCACGCTTAAGTGTTACAAACAGAGTATGAGTAATTATCATAAAGACACCATCGCTGCATTGGCTACTGCAGCTGGTCGGGGTGGTGTCGGTATTGTAAGAATTTCAGGGCCTCAGGCTCTTTCTATTGCTGAAACTATTCTCAAATTCTCCCCTAAAAATCGCTTTGCCCACTATTGTGACTTTCATGATGTTCAAGATCAGCGTTTAGATCAGGGAATTGCCTTGTATTTTAAAGCGCCGAACTCCTTTACTGGTGAAGACGTCGTTGAATTACAAGCGCATGGTGGGCCAATTGTTTTAGATTTATTACTAAAAACAATTGTATCTTTAGGCGGACGACTAGCCCAGGCTGGAGAGTTTTCTCAAAGGGCATTTTTTAACGATAAATTAGATTTAGTGCAGGCTGAAGCAATATCTGATCTAATCAATAGTACTTCTGAACAAGCTGCGCGTTCCGCTTTAAGGTCTTTACAGGGGGAATTTTCTAATCAAGTGAATGATATTGTTGCCGGTTTGATAAAATTGCGTATATTTGTTGAAGCCGCAATTGATTTTCCTGAAGAAGAAGTAGATTTTTTATCAGACTCAAATGTGCTTAATCAAGTTGATGAACTGATTATACGTTTAGAAATTTTAATAAAAAATGCAAATCAAGGTGCGCTCTTAAGTGAAGGAATGCGTGTTGTTATTGCAGGTAAACCCAATGCGGGTAAATCAAGTTTATTAAATGCTTTAGCAGGTAAAGAATCAGCTATAGTGACTGATATCGAAGGCACGACAAGAGATGTCCTTAAGGAACAGATAAATATAGATGGTATGCCTTTACATATTATCGATACGGCTGGGTTACGCGAAAGTCGTGATGAGGTTGAATTGATTGGCATTGATCGCGCTTGGCAAGAAATTGAACAAGCTGATCGCATATTATTAGTGACTGATGCAAGTAATCATAGTGAAGATAATTCAGATCATGCTTGGCCTGAATTTATTGAAAAGCTATCACGTACTAATCATTTGACACTTATTCGTAATAAAGTGGATAAGTTAGATGAAAATGCATCTATTGATACGACTGGCCCCTATCCTATAGTTTCTATTTCGGCGAAATCAAAACTTGGGCTTTCTATATTACAAACTCATTTAAAAGAATGCGTGGGTTTTGATGCGAGTAATGAGGGAACATTTACAGCAAGACGGCGGCATCTGGAGGCACTAAACAAATCCCTTGAAGCAGTTTCTATCGGCCGTCGGCAGTTAGTTGAAATGAATGCCGGTGAATTACTGGCAGAAGAACTTCGAATTTCTCAAGATTCACTGGGAGAAATAACTGGAAAGTTTCGGCCTGATGACCTATTAGGTGAAATATTCAGTAGTTTTTGTATTGGTAAATAATTAAATTTCACATACTACTTAAAAGCATATTATCTTTTTAATAGCATAAACGGAGTCAAGGATGAGTCAGTCCTCACTATTAAAATCTAAAAATTTCTTTCCCTTCTTTTCGACACAGTTTCTCGGCGCTTTCAACGATAATATTTTCAAAAATACCTTAATGTTGATGATCACTTATAGTGCCTCAGAAAGCTTAGGTATGAATACCTTGCTGGTATTAAACTTTGCCGCTGTTCTATTTATTTTGCCATTCTTATTGTTTTCGAGTATTGCAGGACAGATATCTGATAAATATGAAAAATCCTCCCTAATAAGAAGAATAAAGCTTCTTGAAGTTGTGATTATGCTGGGTGCAGCCATAGGCCTTATCTTTGAGCAGTACTATTTATTATTATTTTTATTATTTTTGATGGGGACTCAGTCAAGCTTTTTTGGGCCTGCAAAATACGCCATTTTGCCTCAGCATCTTAAGCCGGAAGAACTTGTGGGTGGCAATGCTTTGGTTCAAACGGGCACTTTCATATCAATTTTATTGGCAACGATTGCTGCGGGTATCATCATGCAATTTGATGCAAATATAATCATTACTGCAACGATGGTGGTTGGCCTAGCTATATTAGGTTATCTAACGAGTCGATCTATTCCCTACGCTGAACCTTCTGATAGCCAACTAAAAATTTCATTTAACCCTGTTAGTACAACCATTGCGCTGATTTCAAAAACCCGTGAAACGCGCTCAATATTTTTAGCCATCATGGCTATCTCTTGGTTCTGGTTTTTAGGTGCTTCGTATTTAACTCAGTTCCCAAGCTTTTCTAAAGATGTATTACACGGCGACACTTCTTTAGTTACCTTGTTATTGGCGGTTTTTTCAATCGGAATTGGCTTTGGTTCCATGATGTGTGAAAAATTATCGGGAGAACATGTAGAGTTAGGGATAGTCCCTTTAGGTGCTTTAGGAATGACTTTGTTCGGCATTGATTTATATTTAGCTGTTCCCGAGAGACCAGATACAGCTATTTCCTGGTTGATGTTTCTAAATGAATCAGCCAATTGGCGTTTATTGATTGATCTAGCAGGAATTGGAATTTCTGGCGGCATATTTATTGTGCCTTTAAATGCTTATGTTCAATTCAGGTCGGAAGAAAAATATAGAGCACGTACGATTGCAGTGATTAATATCATGAACGCAGTCTTCCTAGTGGCGAGTGGTTTATTAGGTATGCTTTTTCTGGGCATCTTAGATCTAACCATTGTCGATTTCTTTTTAGTTTTAGCCATTATGAATTTGGTTGTTAGTGCGTATATTTTTTATCAGATTAATGAATTTGTGGCGCGTTTTATTGTCTGGGTATTGTCACATACAATTTATCGGGTAAACGTGAAAGACTTGCATCATATTCCAAAAAAGGGTCCAGCGGTTTTAGTTTGTAATCATGTAAGTTATGTCGATGCCTTGTTAATTGCGGGTACCTGCCCGAGACCAATTCGTTTTGTGATGGATCATAATATTTTTAAAAACCCTTTTATGGGTTGGTTTTTTAGAATAGTGAATGCAATACCTATTGCACCGATTCATCAAAATGAGAAGACCTATCATCAAGCCTTTGATTCAATTTCTTTAGCTTTAAGAAATGATGAACTAGTGTGTATTTTTCCTGAAGGAAAATTAACCAAGACAGGTGAGATGAATCCCTTTAAAAGTGGAATTGAAACCATTATTGAGCGTGATGCCGTACCTGTTATTCCGCTTGCGCTGCAAGGCTTGTGGGGGAGTTTCTTTAGTCATAAAGATGGCACTGCATTTACGAAAGCCCCTAAGCGTTTCTGGTCTAAAGTAAATGTATTAGCATCAGATGCCATTTTACCTGAAAATATTTCAGCGGAAGGCCTTCAGGATATAGTTCAAGCTTTGCGAGGTAGTAATAGTTAATAACTTGAGTCTAAGTTGTGGATAAGTTTTCGAATATTTGCGTTATTATTAGCTATTTTTATAAAAAGGTATATAAATCAATTTGTTAATGTTGTTTGTTAAAGTTTTGTGTCAAATGATCTGTGGATAAGTTGTTTGATAACTTATTTATATTTCGCTCGTAAGTGATTGAAATATAAAATATTGAATAAATATTCAACTTTTATATTGAGTAGTTGTTTACTTATCTAGATCATATGAAAATGAGCTAAATAATCCCCTAATAATCATTATTAAAACTTAATTGGTTATTAATTGTTCAATTATTGCTGTCATTACGCTAGCGAGTCTTTATAATGCGGCGCTATTTTCTATTATTATGAGGCTTTAAAGTGGATTACCATAAAAATTACGATGTGATTGTTATCGGTGGCGGTCACGCTGGAACTGAAGCGGCACTCGCAGCAGCCAGATTAGGTAGTCAGGTACTCTTACTTACTCATAATATTGAAACACTAGGCCAAATGTCCTGTAATCCAGCCATTGGTGGGATAGGTAAAAGCCATTTAGTAAAAGAAATTGATGCTCTCGATGGAGCGATGGCTAAGGCAACCGATCTGGCTGGCATTCAATTTCGAGTATTGAATAGTCGCAAAGGCCCAGCAGTGCGAGCAACACGTGCCCAAGCGGATCGTATTTTATATAAAGCAGCCATTCGAGATATTCTAGAAAACCAGGATGGCTTAGATATTTTTCAGCAGTCAGCAGATGACTTAATTGTTGAAGGAGATAGAGTCACCGGTGTTGTGACAAACATGGGTGTGCGCTTTCATAGTAAAACCGTGGTGCTAACCACTGGGACTTTCTTAGGGGGAGTGATTCATATTGGATTGGAAAATCACTCTGGTGGACGAGCTGGCGATCCTCCTTCTATTGCCTTGGCAAAACGTTTAAGAGAAATGCCTTTTAGAGTGGCTCGCTTAAAAACTGGAACACCGCCACGAATTGATGCCAGAAGCGTTGATTTTTCAGTGATGGGTGTGCAGCCAGGCGATACTCCGACTCCTGTGATGTCATATATGGGGAATGTAGCACAGCACCCTCAACAGATTTCTTGTTATGTTACTCATACAAATGAACGTACTCACGATATTATTCGTTCAGGTTTTGATCGCTCCCCGATGTTCACGGGTATTATTGAAGGTACTGGACCACGTTACTGCCCTTCAATAGAAGATAAAATAAATCGTTTTGCAGATAAAGAGTCCCATCAAATATTTGTTGAGCCAGAAGGGCTTACAACAAATGAGCTGTATCCAAACGGTATATCCACTAGCCTACCTTTTGATGTGCAATTGGAGTTAGTACAATCGATTAAGGGTTTTGAGAATGCCCATATTACGCGTCCAGGCTATGCAATTGAGTATGATTTCTTTAATCCACAAGATTTGAAGCAGAGCCTGGAAACTAAGTTTATTGAAAACTTATATTTTGCGGGTCAAATTAATGGTACGACAGGTTATGAAGAGGCTGCAGCACAAGGCTTATTGGCAGGTATGAATGCGGGCTTAAAGTCACAGGATAAAGAGCCTTGGTGTCCTCGTCGTGATGAAGCTTATATTGGTGTGTTAGTCGATGACCTCATTACCCTAGGTACGAGTGAACCCTATCGAATGTTTACCAGCCGTGCGGAATATCGTTTATTGTTACGTGAAGATAATGCTGATTTAAGGCTAACAGAGATAGGCTATAAGCATAGTGTGGTTGGTGAAGAGCGTTGGAAGGCATTTTCTGAGAAAAAAGAGGCCATTGAAAAAGAAACTGAGCGATTAAAAAGTACTTGGGTACAGCCAGGATCAGAAGGTAGCAATATTGTTGATAAGGTACTAGAGCGCCCTCTCACTCGCGAATACAATTTAAGCACATTATTGAAACGCCCTGAGATTAAGTATCATCATATTGCTGAAATAAGTGCTGATCCGTCTGTTTCAGACGCAGTGGCAGAACAAATTGAAATTCAAACTAAATATGATGGTTATATTAGTCGCCAGCAGGATGAAATAGATCGCTTAAAACGAAATGAAAATGCTAAGCTACCGATCGATTTTAACTATGAATCTATATCTGGGCTATCAAATGAAATTACACAAAAACTAATGGATGTCAGACCCGAAACGATTGCTCAAGCATCCCGTATACCTGGTATGACGCCTGCTGCAGTGTCATTGATTTTGGTATTTTTAAAGAAAAAGTCCTTAGCTACAAAAACAACACAAGAAAGTGCCTAAGAATAACCTGCTGATTATGAATATTTAAAGACAATGAGGAATAGAATTGATAGATGCTCACACTAGATGCTTATTTGAAGAGCAATTAAATTCAGCAGCTAAAGTTATAGGTATTGATCTAAGCACTCTACAATCAAACAAATTGATAGATTATTTGGAACTGTTGATAAAATGGAATAAAGCATACAATCTTACGGCTATTCGTGACCCGAAAGAAATGTTAGTTAAACACTTGATCGACTCTTTGAGTATTGCGCCATTTATTGAAGGAAAAAATATTTTAGATGTTGGTACAGGACCAGGCTTACCAGGGATTCCAATGGCCATATTATTTCCGGAAATAAAATTTCTTTTATTAGACAGTAATGGCAAAAAAACGCGGTTTTTAACTCAAAGTAAAATCACCTTGGGTTTAGATAATGTGGACATACTTCATGGCCGTGTTGAAGCTGCTGATAATACAAAACGGTTTGATCAGATTCTATCTCGAGCGTTTACAGCTTTAGATAATATGGTTTTTATATGTAAGCACTTACTATCAGATAATGGTAGATTTCTAGCAATGAAAGGCTTACAGCCTAAGGAAGAGATAGAGGCTATGCCAGAATCTTTTTCTGTCGAGAAAAGCATTCCGCTTGTAGTACCTGGTTGTGAAGACCAGAGACATTTAATTATCATAGGAAGATCTCACTAATATTTTTTAATTATATTGGTTTGACTAGTTTAATCAGCGTATTAAGGGGACTTTTGTGGCAAAGGTATTCGCTATAACGAATCAGAAAGGTGGTGTTGGTAAAACAACGACCACAGTTAATTTAGCAGCTTCTTTGGCTGCCACAAAACGTCGAATTCTCATGATTGATCTTGATCCTCAAGGGAATGCAACCATGGGCAGTGGTATTAGTAAAAATGAAATTGAAAGAACTGCCTATGATTTACTGACCAAAAAAGCGACCTTCGATGAAGTGGTAGCGCGCTCAGATATTGGTAAATATGATGTTATTCCTGCAAATGGGGACTTAACAGCTGCAGAAGTTGAACTATTAAATGAAATCGGTCGAGAGCATAGGCTAAAAACAGTGCTTAAGGCGGTGAGTGATAACTATGAATTTATTTTGATAGATTGTCCTCCTTCACTGAATATGCTGACTGTAAATGCATTGTCTGCTGCTGATGGTGTCATTATTCCGATGCAATGTGAATATTATGCATTAGAAGGTTTAGCTGCATTGTTGAATACAGTTGAGCAGATTCGTGAAACTATTAACCCTAAATTAAAAATTTCTGGCATCCTTCGAACAATGTATGACCCAAGAAACAGTCTAACCCGGGATGTATCAGACGAATTACACGAATATTTTGCAGATCAGGTATATAAAGTAGCTATACCAAGAAATGTACGTTTAGCAGAAGCACCCAGTCATGGTATGTCTGCGCTTCATTATGATAAGGCATCAAAAGGCGCGATTGCTTATTTAGCTTTAGCGGGTGAAATCGTACGTAAGATTAAAGCCGAAGCTAAAAAAGAAGCATTAGTAGAAGCCTAGAAATAAACGACAAAAAAAAGTAAAACAAAATTGGGAAACAAAAACGTGGTAAGAAAAAGAGGCTTGGGGGAAAAGGGGTTAGGGGCTTTGCTTAAAGGCTCTAGTGTCGACCCCAAAAAAGACACTTCACGTGATGGCGATCTGAAACAGTTACCTGTTGAGCTCTTACAACGAGGTAAATATCAACCCCGACGTGATATGGACCCTGAAGCATTAGATGAACTGGCGGAGTCAATTCGTCAACAAGGAATAATGCAACCCATTGTCGTTCGTTCTGTTGACGAGGGATGTTATGAAATAATTGCAGGCGAACGGCGATGGCGAGCTGCACAACTTGCAAACTTGGATAGAGTACCTGTACTCATACGAGAAGTTGAAGATGATGCAGCGGTAGCGATGTCATTGATTGAAAATATTCAAAGAGAAAACCTGAATGCGATGGAAGAAGCGACTGCACTTCAGCGCTTACAGGATGAATTTGAATTGACACAAGGTGAAGTTGCGGAAGCTGTTGGTAAGTCTCGTTCAACGGTCACTAATCTATTACGTTTAATTAACCTTACTGAAGAAGTGAAGTTGATGTTGGAGCATGGTGATTTGGAAATGGGTCATGGTCGGGCGATGCTGGCGCTTGATCCTGAGTTGCAAGTTCAAGTGGCTAGGCAAGTAGAAAGTAAATCTCTTTCTGTTAGACAAACAGAAGCATTGGTTAGAAAACTTCAGGAAGAAAGCAATTCACCTAAAAAAATCAAAACAAAACCTGATGCAGATGTTATGCGTTTGCAAGATGACTTATCAGAAAAAATGGGTGCAGAAGTGAGTGTTCAGCACTCTTCTAAAGGAAAAGGTAAGCTTGTTATAAAATATAATTCTTTAAATGAGTTAGATGGAATCTTGACCCATATCAGGTGAAAACAGGATTGGTCGAAAAATAAACGATCCTTTTTTGTAACATTAATGAATATTCCTCTGTAGAGCGGTTGAATGCGCAGAATATTCCCCCTATAATCTGCCACGCTTTAAAAGGGCTAATTTAGTTCAATAAAGTAATTGGTAAAAGGGTCAAGGCCAGTGAAATATTTCAGGTCTTAAAGAGTAAGAGTTAAACCTTATCGCCGAGTTGCATGACAGCTATCAATAAGAATAAACAAAGGGTCATGAAACTGTTTATAAACACGTGCCGTACTAAGTATGTTTTTATTAGGTGTATATGATTGTGAGTACTAGGTTTTGAGTACGAACAAAGGAACTCAAATTAAAAGACCACCAATTTATAAAATTTTTTTGCTGCAGGTGATACTCACACTACTTATCTGCACTGGGTATTATTTAGTTAGCGGGAGAGTAGCTGCATACTCTTCACTACTAGGTGGGATAATTTTTGTTATTCCACAACTATATTTTGGAATTAAAGCGTTTATGTATAGTGGCGCACGATCCATCCAAAAAATAGTCGTCAATTTTTATAAAGGTGAATCAAGCAAAATACTGGTCATTGCAGTGGGTTTTGTTTTGGTATTTAAATTTGTCGACCCAATCGACTATTTCGCCTTGTATACAACGTTTATTAGTTTATTAATATTTAATGGCTTCAGCGCATTTATAGAAGCAAAGTAATTTTTATAAATATTGATAACAAAAGAATTTTTAACTTTAGTGTAGGCCCATAAATTATGTCAGGCGGAACTCAAACAACCACTGAGTATATTCAGCATCACCTCAGTAACCTTACTTATGGTCAGCTTCCAGCTGGCACGGTACGGCATGATGGTACAACTTTAACGGACGCAACTTGGACCATGGCGCATGGTGGTGCAGAAGCCGCTGCGATGGGCTTCAATGCCTTTCATGTAGATAGTCTTTTATGGTCTTTTGGCTTAGGACTAATCTTTTGTCTGATTTTTAGGTCAGTAGCAAAGTCAGCATCAAGTGATGTACCTGGTCGCTTTCAAAACTTTATTGAAATAATTGTCGACTTCGTTGATGGTACGGTTAAAGACATGTTTCATGGTCGTAACCCGCTTATCGCACCGCTTGCACTCACGATCTTTGTCTGGGTTTTCTTTATGAACCTAATGGATCTGGTCCCTGTTGACTTAATTCCATGGTTATTATCTTTTGTTGGAGTTGGTTACCAAAAGATAGTCCCATCAACTGATCCAAATATAACGTTGGGTATGGCTTTAGGTGTATTTATACTGATGCTTTATTATTCAATCAAAATTAAAGGTATTGGCGGCTTTACTAAAGAGCTTACCATGCATCCATTTAATCACTGGGCTTTTATCCCTGTGAATCTATTTATGGAATTAGTCGGTTTATTAGCAAAACCATTTTCACTTGGTTTACGACTTTTCGGGAACATGTATGCAGGTGAAATGATCTTTATTTTGATTGCTGTCATGTATAGTGCGGGCTGGATGTTCGGTTTATTTGGTGGATTTTTACAAATTGGCTGGGCGATTTTCCATATACTGGTTATCACACTTCAGGCATTCATCTTCATGGTTTTGACCGTTGTGTACCTGAGTATGGCGCACGAAGATCATTAATCGGAATTTTTAACTTTAACTTTAACTTTAACTTTTTAACTTAAAAACAGGAGAAAAAAATGGAACTAGTAATTATTGCAGCTGCAATTATGCTTGGTCTTGGTGCACTAGGTGCAGCAGTAGGTATGGGTCTTTTAGGAGGTCGTTTACTTGAAGGTACAGCACGTCAGCCAGAACTTGGCCCAATGCTTCAAGGTAAAATGTTCTTACTAGCAGGTTTGATCGATGCTGTGCCAATTATTGGTGTTGGTATTGCGATGTACTTGATCTTCGTTGTTGCTCCAGGCGTTGGTGCATAATTCAGGCTCGTAAAACAGGTTATAAACCACTTACGTAAACCGGAAACAAAAACGAGGTTATTAGTGTGAATATTAATTACACACTTGTAGGACAAATGATTTTCTTCGCAGGCTTTGTGCTTTTTTGCATGAAGTATGTATGGCCACCAATTATGGCGGCGATGTCAGAGCGCGAAAAGAAAATCTCCGATGGTTTAGCAGCAGCAGACAGAGCTTCTAAAGACCTTGAACTTGCTCAGAAAAAAGCAGGTCAGAGTCTGACTGAAGCGAAAGCACAAGCAGCTGAATTAATCGAACAAGCAAACAAACGATCAAATCAAATCATTGACGAAGCAAAAGATACTGCCCGTCAAGAAGGTGATAGATTGATCACTGCGGCGCAAGCCGAAATCGAGCAGGAAAAGAATCGAGTAATAGAAGAGCTTCGTAAAGAAGTTGCTACTATTGCTATTGCTGGCGCAGAAAAGATTCTTGGTTCCTCAATTGATGCGAGCAAGCATAGCGAGTTACTCGACAAGCTTGCAGCAGAAATTTAATTATTGAGAGTGGATGATGGCAGAATCAATTACGATTGCCCGACCATATGCTAAAGCGGCTTTTCAAGCAGCGAAGGATAAGGATGCACTAACTGTTTGGTCAGATATGCTTTCTTATGCTTCAGCAGTAGCGATGGACGAGAATATGAGAGTTGTTCTCGATCACCCCGCTTTAACCAGTGAACAAAAAGCACAGTTATTTATTGATGTGTGTGGTGAGCAGCTCTTAGCAGAAGGCAAAAACTTTGTTTTCGTGCTAGCTGAACATAACCGTTTAGGTCTTGTATCAGATATTGCTGAGTTATTTGAAAGTTTTAAAGCACAACTTGAACAGTCTGTAGATGTTGAAGTTGAAAGCGCTTTTGAATTAAGCAAAGAGCAGAGTGAAAAACTTGCCCAAGCATTAAGTAAGAAACTAGATCGAAACGTTGTCGTCGCATCATCAGTTAATCAAGAGTTGATTGGCGGTGCAATAATTCGTGCGAACGACTTAGTTATCGATGCTTCTGTTCGTGGCAAAATTGCTAAACTGGCCGAAGCGATAAGTGCTTAAGTGGCAGATTCAGGTTTGAGGATATAAAGCATGCAACAGCTAAACCCAGCTGAGATCAGCGAAATAATCAAGAAGCGCATTGAGCAATTAGATGTGACTTCTGAAGCCCGTAATGAGGGCACCATCGTTAGTGTTTCTGACGGTATTGTATTAATCCATGGTTTAGCCGACGTAATGTACGGTGAGATGGTGGAATTTGAAAACGGCGTTTTCGGTATGGCGCTTAACTTAGAACGTGACTCCGTAGGTGTTGTTGTTCTAGGTGATTACAACGGTTTGGCTGAAGGTCAAAAAGCCCGTTGTACAGGTCGTATTCTGGAAGTGCCAATTGGTGAAGCTTTATTAGGTCGTGTTGTAGATGCGATCGGTAACCCAATTGACGGTAAAGGTCCTATTGAGACTACTCTGACTGCACCACTTGAAAAAGTTGCACCAGGTGTTATCGAACGTCAATCTGTTGATGAGCCAGTACAAATTGGTTTGAAAGCAATTGACTCAATGGTTCCAATTGGTCGTGGTCAACGTGAATTAATCATCGGTGACCGTCAGACTGGTAAAACAGCTATTGCGATTGATGCTATTATCAACCAGAAAAATACCGGCGTTAAGTGTATTTATGTCGCGGTTGGTCAAAAGCAGTCTTCAATCGCAGCTGTAGTACGTAAATTAGAAGAACATGGCGCGATGGATCATACGATTGTCGTAGCCGCTGGTGCAGCAGATCCTGCGGCAATGTTGTTCTTAGCGCCTTATGGCGGTACTACAATGGGTGAATATTTCCGTGACCGCGGTGAAGATGCACTGATCGTATTTGATGATTTAACCAAGCAAGCTTGGGCTTACCGTCAAATCTCATTGTTGCTACGCCGTCCGCCAGGTCGTGAAGCATACCCAGGTGATGTTTTCTATTTGCACTCACGTTTGTTAGAGCGTGCGTCACGTGTAAATGCTGATTATGTTGAAAAGTTCACCAATGGTGAAGTGAAAGGTAAAACAGGTTCATTAACTGCTTTGCCAATCATTGAAACACAAGGTGGTGATGTATCAGCATTCGTACCGACTAACGTAATTTCGATTACAGATGGTCAGATCTTCTTGGAAACTAACCTATTCAATGCTGGTATTCGTCCAGCAATGAACGCAGGTGTATCTGTTTCTCGGGTAGGTGGTGCAGCACAGACTAAAATTATCAAGAAGTTAGGCGGCAGCATTCGTTTAGCATTGGCTCAATACCGTGAATTAGCGGCGTTTGCACAGTTTGCATCAGATCTTGATGAAGCTACGCGTAAGCAGCTAGAGCATGGTCAGCGTGTTACAGAGCTAATGAAGCAGAAGCAGTATGCTCCACAAAGTGTTGCTGAAATGGGCGTGGTTCTATATGCAGCAAACGAAGGCTTCTTGGATGATATCCCTGTTAACAAGATTGTTGATTTTGAAGCAGCTATGTTGTCTTACATGAACGCAGATCACTCTGCACTTCTTGCTAAGATTGACGAAAAAGGCGATTACAATGGTGATATCGCAGGCGGCATAAAATCAGCTCTTGAAACATTTAAGTCGACGCAAACTTGGTAGTTAAAGTTTTATGAGCAGATTATTTAATCTGCTCATATCTTTAAGCTATGATCTTTAGTCAAATGACTTTATAGGCGACAGAAAATGGCCGTTGGTAAAGAGATACGAAACCAGATTTCGAGCATTAAAAGTACGCAAAAAATTACAAGCGCAATGGAAATGGTTGCTGCTAGTAAAATGCGTAAAGCTCAAGATCGAATGAGCTTGGGCAAACCCTATGCGGAAAAAATCCGTAATGTGGTTAGCCATTTGGCGAATGCAACTCCAGAATATAATCACTTATATTTAAGTGAGCGTGAAGTAAAGCGCGTTGGTTATATTGTAATTTCGAGTGACCGTGGATTATGTGGTGGACTGAACACTAACTTGTTCAAGAAAACAGTCCAAAGCATGCAAGAATGGCATAATTTAGGTGCAGAAGTAGATATCTGTGCGATTGGCCAGAAAGCAATCGGTTTCTTTAAGAGTTATGGTGGTAATGTTGTTGCTGCACTTAGTCACTTAGGTGATGCACCTGCAGCAAAAGATTTAATTGGTTCTGTCAAAGTAATGCTAGATGCATATGATGAAGGCAAAATTGATCGCCTTTATGTGGTCTACAACCAATTTATTAATACCATGACTCAACAAGCAGACGTAACGCAACTGTTACCACTGCAGGCAGCTGAAGATGATGAGTTAAAACATCATTGGGATTATATCTATGAACCTGAAGCAAAAGATTTGCTAGATGGTTTATTAACTCGTTATATCGAATCGCAGGTTTATCAGGGCGTCGTTGAAAATGTTGCTTGTGAACAAGCATCGCGAATGATTGCAATGAAGAGCGCAACAGATAATGCGGGCGATATTATTAACGAACTTCAGTTGATTTATAACAAAGCACGTCAAGCTGCAATTACTCAGGAAATCTCTGAAATTGTAAGTGGCGCCGCAGCGGTATAAAGCAGTAGATTTTGCTAAAAGTATTTTATAGGTAATGACATAGTCATCACCAAGTAAAGAAATTAAAGTTAACGAGGAACCGAACATGAGTAGCGGAAGTATCGTACAAATTATTGGAGCGGTAATCGACGTTGAGTTTGCGCGCGATTCTGTTCCAAATGTATATGATGCGTTGAAAGTAGAGGGTGGTGCTACCACTCTTGAAGTTCAACAGCAGCTAGGTGATGGTATCGTACGTACTATTGCCATGGGTAGCACAGAAGGCCTTAAACGTGGTTTGAATGTTGATAATACAAATGCACCAATTTCAGTACCAGTAGGTTCTGAAACTTTAGGTCGTATTATGGATGTTCTTGGTCGACCAATTGATGATTGTGGTCCGATTGGTGAACAGGAAAGAATGCCTATTCACCGGAAAGCCCCAACTTATGCTGAGCAATCTGCTTCATCTGATTTGCTAGAAACTGGTATCAAAGTAATCGACTTGGTTTGCCCATTTGCTAAAGGTGGTAAAGTTGGTTTATTTGGTGGTGCTGGTGTTGGTAAAACCGTCAACATGATGGAACTTATCAACAACATCGCTAAAGAGCACTCAGGTTTATCTGTATTTGCTGGTGTAGGCGAGCGTACTCGAGAAGGGAACGATTTCTACTACGAAATGAAAGAATCCAACGTACTTGAAAAAGTTGCGATGGTTTACGGCCAGATGAATGAGCCTCCAGGAAACAGACTACGTGTTGCTCTTTCCGGGTTAACAATGGCTGAGAAATTCCGTGACGAAGGTAAAGACGTGCTATTGTTCGTTGATAATATCTATCGTTATACGCTAGCGGGTACTGAAGTATCAGCATTGCTTGGTCGTATGCCATCTGCGGTTGGTTATCAGCCAACGCTTGCAGAAGAAATGGGTGTACTTCAGGAACGTATCACATCGACTAAAGATGGTTCTATCACATCTATTCAGGCGGTATATGTACCGGCAGATGATTTGACCGATCCATCTCCAGCAACGACGTTCTCTCACTTAGATGCAACTGTTGTATTGAGTCGTGATATCGCTTCTAAGGGTATTTATCCTGCGATCGATCCACTCGATTCTACTTCACGTCAGCTTGATCCATTAATTATTGGTCAAGAGCATTATGATGTAGCTCGTGGTGTTCAGACAGTTCTTCAGCGTTATGCAGAACTGAAAGATATCATTGCGATTCTAGGTATGGATGAATTATCTGAAGAAGATAAGCAAACTGTATCAAGAGCGCGTAAGATTGAGCGTTATTTATCTCAGCCATTCCACGTAGCAGAAGTATTTACCGGTTCACCTGGTAAGTATGTATCTTTAAAAGATACAATTCGTGGTTTCCAAGGTATCTTGGCTGGCGATTATGATGAATTACCTGAGCAAGCATTTTACATGGTTGGTTCAATCGACGAAGCCGTTGAAAAAGCGAAAGCTATGTAATTCACTTCTCTGATCGAGACATCTAAGTTTTTAGATGTCTCTGTTAGTAAGGGAACATATTATGGGTATAAGTGTGCATTGCGATATCGTTAGTGCAGAAGAAACACTCTTCTCTGGATTAGTTGAGTTAGTTGTTGCCGCAGGTGCAATGGGTGACTTAGGTATTGCTCCAGGACACGCGCCATTGATGACAAGTCTGAACCCAGGTCCAGTCCGAATTATCAAACAAGGTGGTGAAGAAGAAGTTTTTTATGTTTCTGGCGGCTATATGGAAGTACAGCCTAACATCGTGACTATCCTATCAGATAGTGCAGAACGTGCTGACGATGTTGATGAAGCAGCAGCAGCAGAAGCTAAGAAAGAAGCTGAGCGTATATTAGCTAATCAAAGTGGTGATTTTGATTATTCTAAAGCCGCTTCGCAACTAGCAGAAGCATCAGCACGACTACGTGCTGTACAACAATTACGCAGAAAACATTAAGTAATTGTTAATCTATGTAATAAGGCAGCTTTTTAGCTGCCTTTTTTCGTTTCTATTTACAGTATTGGTTATACTTGCAACTGCTATACTTGCAACTGGTTAGGGTATGTCTTTTTAGGAAAACTTTATGAGTTTACACGTTATCATTCTTGCAGCGGGCCAAGGTTCGCGTATGAAATCCAAACTACCAAAGGTGGTACATGCACTAGCTGGAAAACCCATGCTACAACATGTTTTAGATACAGCCCAAACCTTAGGTGCAGAAGGTATTCATGTCGTGGTTGGCCATGGCGCTGAACAAGTAAAAGAGCTTATTACTGAAGACGTAAACTGGTGCTATCAGGAAGAGCAATTAGGGACTGGTCACGCAGTAGCTCAAGCAATTGATAGTATTCCTCAAGATGCGACTGTACTTATTTTATATGGTGATGTTCCCTTAACAGCAGCTACAACTTTACAGGCTCTTGTTGATGGTGTCACAAAAGAGAAATTGGCACTGTTAACTGTTTATCTTGAAAATCCAAGTGGCTATGGGCGCATTATTCGTGATGAAGATGAAACTATCGAAGCCATAGTTGAGCAAAAAGATGCAAGTGAATTTGAATTATTAGTAAATGAAGTTAATACCGGAATATTAGCTTTAAGCGCAGAGCTTTTACATCGTTTTATTCCTACACTTGGCAATAGCAATGCCCAAGGGGAATACTATTTAACAGACATAATAGAAATTGCTGTTAAGAATGGTTGTCGTGTTGAAGGTCATCAGCCATTGTTTGAACAAGAAGTACAGGGTGTTAACAATCGTCTACAATTGTGTGAATTAGAATGTTGGTATCAAAGTAGATTATCAGAGCAACTTATGCTGGACGGAGTGACACTTTTTGACCCAAACAGAATAGACGTGCGTGGCTCGCTAACTTGTGGTCATGATGTCTTGATTGACCTTAATTGTATTTTTGAAGGAGATGTAGTGCTTGGTGATGGTGTTAAGATTGGCCCCAACTGCATAATTAAAAATGCAAAGATTGGCGATAACACACACATTCATGCAAATTCGATTATCGAAGACTCGGTAATTGCAGAACAAGCGAACGTTGGTCCATATGCACGTTTACGTCCTGGAACGATACTAGAATCAAGTGCTAAAATTGGCAATTTCGTAGAAACAAAGAAAACCCTGGTTGGCCAAGGCAGTAAAATAAATCACTTGAGTTATGTCGGTGACACCGTTCTGGGTAAAAATGTGAATGTAGGAGCTGGGACGATTACTTGCAATTATGATGGCGTAAACAAATTCAAAACCGAAATTTCAGACGGCGTTTTTGTAGGATCTAATACTTCACTAGTTGCGCCTGTTAAAATTGGTGAGCTAGCTACCATTGGAGCAGGATCAATTGTAAATCGTAACGTGGAGCCTAAGCAATTAGCGGTTGCACGAAGCAAGCAACGAAATATAGATGGTTGGCAGCGTCCTACTAAGAAATAATTTAGTGTTTGCAAAGATTTGATGTAGTTATAAATTGATTTGGGTAAGATAAACTAAGGATAAAGAACATGTGTGGAATTGTAGGAGCTGTTGCTCAAAGGGATGTAGCAGAAATTCTTTTAGAAGGCCTAAAGCGTTTAGAGTACCGAGGTTATGACTCTTCTGGTTTAGCGCTTCTATCACATGAAGGTGAGTTCAACCGGCTAAGAAGGAATGGCAAAGTTAAAGAACTAGCTGATGCTTTGAATGAACACCCCTTTTCAGGTGGAACGGGCATAGCGCATACCCGCTGGGCGACTCATGGTGAACCAAGTGAAAGGAATGCACACCCACATACTTCAGGTAATGATATTGCTGTTGTACATAACGGAATTATCGAAAACCATCATGTACTTCGAGAGAAACTTAAAGGTGAGGGTTATGTTTTTAGCTCTGATACAGATACAGAAGTCATCGCTCATCTAGTACATCTAGAATTACAAAGCCATGATACTCTACTGTCTGCATTTCAAGCGACTATCAAGCAACTTGAAGGTGCTTATGGCGCGGTAGTGATGGATACCAAAGATCCTGAGAGACTAATTGCAGCCCGCTCTGGGAGTCCTTTAGTTATTGGTTATGGTTTGGGTGAAAACTTTCTCGCTTCAGATCAACTTGCATTATTACCTGTTACAAATCGATTTTCATTTTTGGAAGAAGGCGATATTGCCGAATTAACTCGTCAGAAAGTCACCATATTTAATTCGAACGGTCAGCAAGTAGATAGAGAAATTAAAGAGTCTGATGTCAAGCATGATGCAGGTGACAAGGGACTTTATAAGCATTATATGCTGAAAGAAATTTATGAACAGCCTACCTCGATTAAGAATACCTTAGAGGGCAGAATTGAGTCAGGACAAGTTTTGAGTACTGCCTTTGGAGAAAATGCTGATAGCATTTTGAAAGAGATTCAACACGTTCAGATTATAGCTTGTGGGACTAGTTACAATGCTGGGATGGTCGCGAGGTATTGGTTTGAAGAATTAGCGGGTATGTCCTGCAATGTAGAAATTGCCTCAGAATTTCGTTATCGAAAACCTGTTGTGCATGCAAATTCTCTATTGGTGACCATCTCCCAATCAGGTGAAACAGCTGACACACTTGCTGCTTTAAGGCTCGCAAAAGATTTAGGTTTTACTGCTAGTCTGACAATTTGTAACGTACCAGGTTCTTCACTGGTAAGAGAGTCAGACCTCAATTATATGATGAATGCTGGAGCTGAAATTGGTGTGGCTTCTACAAAAGCCTTTACTGTCCAGTTGACAGGTTTGCTTCTTCTTGTGGTTGCACTTGGGAAACATAAGAGCATGTCTGTTAATACAGAGAAATCAATTATTGAAGCTTTACAAACACTGCCAGCGAAAATAGAGCAGTCACTGGATATGAATGAAGCGATTAAAGATTTAGCGAAAGACTTTGCAGATAAAAATCATAGTTTGTTTTTAGGGCGTGGTGATCAATATCCGGTTGCGATGGAAGGCGCGCTTAAGCTAAAAGAAATTTCCTATATTCATGCAGAAGCTTATGCTGCAGGCGAACTGAAACACGGACCGTTAGCATTAATTGATGCAGATATGCCTGTAATAGTCGTTGCGCCAAATAATGAGTTACTAGAAAAACTACATTCAAATGTTGCAGAAGTACGTGCTCGTGGTGGTTTGATGTACGTCTTTGCTGACAAGAAAGCACATTTTAAAAGTGATCAAACAATGAAGGTGCTTGATGTTCCGCATTGTGAAAAAATTGTTGCACCCATTCTCTATACGGTACCATTACAGCTACTTAGTTATCATGTTGCTTTAATCAAAGGAACAGATGTAGATCAGCCAAGAAATCTGGCTAAATCCGTTACGGTAGAGTAATTGTGATTATCTAGCGACGGTTGTTGTTGTGTGGTCGACATAAATTCGGCCATTAGGCTGATGGTAGATAGGCGCTTCAAATTGGGGTAAAGCAGGTTGGTTTTGACTGAATTTCAAAATGTCATCTGCTTTAAGTCCATCTTCATTATTATTAATATTACTCGTCTTCTGTTTCTCGTTATTTTCTTGCTGCTCTTCATAAATAGGCTTGCCTGTTTGGCCATCTGCCTGATAGGTATTGGTTTGTAGAGCCCCTGCTATTGCGGCATTTGAAAGTTCATCTTGGTCTATTTCTTTCAAAGGGAAATCTTCAATAGTTGATTTCTTGTGAAAAGCAAATTCAAAATCAAGGTCGATATCTTCGTAATCTTCAGCATAAAGTGAAGAATTAACTAAAGTAGTCGATACAAATATCAATAATAAATTTAGAAATGTGTTGTTAGACATATAGAAGCTCACTCATAAATGTGCATTTATCGTAAATGAATTGAACAATAATTTCCGCCAACTGCTTATCAGCTTACTTGTATTGAATTTTGATTATTGAGTAGAAGGCCAGACCTTTCGGTGTCAGAAGTTCAATTTCATCATCAACTTGCTTTTTTAACAGAGCTTTACCGAGTGGTGAATCTATACTTAAATATCCTTTCGAAAGGTCAAACTCATCTGGGCCGACTAAGCGAAACAGGCTTTCTTTCCCATCATCATCCTCTAATGTGACCCAGGCGCCAAAATAAATATGTGAAGGCTTATCTGGTGGTCGGTTAACGACGACCATATCTTCCAAACGCTTTCTTAAAAAGCGAACCCTACTATCAATTTCTCGGAGTTGCTTTTTACCGTAAATATACTCTGCATTTTCTGATCTATCACCAAGCGCAGCGGCCTCAGAAACGGCTTGTGTTACTTCAGGGCGCTTGATTTTCCAAAGGAAATGTAGCTCATCTTTTAAAGTTTTTTCACCTTCTGGAGTGATATACTTTGATCCTGGTTTTTGCGGTGCTCTATAACGTCCCATTTTTGTTCGCCTAGGTTGTACTACCTAAATTTTACTCGTATTGTTGCGCACAATGATAGATTATTCTGATAATAGATAACCTTTAAGAAGAAATTACTGGAGAAAATAATGAATACTCAGAAGAAAATAAATGAATTAGCGGAAAGTGCTTTATCACAACTTGATTCACTGGGTTATCGTTTGGACTCAATTGGGGTAGAAAATCAAATTAACCGCCATAACCTGATTGCTTTGATTATGTTTGGGCAAAAACGTTTGGAGGGTGAAATGGATAGCTTGAATGCCAGAATTGATACCGGTAAATCTAAAGTAGACGGTATTGTTCAAAGTGCTGAAAAGTTACTTGAAAGTGCAACTAATCTAGCACTTTTTCCAGCAAAATATACTCTGGATAGAGTGAAGGCCCAGTTTTAAGCTAAGCCTTTTTCTGCTCTAGGCTTCTTTGTGCTCTGCACCTACCTTCATTTTCTTTGGGAAGATAAGTTCTACACTTAAGCCAGGATGATTATCTGAAAGCTCTACTCTGCTGTGATGTAAATCCATCACAGCAAGAACCAGACTTAAACCAAGCCCATTACCAGGTAGTGATCTGCTTTTTGCAACACGGTAAAAGCGTTGGAAGACTTTATCTTGTTCAGATTCAGGGATTCCTATACCAGAGTCTGAAACTTTAAGATGAATTTCATTACTCATAGCGTCTAGAGATAATACCAAGGTACCACCTTCAGGTGTATATTTAATCGCGTTATCGATTAAATTACAAAGTGTCTGAAATAATAAATCTCTATCACCGACTATGCTCACGTCTCTTTCTATTTTAATTAATAATACTTGTTGCTTATCTTCAGCCAATGCTTCATATAATTCCCCCGCATCCTGTACCAATTCGCTCAGATTAAACTCTAGAAAGTTAGATACCTTACTGCCTACTTCTAAACGAGCTATTCTTAATAATGCATTGAATGTAGCGAGTAATTGGTCACATTCAGCAACGGCATTTGAAACCAACTGACGGTCCTGATCACGCTCGACGCTTATTAAAGTGCTCTCAAGTTGATTACGCAAACGTGAAAGTGGTGTACGCAGGTCATGTGCAATATTGTCTGAAATGTGTCGTATGCCATCCATTAGTTGGACGATTTTATCGAGCATTTCATTCAAGTTACGTGCAAGCTGATCAAAGTCGTCATTGGTACCTCGATCTGGGATTCGTAGTGATAGATTACCTTTCATTATTTTCTGGCTGGTTTGGTTAATGAGTTCAACGCGTTTTGCGGTACTTCTACTCATCATAATTCCGCCGAACATCGCTAAGGCGAAAGTGATACCCATACCAAAATTAATGGCACGTTCAACAAGTTGCTTGACTGCCATAAACTCATTTACGTCACGTCCGACTAATAAGCGTAAGCCTCCGGGTACAATAAAGACTCTGGCCCTCGCTGGACGAGTTTCTTCTGTCGGCCAACCCAATGCATCATTGAGAGTGAAATTGAGCCAACCATCCTGAACTTCTCCATCTTCCGGCCATTTACTAATATTACCTGCGAGTTTAATGAAATCACGTGCAGTGAACAGATAAACGGCTTTGCCGTTTGGGTCACGCGCGACCCTTTCTCGAATAACGCTTATAAGGCCATTTAAACCCTGGCGCTGATATTGCTCAGCTAGGCCGATGATCTCTGCCTCAATTGTTTCATCCGTTTGGCTAGACATGTAGCCAGCAGTCGCCCAATAGATAAAACCCATTAGAATAAAAACTGAGGTGGCGAACAGTACCATGTACATGACCGCCAATTGAAAGGTAGAAGTCCTGAGAAGGCTAAGTATCTTCACTCAAAATATATCCTGCACCTCGAACGGTTTGAAGCAATTGTTTTGGAAAATCTTTATCTATCTTAGATCTCAATCGACTGATGTGTACGTCGATAACATTGGTTTGTGGATCAAAATGGTAGTCCCAGACCTGCTCTAGCAGCATGGTACGTGTCACGACTTGACCTGCATGTTTCATTAAATATTCAAGTAAGCGAAACTCTCTTGGCTGCAAATCAATTTTCTCTGCGCCACGTTTGACTGTGCGTGCAAGGAGGTCCATTTCAAGGTCTGCCACACTTAAGTGAGTTACCTTTTCTGATCCTGAGTTTGAACCCCGACGAACTAAAACCTCAAGTCGTGCGAGTAACTCTGTATAGGAGAAAGGTTTGGTAAGGTAGTCATCACCACCTCCTCTTAAGCCCTCAACTCTATCGTCAACATCGCCCAAAGCACTTAATATCAATACTGGGGTTTGGTTATCCGTGGCACGGATGGTTTTAATAATAGATAGGCCATCCATTCCTGGAAGCATGCGGTCTATAATCATGACATCATAATTTTCACTCGCTGCGAGTAATAAGCCTTCTTTACCGTCAGCTGAATGGTCCACTACATTATCGTTTTCTTTTAGTCCATTGACTAAATAAGCCGCTACATCTTTATCATCTTCAATTACTAATACGCGCATTTTAACCTCAGCTTGAGTGGGCTCTAAATTTTTTGATTCGTTCGTAAGCATCTCTAATCTCACGTGTCTTCTCAGTTGCCATTTTCATCATTTCTTCTGGTAAACCTTTTGAAACCAACTTGTCAGGATGATGTTGACTAATTAGCTTGCGATAGGCTTTTTTTAATTCCGCATCACTACATGTCTGCTGAACACCTAGGACTTTATAAGCTTCCTCTACAGCGTCATGTTCATTTATTTGATTAGAGCCTGAATGGTCAAAGTGTGAATAACGCTTTTGAGCCGTCATCATGGCTAAAATTTGTTCAAAATGTCTTTTTTGAAAACCCAAATGCTCGGCAATTTCAATAAGTAGTCGTTGCTCTTCAGGGTGTAGTACATTATCAGCGAGTGCTGTGCTTAGCTGTATCTCCATAAACATACGGAGCAGGTTAGTTTTTCGACCACACTCGTGTTTAAGTTGATCGATAACGGATAGGTAGTCAAAGCCAGCTTCTTTACCTTGATTAAATAAATTAATAGCGGCTTTCTTTTGTTCTTCAGATAGCTGCATTTTGCCCATTGTCTGACGTGCAATTTCGATTTCAGTTTCTGAAACAATGCCATCTGCTTTTGCAACGCGGCCCATGATGGAAAACGTTGCAGTAAAAAATGCCAGCTGGATCCGCTCTTGATCTTGTCCTGAGCCTAAATTGACAGACTCCAACCCTTTGATACCTTTATCAAGACTATGTCCAAGCGCAGCACCTAAGAGCGCGCCTAAAGGACCAACAAGTGCGAAACCAAGCACGCCACCAATTAATTTTCCCCACCAATTCATATAAGTTGTTTACCTTGAATATACACTTAGCTAATTTAACCTTCAGAGATAAATTTTTAACATAGTGAGGAAAGATAACCAGTTAAAAGTTCGTAACCCGCTGGTTACTATTGCTTAGGAAGTACGGGAAGGCATCTGATTAATACGAATTTATTAGATATTTACAGGCATAAAAAAACCGCCAGATAAGGCGGTTTTAGATAACTGAATAAAACGCCTAGTCTTCAATGAGCGCTTTTACTTTCTTCATAGCATTTTTTTCAAGTTGACGTATACGTTCAGCAGAAACACCATACTCAGCAGCTAAGTCATGTAGGGTTGACTTATTTTCTGATAACCAACGTTTCAAAAGGATGTCGAAGCTACGCTCATCTAAAGTCTTCAGCGCGCTATGTAAACGAGTGTTGGCAACTTCAGTTGAATTTAGCTGTTCCAGACGTAATGCGGGATTGTTACTATGATCTTCCAAATAGTTTGCAGGTGCCTGATAAGCGCTTTCATCATCGTCATCAACCCCCATATCGAAAGCAGTATCATGCGCACTGAGTCGTCCTTCCATCTCACGAACGACCTTAGGTTCTACGCCAAGGTTCTCAGCAACAGACTGGACTTCTTTGTGTGTAAACCACGCCAAACGTTTTTTATTACTACGAAGATTAAAGAACATTTTACGCTGGGCTTTGGTCGTCGCAATTTTGACAATACGCCAGTTACGTAGAATAAACTCATGAATCTCAGCTTTGATCCAATGCACAGCAAAAGAAACCAAGCGAACGCCAAACTCAGGATTGAATCGTTTAACTGCTTTCATTAAGCCGACGTTTCCTTCCTGAATCAGATCTGCCTGTGCTAAGCCATAACCGGAATAGCTTTTAGCAATATGAATAACAAAGCGAAGATGAGACATAACCATGTGACGCGCTGCTTCAAGATCTTGCTCATCGTGTAAACGTTCAGCTAAAGCACGTTCTTCCACAACAGTAAGAATCGGGATACCATTCACGGCCTGAATGTAAGATTCAAGGTTGGCACCTGGAACTAACATATCAACTGGCTGTAAGCTTGTACCCATAAAAACCTCCAAAAAATTTTTGCTCGCACTAATTCTAGCACTCTTAAACTCAGACTCTCAATAGGAGATAAAGTTCAATTCGAACATTTTGTCTATATATTAACCAATTTTAATTTATTCTTGGCTTGAAGAAAAGTATCTCAATGGTTTTGATAATTCCAAAAAAGACATGCTTAGTTTTTGAAGAAAGGTAGTGACTTTTTCTTTGTGACTAATTGTGACTACTTTTTATTATTAAGCGAAACAGATACATTTATCTAAATCAAATTTTAGTATTTAGCCTTAAGTTGGTTCAATATCACCTAGGTGTTTACGAACAGCTAACCAAGAACTGAACCAGCCTAAGCCCATACCAAGAATTAATAAGAAAAGTGTAGATTCAAAACCCAGACCTGACAAGCTAAAAGTACTTTGGTATGACTGTGCTAGTGCTTCTATTGGTGTATTCAACATATAGAGTACCCAATGAATGAGAAACCATGCAAAAAGGCTTGCGCCAAAGCCTAAAAAAATACCCATATATAGAAAAGGTCGTTGAACAAAGGCATTGGTTCCCCCAACCAACTTTATCACGATAATTTCTTCCTTCTTATTTTCTATGGCCAAACGTATGGTATTTCCGAGTACCAGTACGACTGCAAGCGATAGCATGCCAGCGATAAGCCATACAGCACGCTCCAGTAAATCTGTAATGGATTGAAGTCGTTGAACCCAGGCAACATCGAGCATAGCGCTGTCTACTTCAGGGTATTTGACCAGACTCTCTTTGAGTTGCTCAATATGCTCGATCTTATTTAATGACTTATCTGGTCGAACTAGAATGACATGAGGTAAAGGATTTTCATCGAGATATTCAATTGCATCTGCAAACTCAAAGTGTGTTTTGAACGAATTAAGTGCGGTCTCATTATCTATAAATTTGCTACTTTTGATGCTTTGTTTTTTTGCAATCGTGTCGGCTAATACCCCGCCATCTAAACTTGGCACACCTTGCTTGAGAATTAAAGTAATTTGAGCTGAGCCATCCCAGCCTTGATTGACCGATTGTATATTGCTTAATAAAACGCTTAATAAGGTAGGCAATACCAGTGCTATTCCGATCACAGCACAGGTAAAAAATGTGGAAAATGGCGTTTTAAGTTGTGCTCTCAAGGTTGCTTTAGCTACTTTAGTATGATGATTAAAGTAATTATTAACTGCATTTGGTGGATTTGCAGAGCGAGCGCCGGAAGAACGTGGAGTCTCAACCATTAATATGGCTCCTTTCGGGTTGATCAGCAGTAGATTTACCTGCACTAGCAAAGCCGTTTGATTCGAGTAAGTTACCTTTGCTTAATTCAATCACGCGATAATGCATATGATGAATGAGTGCAAGGTCATGACTGGCGATTAACACTGTGACACCGACTTGGTTAAATTCAGCGAATAGTTTCATTATTTCTTCAGACAGCTCAGGGTCCAAGTTTCCTGTCGGTTCATCTGCGAGTAGTAAGGGCGGTTTATTGACCACCGCCCGCGCAATACCGACTCGTTGCTGCTCGCCACCGGAAAGTTGAATGGGCGTGAGTTTTTCTTTAGATAATAATCCGACCTTATCTAGTGCTGCACGAACCCTTCTACCTATATCACGTGGGTTTAAGCCCGCTATTTCAAGTGGCAGTGCGACATTGTCAAAAACCGTGCGATCCAGTAATAAACGGTGATTTTGGAAAACGACACCAATATGACGACGAAAATATGGTATTTGGCGCTTAGGGATACGCGATAAATCCTGTTCACCTACTGTAATTTGTCCTGAAGTACTGCGCTCCATCAGCATGATGAGCTTTAAAAGGGTGCTTTTTCCGGCGCCTGAATGGCCTGTCAGAAAAGCCATTTCTCCGCGAGGTATAGAAAAGGACACATCATTAAGGGCTTCATGGCCATCAGAGTAGCGCTTTATGACATTTTCGAAGTTAATCATAGGTACCTTTGGACGACTACTGCGCTTGCAAATACTGTGTTAAAAAATGACTCAAAATTGTGCGCTCTCCTGGGTCGACCGTGACGTATAAACCATAATCTTCGCATTTTCTTCATTTATTGCCTTGTCTTTGCTCGTAACGTCGTGCAAAGGCCTCTAATAATAAAAAGCCAGAAGTTTAAGGTGTTTCATCAAAAAGAGCTGAAACAAACTCATCAGCCTTGAAGGGGCGTAAATCATCAATTTGTTCCCCTACACCAATGAAACGAATAGGTAAATTGAGCTGCTTGGCAATCGCAAAAATGATGCCGCCCTTTGCTGTACCGTCAAGTTTGGTCAAGCTAATACCGGTAACGCCGACAGCTTGTTGAAATACCTGTGCTTGAGTGAGTGCGTTTTGACCGGTACCTGCATCGAGCACGAGCATAACTTCGTGAGGGGCTGTGCCATCAATTTTTTGCATCACACGGACGACCTTTTCGAGTTCACCCATTAAGTTGTCTTTGTTCTGAAGGCGACCAGCAGTATCTGCAATAAGAATATCGACGCCTTTTGATTTAGCTGATTCTACCGCGTCATAGATAACCGATGCGCTATCTGCGCCAGTATGCTGTGCGATAACAGGCACCTGGTTACGTTCACCCCAAACTTGTAGTTGCTCAACCGCTGCCGCTCTGAAGGTATCTCCAGCCGCTAACATGACAGAGTGACCCTGACTTTGGAATCGTTTAGCCATTTTACCGATGGTGGTGGTTTTACCTACACCATTCACTCCCACAACCAAAATAACATAGGGTTGCTTCTTATTGGATATGTCTAAAGGTGCCTGGCTAGACCTGAGTAAGTCATTTAATTCGGTTTTAAGCGCAGAATATAGACTGTCGGCATCTTTAAGTTCATTACGCTCTGACTGCTCAGTGATACTTTGAATAATTTCTGTGGTAGCTTCAATACCGATATCAGCGGTTAATAGAAGTGTCTCAATATCTTCTAACAAATCTTCATCGATCTGTTTTTTACCTAAAAATAACTTGCTTAAGCCTCCAGATAATTGCCCGCGAGTACGAGTCAGGCCAGACTTGATCCGCCCGAAAAAGTTTTTAGCCTCAGTTTTTTCAGTTATCGGCTTTTCAGTTGATAGCGTTTTAACTTTAGCGGGGGCTTTTGCTTTAACTAAAGTCTCAGGCGCGCTATCTTTATTTAATACCTGAGCGGGTGTGGTTTCAGAGTGTGGTAGTTGTTCAACCTTTTTAGGTTTTTTGTGTAACCGCTTTGTTCTAATCAGATCAATGATAATGATCAAAGCAATACAAGCGAGTGCGATAAGAGAATATAGAATATGTGTTTGCATGGGTTTGTCTTATTTACCTGAGCTAAAGTTTACCTGAACTAAATTCATACTGTTTAGCGTGTTCACATTGATACTTTTGTGGGCAAAGCTAAAATACAGCGTTTTAAGTACATCTTTTAAACATGATGGCCTTTCTATCACGATGATGCACGAGATAATAGGAAATTTTAATGCCAGCACGCCCTAAAAAAAACCATCGAAGTCAAAAAACTAATGGAT
>Ga0209290_1000027_pt1 | contig 158418 bp, 149 predicted proteins | sample EN1Hudsemesocosm_2_FD_184632 | JGI IMG/M metagenome (GOLD analysis project Ga0209290, IMG submission 184632) | Methane-oxidizing microbial communities from mesocosms in the Hudson Canyon - EN10B Hudson Canyon (SPAdes) (version 2) | ecosystem: Environmental > Aquatic > Marine > Cold seeps...
CATCAACCGTTAAAATAGGGATACCATTCACGGCCTGAATATAAGACTCCAGATTTGCGCCTGGAACCAACATATCGACTGGCTGTAAGCTTGTACCCATAAATGACTCTCCAATAATAAATGTGTTTTAGATTTTAGCATCCATAAACTTAGACAGACAAGAGCAGAATAAGTTCAATTTACTAAAATTGACTATATATTAATCAATGTTAATGCATTCTTGCGCAAGAGGGAAATATAATTCAATCTCTTTTTAGTACATATGAGTGTATCGATAGATCTCAAAAGCCTATCAATATGCTCTAAATGAAACTTTGAGTGATTTGTATCAGGTGGGCTCTATATCATCAAGATGCTTACGTACTGAAAGCCATGCGCCAAACCAACCAAGGCTCATGCCAAGAACAATTAACAAAAGTGTAGATTCAAAACTAAAACCTGACAAGTTAAAAGTGCTTTGATATGAAATAGCCAAGTCTTGAATAGGACCATTTAGCATATAAAGAGTTAAATTGATCAAAATCCAGGCAATGGCACTGCCACCAAAACCAAAAAATACGCCCATATATAAAAATGGTCGGCGCACAAACGCATTGGTTCCTCCCACCAGTTTGACGACGATTATTTCTTCTTTTCGATTTTCAATAAATAATCGAATAGTATTGCCCAAAATTAAAATAACGGCGGCACCTAGCATGAGTGCGATAACCCATGCGGCACGCTGTAGAAGCTGGGTAATGGAATTTAAGCGTTGTACCCACATTACATCTAACAGGGCTCCTTCTACTTCAGGAAACTTTAATAAGCTATTTTTAATTTGCTCAATGTGATCAATGCTTTTCAAAGATTTGTCAGGTTGAACAAGTATGATGTGGGGAAGCGGGTTTTCATCCAAATAGTCTACAGCATCCTGGAGTTCGAAGCGCTTTTTGAACTCTTCTAAAGCCGTATTGTTGTCGACAAAGTGACTAGAGGTAATGCTGGGCTTTTTGGCAATCGTTTCAGAAAGAATGTTGCCATCAAGTGCTGGTACACCTTTTTTAAGGAAGAGCGTAATTTGGGCTGAACCATCCCAATTATGTTGAACTGACTGAATATTACTTAATAGAATAGCGAGTAAGGCTGGGAGTACAAACGCAATACCAATGACCGCACAGGTAAAAAATGAGGCCAAGGGTTGTTCAAGTAATTGTTTGAATGTCGCTTTATATGTTTTTTGGTGATGGCTGAAGTAACTGCTCAAGGCGTTGGGTTTATCATTGGTTTTGGCGCCTGTTGTACTCACTTTTTTAGTCGTATCTGTTTGTTTACGCATGATGCACCATTCGGCCATCATTAATTTCAATTACGCGATGGGCCATGTGGCTAATCAAGTTTAAGTCATGGCTGGCAATTAATACTGTCACACCCACCTGATTGAATTGAGAAAATAAGGTCATAATTTCTTCAGATAAATCGGGATCTAAGTTTCCAGTAGGTTCATCCGCTAGCAGTAATGGTGGTTTGTTGACCACTGCACGTGCGATGCCCACACGTTGCTGCTCACCACCAGAAAGCTGAATAGGGCTGAGTTTCTCTTTTGACAGTAAGCCAACCTTATCAAGCGCTGCGCGTACACGACGACCTATTTCACGCGGGTTGACGCCCGATATTTCCAAAGGTAGTGCAACATTATTAAAAATACTGCGATCATAAAGTAAACGGTGGTTTTGAAAGACAACGCCTACGTGACGACGAAAATAAGGAATTTGGCGCTGATGAATTTTAGATAAGTTTTGATCACCTACAATTATATGGCCCTGAGTGGTTCGCTCCATTAACATAATGAGTTTTAATAAGGTGCTTTTCCCGGCACCAGAATGGCCTGTTAAAAAAGCCATTTCGCCCCGCTCCATTGAAAAAGAAACATCTCGAAGGGCTTCATAACCATCCTGATAACGCTTCATTACATTTTGGAATTCGATCATATTAATATCAGCTCAGGCACATTAGCGTTTCTATTATAAGTATTAGTTACTTATTATTCGTCAAACAGGGCCGCTACAAACTCATCAGACTTAAAGGGCCGTAAGTCATCAATTTGCTCACCGACACCAATGAATCTAATGGGGAGGTTTAGTTGTTTGGCTATGGCAAAAATAACGCCACCCTTTGCTGTACCATCCAGCTTTGTTAAGCTGATGCCGGTTACACCCACTACCTGTTGAAAAACTTGTGCTTGTGTCAGTGCATTTTGGCCGGTGCAAGCATCAAGTACTAACATCACTTCATGTGGGGCTGAACCATCGACTTTGCGCATCACGCGCACAACCTTTTCGAGTTCATTCATTAAGTTGTCTTTATTTTGAAGTCGGCCAGCTGTATCAGCAATGACAATCTCAATCCCTTTTGCTTTTGCTGACTCGATCGCATCAAAAATAACAGAAGCACTATCAGCACCGGTATGTTGAGCTACAACCGGTACGTTATTGCGTTCGCCCCAAACTTGTAATTGCTCAACCGCAGCGGCTCTGAATGTATCACCAGCGGCTAACATCACAGACTTTCCCTGGTTTTGAAAGCGCTTAGCCATCTTACCAATCGTGGTTGTTTTCCCCACGCCATTAACGCCGACAACTAAAATAACAAAAGGTTGGTTCTGGGTACCAATCTCTAAAGGTGCTTGGCTTGAGTTAAGTAAATCGCTTAGCTCCTGTTTTAAAAGCGTATAAACACTAGCCGCATCTTTCAATTCATTACGTTCAGATTTCTCAGTAATACTTTGAATTAGTTGATTTGTAGCCTCAATACCAATATCGGCAGTCAGTAATTGTGTTTCAATATCCTCAAGTAACTCTTCATCAATTTTCTTTTTACCTAAGAATATTTTACTGAGACCGTCGGTAAGCTGACCACGCGTTCTACCAAGACCTTGTTTCATACGACCTAAGAAATTCTTAGGTGCTTGGTTCGTCGTGACTTCAGCAGTAACTAGTTTGGTACTAATGTCGGTCTGAACTTGTTTAAGCGCATGAACATCACTAGCGGTTGAGTGTGATTTTTGCTCAACCTTATTAGGCTTAGATCGGCCTTGTTTGGCTCGAATCAGGTCAAAAGTAATAACGAACGCAATGATTGCAAGCGCAATAATTGAAAATAGAATGTCTGTTTGCATAAGGTTGAGTAACTTAAGTAGAGAGTTTTTTCATACAGTTTTTAACGCTGACATTGATACTTTCTTCGGCAAAGTTAAAATACTGCGATTCAAGCGAACATATTTAGCACGAAACGCGCTATTTTTCTATCTTGACGGCATAATTCCTTTTCAGAAAAACGTATTTACGATGAAACTACAGAGAACCAACATGCGATCACGATCTAATAAAAGCCATTCATCTAAAAAAAATGCGACCGGTTCATTTCGTGTGATTGGTGGTGCGTGGGGTAGTCGACGCTTGAGTTTTCCCAGTATTGAGGGTTTGCGACCAACCACTGACCGTGTAAAAGAAACCGTTTTTAATTGGTTGGCGAGCGATATTGATGGGGCTAGGGTGCTGGATTTATTTGCAGGGAGTGGTTCTTTAGGTTTTGAGGCATTGTCACGAGGAGCCGCGCGACTAACAGCAATAGAACGAGACCGTTCTGCTGCACAGTCAATACGAGATAATATTAATTTATTGGATAAACAAGGTAATACCCATTCTGAAGTAATACAGGCCGATGCGATTGAGTGGTTAAAGCAAAGCTTAGCGAAAGATGCGATTTATGATTTGGTCTTTCTAGATCCCCCTTTTCGGCAAGGCTTGTTAGATTCTTGTATTGAGTTGCTTAGTGATAATCCGTTATTACAAAAAGGTGCTTTGGTCTATCTTGAACTTGAACAGGAGCGCAATGACTTAAATACGCCATCTCATTGGGCGCTTTTAAAAGAAAAAGTAGCGGGACAGGTTAGTTACCGTTTATATGAAGTAAATGAATTTGAGGGTTAAACCAATATGCTTCGTTATCGACAGGGTCATCTTTTGTAAGGTTCGGGTTTGAAATTTTAAACATGGTTCGATTGGCTAAGTTCGCTTTATGTATCAGTTCAGCGAACTCCTTATGAAATATCGCTTCAAATTCACCAGTATGAATCAGTCGCTTTAATCCCTTTTCAATTCTGTCACGAAGTTCAGGTTTTTTAGGCGATACGAAAAAATAAGTAGGAAGGGGTATAAACAATAAAAATTTTTCATCGATTGCCAGTTCAGGATATTGCTGCTTATGCTGAGCTAATTCATCAAAAGCTTCATTGATGCCACGACCAAAGGTCGTAAATCGGTCTAGCATTAACATGCCAAATAAACCGTCATAATTATTCCCCGTGATGACATTGAATTTATTGTCTTTTAGTACGCGCGTGGTGGACCACCCTACGCCAGAGCCGGTGGGTACATTTATAAAGGCATCAAAAGAAGAAATCGCATTTAAACGAGCTTGATCGCGCTTTTTAATCAAAAATAAACGGTAACCTTGAATACCCTTACGAATCGGAATACGAACACTTAACAAACGAGCATCCCATTCGGGTTTTGGAGCCTCGGCCATCACGTGTACGTCCACCCCTTGCTCAAGCTCTCTGAGTGTGCGGGCTCGTGTCATAAGATGTGTAGTGTTTTTTACTTCTGCAAACCCAAATTCTGTTTCAGTGACATCTATAGTTCGTTGCAGTAAATTTTTAGGGTAGGTGTAGCGAGAATCTTGAGAGGACGAAGGGTTATAGATCAACACCGTTTCAGTGGCACAAATTTTGGTAGAAAAACAAACCAATATTTTTAATGATAGACACCAAATTAGTATGTTACTTCGTTTTATTTTTATCATATTATCCTATTTATTTAAAAAAAAACGTTAATAGATAATCAACGATTCACGATCGTTATGTCTAAACTTGCCGCGTCATTTTTTGAGAATAGTATCTAAAATATTTTTATGTGAGCACACTTGAGTATGGTTGCAAATAAATTAGACGTCCAGCGATTTACTTTAAGATTCACTGTTTCTAATTAATGTATAAGTAGGGTTATCATGAGATTAAGAAAAGTAGTATTGCTCGTGCTTATATTGGCAGGGTGTGCACAAACAAGCCGATTTACCTTTCAACATAACGACGCCATCCAATATAAAGCGGGTATTCACAATCACTCTGCGGTTGCATTACCTAGCTGGGGTGGGATCGTAAATATCATCCAGCGTTATATGTTTGAAACTCAATATGACCAGGCCCCAAGTAAGCCGATACCAATATCAAAACTGATGCCAAATCAGTTAAAGGCATTGCCTAATAGTAAACTGAGTGTGGCCAGGCTTGGGCATTCAACAGTATTACTCAAAATAAATGGAGAGTTTTGGTTAACCGACCCGGTATTTTCAGAAAGTCTAGGGCCTGTTTATTTTATGGGAGTAAGTCGATTACATGACATTCCTATTTCGATAGAGGATTTACCTGAAATAACCGGAGTGCTGATTTCTCATAATCATTATGACCATTTGGATGCTAAAACAATTCGCGCGTTACATCCTAAAGTTAAACATTTTTTTGTGCCTTTGGGGAATGGCCAAAATTTAGTCGATTGGGGAGTTAATCCACATAAAATAACAGAGCTAGACTGGTGGGAAAGTAAAAAGTTGGGAGAACTAACACTCACGGCTACACCAGCGAACCATATATCAGGGCGGATATTATTTGACCAAAACAAAGCTTTATGGAGTTCTTGGGTGATTCAATACAAATCAACGAGCATTTTCTTTAGTGGTGATGGTGGTTATTCTGACATATTCCGACAAATTGGTGAGCAATATGGACCCTTTGATCTTACGATTATGGAAAACGGCGCCTACGATGAAAGTTGGTCAAAAGAGCACATGGCACCTGAAGAAACTTTACAAGCACACCAAGACCTAAAAGGTAGAATACTTATGCCAGTACACAATAGTACCTTTGATCTGGCTTTTCATCCTTGGTATGAGCCACTGGCTAACATTAGTCACCTTGCCAAGGTTCAAAATATTAACCTACTCACGCCCATTATCGGTGAACCCTATATATTGAATGCAGGCTCGCTTGAAAACATAGATCTTATCGCGAGCAATATTCGCTGGTGGGATGAATACGCTAGCACGCCGAGATACAAAATAACCGAGAAATAAACGTCGCACACTTTGCCAACCCCGTGATAAGCATTAAGGTATTTAGAATGTCGAAAATAGTTGTTATTAAAAGAAAAATACTTTTTGGCGATTGTGACCCAGAAGGTATTGTTTATACGCCGAGATTTTCGTATTTTGCAGTTGAAGCAATTCATGAAGCACTAAGTATATGGTTAATGGGGCCAGGCTTAAGAACCTTGATGAGCTATAATATCTTACCGCCAGCCAGAGCATTTTCTTTAGAGTTTTTACACCCTGTTACCTGGGATGATGAACTCACCATGAACGTGAGTGTGGCTGAAGTGGGTAAGCATTCGTTTTCTTTTTCAATTGAAGGCTCTATTAAAGGGGATATACCAGTATTTACAGCTAAACTTACTCATGTATGCGTTGCTCCGGACACAAAGAAAGTTGTTATGGTACCAGCGCGCTTAAGCGCTTTATTGCAAGTACAAAATTAAGGGGGAGCGTTAAAAATGATAGCTCGAAAACATGCCCAGTATGTATTTTCATTTTTGATGGCATTGTTTATGTTGGGTTTGTGCCAAATATTGTATCGATATGATTAAATGCTTGGGCCTTTGGTTTCGCTGTTTCGTGAAAAGGATACATTGCTCCAGTTTGGGCCAAAATTTGCGTAGTGGGGCTTTAACTTAGCTCCCTCTTCTATTAAGCTCAGGCACTTTCAATGGTTGGCACTTCAGAGTGGCTTTTGTTTAAGGAAGTACGATGTTAAGAGGTTTAAAATCTATTCAAGGCATAGCTTTACTTGCTTTCGCAATTTTAGCGATGGCTCATTCAAGTGTTGCGTTTTCATATACCCTAGAAATTAGTGAAAGTGAATTGCAAGAAAAAGTATCAGCGATGATGCCGATGAAAAAGAAAAATGTGTTTGTAGCGGTCACTATTTCTGACCCAAAGGTAGACCTGATCAAAGAAAGTAATGAAATTGGTGTGTTTAGCAACATTGAAGTGATCGCACTAGGTAGTTTGAAAGGGTCAGGACGCGCATATATAAAGGGTACGTTGAAATATGAAGCGCAAAAAGGCGAATTCTACTTTCGAGACCCAACGGTCGTCAGTTTAGACGTTGATAACGTCGCGAAAAAATTCATTCCAAACATTAAAAAAATAACGCAACTCGCAATAACGAAAGCGATGTCAGTTTACCCCGTTTATAAATTCAAAGATGACAATATAAGACATAAGCTTGCGAAGGCTGCGCTAAAATCAGTGACCGTTGAGCAAGAGAAACTACTTGTTACCTTGAGTATATTTTAAAATAGTGCGCACGCCACAAATAGGTCTCTTGAAGATCAATATTTGTGTGTGCAGGCTAGACCTTTATTTTGCAATCAGCACTTAACACTTATGCATTAGTTAACACTATTCGATAGTGTGCTTTACCATCACGCAAACGTTGTATCGCCTCATTGACTTGATCAAAACGAAAATATTCCGTGATAGGCTCAATTTTATGGTGAGCCGCGAATTCTAACATTGTCTTGATCACGGCAGGGCTTCCAACAGGGGAGCCAGAAATTGATCGTTGCCCACCAATAAGTGGGAATACCCCTATATCTAGAGGCTCTAAGGTTGCGCCGACAAAGTGAAGCCTACCTTTAGGTGCTAAAGTAGCGATATAAGCATTCCAGTCAAGTTTTACATTTACGGTTGAGATGATGAAGTCAAAGCGACTTGCAGCCGACTCAAGTGCTTGTGGGCTGCTGCTATCAAGTACCGTGTGAGCGCCCATCTCTAGTGCTTCAGTTTTTTTGCTTTCACTTGATGTAAAGGCGGTTACCTCACAACCCCAAGCATTTAAAAACTGTAAGGCAATATGTCCAAGCCCACCAATGCCAATTACTCCGACTTTTGATGTCGGCTTGATATCAAATTGAACTAAGGGGTTAAAGACCGTAATGCCACCACAAAACATAGGCCCCGCAGATTTTGGATTAAGTCCATTTGGCAACGCAACCACAGCCGCAGCTTGGGCACGTACTTTATCGGCAAAACCACCGTGTCTGCCAGCTATGGTTGGTTGCGTATTGGCACAGAGATTATGGTCGCCGGAATGACAGGTTTGGCACGACATACAGTAGCCAGCATGCCAACCTAAGCCTACGCGTTCTCCAACTCTTAGAGATGTAACGCGTTCTCCTACAGCAGCGATAGTACCGATCACTTCATGGCCGGGCACAAAGGGGTATTGTGTGAAGCCCCATTCATTGTCGAGCATGCTTAAGTCACTATGGCAGATACCACAGGATTCTACGTTTATTTCAATATCATCTCCCGCTATCGGGCCTGGCTCATACTCGAAGACCTCTAATTGACCACCTGCTTGCTTTGCTGCGTAAGCTTTAATCATCATTGAATCCTTTTGGTTTTGTTAGGTAATCTATTTAATTAATTTATTCGTATTTTTCTTATATTTGTATTGGTGTATCTCATTTAAAGCATCGGAGTTTCAGTTACTACAATTCGGCTATATCTTTTTTAATCCATGGCTTATAAAGTGCTTTAAAGAGTTAACGGTGGCCACAGTGATACTTAAATTTAGCAGATGATAAATAGTTATGAGCGTAAATTATGAATAAACATGAAAAAATAAATTATGTTGAGTTCTCATCAGTAAATTTACTGGAAACAAAAGCGTTCTTTGAATCTGCTTTTTCATGGTCATTTGTCGATTTTGGTCCTGAATATTCTGCCTTTAGTGGGGAGGGGCTAGATGGCGGATTTTTCAAATCCACTCAAGCTTCATGCACTGATAATGGCGCAGCATTGATCATTTTTTATAGTCATAGCCTTGAAGAAACTCTTTTGAAAATTCAGCAGTCCGGTGGTGAAATTATAAAAGATATATTTTCTTTCCCCGGTGGACGGCGTTTTCACTTTAAAGAACCCGGCGGCAATGAATTTGCTGTATGGTCAGACCTTTCTATACCACCTGTGTCTATTTAGGTGCTTTACTTCTTATGAGATATCACGATGAATTTAGACAAAGCTAAAAAGAGAATTGCGAAAAAAGTAAAAATGGGGTTTCAAGGCTACCCAGAAATTTCTATTGCCTACATGGGCCAAAGTAAAGATATTGCTGATGAAGTTGTGGTAACGTTTGTTGCCGAGGATGGTGCGGAACCGATGGAACAGCGCTTTCCAGGTAAAACAGATGTGCGAGAAGATGAAGTAATACAGTCAGCAATTGTAAAGATTATTGAACGCTCAGAGATTAAAACGGTAAACCTTTTGGAGGCTATTAGCCTTAAAAAATAATAAGATTAAGTGTCTAGAGAATTGTTCACACTCAATTGTGAGAGTGTTTAAGAGTATTAGTGTTTGAGGAACGTATGTCTTATAAATGTATATCGATCGATGAAGCAAAAGCGCTGATTGATCAAGGCGAAGTGACCTTGGCTGACGTTCGGGATGGCGGGGCGTTTAGTGCTGGCAATATTCTAAACGCGGTGCATATTACACAAGAGAATGTTGATGCATTCTTGTCCAATGTGAATAAGGAGCACCCATTAATTGTCTATTGTTATCATGGTAATTCAAGCAAAGGCGCTGCGGACTACTTTGCATCTCAAGGCTTTAATGATGTATTTAGCATGGATGGTGGTTTTGAAGCGTGGCGTCTAAAATATAAATAAGAAAAAATCAGAAATTAGACAACGTTTAGCAGGAGTATTTAATACGCTTAGTGACGAGTGTTATTTGTTATGACTTAGAGCAAAATAATCTGGCCTAAGTGGTTTTTTATAGGAAGGAACAGTGTAAATAGTAAGGTTATTAGAGGGAATAAGTATTGAATTCAGAATCATCAAAATGCTTGTGTGGTAGCGTAAATATCACGGCGACTAAAATTAATCCGAAGTTTACGGTGTGTCACTGCGAAACTTGTCGTACTTGGGGTGGTGGCCCACTCTTTGCCGTGCAATGCGGAACGGATATAAAGATTGAAGGCGAAGACAAGGTTAAAGTTTATGAATCTTCTCCTTGGGCCTCACGAGGCTTCTGTTCAGAGTGTGGGACGCATTTATTTTATCGGTTAAACAAAACAGGTGAATATAATATGCCTGTCGGTATGTTTCCGACGCTAAAAAACTTAGAAATGACGATGCAATATTTTAGTGATAAACGCCCTGACTATTATTGTTTTTCAAATGAAACAGAAGAAATGACAGAGGCTGATATTCATACCTATTTTGCGTCACAGCTCTAAGCTTGTATTAAGCGAAAAATGTTAATCATTCGCTATGTATTCAATAAATTAATACATGTGTGATTTAGTGTGATAGAGATGCTAATGTTTTCGTCTCAGCCATTAAATTGGTGGATGCTTTTTTACAGTATGTAGAGGAAGAAGCTCTACAACTTCCACATTCACGAAGAGAATCCATCGCCATATACATTTTTTTATGAGTTGTAGGTGATAACTTGCTCAATGTTTTATTTGCTTCATCTACTTTGATGTTAAACGCTTCAGACTTTTCATTACACGATAAAATAGAATAGTAATCTGGCCCCATGTTAGCGCTGATTTCAGCCCCTTCTTTAATCAATGAATTCATTTTACGCCAAAGGGAGTGGGTTTCAGAGGTACCATCGACTACTTGGCTAGGGCAAGGGGTATTACTGAAAGAAGAGCGGCCGTCTTTTTGCTTACATTGAAAGATCTCTGCCGTAGCAATAGAAGAAATACTTGCGAAGATTAATATTGATACAGCTAAAGTAAGCTTCATGGTGAACGTCCTTTTAATTCGCTATCTTTGATGAGCGATCCTAGTTATAAAGATTGGCAATATCGGGACTATAACAAAACCACACAAAAAAGCATCCAGAAAATAGACTGAAATTTGAACAAAAATAAAGATAACGAGGTTGGGTACTTTAGATTGTGCTATAACCCACTATTTTAAATAGTGGGTAACCTAATAGGTTTACTTGTAGGCATCGCGCCATATTGTTCGCGCAGAATTAGGCGAATTACCGATTAGATTACGGGGGTATTGCCTTCGAGTATCATGGCAAATTTATCTGTATCGATATTCCCGCCTGTTAAAATAACACCTATTTTTTTGCCTTTAATTGAATCCTTTTCTTGAAGCGCTGCGGCTAAAGGCGCGGCACCAGCTCCTTCAGCTACATTATGTGTGCAGGAAAAATACATGCGAATGGCATGTGCTATTTCATTTTCACTCACTGAGACAATTCGGCTCGCACCTTTTGAGTAGATATGAAAAGCTTCTTCAATAGGCGATCTGACTGCCATACCATCAGCAAACGTATTCGCAGAGGGTGTTTCTATAATTTTACCCGCTTCAAATGATTGTTTTGCTGCGTCAGCGTGATTTGAAACGACGCCGACAATTTCTGTTTTAAGGCCGAGAGCATCGCGTACGCTTATGAGGCCACATATACCTGAGCCACAGCCAATCGGTACGTAAACTACGTCTAAATCAGGCACTGAGGTAAAAAGCTCTAAAGCGTAAGATGCAACACCTAATACAATGTGTTGATGAAAAGGTGGAACGATGTGAAGGCTTTCTAGTGCTGCAAGTCTAACGGCTTCAGACTTTGCTGCTTCAAAATCCTGACCAAACTCAATGACTTCAGCACCAAAAGACTGCATGGCAATATTTTTCTCATTTGAATTGCCGAAAGGCACAAGAATTTTTGCGTTTAGGTTTGCTGCTTTAGCTGCTCGAGCTTGGCTTTGTCCATGATTACCACGTGTTGCCGTGATGATGCCTTTTACATTGGGGTGAGCTTGAGTTAGCCAGTTTAGAAAAGTGATGCCTCCGCGTATTTTAAAAGCACCAGTAGCGGTATGATTTTCATGCTTTACCCAAACGTTTGCGTCAAGATGTTCACATAGCTGAGGCCATACATATTGAGGTGTGGGTAGCATGTGCTGATAAACAATCTGGGCTGCTTGCTCTAGGTTATCGAGTGAAAAGTCCGTCATCAAACATCCTTATTCTATGTGCTGGATTGCGAGTACAAGTTCTTATAATGATCTGCAATAAGAGAGATTAAAGCTAATTCGGTTTAATGCTTAAGTGTGATATATCGGGTACGACGGCGGGAATCTCTTCTTTTTTATCGGTTAAGTCACTGCCTGTTGGCGCGAGAGTCATATCATCTAATTCATGGTGTTCGGGAAAAATTTCTTCGTGTTCTTCGGATAATCGAATGCCAGTAGCACCTAGTTCGAGGTGAGTATGGGAGAGAATTTCATCAACCTTTTCACCTGCAATAGGCAAGGCATTCGGATTTGCCATTTCGACTTTTTTGGGTGTAGCGGTAGCGCTTGTTACTTCAGTTTTGGGTGCAGGTTTTGCTGCGGGTGTTGAAGTTGCCGTGGGCGAGGGTGTTCCAATTGGTGCTGCCGCTTTTTGTGGCGCTGGCGTGCTTTTTGTGGCAGACAAATTAACGTCTACGCCGGGTTCGCCCATTTGTTCAATATGGCAAACAGCGCCGCGTTTTTTCATCGCGACGATATATTTTAAAGCCGTTTCTTCATCCAGTTTGTTACGGATCACGACGCGATTACCGGTAAACATACGGGCTACTTGTTCGCTACTGGCCTTAAATAGTAGGGCAACATTCTCTTTCACTTTATCAAGCGACTTGCCTTCAACAATTTTACCATAGAAAGCTAATTCATATTCGCCTTGTGCCATAGTTTGTTTCTCCTGATAACTCGCGTTCTTGATGTAGAGTGTGTTTTAGGGATTGCTAATTGATATCGCGCCTAAACCAACTGACTTAAATTGAATATAGACCTTTTGGCCAATTTTGATACCCAAATTGACTAAAGACTTTCGAGTAATGCGAGCCAATACTTTTTGTTCATCGATGGTTATTACTAATAGTACGCGGCTTGCTTGTGTTAATTCAACTTCTGTTACCTTGCCTGTTAAATGATTTAATACGCTGCTTTCGACAGGCTCTAAGGTACTCACGATGACATCTTTCGCAAAGACACGAAGTGAGACCGCATGATTAATCGCAGTATCAATCTGCTGCACCCAAACAATTTGCTTGCCTATGCATAGCTTAGTTAATGAGAATTCATGGTCATGTGCCCGTACGGTGGCTTTTAGTAAAGACGTAGATTGCTCTTCATGAGATAAGCCTAAATCAAGACGGGTGACTAATTCAGCGACGTCACCCTGAGCAATGATTTTTCCTTGTTTGAGTAACACTGCATAGGAGGCGAGCGTTTCGATTTCAAAGCGGGAATGACTCACAAATAAACAGGGAATCTGATGTTTACGTGTAAAACTCGCGACATAACGTAGGAGTGATAACTTACCTTGTTCTCCTAGCGATGAAAATGGTTCATCGAGCAATACTAATTGAGGGCGACAGACTAAGGTTCTGGCGAGGGCAACCCGTTGTTGTTGGCCTCCAGATAGTTGTTCAGGGTAACGGTTTAACCACTCATTTATACCAACCTGTTCACATACATCGGTCACTAAGGCTTGAGTCTCAGGTGTTAGTTTTTTCCACTTTCCACCTAAGCCATATAAAATGTTCGATTCAACCGTTAAAGCATTAAATAGGCGGCTTTCTTGAAAAACATAGCCAATGTGTCTGTTTTCTGTTTTTAAGAAGGTTTGATCATCTTGCCAAACCGAGCCGTTAAAAATAAGTCTCCCCTGATCTGATTTCTGGAGACCTGATATGAGTCGTAGAAAGGTGGTTTTCCCCTCACCAGAACTGCCGTATATTGCGGTGATACCTTTATGCGCAAGTGAAAGCTTAAAATCATAAGTAAAAGCGTGCTGAGTATTGATGACTTGGGCAGGGTGAGTATTTTGTAAACTGCCAGAGAGCGCTAATTCGAGCATGACTTAAGCATCTCCTGCTGGTGTGGTGGTATGAGGTGAATTGCCAGCTACCTTTCTTCGTAGTAGCGTACCGCGATTCAAACTATAAACAATCACTAACATAACAACCGAGAAGCATACTAAAGTAGCTGCTAAACGATGCGCCGCATCGTAATCGAGTGATTCAACATAATCATATAGCACGAGTGATAATACTTGTGTTTCACCAGGAATATTTCCGCCAATCATTAACACCACACCAAACTCACCGACGGTGTGAGCAAAGCCAAGTACGCTTGCTAGTAAGAAGCTATTTCGCGTGCTGGGAACCACAATACTTGTGAATCGTCGCCAGTTTGAAGCGCCTAATACTTCAGCGCATTCCAGAGTATCAGAGTCGATTTTTTCAAAAGCGAGCTGTAAGGGCTGTACGACGAATGGTAGCGAATAAATCATTGAGGCGATAACCAAACCGGTGAAACTAAATGCAAGTTGATGGCCGGTTAAGTGATACCAACTTGTACCTAGAAAGCTGTCTGGAGCGAGAAATATAAGCAGATAGAAACCTAAAACCGTTGGCGGAAGGATAAGTGGTAGGGCAATGATTGACTCAAATAATGCGCGCCATGGACTACTCCAGCGTGAAAGAAACCAGGCTAAAGGCGTTGATATAAGCAGTAACAACAAGGTAGTGATTAAGGCTAACTTAAAGGTTAGTGTGAGTGCGAGGATGTCGGTAGGAGAAAGAAACACAGTGATATTGCCTTAAAGTAAAACGCTCAAATTATATTGTAGGGCTTAAATAGCCAAATGATTTTATCAATGTTTGTGCCTTTGGGGCAGATAAAAATACTAAGTACTCTGCTGCTATTGTTTTATTTTTAGCGCGTACCAGCTGCACCGCTACTTGATGAATAACAGGATAATCGGTTATTGGGGGTAACCAATAACTATGTCTTGGGACCGGTATTCGTTGTTTCCAGCTTTTTAGTTGTGAAAAAGCAACCCAGCCTATTTTTATTGAACCAGATGCGACATATTGAAATGCCGTGGCGATATTGTGGGCCACTATGCGTGAATGATCTTGAGCTTGCCAATAACCCGTTTTTTTCATGATCGCTTGGCTTGCGGCGCCATATGGTGCGAGTTTTGGGTTAGCTAATACATATTTATTCGTGTGTGTTTTGAAAATATTAATGTCGAACGGTAGAGCTGATTTAGGTTGCCATAGGGCTATTTGGCCCTGAGCATAAACTGTACGGCTCTGCTTAAGCGCAAGACCTAAATCAATCAAGGAATCGGGGCGCACTTGATCGGCTGACAGAAACAAATCGTACGGTGCGCCATGCTTTATTTGTGCGAAAAGCGTTCCGGAGGAGCCGGAGGAACTGATAATTTTTATTGGCACATCTGATCGTGATGAATAGAGAGTTTCAAATTTTGAAGCGAGTACTTGATGTACTTGTTTAAAGTTTGAGGCAACCGCAATATGTAATTTAGTCACGGGCTCACTTGCAAAACAATTAGCCCCTAAAAATGTGCTCATCATAATAACTGAAAGAGTGCGCATTACTATTAAGGTTAATCTGATTGCCATTGTTCTACTCTGTTTCGCCCATTGGCTTTCGCGTTATAGAGGGCTTTATCTGCTCGTTCAAAAAGTGCGTTCTGGTCTAAACCTTCATCAAACGCGGCTATCCCAAATGACATGGAAATTTTGATATTTTCATCTCGAAAGTGAAAAGGCAGACGGTGAATCATTTCACGTGTTTTTTCAATGACTTGAACGGAGGTCTCTAAATCTGTTTCAGGTAAAATAATGACGAACTCTTCACCGCCATATCGCGCAACAAAGTCAGTTGTGCGAATACGGTTTTGTATTTCTTTAGCCATAATCTGTAACACTTTATCACCTGAAAGGTGGCCGTAATTGTCATTGACGCTTTTAAATAAATCGATATCTGCGACGACGAGCGTTGCAGGCTTTTTATATCGTTTCCAACGTTCTAGTTCTAGTTCGAATCGTTCATCATAGGCTTCACGGTTCGGGAGTTTAGTGAGTGAATCCCTTAGTGCTTTACCGCGTTCTTCTTTGAGCCGCTTCCGAATATAAACGGTTTCTTCTTCCATTGATTTAATTCGTTCTTGCAAAGCTTTAACTTCAGTTTTTTTATTATTGCCATGTCGTTCGCCTTCGTTAGAGTGAAGGTCAACGGAGGTAGAGATGTTATCCAAGTGCCCCGTAATCGATTTTTTTAGATCTTCTATATCTTTTGCATCGGTCACCTCTTGTGATATCGCAGACACTTGTTTTCGCATGGCTTGGTCAAATTCGATGTTTTGCCCATGCCATTTTTGATCTGACTTTTGACTATCATTAAGAAACTTTTGTACCTTGATTAGACGCTCATCCAGTAGCATTAAAAATGCTTCGTAGTCGCGTTGACCTTTACCAATGACTGATATAATTAAGCTCGCTAGATCGTCTAAGGTTGGCCCTAGTTCATACCAAACAAGTTCGTCTTTTATCTGGTCACGTAATTTAGCAACTTCTCTGTTGGCGCTGTTTGGGAATGCTAGTTGATCAAGTAAGTTATTTAAGGTGCCCTTGATATGGCGTGCAATCGATGTAAAGCCAGGTGCAATTTCGGTGGACTCACTTTTTTCTTCTGTTGTTTCTAGCTCAAGGTCTTCAGCCGTTTGCTCATCACTTGATGAAACTTGAAAACTTTGGTCTGATGCCGTATCGCTGGTTGCACCGCCGATTAAACGGCTAAAAAATCCAGCCTCTTTTTTAACAGGGGAAACGATTTCTTTGAGTATTTCTGCTTGAAGAAGAGCATATTCAGATAAAATTCCAGGGTAGTCCTGAAAACTTGAGATATCTTTCGAGATAGATTTTGATAATTTACGTAAAGCGCTTTTTTGTTTTCGTGGAATGTTTATTGACAGCAGTTGCTCGGCTAATTTTCCCATGATGGAGATGATTTTATCTACATTTTGTTGTTTGGACTCGTCAGCGTTAAGAATAAGCTTATCAATACGCTTCAGTCGTTTTTCGAGATCATTACTTTCGGGGTTGGCGTTACGAATAGCTGTGCGTAAACTAGCGAGTTCTTGGTCTAAAGCTTCGCTAACATTTTCAGCTGCAAGGCTGACTCGAATGAGGATTCGTTGCAATAATGCAGCATAGTCCTTGGCAAACTTTCGTTGCTCATCAAAGGACTCGCCTTGTTCAAAATACTTATCTTTCCAGCGTTTCAGTTCTTCGTTGATCTCAGAGCTTGAACTCATAAACTCTCCGACTTATGGCATGAATGTACTCATACCAGTAAGATAGATTTAGTAAGGCACCTCTTACTTTATTATTCTAGTAACGAGGGCACTTCGTCTGTTATTTTTTGGCTGCGAGCATTTAATAATAAGTTGGGTAAAATCCGGCTGATGAAATCACTAATATACGATAAAAATAATGAGCCCATACTGTTATCAAAATAAGATGGGTCTCGGCTTCCTAAGCAAAAAATACCTAAAAGTTCGCCATTTCTGACGGGAATAATTGCCGCAGAGCCAATATCTTCATTATCTGAAGGAAACAAACACTTCATTTTTTCTGCTTCAAATGCACCACATATCGCTAGTGAACTATCTAATAGAGTACCCAACTGCTCTTTAGCGCTTTCTAAGCTTAGTACATTTATTTCGGTAACGGGATAATCTGTCTGTGCACCAAATACCAAAATACTACTAAAGTCGATATTAGGATCATTTTTAAACGCTTCATTCACAACAATTTCGATTTCATCCAGGCTCTTTATTTCGAGCAAATTAAGCAGTAGGTGTTTACTTTTTTCGAAATGAGCGTCGTTCTCATGAGCAATGCTAATAAGCTCATTTAACTTTTGTTTTAGTTCATCCCGGTGCTCTCTAAATACTTGTACTTGACGCTCGCCGAGAGAAATTGCTGCGCCGCTTTTATGAGAAATTTTTAATTCACGTAAGAGGTAATCGTGTGTGGTAAAAAAATCTGGATTTGCTCTTAAATAGGTAATGACTTGGTCTTCACTTATTGGGGCATGTTCAGGAGCTACTACTTGTTCTGTCATTTTCTTACCGCTTAGCTTAATAGTTATTAGAGTATGTATGCGTTTTCACTTTTTTGTATATTAAATTCGGATCTTACCTTCAAAAACACTAACGGCAGGCCCTTCCATAAGTAAGGGAGTTCCTACACCTTGCCATTCAATTTTGAGATTACCACCCGGTAATTTTACCTCGACGGGGCTTTCGAGTAAATTGCGGTCAATGCCAACAGCGACAGCAGCACAGGCGCCAGTTCCACAGGCCATTGTTTCGCCTACACCGCGTTCAAATACTCGCAGCTTAATAAAACGCTTGTGTACAATTTCCATAAATCCGACGTTTACTCGTTCTGGAAACTGAGAATGCGACTCGATTAATGGACCAAGTACATCAACTTCTGCGTATTTAGTATCGTCGACTTGAATCACCGCGTGAGGATTACCCATTGAAACCGCAGAAAGTTGCACGGTTTCTTGGTCGACCATGACGGAATAGATACTATCCGTTTTTTCTGCAATAAACGGGATCTCTTTTGGTTCGAATATCGGTTCGCCCATATTGACCAAGACGCGACCTTCTTCAGTAAAGTTAAGTTCAATGTCGCCTTTCATGGTTTCAACTTGAATGCAGTCTTTATTTGTGAGCTTATTCTCTTTTACAAAGACTGCAAAGCAACGCGCTCCATTACCGCATTGTTCCACTTCAGAGCCGTCTGCATTAAAAATACGATAACGAAAATCGACACTTGGTTTACTGGGTGGCTCCACTAATAAAAGTTGGTCAAAGCCAATACCTAAATGGCGATCTGCCAAGCGACGAATTTGTTCCGGGCGCAAGTGAGCATGGTTGCTGATCATATCAACCACCATAAAATCGTTACCTAAACCGTGCATTTTGGTGAAGTTCACAACCATGGGTTGTAAACCTCGAATATGCTATTCATTATCATTACTTCCAAAGCGTTTATATCGCTAATTCTAAAAACATATGTTACGTGAGAACAACATGTACCTTTTTATTACGGTAATAGTTGCTCAAGCGCAAATTGATCTTCGATTGTTTCTCTTCGACGAGCAAGAATAACTTGATCACCATCTACGACTATTTCAGCCGGTCGATTACGAGAGTTGTAGTTTGAGCTCATGACAAAACCATAGGCTCCCGATGAACGAACGGCAAGCAAATCGTCTGGTGCTAGCACCATATTACGGTCTTTTCCAAGAAAGTCACCTGTTTCACAGACCGGTCCTACTAAGTCATAACAGCGTTCTTGGCCTTTTTTGCCCAGCTCAACGGGTAAAATATTTTGCCAAGCACTGTATAAAGAGGGGCGGATCAGATCATTCATCGCTGCATCAATAATGGCAAAGTTTTTATCTACCGTACATTTTAAAAACTCTACACGTGTTAATAATACGCCTGCATTCGCAGCAATAGACCGACCGGGTTCTAGAATGATCTTTTGTTTGCGGTCTTCTAAGCGTGTCATCAATGCTTTCACGTATTCACTCGGCTCTGGCGGTGTTTCATCTCGGTAGGTGACACCTAAACCACCTCCTAGATCCAGGTGCTTGATCTCGATACCTTGCTCGCTGAGTTTGTCGACGAGTAATAAAACACGGTCTAAAGCATCTAGAAATGGTGCAGTTTCAGTTAGTTGAGACCCAATATGACAATCTACACCCACAATGTTTAAGCCAGCGAGCTCTTTTGCAACAAGATAAATGCGTTCTGCTTGTTCAATCGCGACACCGAATTTATTGTCTTTTAAACCCGTGGAAATGTAAGGATGTGTACCGGCATCTACATCAGGGTTAACTCTTAAAGAAATATCGGCGACTTTTCCTACACTTGTTGCTACTTCATTAAGACGATAAATTTCAGCTTCAGATTCAATGTTAAAGCAGTGGATACCGACTTCTAGTGCACGCTTCATTTCATGTGCTTGTTTGCCAACACCAGAGAATATAATTTTTTCAGGCTCTCCACCTGCTTTTAAGACACGTTCTAATTCACCCACTGAAACGATATCGAACCCAGAACCGAGCTTTGCTAAAATATTTAGGACAGCTAAATTTGAGTTTGCTTTCACGGCATAGCAAATTAAGTTGTCGTGATCGCCAAATGCAGTTTTATAGGCAAGGTAATGACGTTCAAGCGTGGCACGTGAATAAACATAGGTAGGTGTTGAAAACTGCTTAGCAATTTGTGCTAAAGGAACGTCTTCAGCACAGAGCTGATCATTTTGATACGAAAAGTAATCCATTTAAATACGACACATTTTGAGGTGAATGCATGCAAAAATTGTCATTCATTCAGCATTAATATTGTTAATTTTTTCTGACTGTTTAGTCTGTTTATCCATAATATTTTCATTTTCTGTGATAGCTTTTATTTCTGTTTTTCCAGAGATGGCAGGCTCTGGGTTTTGCTGTTTTGTTAAAAACAATGGACCTTTTTGTCCGCAGCCGGTCACAAGCAATAATAAGCCTACACATAAGAGCAAGTTTTTACATGGATGAAACATAGTTTGTACATGCCAGTCTATAAAAGATGAAATTATAACCAGATAATAAGATAAACACTATTCAAAGAAATCCCTACTTAGAAAAATTATCGACAAAAGTGATATTTGCACATCAAACAGGAACAACTAAACTTAAATTTGTAATTGAACTTTGTTTGGTTGGGCTGTTTATCGATGGTGCTAAGTAGTTGCGAAAATTTATTTTTTAGGGGGAGTTATGGGAAAGCCTAGTGAAAGTGAACTTGAGCAAGCTTTAATCAAAGCGGGAGAAATGCGAGAGCATGGTCAAGACCCAGATTTTATTGCTAAATCACTGTTGAGCTTAAAATACCGGTTTGATGTGTGGCAGAAAGTGGTGGCTGCAACCAAACTTTACCTACACTCGGGCCAGAATTCGACGGAGCACTCACGTTTAATCAAGGCCTTGCGAGAGGCCGAGCGACTCGACGATATTAACCATGATGATAGTCGTTTGGGTCTGTGATGTTAGTCACTTGCTTCGTAGTAGTGTTGGTTTAAGTTATTACAACTTGGATAGCTTAACTTCTACTTGAGAATACAAACGTAGGTATTCCAAGGTATTATTTGTGTGCTTAGAGAGGGTGCGTTGTTGATTAGGGTCCTCTGATAAGGTCATATCTGTTACTTTTATGGGTAAACGAACGCCCATTTCTGCACTGTTTTGGATAAAGTGGGAAAGTGCAGCAAGTTGTCGGTCACCATACTCAAAGAATGAAAAGACTGTATGGTTGATACTGGCATCAAATTGCAATTCATTATTACTGTAATTCGTTGCAATATGCACCTCATGAAATGCAAGTTGAGGAATTTGCTTAACTTCTTTTACGATAACATTGCCGTCTTTTTTAAGGCTCATGGCATAAAGTGAATAAGTAAGTGTTAAGGCTTTACCTTCAATAGACTCATTGAGTTGACGTTTCTCGATCACCGCGTTGATAAACTGGCTGATTGATGACTGAAACACTTCTTCATTGTCACAAGGGGTTGAAAAACATAATAAGCTGCCATGTTCATCCAGTACAATCACCTCAACACCTGTTTTTATACGTAAGTAAAATACTTGTATACATTGGTATTTTGAGAGTTTGAGTGCCGCACGAAGACTCAAAGATTTTTGCTGAGCAAAGGTGTCTAAAATAATAGGGCTATAGTGGCGTATATTTTGGGATAGATAAGTAAATAAGCTTTGTTTTGATTCAAAGGCAAGGTAGCGAAACTGTTCATCAATGCGTTGCAATACATATATTTTATCTTCAACATCAATAATATAGCGCGCTTGCTGTACTTGTCCGTTGGAGAAAAAAGCTCTTTTTGTATCAGCAAATAAGTCATACACACGGTCAGCGATTGCCTTGGCTCTTTGGGGGCAAAAACAATGCACAGTTAAATGACATTCTGAGGCGCCAGGTGTTGATAGTTGCTCCAAGCAAACCTGTAAATAAGATTGTAAATTTTGCATCAGAGTTTCGCCCATTTCATATCGATGAGCGGAGACTTCATTCCAAGAATTTAGAGTGATTTGATCAATTGTCTTGACGAGATTGTTCCGTTCTGAACTATAGTCTAGCGAATCATTTCGGTTACTTAAGCGGTGCATACCAAGCTCGCTCATGGTTGCCATTGGGTCGACGCCAACGTTAATAAATAACACAAGTGATTTTACATAAGCAGGATTTTGAAATTGTACTTGGGGTACTTTCGCTAAAGGAAGAGGGATCTGCTCTTCCAGTACGCGGATCATATTTTGGACCGTAAATAAATTCACCTGACTTTCGCCAGCAAGTAAGCTGAGTCTGGTTTCGTGGTTAATAATACCGTTGAAGTATAACCAAGCAAGTAACTCCGTCAGGTTTGAGGTTTTTGTTAAGTTTGTTTGAAAAGCCGCATCTGATGCCGTATGTAGGTCTCGATAAAGTAGCCAGCAATTTTTGTCTCCATTAAATGCTTGTGAACTTGAGTGGTGAATAGCCAGGTTCTCTTCCCATAAATTTGACGCAATCCCTGGATTTACCAATTCAACTTTGCCAGCTTTGCGTTGGAAGGTGGCATATAGTTTTCGACCTAATAGGTTTAAATCTTTAGTGGTAATGCTGGATTTAATATTATGAGCGCGGGCATAATTTGATAGAAACCGGTAGCAATAAGAAAGCTCAGCGACGACTTCTTGTCGCTCCTGAGTTACTTGGTCAACTTTCCAGTTTGAGCGATTATCTAGATATTTGAATTTATTATCTGGCCATGCCCAATTTTTAACCATATTTTCTAGGGCTTTACGTTGCCATGAGGCGCTTCGACCAGAGGGGCGTTTTGATAATTTCTTTGCAACTTTCAGATAAAAACTCTTACGTACCAAGTCGAGCCTTTTATGGTCTTTTCTGGTTAATAAGTAACTTTCAAGACGGCGATAGATTAAAACATATGGGTCAAGGTCTTCTATATTCAATTCGTCATCATAAACGGCTTGTTTGAACGTCTGACTTAAACTCGTTGAGAAGGGGAGTTCTTGCGCATACACTTCAGCCAATAGTAGTTTTAATACTGATTTATAGGGGGAGTCGATACCTTTATAAAGCTGCCAGAGGCCTGCCCCCATTAACTCACTTTTGGGTATATAGGCAGCACTGCCAAAATCTAAAACCTCAGTTTCCTTGACAAATCGCTTGGTAAGTAAGTCATTTGTTATTGCTTTATAGTTTTTTTCCATATTGGGTGGAATAAGCCACCATAAAGGGTAGCGCCCCACCAGTAATATTGCCGTGCGATAGAATTCATCCAGTAGTAAGTAATGTTGTGCTGATCCGCTGCTTTCAGTATCCATGTCGGGTGCTTTGCCACCTGCTTTGAACTGCTCTGCATTCATCAAGAAGGTGTGTAACTCAAGCCCTAAACTGTCAGCCCATTCGTCTATTTTTTTTGCCTTTTCATCGAGTAGCAACAGAGCTTCAGGTGACATATTTGGCGTATGGCAAAGCCACAGATCGACATCACTTACCTCTGAGTGCGCTAAGGTGCCGGTACTCCCCATCATAAAAATCGAAAAAATTTGTGCTTTTGTCCGTTTATCGTGGCGAAACTTAAATGTCTGACTGAAGGTTTTTGCAATGTTTAGGGTAGTTTTGTCCGGTTCGTAGTTAGAGATTCCGATAGGTGCGCTACGTGAAACATACCCAGGTAATAGTGGGTGATTGATCTGATATAGAAGTGGGAGTACATGAAGTATGTCTTGCTGTCGAAGCGCTAGACCTTGAAGTGTTTTATCAAGACGATCAGCATTTACGGCCATAAAACGATCACGTATCTGTTTTAACAGTTTTCGATCAACGCCTTCGGTAAAATCGGGGGCTATTTTATGTTTGTGCTTTAGTTTGAGGGCCGTCATAGGTTTCTATAATACGCTTAACTCGGTCTGAAAAGATGAAGAGTTTATTAGTATAGCGAATATAAATGAAAAGACGGGATGGGTTTGGTGAGGATTTGTAAGCAATTCCTAAAATTTGAGTTGATTGCAAAATATGAAAAGCTAAGTTCCCATGCTCAGCATGGGAACTTAAGAATTAACGTTTATCTAAGCCTGCTAAGACGCGATCAGCGGCGGCAAGAACCTGTTTTGGCGCTGTTCCACCTAGGTGATCACGAGCATTTACCGAACCTTCGAGTGTTAAGACATCAAATACATCTGCCAGTATCTGGTCGCTAAACTGTTGAAGTTCTTCGAGGCTCATATCGGACAAATCTTTCGACTGTTCAATGCCATAGGCAACTGCCTTACCTACAATTTCATGAGCATCACGAAATGCCACGCCATTTACAACGAGATAGTCAGCGAGGTCTGTTGCCGTAGAGAAACCACGGCGAGCAGCTTCACGCATATTTTCTGCTTTTACTTGAATGGCGGGAACCATGTCAGCGTAAGCGCGTAAACAGCCCTTAATTGTATCAAGTACATCAAATAGTGGTTCTTTATCTTCTTGGTTATCTTTGTTATAGGCCAAAGGCTGTGCTTTCATGAGCATTAATAATGACATTAAATGGCCTGTGACACGGCCAGATTTTCCTCGTACTAACTCCGGTACGTCCGGGTTCTTTTTCTGTGGCATGATGGATGAGCCAGTGCAGAAACGGTCAGGGAGGTCGATAAAGTTAAATTGTGCTGAGGCCCATAAAATTAATTCTTCAGAGCAACGTGATAGGTGAATCATAACTAGGCTGGCAAATGAACAAAACTCAATCGCAAAATCTCGATCACTCACCGAGTCTAAAGAGTTAGTGCTGGGTCGATCAAAACCAAGTAACTTAGCCGTTAATTTTCGGTCAATCGGGTATGTTGTGCCGGCTAGGGCAGCGGCACCTAAAGGCATGATGTTGACACGCTTTCGACAGTCGAATAAACGCTCATAATCACGTTGGAGCATTTCATTCCATGCGAGTATGTGATGCCCAAACGTAACGGGTTGAGCGGTTTGCAAATGTGTAAAACCAGGCATGATGGTGCTTGCTTCACGTTTTGCAAGAGTAGCCAAACCGTTTTGGAGACGTGTAATCTCAGCAGCAATTACATCAATTTCATCACGTAGGTAAAGGCGAATGTCTGTCGCGACCTGATCATTACGAGAACGCCCCGTATGTAGTTTTTTACCTGTTATTCCTATTTTATCTGTTAAACGTGCTTCGATATTCATATGCACGTCTTCAAGCGTGACAGACCATTGAAATTCACCGGCTTCAATTTCAGCGCGAATTTCGGTTAAGCCGGTAATGATTTGATCTCTTTCTGCATCGGTCAACACCTTAACTGATGCGAGCATTGTTGCATGAGCAATCGACCCTTGAATGTCGTGATAATACAAACGCTGGTCAAAGTCGACCGATGCAGTAAATTGTTCGACAAAGGCATCAGTAGGCTCTGTGAACCGGCCGCCCCAAGGTTTTTCAGTAACTGTGTTACCTGCATTTGCGTTGTCAGTAACATTGCTTTCATTGCTCATGTTCAATTACCCATCTACACTCAAAATTACGGAGTCAAAATTTGCGGCATAGTATAACATGAAACCCCAACAACGCTTACATGATGAAAATCAGCTACAACTTAATGAAGATAGCTTTTTCGTACCGGACTTGTGTCAGGTAAATTCAGTGCTATTTGTTGTCATTCTCACACAACTATTAGCCTTTATACTGAGTTTGGTAACGGCGCAGAAAACCTTAATAGACTGGGAGTATTTAGGGCCGCTATCACTTTTTTGTCAAAGTATTGCGTTAAGTTCTGCCGCGATCATTTGCTGGCTACGAAATAAGGTTAGAACACGACGTGTCGGTTTTGTTATTAGTTATTTTATGGGGGTGATTCTGGGAGTAACCGCTTTATATAGTTGGCTATCAAGCCAGTTTTTAGTACTTGATCTTGGTGAAAATATCAGTTTATTTATTCTCAAGAATGTATTAATTAGTGCCATTATTGGTATGCTGCTGTTGCGTTATTTCTTTCTTCAGTTTCAATGGCTTGAGCAAAAACAAGCAGAGCTACGCGCTAGAATAGAAGCTTTACAAGCACGAATTAAACCTCACTTTCTCTTCAACAGTATGAATACGATTGCTAGCTTAATTAGTGTTGACCCTGAGCAAGCTGAAGAAGCGGTGTTAGATCTTTCGACCTTATTTCGCGCCACGCTCAATAATCAAATGATGCTCATTCCCTTGGAAGATGAGTTGTCATTATGTCGCCGATATTTAAATATTGAAGCATTGCGGCTTGGAAAGCGTTTGCATATAGATTGGCAGCTAGAAACTGATGATATGACTAATAAAAATCAGATTAAAATACCACCACTTACCTTGCAGCCATTGGTAGAGAATGCCATTTATCATGGTATTCAGCCTCGCACGGAGGGTGGAACAATTACCATTAAAAGCCACTACAAGAATGATACGGTTTACATACTTATATCAAATCCATACGAGCCATCGCTCGAAAAACATCAAGGAAACCATATTGCGCTGGATAATATACGTAGCCGCTTAAGTGGAATATTTGATTCAACAGCTCATTTAAAAGTGAGTCAGTTAGATGGCATCTATACTGTTACTTTAAGGATACCTGTTCAGCGGACCCCCTAAAATGAACCTAAACAAAGTAGTTACGATTTTTATCGTTGATGATGAAAGCTTAGCAAGAGAGCGGCTTAAGCGCATAATTCAAATGAATACGCTATATCAGGTATGTGGTGAGGCAGAGAACGGTGAGCTTGCTTTACAGGGAGTTCCTGTTGCTCAACCTGATATTGTTTTGTTGGATATTCGTATGCCAGGTGTAGACGGACTCGAGGTTGCAGAAGCTATATCAATGCTTAAAAGTCCCCCAGCTATTATTTTCTGCACAGCTTATGATGAATATGCCATAAAAGCGTTCAACTATAACGCGGTTGGCTATTTGCTTAAGCCTGTTCGAAAAGACGACCTATTTAAAGCCTTAGGACAAGCCAAACAGTTAAGTCAGTTACAGTTGAAGCAGCTGAATAATCAAGAAGCGGAACGAGCGCCAGTATTTGTGGCGAATAGTTGGCAAGGGCATGAACGGATCTCATTTGAAGATATTTATTACTTTAAGGCTGACCAGAAATATTTAACGGTTGTTCATAGCGAGGGTGAAACATTAAGTGATCAAACGCTTAAAGAATTAGAAACGTTATATTCGACTGAACTGATACGGGTTCACCGCAATACGCTGGTTAATCTTTCACATGTATCTGCTGTTTTTAAAGATGTAGAGGGTCATCATCAGCTAAGGTTTAAAGCGTGCGATCATACGGTACTTATTAGTCGCCGGCATGTGAGTGACATTAAAGAACAGTTAAAGCACTTATAAAGACTATATAACTAGTAATAACGTATTATTTCTAGTTTCAATGATCTGATTTGGGTGGTCGGATTTATTGCTAAAGCAGGGAGGGACGTTAAGTCGGTCACGCTTTTGATAAAAACTAATGCGATTGTCGCTTAAATGGAACATTGATTTCCAAAAACTACATCAAGCTCACTAAACATTACATTGGGATAGGGTTAAATGGACTATAGTTTATCTAATGAATGTTTTATCCGATTTGGAGATGCGCTTGGTACTTATTCGGTCAAATAAATACACTCTGGCTAACACCGCCTTTAAAAGAATGGCAATATCATTACTTTTATGTTTTTGTGCATCGCTGGCCAGTGCTCAGTCGTTCCCATTTTCTAGTGGTGGTGACGATACTATTTTGATTGAAAAAGAAGTGTCTAAGAAAATCCCATATAGTCGTATTGCTAAAGCCGTGGTTAGTCGCTTATTCAATGTGGACGTGCAAAAGATGTTCACGGGTGGGAATAATCGTAAAACTGCTTGTGTGAGAAATTTTAGCGAGTATGCGGATCGCACCAAGTATCGTGTTGGTGTGAAGAAAGACAACATCGAGGTCAAGTTCTCACTTAATTTTTAAACATTTCTTAGATTTATACGAATTATTTCACTTCATATTGAATTAAGTCCCTTTTTTTCCTAATCTACCTCTTTCGCGCACTCTTTTAGTATAAGTGTTGATTCCCAACTTACACCTCATATCGTTATAATGCGCTACACTTATTTTATTTGATGATGCCATATATTATGACTTTACCCACTTCAACAACGATTAAAACACTTAAAATTGCTTCAAGAGAAAGTGCGCTTGCGCTTTGGCAAAGCCGATATATTAAAGCTCAACTAGAATCGCTTTATCCAGATCTTGATGTTGAAATCGTTGGGATGACAACGAAAGGGGATCAAATTCTTGATGTATCCTTAGCAAAAATTGGTGGCAAAGGTTTATTTGTTAAAGAGTTGGAAACATCGATGCTGGTAGGTAACACGGATATCGCGGTGCACTCAATGAAAGATGTGCCGATGGAATTCCCTGAAAATCTCGAGCTTGCAGCTATTTGCGAACGTGAAAATCCTTTTGATGCTTTCGTTAGTAATAACTATCAAAATGTAGCGGAACTGCCTCAAGGGGCAACCGTTGGGACCTCTAGTTTGAGGCGTCATAGCCAGTTAGCAGCATTACGTGCTGATCTAAATATTGTGCCACTTAGGGGGAACGTGAATACCCGTTTGGCGAAGCTTGATGCGGGTGAATTTGATGCCATTATTTTAGCGGCGTCAGGTCTCATGCGCTTAGAGTTTAATGACCGTATTCAGTCAGTTCTGAGTGAAACGGAGTCTCTTCCAGCTGTAGGTCAAGGGGCGCTGGGAATAGAGTGTCGTAGCGATGACTTAGAAATCAAAGCGCTTCTTGACCCGCTTAAACATACTGAAAGTGAGATTTGTGTTAAGGCTGAGAGAGCGATGAACCACCGCTTACATGGGGGTTGTCAGGTTCCGATAGCAGGTTATGCAACCTTGAAAGGCAATACTATTACACTACAGGGCTTAGTTGCTTCGGTTGATGGTCAAACGATTCTAAAATCTTGTTTAAGTGACGTTAGTGAAAATTCTGAGGCGTTGGGTGTTGCTGTGGCAGAAGAATTACTTAAACAAGGCGCTGGTCCATTACTTGCCGCATTGTCTGAATAATAGAGCTAAAAAGGATTGAAACACAATCAAATGATTCAACAATTACTGCCTAATACACGCGTTTTAATTTGTAGGCCTGAGCCATCGGCATCAGAACTCTCTAAAGTACTTGTGTCAGTTGGTGCGACGTGTGAAGTATTGCCGACCTTACTGATTCATCCTGTGGAGGTTACCGCCGAGGCGCGTCAAAAAATAATGGACCTTGATCAGTATAGTCATGTCATAGTGGTGAGTCAGCATGCAGCAACCTTAGGAATGTCTATAATAGATGAATACTGGCCGCAATTTCCGACACAGCAAAACTGGTTTGCGATTGGGCGTAAAACTGCCACTAGTCTAAAGCCTGCAGACCTCAATCTAATAGAGCCAAATAAAGATCTCAATAGTGAAGCATTATTGAATACGAAATTATTAGCCAAGGTAAATGGTGAAAAAATTCTTATCTTAAAGGGCAAAGAAGGCCGAAATACAATTGAGAGTGAGCTGAATAAACGCGGAGCTGTCGTCGATACGATTTCACTATATGAGCGAGTTTGTCCTGAATATAGCGCTACCGAGTTAGAGGCCAGTTTGATTGAGTTTAACCCAAGTTATATTGTTGCGCTAAGTGGCGAAACGCTTTCTAACCTGATCCAGATAAGTAAAAGTGTGAAGGCAGATCTTCAAAAGAAAGCATTTATTCTATCGAGTGAGCGAGTGGCAAATATTGCACGAGATCAAGGTTTCAAATTCACGTATATTGCTAATAACTTAATGCCGATGGATATTATTCGCTGTATCGCCAAGGCAAGAAAAGAAATACACTAAAATAATTAAAATTAACACCGACTTCAAGCAGGAATAAACGTGACTGACACGCAGCCCCAATCGTCATCTCAGGCCTTACCCAATAAGACCGATGTCTCAATACCCAGCGATAAAAAATCAAATATAGCCAAGCGAAATAAGTCGCCTAATATATGGCCTTTTGCGTTATTGGTTGTGTTTATATTTGCACTGAGTTCTGTAGCGTCTGTCTATTTTTGGCAGCAGCTAGCACAGCAAAATACGCTAATTCAGGCGCTAACTAAAAATAATGACATCGGGAAAAATCAACTTGCGCAGCGTGATAAAGGGTTGCAACAACGTTTTAAAAGCATTGACGCTTTGCTTGATGCGCAGGTCTTAGTCTCACACAAACTTAAACAACAAAACCAGTTTAATACACAACAGCTTCATGACCTAGGTGCTAGAAACCGTGCTGATTGGTTAATGGCGGAAGCTGAGTATTTGATGCATTTAGCCAATCAAAGGCTCTCGCTAGAACAAGATGTTCGTAGTGCCGAAGCTATTTTAGTCTCGGCAGATCAAGTGTTAGCTGAAAATGACGATCCGGGTTTATTGATGGTGCGAAAGGCCTTAGCGGAGGAAATTTTGACTTTACAACAAACCAAAACGGCAGATGTTGAAGGTTTGTATGTGCGTTTATCAGCCATGATTAAATCGTTAGAACGATTGAATGCCAGAGCATTTTTGAGCAAGACAGATGATGAATTACAAACAGATGAAGTACCTCTGTCAGTCATTGAAGGGGTTGAAGTATCATTCTCTTGGCATGGACTCTGGAAAGAAATTTGGAAGGACCTTCAGAAAGTATTTATTATTCGTCGCTTAGACCACACGGCAGGGCCACTACTGGCACCGGAACAAAGTTACTATCTCAAACAGAATTTGAGATTGATGCTGGAGCAAGCAAGTCTTTCTATTTTGGATCGAAACCAAGTTACCTACCAAGACAGTCTGGGCAAAGCATCACTCTGGTTAAACTCATATTTTGATTTAACGGATACCGGTACTCGAGCATTATTGAAGAATATTGAAGATTTGAAATTAGCACAAATAAGTCCCATTATTCCTGATATATCTGGTTCTTTACGTTTGCTTAAAGAAAAGATTGAAAGCATGTACTTAAATCATTCACTGGGTAAATTGTCACGACCTAGTCAGGAAGATGAGTTTCAGGAAAGTAAGAAAAACCCAAGTCTGCCTAACAGTGTTAAGAAAACAGAGGGTGCGGTCAAATGAAGCGAATATTCTCGCTAATAGTTTTCGGCCTTGCGATAGCTGTAATGCTTTCTCTTGTGGTCTCTCAGTATCCCGGTAATGTGCGAATTACGCTTGGGCAATGGCTGATAGAAAGCAATTTATGGCTCATGTTGGGGCTTATTGTTTTTGTGTTTTATACGATGAGCTTGTTCTTACGTATGCTTCGAGGGGTTCGTTATTCAAAGGGCTTATTTCGACGAATGTTGAGACCATTTGGCGCAACGCGTGCACAGCAAAATACTGAAAAGGGCTTAATTGCTTTACTTGAAGGTAATTGGCGTCATGCTGATCGTCTACTTAGCCGATCTGCGAGCAAGTCGGACAGACCATTAATTAACTATCTTGCAGCAGCGCATGCAGCGCATGAATTAGGTAATATAAAAGAAGCTGAGCAGCATTTGAAAAAAGCGTATGAGAATACAAGCGACTCTGAGTTTGCTGTTGGTATTGCGCAGGCGCAAATACAATTAAAGCAAAATCAACTTGAGCAATGTCTTGCTACGTTATTACGCTTAAAAAAACAGCAAGTGAATCACCCTTTTGTATTAAAACTGTTAAAGACTGTTTATCTTCGCTTAGAAGACTGGCAGCTGTTGTTGGATCTTATTCCTGCTTTACACAAAAATAAGCAAGCAAATGATGTGGAGTTGTTAGCGCTTTCGAAATTAGCATGGGAGAAGTTGTTTGTTCAACAAACAGATGAGCTGGTGCAGCAGAATAACTTAAATTCTTCGGCTGAAACCTTGGCTGCTATGTGGAAAAAAATACCTGAGGCACTTCGTTTCGATACCTTGTTGATTGAGATTTACGCCAAACAATTGATACGTTTAAAGAGTGATCATGAATGTGAAGTGCTTTTACGAAAAGTACTGAGCAAGCAGTGGGATGATAAACTCGTTACACTGTATGGTATGGTACAAGGAAAGAAACCCTCTGAACAACTCATTAATGCTGAAAGTTGGTTGAAGCAAAAGCCGAATAATCCGATATTATTACTTTCGCTGGGTCGTTTATCGCTTAGAAATGAGTTATGGGGGAAGGCTTTAGAGTACTTTGAAGTCAGTAATCGTTTGTTACCGAGTACTGAGAGCTATGCTGAGTTAAGCCGCTTAAGTTTCAAATTAAATAAAAGTGACCAGACTCTACAGGCAGGGTTAATTAAGAGTCTAGCGTTACCAGATTTGCCGCTACCAAAATAATAAATAGTGCACACTTTCTTGTTTGATAGGAAAAGAAAGCATTCAGGCTTTTGTTCTTTGGAAACTAACATAAAGACACTATTTAAAGTCACTGCGCTTGGCGTATTCCAGCACATCTGAATAGAATTGTTTCTCGGGTAAGCCTGATTCAGTTAATGCATCCATTGCTGAAAATACTAGCTTTGGCGAGCCACTCACAAAAACGAGGCTATTTTCCAGGTCAAGGTGATTTTCTAATACTGCATCACTCATCTGGTCATGATGATCGACACCCTGCTTATCATCAATATCTGCAATAATAGGTATAAAGTGGAAGTTATTGTATTGCTGCTCCCATGTTTTCGCCATCATTTTTAAATACATATCTGCGTCTTTACGCACGGCCCAGTACAATGAAATTGAGTGTTTATAATCAATAAACTGAAGGTGCTCAATCATACTTTTCATTTGAGAAAAGCCTGTTCCTGCAGCCATGAGAATGAGCGACTTTGAAGGTTCTTCATATAAACATGCTTCCCCAAAAGGTAAAGAAATAGAGACGCAACTATTTTGTTCATGCTGGGTTTTCAGGTATTGAACAATTTCTAGTGCCGATTCTAAATGCGGGTCTGCTTGTATGTGTAGTTCGATTAATCTAAGTCCTGGACGGCTGGCAATTGAAAAATATGCAGGATCATCACGTGCAGGTAAGTTGATCGATAAATATTGGCCAGGAAAAAATTCAGGTAATTTTCCCGCAGGTAGGTTAAGTTGGATTTGATAAACATGAGCTTGACTCAATTCGATACTTTCAATCTGACAAGCAACTTTCTTCAATGGTAACTCCTTTGGTCCGTACACACGTTCTACTTCAATTTCACATGACGATTGGGGCGATGTTCTACATAGCATAATATCAGTTGACCCATCTCTATCTGTGTTGACGGTTTTGTTCTGGCCGCCGGTTATTACTGAGCCAGATTGAAGCTTGCCTCGGCAAATATGGCAAACACCATTCTTGCAACTTATGGGTAATTTAATGCCTACTTTTTCAGCTGCGTCGTACAGTGATTCATCTTGCGAGCATTCAAAGTCGTAATATTTATGCTGGCTATCAGCTTGTTTTTTAATTAGGCGAATATTCATTTTTTATCAAAAATCGCCAACTCATCCCAAATCTGATCTATCTTGTTCTTTACTTCTGTCTTCATAGTAATCGGAACGCCCCATTCTCTAGTGGTTTCGCCTTGCCATTTATTGGTCGCATCAAGGCCCATTTTTGAGCCTAAGCCAGAAACGGGAGAAGCGAAGTCTAAATAATCGATCGGTGTGTTTTCAATCATGGTGACATCTCTCGCTGGGTCCATTCTTGTTGTCATCGCCCAAATTACATCTTCCCAATTTCGAGCGTCAACATCATCATCAATGACGATGACAAATTTGGTGTACATAAATTGACGTAAAAATGACCAAACCCCCATCATGACGCGCTTAGCATGCCCTGGATATTGCTTTTTCATACTCACAACAGCCAGTCGGTAAGAGCAACCTTCGGGTGGTAAGTAAAAATCAGTAATTTCTGGGAATTGCTTTTGCAAGATAGGAATAAATACTTCATTCAGTGCTAAACCTAAAATAGCAGGTTCATCAGGCGGTCTGCCCGTATAGGTACTATGATAAATAGGTTTTTTCCGATGGGTAATACACTCAACTGTGAATACTGGAAATGAATCAATTTCATTATAGTAGCCCGTGTGGTCACCAAAAGGCCCTTCTGGTGCCATATCACCTGGGTAAATAAAGCCTTCGAGTACAAACTCGGCACTTGCAGGAACGGATAAGTCACTTAATTTTGCAGAGGTAACCTCAGTTTTACTGCCGCGTAATAGGCCTGCAAAAGCATACTCAGAAAGGCTGTCGGGTACCGGTGTGACTGCGCCTAGAATCGTTGCAGGATCAGCGCCAAGCGCTACGGCAACAGGAAAAGGTTCGCCGGGGTGTTTTATTTGCCATTCTCTGAAATCTAAAGCACCACCTCTATGGGAGAGCCAACGCATAATGAGTTTGTTCTTAGCAATTAATTGCTGGCGATAAATGCCTAAATTCTGCCGTGATTTCGCAGGACCTTGCGTAATAACTAAAGGCCAAGTGATTAAGGGGCCTGCGTCATCTGGCCAACAAGTTTGAATCGGTAATTTATAGAGATCAATTTGATCTTTTTCGATGACTATTTGTTGGCAAGGTGCTGAACGAACCTCTTTGGGTGCCATATTCATAACTTGTTTAAAGACAGGTAGCTTCTGCCAGGCATCTTTAATGCCTTTGGGGGGTTCTGGTTCTTTTAAAAAGGCTAATAATTCACCAATGCCACGTAATGCTGTAACGTCTGAACGTCCCATACCTAAGGCTACACGTTTTGCTGTGCCAAATAGATTACCTAATACCGGTGTGTCATAGCCTTTCGGGTTTTCAAACAATAAAGCGGGGCCACCAGCCCTTAATGTGCGGTCGCATATTTCGGTCATTTCAAGATAGGGGTCAACTTCGGTGGTGATACGTTTTAATTCACCCATTTTCTCAAGTTGATCAATGAAATCTCTTAAGTCATTATATTTCATAGGCGTATTTACTGGGGGCCTCAATAACAAAAAACCGGCTATAAAAACCGGTTATTGTGCTTATTCTAAATAGTCGTCATTGCCTATAAAAGCGCTTCAAACTGTAAATCAATTAGCGCTTCTTCATCGATAAGAAGAACTCATTATTTGTTTTAGATTCTTTCAATTTGTCGAGAATGAACTCTAACGAAGCTAGGTCATCATCCATGCTGTGCAATAATTTTCGTAAAATCCACACACGTTGTAACTCATCTTCGGCCATAAGTAAGTCTTCACGGCGCGTGCCAGAACGACGAATATTAATCGCAGGATAAACACGTTTTTCTGCGCAACGACGATCTAAATGCACTTCCATGTTACCGGTGCCTTTAAATTCTTCGTAAATAACTTCATCCATTTTCGAGCCGGTATCAACTAGTGCGGTTGCAATGATTGTTAAGCTACCGCCTTCTTCAATGTTTCGTGCTGCACCAAAAAAACGCTTTGGACGTTCTAAGGCGTGTGCATCAATACCACCCGTTAAAACCTTGCCTGAAGAAGGGATGATCGTATTATAAGCACGAGCCAAACGGGTGATGGAGTCAAGGATAATGACCACATCTTTTTTATGCTCAACTAAACGTTTTGCTTTTTCGATAACCATTTCAGCTACTTGAACATGGCGTGATGGCGGCTCGTCGAAAGTACTTGCGACTACTTCACCACGTACAGAGCGTTGCATTTCGGTTACTTCTTCAGGACGTTCATCGATGAGTAATACCATCAAGTGACATTCTGGATTGTTTTTAGCAATTGATTGAGCAATATTTTGCATCATTAATGTCTTACCCGCTTTTGGCGGAGATACCACTAAACCACGCTGACCTTTTCCGATCGGCGCCACTAAATCTAAAATTCTCGCTGATAAATCTTCGGTACTGCCGTTACCGACTTCTAGGGTTAAGCGGTCATTAGGGAATAAAGGTGTTAGGTTTTCAAATAAAATTTTATTTTTTGAACTTTCTGGCTTATCAAAGTTAATTTCACTCACTTTTAATAAGGCAAAGTAACGCTCGCCATCTTTAGGTGGGCGAATTTTACCTGCTATGGTATCACCTGTACGAAGGTTAAAACGCCGTATCTGACTAGGTGAAACGTAGATGTCATCGGGACCAGCAAGATATGATCCTTCAGCTGATCGTAAGAAGCCGAAGCCATCTTGTAATATTTCTAGGACGCCATCGCCTGAAATATCTTCACCGCCTTTAGCGTGTCGCTTTAGGATAGAAAATATAACGGCTTGTTTACGAGAACGGGCAAGATTTTCTAATCCCATTCCAGAGGCAATTTCAAGTAATTCAGGTACGCTTTTATGCTTTAGTTCGGTAAGATTCATAGTTGATTTTTTTTGTCGGCTTCAGAGCAGTGTCTGTTATGAGAAAGAATAATTTGATTTAATTCGATAGGAAATACCTAACCTAATTAGGGCAGGCCCAGTAAAGATAGACTACTTTATGTTCGATTACCAGAAAACAGTTAAAATTTATTGAAACAGTGCCGCATTCTTTTATTTGGTGTGCTTGTCAGTCGAAACCGATTGTTTTGAAGCCTTTGTCTGGCAATAAAAAGCGATGTAGTCAAAACACTACAGGAACATTACAACAGTTGGCTTTTATGCCAACTATTTACGGATACTAAATTTTAATGCTCAACAATTTCATCTACAGAGTCTAATGCATCACCATTTAAGGACAGTTTATATGTATCAGCCTTTTTTATATTTAACGTAATGCTGCTGCCTGCCGGAAATTGTATGGTTTGTTTAAAGTCTGGCTGTTTCAGTACTTTTTTCATCATGAGAGCTGCTTGCCTACCTGTCGTTGGTAAATCGGCAGTAATACTTAAGGTTGCGCCCATATCCATAAAAACTGAATGGTAAGTGAAGATAGGTACATGTTTTTTATGTGCCATTTTGAACAGGCGCTTGGCTTGATCTGACGACACTAAAACGCTTGGGTCAGAAATTAGCCAAAGTGCATCAACGTTTGATAATAAGTCTTTCGCTTGGTTGCCCAGTTGAATATCTGAGTTTATTTCTTGAGTAACGAGCTGCAAGGCAAGTGCTTCGGCTGGTAGGGCGGCTTCTTTAAGTCGTTTTTGGTTGTCGGAACTGTAAAGAACGCCTATGTTTTTAATTTCAGGGAAGAAGTATTTGAACCAGGTTAATTGAGCTTCGGGTGCTACCTCACTGGCAATGCCATTGTAGTTATCTTGTTCGTTAAATCTGCGCCAATTGAGTACAGAGCTGAAAATAACAGGCATGTCAGGGTCTATATAATCAATGGAACCGAGGGCTTTTGCACCGATGCAGTAGATGGCGTCAAAGTGCTCTTCGTTTAATAGATCTTGCAAGGTATCTATTGGGTGATTATTTTGGTTTAAATCGACGGTATGAATGGTGTGATTGGTCAGTGTTTTTATAAAGGATGCTTCTGCTGCTTCATAGCGGTCGATTTGTCGGTTGGTACTGACGAGTAAAATACGACCCTGCTCTGCATTTATGGACCTTGTAGTCGCTTGAGTAAAATCAGTTTTTTGTGAGTTGGCTGCAATACGCTTTTGGTGTGGCGTATTGGTACAAGACACAAAAACGAATAAACAAAATATGCAGAGCAATAGACTAAGTCGCTTTAAGCTCATTAAGTACTTCCATGGACGTGATGTTGGCCTAATAATCATTACTTTGGCCCTTATTTTTAGTCAGCTGCTGATCAACGAGTTGCCAATCATCTAGCCCTAGCATGTTAAGCCCTCGTTTCCCTTTTTTACTTTTAGCCATATGTTTAAGAATGGTTTGTATTTGATGATGTTCTATTTTAGGTATTTGTTTAAATACGACTGCGAGACGTTTTAATGGGTGGCTTTCACCTAAGATATGTAATGGCTGATTTTGTTGCTGATGGAGTATAGATAGCTTATCTAAGCTGGATTTTGTAGTAAGTGCTGCATCAGCAAGACCGAAACCAACGGCCATTAGTGCATCAATATCTTTGGGAACCGCCAGTATATTAAGTGATGAGAATTGATCGATGGATTGCTTTGAATAAATGTCATTTAAGATTGATCGTGAATACTCTTCATTGCCTGAAGTCGCTAGACTCATGACACTTAAATCAAGTTTAGGCCCTTTCCCTACTAGTATTTTATGGTAAGTGTCTTTGCCGTTTTTTATACCACGTAATACCAAAGAAGAGGCGTGAAGTATCTGCGTTTTCTTTAACTGGATGTAGTGCCAATTGGACATCATAAAGATAGCACTTGGCTTAGTTTTTATTAGTGTTTCAAACGTTACTTTATTATCAACAGGTTGAAATTGGTACGAACCTTGCTTTTCAAGATAGAGGTCGAATATGTTTTTAAGTACAGCATTACGCGTGATGTTAATTTCAGGGTTGTAGAAATAAATAGTGAGGTTTTCGGTCGCGGTGGCGTGCTTAAGCCCGCCCGTTATAGAGAATAAAAAAAGTGTTTGTAAAAGTAATACTCTAAACTTGAGCAATATTAGTCTTCATATCAGTTCTTTTTCTATTACTTATTTAATGGAGTTTAGTCTATCTTATATAATAGCTTAGGCAATAATTTTGGCAATTGTAATGAATAAACCTTATATATTATGTGTAGATGACGATAAAACGATTCTCATGAGTTTAAAAGCTCAGCTTAAATATCGTCTAGGTGATGTTTTTAATTATGAAGTGGCGGAAAGTGCAGAGGAGGCATGGGAAGTCATTAATGACTTAAAAGCACAGGGTGAACAGATAGCCGTCATTATTTCAGACTGGATTATGCCGAATGTTAAAGGTGATGAATTCCTAATTAATGTGCATGCTAAGTATCCTGATATTATAAAATTAATTTTAACTGGTCACGCAGATGAGGCGGCAATTACACGAGCAAAAGAACACGCTAACTTAAGCGGTTGTCTTGTGAAGCCGTGGAGTGTTGATGAACTTATCGCAACCATTGAATCGGCTTTGGAATTTGTATGAGTAAACCCGTTATTCTTTGCGTTGATGATGAACGCATCATCTTGAGTAGCTTGAAAAGTCAGCTGCAGAATCATTTAGCGGGAAGCTATCAAATTGAACTGGCCGAAAGCGGTGAAGAGGCGCTTGAAATAATAGAAGAGCTTTGTGAAAGCAATACCGAAGTACCTGTAGTGGTGACAGACCATATTATGGGGGAAATGTATGGCGATGAACTTCTCGTCCATATTAAAAAGAAACTACCGAAAACTCTCGGAATTATGCTGACAGGTCAAGCAAGTACCAGCGCTGTAGCTGATGCAGTCAATAAGGCGGGTTTATTCCGCTACATTTCGAAGCCCTGGGATGCTGAAGATTTTATTCTAACTGTAAAAACAGCTTTGGATACTTACTATCAACAAAAACAACTTGTACTACATGAAGCGTATCAGCAGACTTTAAATAGGGTACTTCAATTAGTGCTGCAACGAAGGTCTTTTAAAGAACAGATCTCTGAGGTACTTAATATTGTTTTAAAAGCCCCTTGTTTTACTGGTTTAAAGAAAGGTTCAATATTCGTAGAATCGTTCGACCAAGAAAGCAATGAGCGACCAGAGCTAGAAATGATGGCACAGGAGAATGATGGCTATGATATTGAAAATCCTGCTTTTCAATATCATTTAAAAAACTTCAAAGAGCTTGAACCACCGGTGCAGTTAATTGGTAGCGAAAAATCGGCTCGTTATTATCAAGCCTCGATTATTTTATCGCCTAATGCTTTGACTGGGGCTGAGGCACTAGACAGCGCTTCAAGTACGAGTGTTGTGGGTTTACTATGTTTATATGTAGATCCTTCGTACTGTGAATCTTCGCAAACAGAGGCATTTATTTCTTCACTGTGCCATACCATTGCCAGCATGATTCGTTTATCACAACATAATTTAGCCATCGAACAGCACGGAGTTCAACTTGAGAAAATCGTTGAACAGCGTACTGCAGAGCTCAACCGAGCTTTAAAGACGCATGCTAGAAATAATAATATCTTGCGAAAAACTAATAAAGAACTTGAATATTATGCCACTACCGATGAGCTTACAGGCTTATTAAACCGTCGTTGTCTATTTGAGCGAGCAGACCAAGAGGCCTATCGATCAAAACGTTATGGGCGAAGTATGGTGTTGGCAATGTTGGATATTGACTTCTTTAAATCTGTGAATGACCAATATGGGCATCAAGCAGGAGATATTGTGTTAGCCCAAATAGCACAGATCATGATTAGTAAGGTGCGTGAACATGATATTGTTGGTCGCATTGGTGGTGAGGAATTTGCGATTGTGATGCCTGATACAGATCTATTAGGCGGTAAAGATATGTGCGAGCGTATTCGCCATGCTATTTATGAGAAAAGAATAACGATTGGTTCAGATACTATTTCAGTGAGTGCAAGTATTGGTATTACAAGTTTAGGTACACATGAGACCGCTATTTGTGCAGCGATGAGCCGTGCTGATCAGGCCTTATTTGATTCTAAGCATAAAGGTCGAAATTTAATATCCTTTAATTGTGATACAACTAAGCTATGAGATATAAACTGTGAAATTAGGGATACGCAGTAAGCTTTTGCTGATCATTGTTAGTATTCTTTTAGCGGTACTTCTTATACATACTTACTTGCAATTAAGCTTGCAGAGTATCGCGTTTGAAGGTGAGCTTCAAAAACGAACAACTTTACTCAAAGAAAATCTAACTCAGAGGTCGCTCTCTCAAGTGGAGGCACTTGCTTCATCGGCGGCTGAAGATATTGCTTCATTTAACTTTTTCTCGTTAACCAATAGAGTGCAGCAAGCGATAAAGACTTCTAGTGAATTAGAGTATGTCATTATTTTGGACAGTCAGAATAAAGTATATATCGATACGGGCCTCCCTGAATTACAGCAAGGCAACTACCCTGTACCCAAAAAATTAACCACCATTGAGCAACTACTTAATACTCAAAATTATACGGTTACCTACATGCGTGATGGGCTTACTGAGAATGAAGATAGCTACGATAATATGGATACTTCTATGGAATATAAGTTTCCCATTAATCATGGAGAGACAACTTGGGGATACATGCTCCTTGGGTATTCATTGGTGCAACTTAACGAACAAATTAAAACTTCTCATAATGAGCATGTCGAAGACCAGAATGAGTTAGTGCTTAAAACTTTTTATATCGCATTGGCGGTATTATTGGTTGCGTGGGTTTTAATTTCTCAAATCACTAAGCGACTTATTTCTCCTATCTTGGTTTTGAGTCGCTTTTCAAAAGATTTGGCTGCTGGAGATTTCTCTCGAATACACTACATTACCTCTACCAGAAATGATGAATTAGGTAAGCTAACCCAAAATTTTGCTGACATGGCACTGAAACTAGAAGAGAGCTATAAAAAAATGGCAGAGTATAGCCAAACTTTAGAAAATACAGTCAGTCATCGTACACAAGCCTTACACTTGAAAAATGCAGAGCTTGTTCATGCACTAACGAGCTTGGAAGATAGCCAGCAGCAGCTTATTCACTCAGAAAAAATGGCGGCCTTGGGTCAGCTAATTGCTGGAATCGCGCATGAAATTAATACGCCTTTAGGTGCAATACAGGCAACGGTAGGGAATACATCAAAATATCTTTCATTGTTTAATGAGGCTATACCGAGTTTTTTGGTTTCCGCGAATGAGGAAAATCAAGCTCTCTTTTGTAAATTACTGGCTGCTGCCCAGTATGGAGTCGTGATGAGTACACGCGAGGAGCGTAAGATAAAACGTCGTGTGATTAAGGTTTTAGAAGAGCATGAAATAAATCGAGCGGATGAATTGGCAGAGATGTTAGTGGAAATGGAGTTGGGCGAAAAATTTGAGGGCTTATTTCCTGAGCTTACATCGCTGAAAAATTTTGAGACAGTTGCTTTAGCGCATCACCTCACAGGAATAGGGCGAAATAGCACAACGATACAAACGGCGATTGGCCGAGCTTCAAAGGTTGTTTTCGCACTAAAAAACTTCACTCACTTAGACCGTAGCGATCAAGCAATAACTACAGATATTAACCAAGGGATTCGAACTGTATTGGTTCTTTATCAAGGTTTATTAAAGCAAGGCTGTGAGGTTGTTGAGAATTTTGGTCAGTTGCCTGAGATTAAATGTTATCCCGATGAGTTGAATCAGATTTGGACTAATTTGATTCATAACAGTTTGCATGCAATGAAAAATAAAGGAATATTAACCATACAAACAGAGCAGCAAGCAAAAAATATTATAGTGACAATTAGTGATAATGGTTCGGGTATTCCTTTTGATATACAGCCAAAAATATACGACACCTTCTTTACCACTAAACCGGCGGGCGAAGGGAGTGGTTTAGGTTTAGGTATTTGTAAACGAATCATTGATAAGCATCAGGGAAGTATTCGCTTTACCAGTGAACCGGGGAAAACATCTTTTACTGTCATTTTACCGATCCTTACTTAAAACATGTGACTTACAGGGACTTTGACTAGGTTGTGCAAATCACATAGTTTGGGTAAATTACAGTCCTGAGTAGATAAACAAAAAGGTAAAGTGAATGAAAAAGTGGCAGTGTGTGGTGTGTGGCTTAATTTATGATGAAGCTGAAGGTTGGACCGATGAAGGTATTGCTCCAGGTACTGCGTGGGGAGATGTTCCCGATGATTGGCTTTGCCCAGATTGTAATGTTGGGAAAGAAGATTTTGAAATGGTGGAAATTTAATGGATAGCGTGTTGCCAATTATCATTATTGGGACAGGGCTTGCGGGTTATTCATTAGTACGTGAATTTCGTAAGCTTAATCGGGAAGTACCTGTATTAATGCTGACTCGGGATGATGGTCACTCTTACTCTAAGCCTATGTTGTCAACAGGGTTTACCAAAGGTAAAAGTGCCGAAGCGATTTCACTGGGTGACCCCGGAAAAATGGCCGAGCAATTGAATGTCTCTATTCGAAACTTCACTGAAGTGACTCGTATCGACCCCGATAGTAAAACGCTTTACATTGGTTCCGAAGCTTTGGCTTATGAAAGGCTTGTTTTGGCTAATGGTGCATCAGTAAATGCCTTGAACTTTAAGGGAAGCAATCATCCAAATATTTTGTCTATTAATGACTTGATGGATTATCGTGGGTTTCGTAACAAACTCATGGAGAAGCAACGCGTATTAATCATGGGGGCTGGCTTAATTGGCTGTGAGTATGCAAACGATTTACTTCATGGTGACTTTCAGATCACAGTGGTTGATCCTGCAGAAACGGCATTGAATGGTTTGATTCCTGACTTTGCAGGCCAAGCAGTGATTCAAGGGCTTGAACGAGCAGGAATTCAATTTATGATGCAGAGCTTTGTTAAAGAAGTGATCGCTCATGAAGCTCATTTAGTGGCCGTTTTGAATGATGGTCAACAAGTGGAGGCTGACCTCATCATTTCTGCCGTCGGCTTGAGGCCAGAATTGACCTTGGCAAAATCAGCAGGTTTGGAATGCCAAAGAGGGGTCGTCACGAATCGATTTTTAGAAACTAGTCATGCTAATATTTATGCATTAGGTGACTGTGCTGAAATTGACGGGCATGTCTTATTATATGTTTTACCGTTAATGGCAAGTGCTCGCGCTTTAGCGAAAACGCTTCATGGCGAACGTACTCAGGTAAGTTTCTCTGCCATGCCTGTCGTGACTAAAACACCCGCTTGTCCTGTTGTGGTTTGTCCTCCCATAGAGCAAAACGGAAAGTGGCAAGTGGAGCGAGACGATATTAATATTACAGCAACATATGTAGATAGAAGCGGCGAGATATTGGGCTTTGTTCTAACGGGTGAGTGTATATCTGCCAAGCAAAGTTTGGTTAAAGCAGTGAAAGGGATTCATATTTGATCTAGGAGCCTGACCGAGAATAGACTGATCTGCTGCGACCAATCCTGATTGGCTATTTTTCGTGCTAATTATCGACAAATAGAGTGACTATTTATCTCAAATTAGCTCAAAACCTGACCGAATCAGTTTTGATCTCGCGACGATCGCTATTCTCGGTAAGGCTCCAAGGGCTGTTTATTATTGATATTGTATTACTACTGCGAGTAATAGCTTATTCAGTTGCTGGGGTTTCTTCAGGTTGAATAAAGCTAATCAATTCCCAATTCTCTGCAGGCGCTTGTTTACCATTTCGGCCTAATGGCACGAGTACACCGTCAGGGCGGATCGCAAATAACAGTGTTAAACGGTTACCGTGTTGTTTTAAATAGGCTTCGAAGGAAAATTCAGCCGATAGCTGGGTGATTTTTATGGTGGCCCCTTTGCTGATAATACTTGCCAGCTTGGCAAAGGTTGCAGATTCCTCGAATTGATTTCGGGTTTCGACGTATTTAGATGCAGATTGATGACTGGCGCGTTGTTCTTGATCACCTTCAGGCAGACCTAAAACATGTCCTTCACCCATTAAATCTAAGTAGTGGTACGTTGATAAAGTATTAATCTGTTTGTGAGGTGATACGGCCAGCATGTGGTCAATGCCTGTGAAGTCGAGGTTGTTTTCTGCGTGTTCTGACACCGGATTACCGTAATAAACTCTTAAATTATCCATTCTTGCTGCCCGGATGTTTTCCCAGCTGGTGTCGGTGAGTATGACAGGTATATTTTTAGAAATTAGAGCTTTTGCAATGGCTCTTGCAACAGCATTGGCGCCAATAAACAAAAAGCCATTGTCATCGGCTTCTTTTACTTTTAAAAGTAATGCTAAAGGTGTGGCGGTGATACTCTGTATCACGACGGTTACCATAATCACTAAAAATACCATAGGCACTAGTGCGCTGGCATCCAAATAAGCATTTGCTTCTAACTTAAATGCAAAAAGTGCTGCAACCGCAGCGGCAACAATCCCTCTCGGAGCAACCCAGCCTAAAAAAGTTTTTTCTTGCCAGCTGAGGTCGGTGCCAATCGCAGCTAACCAGACGGCTATAGGACGGGCGACGAACATTAGAATAGCAATGACCCAAATTGGCCCCCAGCCTAATGCTGTCATCGCATTCAATTCCATGCGGGCGGCGAGTAATATAAATAAAGCAGAAATCAGTAAAACACTCAAAGACTCTTTAAATTCCAGGATTTCATCTACGGGCACGCCTTTCATGTTTGCTAGCCAGATCCCCATAATGGTGACCGTTAATAAGCCTGATTCATGAACCAGAAAATTTGAAAATGCAAAGCAACCTAACATGAAGGTTAAGGTACCAGCATTTTGTAAAAACTGAGGGAGCCAGCGATTACGCAGAGCCTGACCTAATAAATAACCGGATGAACAGCCTAAAGTTACGCCTAATACTAAGGTCTTGCCAAAAGTGGCTAGGGTATGTTCGATGGCATAGCTTTGCCCGGTACCACTAGAAACAATAAACTCAAATACAAGTACTGCGAGTAGTGCTCCAATGGGGTCAACCACAATGCCTTCCCACTTAAGAATATTTCTAATACGGCCATTTGGTCTAACGGCTCTTAGAAGCGGCATAATAACGGTTGGCCCACTCACGACAACAATGGCACCAAATAATGTTGAAACGCCCCATGAAATCCCTACAACGAACCTACATGATAAAGTCGCGATGACCCAAGTCACTAACACGCCCGAAATAAGCAGGTTGCGTACCATCTTCCCATGTTCTTTAAGCTCAGAAAATTTAAGTGTTAAGCTGCCTTCGAATAAAATAACTGCGACGGCGAGGGATACAATAGGGAAAAACATATCGCCTAATAACGCGTCAGGATTGAGAAAGCCGAGGTAAGGGCCAAGTAGAATACCTGCAATCAGTAAAAATAAAATCGCAGGTAATCGTAAGCGCCATGCAAGCCATTGGCATATTAAAGAAATAACACCAATGCTGGCTAAAGAAATAAGTTGAAGTTCAACCATAAAAAGACGGGCTTAATCCATATTTAAAATACACTTAACAAGTAAAGTTCATTATGACAATATTGCGAGTAATGACCTGCTATTTAGATAAGAGTTGGGCATTGTTGCAGTATTACAAGGTGAAATACTTCACTATATTTCAGGTGGAGTGCTTAACTTTTTTAGAATTTTTGAAACAGCTATAAAAGCAAAGCTAGCCGTCACGTGAGTGACAGCACCGAAGCCTGAAGCGCAATCTAATTTGGCTGGACCACTATTCTTAGGGCGACTTTGGCAGACTGAGCCATCACCTTGGTCATAAACAAGTTGTTCTGTTGAATAGACACAATCAACTCGGTACTTCCGTTTAGGGTTTCGAGAAAAACCATGAATACGGCGTAAATTGTTACGTATTTTTGCAAGTAAGGGGTCTTGAATGGTGCGGTTTAAATCTGCAATTTGAATTTGCGTCGGGTCCGTTTGACCTCCAGCTCCACCAGAACAAATCAATTTTATTTTTGATCGGATACAAAATGCAATGATGGCAGTTTTAGCTTTAACACTATCGGTGGCATCAAAAATATAATCGAAGTCTTTGGTCAAATGCGTTTCAAGGTTATTTGGGGTGATGAAAGTATGGCAAGGGCGTACATCTATTTCTGGGTTTATGTCTAATAGCCTTGCAGCCATGACATCGACTTTCATCTGGCCAATGCTTGATTGAAGGGCATGAACCTGACGGTTGATATTTGAAACGCATAGGTCATCTAGATCAAATAAACTAATCGTGCCAATTCCCGAACGCGCAAGTGCTTCAGCCGCCCAAGAGCCAACGCCACCTATGCCAATCACAGCAACATGGCTTTGTTGAAAGGTTGTTAGGCCTGCTTTGCCGTAGAGGCGAGCAATTCCCCCAAAACGAAAGTCATAGTCATTGGTCATTAAATTCAAAACTCTTAAATCTGAAAACCGACACTATATCTGGAAAAGAAGCCGCTTGAAAATGAAACAGCACAAACCGATGTGCCACCCTTAAATTGTGCTGACCAATAAACATCGTGCGCTTTCAAGTAATAAGTACATTATTATTAAGGATTGCAGTGAAAAAGGCCTTAGCATTGATGATAAATTTGATTGTTAATTTTTCGCCGTTTCTTCCTTAGCTTGTTTCCGCTTGGTTCTTTGTAACCTGTTCTGAGTTTTGTCTGTATCGTGTAAAGTTTTACTTTTAAGATATCGCAGGCCTGCTTCTTTTTGGATTGAAGCTTAAGCTGACGGGCTATTTTTTGATTGTTTTTTCGCTTGTTAACGGAATTGTTGTTAGATTTAGTTCTATCACGATCAAAGAAGTTGGTCGGTGGTTTCGACGTATTTACGGTTTGCCCTAATATTTTCGAAATATTCTTGTCGGTTGGTGCCGTGATCGGCGGTTTATCTGAAAAGTGCCAGTCTCCCTGAATATCCTGCCAGCGATAATAGCTCGAACTTGCCATAGCGACATTTCCGTTGAAAAAAACAGGTTCAGTGACTAGCAAGATTATGAGTATAAAAAATCTCATTAATTTCCCCTCCTTGGGATTTATTCAAATTTTTATCAGTAATAGACTATTTTTAATTTTCTGGTACATGTTCCATTAGGCCATATCGTTTTTGTTTTTGTGCCGACATTTTATTAATGTCTACAACAACAAGCCCATCGACACAGTCATTAAAATCGGGGTCTATATTAAAGCCTAAAAAGCGGGTGCCGCCTGGGTTAGTTAAGTCTGCATATTGCTTGTAAAGTGCGGGTGCTGAGTAACCAAGGTGTCTCAGCTGTGCTTTTAAAATAGTGAATGCTTCTTTGGCTGTTTTATCTTGAAATAACTGGCTCATCCTTTGTCGGGCTGTATCATCGATTGTGTAAGGCCTATTACTCGACAGTGTTAGCCCTTCGTTATCGGCGTAATAGTGTTGGTAGTAACCAACGATTAAATCTTTTGCTGGGCGTGAGAATGTATTACTAATACTGACCGCGCCAAGTAAATAGCGATACTGAGGGTTTCGACGAAGAAAAGCGGCAATGCCATACCATAAGTATTCCAAGCTTCTAGAACCCCAATATTTTGGCTGTATGAAGCTTCTACCTAATTCTAACCCCGCCTGAATAATTTGTTCGGTATCCGTGGTGTATTCGAATAACGTAGCTGTATATAAACGAGGTTCGTTGTTCGTGGCGCAGAGTCGGTATGCACCAACGACTTCCAGGTCGTCTTCATCCCATAACACAATGTGCATATAGTGTTTGTCATAGTCATCAATATCACGCTCATTACCTGTTCCTTCACCAATCAAACGAAATGCTTCTTCACGTAAGCGGCCGATCTCGCGTATTAAAGTTGAGTTAGTTTGACTGCGATATAAAAATATTTTTTTATTGTCGCGAGTTTCCCCTAAGGATTCGCAGGCTTCAACTTCTTTTTTGAGTTGTTGACGCTCTTCTGGTGGTGCAATAGGGTCAAGGGTTCGGAAGAGTGACGGTTTATTTTGACCTATGCGATAGACTTGTTTTTGGAATAACTTAACTTTTGTTTTAAACGGAAGGTTTAAATCTTCATGAGCCATAGGGTCAATTAACTCGCCTACTTGGATACTAACCGTGTTGTTTGATTGTTTGAGTGATTCACATAGTAATAACAGCGTTGAAAATGGCTTTGAGAAAATAGACAAACTATAAAACAAAAAAGTTTTCTTAGGGCTGACAAGCGCAGGTAAAATCGGCGAATTAGTTTGTTCTGCGATGTTTAAAAAATCAGATTGCCAGTGCCGATCTTTAATGCGAAGACGATTAAAGGAAGAAACATCACTTGCAGGAAAAACAATTAAAACGCCTTCATCCTTTAAATGCTGGCAGATCATATTAAACTGCTCAGTTGCTTGAGATGAACTTTTATCGTAAGGCAAAGTAAATGGCTGTAGGTGTGGCATCGTTGCTAATAACGGGCTATCGATAATTTTTATATCGGACCGAATTTCGGTTACTACACTGAGTAGTGCTAGCGTATCCAATGCTCCAATCGGGTGGTTTGCAATCAGGATGATACGACCCATTTTTGGAATGTGGTGCTGTGTGTTTACTTCGATATCAACATCAAAGTGACGTAAGGCTTGCTGTACGTATGAGAGGTCTTCCTTTTTAGGGAAGGAATCATTAAAGCGTTTTAGCTCTTTTTCGTGTAACACACTTTTTAAGATGGACATCACGGCCTAGCCATTAAGCGAGAGAATTTTAAAACTTAGTTCTTCGATGAACGAACTCCTTATATAGCAGTTTTTTATGGTTGCTGCTTAGTTAAGTTGTGCGTTCATATAAAAGGTCCCAAACACCATGACCTAAACGTTGGCCTCGTTCTTCAAACTTGGTTAATGGTCTGTAGTCAGGACGTTCTGAGTAATTATGTTCACCTGCAATGTTTTTAAACCCTTCCGCGGATTCCATGATTTTCATCATATGTTTCGCATAAGGCTCCCAATCGGTTGCCATATGAAAGATTCCTCCGATTTCAAGCTTAGGGCGTATGCTTTGTACGAATTCAGCTTGTACTAGTCGACGCTTGTTATGCTTTGTTTTATGCCATGGGTCAGGGAAAAATAACTGTAAACGGTCTAACGCTTTATCAGCAACCGAGTGTTTAAGTAATTCATTGGCATCAGCACAAAATACTTTCAGGTTAGTTAATTCAAGCTCATCTGCTTTCATTAATAATGAACCAACACCAGGTCGATGCACTTCAATTCCGACGAAATTTTTATTGGGTGCTTGCTGGGCCATTTCACAAAGTGAGCGGCCCATGCCGAAGCCTATTTCTAATACAAGTGGGTTCGAATTACCAAAGATAGTGGCAAAGTCCATAAGTGATGACGATAAATCAAGCCCTAAGTTAGGCCATAGGGCATCCCAACTATTTTGTTGGCCGCTTGTCATTCGACCACTTCGAATTACAAAACTACGAATAGGTCGGTTCTTAAGTGCTTCATTCGTCATACATATTCCCACTACAGATGTTTATTTTAGCTTAAATTTTTCAGGAAACTGAAAGCCATTGGCTATAAATTGCGCGAATGATAGGAGTGGGAGGGGTAAATATCAAGAGACAGCGGCAGATAGTTGGCTAGATTCTACAAATGTTTTGATTTGATCGCGTACTAAGCGGTAACTGACGAGGGTTTCCGCTTCGTTTTTAGCATTTTTGGCTAAAGCGGGTGGGTCATCAAAAGGAATATGCTTTACTGAAAGTGTTGATGGCAGTGATGGGCAATGATTTGCAGCATGATCACAAACGGTGACTACAAGGTCGAAGGTATTACCTTTCAGCTCATCGACATTTTTAGAGTATTGACCCGTCATATCGACTCCCGACTCAGCCATAACGGAAATGGCAAAAGGGTTCATGCCATGCGTCTCGATACCAGCAGAGAATGCTTGCCACTCGTTTGATTTTAATGTGTTGACCCATGCTTCTGCCATTTGGCTTCTACAAGAATTTCCCGTGCAAAGAAATAGCACCTTTTTTGGCTGTGATGGCATGTTTTAATCCTATGCAATGAATAGTAAATCACCTTACTGCAGATTAGGACTTACAATCCTTAAAATAATTCCTTTAAAAATAGCTTATTTTTTTACTTTTGGTAACGGAATAGGTTAAAAATTAATCATATTACGAGAAGTTTAGGTTTATACTTACATTATCAGCTCATGCAATGCGATTGTGAGCTGTCTTCCTTGAAACACCTTATTAGGAGCGTGCCTTATTTTTTAGGACGTCGCTCCTCTTTTTATGTGTTTTCATTACCATGGCTTAATTGAAATAATTTGGGTCGAACCATTTTTTTATAATCTGTGGGGGTTAAGCCTACCTTTGTTTTGAAAACTCGCGAGAAATAGGCCGTATCTTTATACCCTACATTCTCGGCAACGTCTTGCACGGTTAGATCGGTTGTTTTTAATAAATCTCTGCCATTTTCGATACGTAAATCTTGAAGGTATTGGTTGGGGGTCATGCCTAAGGCTTGCCTAAAACGACGCGTAAAGGTTCGCACAGGCATTTCTGCTTTTTCTGCCATCTGAGGGATATCGATTTCTTCATGGCATGATACTTTTAGCCACTCTTGTACTTCAATAATTGACTCATCTGCATGTGCGGCATTACCAATCGAAAACATGGGTAAGTCATAGCTGCTGCCTACTTCATGCTCGAAGTGACGTTCAGCCATTTGGCGGTGTTTCAAACCAAAGGCTTGGCCGATTAAATGGAAGACTAAATCAGATAAAGCATTGATGCTACCCGCGCAATAGATGCCTTGGCCATAGGTGATAAAGTGTTGTCGCTTAAGCTCAATTTTGGGGTAACGCGCTTCGAAGTCATCGAAGAAATACCAGTGTGTCGTGGCTGGGCAGTGATCTAATAAACCGGCTTGCGCTAAAAAATAAACACCGTTACCTGTCGCGATAAATTTTGTGCCGGCTTCATAGCGTTCTTTGAGTAACGCGGGTAAATGGGGGTATTTATTGAGAATATACGCAGGATTACGCCAGCCAGGTGGAATAAATATCCAATCCATATGGCCTAAATCTTGAAGGTTTTTTTCAATATTTAAGGGAATTTCACCCGCAACTTGAGGCTGCTCGTCAACGATTTTTACGAGGTTTAACTCCAGCTGACGGCCTTCTCTATCCATTTTAGCCATGGCATTTACGGCTTTAAGAATTTCATAGGGCCGTGTTACACCAGAGAATAAAACGCGGTCATAAATTAAAAATGCTGCGTTGATCATGCTAAATTACCCTGTTTGGCTGTTTTGTTATATAAAGTGCTATTTAGGTCGTTTATACTAGCGGATCACTTATTCACATGGAAGATAATCGTTAATAAGAACACACTTTCTCAAAAATCTTCTTTCAATAATTTTGAAACTAAAATGCTTGAGAAAACTTAACGCCAATTGCGGTGGGTTCTTCTATCCAACCTAATGACGGTAAGGTTTTAGACGTGAAGTTTACTTTCTGGCGTTTATTTTGGGTGAAATTTCCTAAATTTTGAACATAAAGCTGAATCTTGGTATCGTCAACAGCCAAGGTAATTGAGGTATTTAGTCTAATATCTTTGCTAAATCCATCAAGCCCATCTACTTCTTGTTGATGCTTTTCCAAAGCGGCTAAATTCTCATTGTATTGCGCTAGTTCACCGCTACTTAGAGTACTGGTATCGACGTTACTATAGGCATTCTGATACATGTTAAAGATTTCATTGCCGTATTGATATTTCCATATTACGCGAGCATCTAAATGAAATGTCCATTGATTATTGATTTTGTAGTCTAGCCATATCTTGGTTTGTTGATTCGCCCAATCATTTACTGAGTCACCTGTACTCGTGAGAGTCAGGTAATCGGTTGTATACAACATATCGGAGTAGCTTACAGATTGAAGGGCGGAGCCATCTGCTAGTTTTAGTTGGAAGTCCCAGTCTATCAGTTCATAAAAGGAGTGGTTAAATCCTACTGAAAGTGATTCCGTTTTATAGCTGATTTCAGGTTCAATGCCATAGGCTTTTATCACGCCAAGTAAATTAGCATTATTTCCATCATAGGAAATGATTTCAGACTCATTGTGGTAGGCGGTGAGTGAAAACTGAAGGTTGTCAGTATGCATTCTGCTATACGAAACTTCGTAAGTGATATTTTGTTCCGGCTCTGCTTTTTTATTATTTAAATGCAACCAGTGTAATTCAATGAGGGTGTTCATTCTTAAGGACTTTTGCCATGAAGTTTTTACGTGATTTTTTTCGTCAATTTGATATAACAAGGCTAATCGTGGGGAATACATATTGTTTGTTTGATCATTTTTATCCGCTCGACCAGAAATGATGGTTTGTAGTTGAGGAAGTATTTGATACTTTAGTTCAGACGCGAGTGAGTAGGTATTAGAGGTCCAGCCATTGGTAAACTCAGCGACCTTGCTTGCTTTAAACGTCCCACCTTTACCATCACCCAAGTAAATAGAATCATCACTAATGAATACTTTCCCTCCTGTTCTTGTAATGAAACTCTTATCAGAACTTCCCCAAGGTGAAGATAAAGACATGTGCGAATATTCAAACGCCGTGGCAAAGTCTAATGTTGGCGATGGTGAATATTCAAAAGTAGAGCGTGCGAATAACTCATCTTCTGAAAAAGCATAACTCCTGTTTAACTCATGGGTATTGGAGAGGTCAGCCTGTTTAGCTTTGGTTTCAATCGCATCTTCCGAGTCATAACTTATTAAGGTCTTCATATTTAACGATGGGGTGATGTTAAAAGTATTTTCTAGTCCCGCAATATAATATCGAGTTTGAAATGCCCGCCAATCTTGCATACTTCCTTGTATTAATCGTTGTGTGGAAGGGTTACTTTGCCCCGAATTATTGTACCTAGACCAAAAACGCCATTCATCATTGAACTTTACATCAAGGTACAGTTTTATTTGTGGCTCATCATCATAGTCAGCATAGTAAGACTGCAAGGGGAAAGAGTCAGAACCAGTAAAAGCGTCTGTACCTTTATAACCTAGCTCTCCATTTGATAAGGTTTGGAAGACATCGTAATCTTCAGCGCCGCTAGTACGTGTGAAACTACCGTGGAAAAAGACTTTGCTTTCAGCAATATCTTGTCCATAACTTAGTTTTATACCTTTACTATCGTAAGTAGGGTTAGTATGTAGGGCTACTTTCAAACCCTGCTCATTTTGTGCTTTTTTGGTGATGATATTGATCACACCTGAGATAGCGCCGGGGCCGTGGGTGACAGAGCCTGGCCCTCGAACCACTTCAACCCTTTCAATATCGTCCATATCCCAGTTGCGCAGCTCGACCATGGCTCCTTCATGAGTTTTTTGGTTGATAGCATTGCCATTAACCAGTAACAAGGTGTGATTGTGTCTTTCACCGAGTCCTCTTAAGCGTATCCTTGGACTGGTATTTGTGTCTGAGATGACCATTAAACCTGGTACATAAACTGCTAAAACATCGATTAGATTTCTAGCGGGAGTTCGTTGAATTTGATCTTGATCGATGACAGTAATGGAAGAGGGATTACTGCTTAGAGTGCTAGACGTTAGCGAGGCGGTCGTAATTTTTAGCTGGGATAACTCTTTCAATGAAAGTGAAAAAAGATCTTGTTGTGATGCGACGGATAGTGATTTGGCCGATACAAGGGAGGATAATAAGCAAATAAATACTATGATAAAACTGAAAATAAGTAGGACTCTATTGGCAATGTTTATCATTTTTTCCTCCAAAACATTGGATCATTGACCTATATATTGAGCTTTGGTGTTGATTAGTTCATGCTAATCTGCATACTTTTCCTGAATATTTAATAGTGCTGACTGGTGCTCAAACACAAGCTCTACGAGCTCGGGGTCAAATTTGACGCCTGACATTTCTCGAATAAACTCCATTGCTTCATCTATTGGCCAAGCTGTTTTGTAACAGCGTTTATTTATTAAAGCATCTAAAACATCTGCGACGGCGGTGATGCGACCAAAAATATGAATGTCGGCACCTTTTTTACTATTAGGGTAGCCTGATCCATCCCAGTTTTCATGGTGTTCACCGGCAATTTTTGCGCCAGCACGTAGAATTTCAAGTTCTGAGGTTGAGAGGATATCGAAACCTATTTGAGCATGTGTTTGCATGATCTTCCATTCATCAGGCGTTAACTTCCCAGGTTTATTGAGTACATGATCGGGGATGGCAATTTTACCAATGTCATGCAGTGGTGCGGCTTTATATAATATATTGACCTCACGATCACTTAAATTAAGGGCGCTAGCAATATACTGGCAAGTCAGGGCGACGCGTTTAACGTGGTTGCTGGTCTCTTTTGAGCGACTTTCAACGGCCTCACTCATTCGGTAAATCATTTCTCTCTGAGTGGTTTCGACTTCTTCATACATCGATTGGTTATCAAATGCGACTCCGATATTTGCACCGAAAAGTTTGACTAACTGTTTGTCTGATTCGGTCGCTACTTTAATTCCTTCTAAGAATAATAAATTTTGACGATCGATATGCGAGTCATAAACGCCAATAAAAAAGTCATCCCCAAAGTGCTGACCTCCCGTGTTGTAAAATTTCCTTAACTTGTGATCTTCAAGGCTACTTAGTAGCTCTTCTAGGGGGCGGTGTAAAAATTTACGAAATCGACCTGTTGCAGCCAAAATTTTACTGCCAGATTCACCATGTGAGGCCGCAATGGAATCAACATTGGAATAAAATGCCCCTGTGTCAATATGTAGTAGCGCGCAAAGTTGTTGGAGAGCACCTTGGGTGAAATCATCCAAGGATTGATGGGCGAAAATTTGATTTGATGATTGAATGATTGTCTCAAGCCCTAACTTATTTTCATACAGCGTAATAATATCGCGGTAGGAGCGTAAGCATGAATAAGTAAGGGTATAGAGTTTATTTGAGGTGAGCTCTGTTTTTTCTTTGTAGTCGTTTATATCATAATTTGTGATGACTTCACGCTCAGGCGCTTGGCCTGGCTGGCCTGTTCGTAATACTAATCGAATATTAAGGTTTTTGTGATCCTCACGAATCCATCGAACTAAGTTTAGGCCTGCGTGGTCTGTTTCCATAACTACATCAATTAAGGCTACGGCAAAAGGGGTCTCACCGAGTAACATTTCTTTAGCTTCAGCTGCGCTATTTGCCGAGTGAATTTTGAGTTGTTTGCCTAAAAAATCAAGGCCTTTTAAGGCTAAACGGGTGACAGAATGAACTTCTGGCTCATCATCGACTACCAGTAGGTGCCAGAAATCTGATGCTTCGTGAGTGTCTTGATCATTACTTGAGCTTGTATCCTCAGAAAAGCTCAGCAACTCATCGCCGGTATTCATATCTACTCCCCATGCTTTATTAAACTTTATAATTACAGCTTGAGTTAAAGTTAACGAGTGACTGGTTGAATAATAGACTATTATCAACATAAATGTGTGATTAAAGAATATAATTATTAGGACATTTATTGGTATGCGGGTAGTGAATTATAGAGTGGAGAAAGTATGGCGAGCTTTTTTCCTTTTTCTACTCTTGTTTACGGCGGCTGTCGGGCTAGCGGCGCCTGATGTCCATGACGCATCAAAGGTGAAGTCGGCTTACATATTTAACTTTATTCAGTATGTTAAATGGCCAAATGAGAAGGCGATGACAACTTTTGAAATTGGCTTTTATGGTGAGAGTAAGGCCTATTATCAGTCATTGTTGAAGATGCAAGGCAAGAAAATTCGAAACTTCAAACTTAAGGTTCAAAAAGTCTCCTCATTGACTGGAAACCAAAAACTACAGCTTTTAATTATCGATAAGAATAAATCACACTCACTTTCTAATGCTGCAGAAAAGCTTCGAAATAATTCTGTTTTGTTGGTTAGTGATCATGCACGCGATAAAAAAAATACCATGCTAAATTTTGTTTCAACGACAGAAAATACGCTGTCCTTTGAACTCAATCGCTACAATATGCTTAATGCTAAACTGAGAGTCTCTCCGGATATATTGGTACTTGGCGGCACTGAACTTGATATTGCTAATGTACTTAAAGAAATGGATGAAACAATTTCAACGAGTTTGGCTGAGTTAGGGCTACAATCAGAAAAGCTGCTCGCACTTCGTGCTGCTATACAAATTCGAGAGAAGCAGCTTATGTCTCAACAAAGGCAGCTGTCTGATCAGGAGAAAAAACTATTAGTACAAAATGAAAAGTTAAAAGATCAAAAACATAAATTAGGTCAACAACTCAATATAATGGCTAAGCAGACAGATAGGATTAAGGTACAGGCCGTTGAATTAACATCTAATAAGAAGAAGTTTGCCGCTTTAAAAAGTGATTATGCCGAGGTAATGAAAAACCTTGAAAAAAGCCAAGCCCAACTTGCTCTAAATACTCAAAATCTTGTTGGTTTAAAGTATGAAATTAAAGATAAAGAGTTATCGATTAACGAATTATCAAAGAAAATTACTGATCGTAAAGCTTCATTACAGGGTTTATATGAACGACAAGCTCAACAAGAAAGAGAGATAGTAGCTAAAGAAATTGAAATAGGTAAAAATTTAGCTCGAATGGCAAAGCAGTCTTCGGTTATTCAAACCCAATATAGTGTATTGATATTTGCGGGCATTGGTCTTTTTTCTGTATTGATAATGGTAGGGGTGATTTACCATAGTAGCCGGGAGAAGCAACGCGTTAATAAACAGCTACAAGAAAATTTAAATGAGTTAGATGCAGTGAATAAACAACTAAAAAATGCTCAAAGCCAATTGGTCGAAGCGGAGAAAATGGCCGCATTAGGAGGATTAGTGGCAGGGGTAGCTCATGAGATCAATACGCCAATCGGCGTAGGTGTCACTGCAGCATCGATTTTATCTGACCGTATCGATCAATTTAATGTCGAGTACCAAAGAGGGCAACTGAAGCGTTCCTCTTTAGATGAACTATTATCTGACGCTAAAGAGTCTTCTGATATGATTTTGAGAAATTTAAGAAGAGCGAGTGAGTTAGTTCGAAATTTTAAACAAGTGGCTGTTGATCAAAGCGGAGAAGCGCGGCGTAAATTTGAGCTTAAAGCGTATCTTGAGGAATTAAGTCAAAGCCTTTTGCCACAACTTAAGCGTGATCATCATAAAATTATTATTCAAGCGAATGAAAAAATTAATCTGGATAGTTATCCTGGATTACTGGCTCAAGTTATGACAAATTTAATTATGAACTCAGTGATTCATGGCTTTAAGGGGAGAACAGAAGGGAAAATTCATATATTGCTAGAACTAGCAGAAGGTAAAGTAAGTATAGATTATGAGGATAACGGCGTGGGGCTGAATGATGAGCAGCGTGAGAAAGTATTTGAACCTTTTTATACCACCGTTCGTGGATCGGGTGGCTCTGGTCTAGGTATGTCAATTGGCTATAACTTGGTAGTCAACAAACTCAAAGGGACAATTGCTTGCGTAGACTCATCTAATGGCGCACATTTTAAAATATCATTTCCCGTATCTTAGAAAGATAGTGACTAACATCATTCAGTGATTAAATGAGCTTGCTTACCTCTGTTACCGTCCCCAAAAACAATAAAACTCAAGCCCCTGACTGCCGATCCAAGCCACGATAAGCAAGTGCCTCGCCTAAATGTGTTGTGTCGAGCTGCTCATCCCCGTTTATATCTGCCAACGTACGAGCAACACGAATCACTCTGTGAGCACCACGGGCTGAAAGCGCCAATTTATCCATGGCGCGCTCAAGCATGCTTTGAGCTTGTGGTTGTAGCGCACAAAAACGTTCTAATTCTGCAGGTTTTAATTCACTATTAAGCTTATTTTGTCGATCAAGCTGTCGTTGACGGGCCTGTTTTACGCGTTGATAAACGGTTGAAGAACTTTCGGCGGGTGCAGACTTTCCCAATAAAACGGCCCCAGCCTGAAATGCCACTTCGACATGTAGATCGAAACGATCCAATAATGGCCCCGACAGCTTCTTTCGATAATTTTGGATTTGCTGGGGCGTGTCGGTACACGCTACTTTGGGGTGCCCAGAAAAACCGCATGGGCATGGATTCATTGCGGCTAAAAGTTGAAACCGAGCAGGGAAACTGATCGTTGCGTTAGCGCGAGAGATTCGGATTTCACCGCTTTCTATCGGCTCTCGTAATACCTCAAGTACAGACCGACCATACTCAGGGAGCTCATCCAAAAAAAGCACGCCATGGTGAGCGAGTGAAATCTCTCCTGGCGAGGGGTGTGAACCGCCACCAACTAATGCAACGGATGATGCCGTGTGATGAGGGGCCCTGAAAGGAGCAGAAAAGAGTTTTTCAGTTTCACGTGGAGTACCCGTTAATGAATAGACCGATGCCACTTCAACGGCCTCTTCGTTACTTAAATTAGGCAATATGCTGGGTAAACGCGCGGCGAGCATACTTTTTCCAGTACCCGGGGGCCCATAAAAAAGTAAATTATGTCGACCAGCGGCGGCTACTTCTAATGCTCTGCGTGCTTGTGCCTGCCCTTTTACTTCGTCTAAATCAGGCAGCAAGCTATCAGGAATATCAAGTCGATCAAAGTGAACGGGAGTTATCTGACGCTGCCCTGTTATGTGCTGGCAGATTTCATTGAGATGCGTGGCTGCAAATAGTTTTTCACCATTTGACAAGGCGGCTTCTGCTGAATTTTCTATTGCGATAAAAAGCGTATTACTTTGTTTCTCGCAGGCAATTGCGGAAGGCAAAATACCAGTTACGGGTCGAAGTTCGCCGGTTAGTGCTAGTTCACCAATAAATTCATAGTCTTGTATTACATCGCTTTGGAGTTGTCCGGTCGCGACTAAAATACCGATAGCAATCGCCAAGTCGTAGCGGCCGCCCTGTTTTGGAATATCGGCTGGCGCGAGGTTAATGGTGACACGGCGTGTTGGAAAGTCGAAGCCTGAATTAATCAAGGCACTGCGAACACGTTCCTTACTTTCTCGTACGGCCATTTCAGGTAGGCCCACCATAGTAAGTGAGGGTAAGCCATTTGAGATATGTGTTTCAACCGTAACTTTAGGGGCATCAACGCCAAATTGCGCACGGGTATTGATAATAGAGAGGGACATAGCACTCCTTGCTAATTAAACGCGTCCTTTGCGTAAGTTTTAATAATATTCAGTTATTTATAATTTTATGATTCGTGATCTTAAGATTCGCCCTTCAATGCAGCAAAATCTTTTTCTAGCTGCTCTAATTTAGAGCGGGTACGTTCTAATACGGCTTGCTGGGCATCAAACTCATCACGGCTAACAAGGTCAAGCTTAGAGATAATACCGCTGACCAGAATTTTAATATGAGCGCTTAGATCTTCTTGAGCTGACTTGCCCAAATCAGGGAGTACCTGACTAACTTGTTCGTGGATAGTATTTAAGAGTTCCTGAGGGCTGAGCATTAAAGTCTCCTAATTAAATCAAGGTATATGTGTTTATAAACTAGAGGGCACAAAGGTGTGCAGTATTCTAAATTTTGTATTCTTAATGAATGTTATGAAAGCTTAACATGTGCATAAAATTGTTCACATACACTTCCAAGAAAAATAGCACTCACTTGTGGTGCTTACTTATGGTGCGTGAAGCTATCATCCGCACCATAATGTCGCTATCGATGTCTGGATATGTTTGGTTTCAAAGTCCATCATATTGTTTTTATTAAGAAAAATATTATTGGCACATCCCCTGCTTTACAACCACCAGCGTTGTAAGACATGCACCTTGTATGTAGCAACATAATAAAATCAATATTCTTACTTAAGCGGCATAACAGGAGACTCCTATGAAACTAGTCACCGCCATTATTAAACCCTTCAAGCTTGACGACGTTCGTGAAGCATTGTCAGAAATTGGTGTTCAAGGTATCACCGTAACAGAAGTAAAAGGCTTTGGTCGTCAGAAAGGACATACTGAGCTTTATCGTGGTGCAGAATATGTTGTCGACTTTCTACCTAAAGTAAAGGTTGAAGTTGCAATTGGTTCTGATTTGTTAGACCAGGTAATTGAGTCAATTACGAGTGCCGCGAATACCGGAAAAATTGGTGACGGAAAAATATTTGTTTCTCCATTGGAGCAAGTGATCCGAATTCGTACAGGTGAAACCGGTACTGATGCCGTTTAACTTATTCTAATTATATTTACGTTTATAACACGTTCTAGCAAGTCTAGTTCGGAGGGTTCTAATGGAAAATTTAACAAGTACAGTAACAGAAATGCAATATGCAATGGACACCTTTTACTTTTTAGTATGTGGTGCTTTGGTTATGTGGATGGCAGCAGGTTTTGCCATGTTAGAAGCGGGCTTAGTTCGTTCTAAAAACACCACAGAAATATTAACGAAAAATATCGCATTATTTGCGATCTCTTGCACCATGTATATGATTTGTGGTTATGCAATCATGTATAAAGGCGGCGCAGAATTATTTTTCCTAAGCGGCATTGAAGCAGATGGTGTTGCCGGTGCTGCTGAAGCAGCAACGTATGCACCTTCAGCTGATTTCTTCTTCCAAGTAGTATTTGTTGCAACGGCTATGTCGATTGTATCAGGTGCAGTGGCTGAGCGAATGAAGCTTTGGGCTTTCTTAGTTTTTGCTGTTGTGATGACAGGCATTATTTATCCAATGGAAGGTTCTTGGACATGGGGTGGTGCAGACGTATTTGGTATGTTCAGCCTAGGTTCATTAGTTGAGAGTGGAATGGTTGACGGTGAAATGACTTACTTTGGTTTCACTGACTTTGCTGGTTCAGGTATTGTACACATGGCAGGTGCTGCTGCAGCATTAGCGGGTGTATTATTACTAGGTGCTCGTAAAGGTAAGTACGGTAAAAATGGCGAAGTAAACGCGATTCCTGGTGCTAACTTACCAATGGCTACTTTAGGTACTTTTATCCTTTGGTTGGGTTGGTTCGGTTTCAACGGTGGTTCTGTATTAGCGCTAGCAAGTGTAGAAAGTGCAAATGCTGTTGCGGTTGTGTTCATGAATACTAACGCTGCAGCCGCAGGTGGTTTGATTGGTGCACTATTACTAGCACGTATCTTATTTAAGAAAGCGGATTTAACCATGGCGCTTAACGGTGCATTGGCTGGCTTAGTTGCAATTACTGCTGGTCCAGATACACCGACTGCATTGTCTGCAACGTTGATCGGTTTTGTGGGTGGCCTGATTGTTGTTATTTCTATTCTTTCGCTTGATAAGTTGAAGATTGATGATCCAGTAGGTGCAATCTCTGTACACGGTGTCGTTGGCTTATTTGGTGTAATGGTTGTTCCATTCACTAACGATGGAACAAGCTTTGTGGCTCAGTTCTTAGGTGCGTTAACTATCTTCGTTTGGGTATTTGGTGCTTCATTAGCAACTTGGGCAATTATCAAAGCAGTGATGGGCATTAGAGTAAGTGCAGAAGAAGAGTACGAAGGTGTTGATATCGCGGAATGTGGTATGGAAGCATACCCTGAGTTTACTAATAAATAAGTAGACGCTCAGTAAAGTATAAAGCGTGGTTTTTATAAGAAGTCACTCTTAAGTTAAAACACTTACCTCAAAAGGGTAAGTGTTTTTTTTTGCCTGTTCTTTGTAACGATGGGACTGAGAAAAGTACGTTTAATAATATATTTCGCAGTATATTTGAATCTGTTTTTAAGATGCACTAATTTTAGGGTTCGAAAACAGGATGACTTTAAAGGTAGATTGAATGGGGCAAGCAATAAAAGCCGTGTCTGGAAATGTGGATGATACCGCTGAAATTGCAGAAGACCCACTTGCTGAAGTTTAAACCTGCTGAGCGAAGGCAGTATGCACGTTGGCCTTGTACGATCACCACGCACGATAAAACACTTATTCAATGCCGCTCGTTAGATGTTTCAGAGCGAGGGATATCGATCTATTGTCCCGTCAATTTTAAGATGAATGTGATGTTTGTATTTGAGTTAAACGTTCGCTACAAGGGGTTGCATAAGAAGTTACGTATCTTGTCAAAAGTGAAGCGAACATCTATATAGAATGATGGCTTCACTATAGGGTTGCATTTCAAGGATGCAAATGAACTTGTATTTGATTTTTTAAATAAATTATCGACCAATAAGATCTAAGTATTAAGAATTCTTTTCATAAATTCCGGCACAGCAAGTGCGCCTTGGTGAATACCTAAATTATAGTATTCTGTTTCAAAGCTTTTATGCTCAATGTCTTTTGATCTAATGGATGAAACGGTTCCGCTTTTCAATGCCATGGTCGCACTCCACCAGCCTGTAGGATACACAGGCTGAGGAAAAGGCAGTGTATGTGTGTTCTCAAAACCCACCGCTTTCATATCTTGATGTACTTTTTTAATGATACTTTGGCTATGCAAGAGTGGCGACTCACTTTGTTGTACAACGATTCCATTTTTCGCTAATGCTTGATAGCAGTTGCGATAAAAATCAATAGCAAATAAACCTTCTGCAGGCCCTACAGGGTCAGTTGAGTCGATGATAATGACATCAATAGATCCGGCTGCCGCATTTTTTACCCATTTAATTCCGTCATCAAATAAAAGCTCAGCACGTGGATCGGTGTTTGAAGTACATAGTTCAGGAAAATATTGCTCTGAGAGTCGAGTCACGCGCTCATCAATATCTACCTGAGTGACTTTCTGAACAGAAGGATGCTTTAAAACTTCTTTTAACGTACCGCAATCACCACCGCCTATAATGACTACATTTTTAGGGGCAGGGTGTGTAAATAACGCTGGGTGAGACATCATTTCGTGATATAAAAAATTATCGCGCGTCGTTAGCATGACGCAGCCATCGATCACCATGAGGTTCCCAAATGTTTCAGTCTCATAAATTTCTAGAAACTGATACTGACTTTGCTCCTCATGGCTCTTGCTCTTGATCTCTAATGAAAAGCCAGTACCTTCATTTTGGAAAATTTCGGTAAACCATTTGTTTGAATCAAGTGCCATAAACCGCTCCTAACTATAATTCTATATTATGCGCAGCAATATTTAGTGTCGCGATAACTTTGTATCATCATAAAAATCCACATTCTATGCGCTAGTAAATTAATATTCAGCTAATTTTTATCAAAGTAAGTATATGCGTTAAAAAAACGACTAACTTTAAACATAACTGCGTTAGCATAGTGACTATTTAAAATATAGTGATAAATCCAACTGAGAAATGAATGAACTCGACTTTACAGGATAAGACGCCACCCTATAATCTCCATGCTTGGGGGGAAGGTTATGTATCAATTACGGAGCAGGGTGAGTTAGAGGTCTGTCCCGAACAAAACACAACACAAGCGATTAACTTAAAGCATCTACTTCATAAAGTACGTGCGTTGGGTTTGCGTACACCAGTGCTGGTGCGATTTAAATCAATTTTGCATCATCGTGTGAATACGCTTTGCGGTGCATTTAACAAACTTTCTGAGCAGTTGGACTATCAAGGTAGCTATCAAATTGTTTATCCCATTAAAGTTAATCAACAACGTAGAGTGGTTGAAGAGATCGTACGCGCAGAACCTGCATGTAGTGATGGTCAAATTGGGCTAGAAGCCGGTAGTAAACCTGAATTGTTAGCCGTATTAGCCATGGATTTAGAGCCGGGTTCGGTGATTGTATGTAATGGCTATAAAGACAGACATTACATACGCATGGCGCTATTAGGACAAAAGTTGGGTTATAAGGTCTTTATTGTTGCTGAAAAGCTTAGTGAGCTGACGGTGATATTAGAGGAAGCTAAAAAGTTAGACGTACAAGCTTCGATTGGCTTACGTGCAAAACTGTCAACGATAGGTAAAGGTAACTGGCAAAATACGGGCGGAGAAAAGTCTAAGTTTGGTTTGTCTTCGCAGCAAATCATTGAAGCGGTAGCGTTATTAAAGCAGCATAAACAGCTCGCATCATTTGAGTTATTGCATTTTCACTTAGGTTCGCAAATCGCCAATATCCGTGATATTCATAAAGGTTTCCAAGAGTGCGCTAAAATTTATAGCCAGCTTCATACTTTAGGCGTCCCGATTAAAACGGTAGATATAGGCGGAGGCTTGGGCGTTGATTATGACGGTACGCGTTCTCGAAGCGCCTGTTCAATGAATTACAATATGGTAGATTACGCGCGTAATGTGATTCAAGCTTTTCAAGAAGAAAGCGACCGTTATCATTTACCGCACCCTAATATCATTAGTGAGTCTGGGCGTGCGATTACGGCGCATCATGCGATATTAATTAGTGATGTGGTTGAAAGAGAAGCGCCTAAAGAATTCGTTGAGTCCTTCCCAGTAGCGGCTATTAATGAAAAAAGCCCGACGGCCTTGAAGCATTTATGGGATGACTACCAAGTATTGGCGCGTGGCCAATCAACGCGTTCTTTGTTAGAAATTTATCATGATGCGGCGCATGCCATTGAGGAGGCGCATAATCTATTTGTACATGGCGCTTTGACCCTGGAGCAAAAAGCACAGGCAGAGCATTTATATCTCTGTACTTGCCAGCAACTACGTCAACAATTAAAGCCGATTAACCAGGACCATCAAGAAATTATTGATGAACTGGACTTAAAGCTGGCAGAGAAACTATTCGTTAATTTTTCGCTTTTTCAATCACTTCCCGATGTATGGGGAATTGACCAGATATTCCCTATCTTACCACTTGAAGGTTTGAACAAACCTTTATCTAGGCACGCTGTCGTACAAGATATTACCTGTGATTCAGATGGGCGAATCGATCAATATGTTGCGCAACATGGTGTTGAACCGACACTCTCTTTACCTGAAAATAGTATTGCGGTGGGTCACGAAACCGAAACGCTTTGCTTTTTTATGCTGGGGGCTTATCAGGAAATTTTAGGTGATAAACATAACCTTTTTGGCGATACAGATTCCGTTGATGTAAGTATTAACGTTAGAGGTGAGATCGTTTTAGCGCATGCGATGCGTGGAAATACCATTGCAGATGTACTTCAGGATGTTAATTTTACCGCTGAGTACTTAATGAAAAATTACCAAGCATTACTCGATAAACAAAGCTTGTCAGAGGAAGATAGAGAAAAGTTTTTAATCGCTTTTGAAGATGGCTTAGAAAGTTATACTTATTTAGGTTAAACGAAAATGGCTTAGTTTATTTCATTTGATACGTAATAACATGTTAGTTAAATTTAAACACACTATATTTATAGTAAGTCTGCTGCTATTTAGCCGCTATGTTTCGAGTGCTGTTATTTTGCAATACCATCATGTAAGTGATGATACGCCAAGCATTACAAGTATATCGCCTAAGCTGTTCGAGCAACATTTAAGCTATATAAAAGCGCAGGGCTATCAGGTTTGGGGCCTACCCAAAGTGGTTAGTTATCTGAAAGCGAAAAGAGACATTCCCAGCAATGTGACGGTGATTACCTTTGATGATGCTTATGGCTCAATTTATCATACTGCCTACCCAATATTGAAAAAGTACCACTGCCCCTTTACTGTATTTGTTGCTATAGAGCCCGTTGATCAAGCGCTTAAATCGTTCATGTCTTGGGAGCAACTCAAAGAGCTTTCAGAAAATGGCGGCACGATTGCTAACCATACTTTAAGTCATACCCATCTAGTCAGAAAAGCGGAGGGTGAAAGTGAGTCTGACTGGCTGAAGCGTGTTGGTCAAGAGCTTCAAGGAACAGAAGATAAGTTGATAAAAGAGCTAGGCAAGAGCCCTAAATTGTTAGCCTATCCTTATGGTGAGTTTACCGGCAAAATTCAAAAAATGGTGGCTGATATGGGGCTTGTCGCATTTGGACAGCACTCCGGTGCCGTTGATTTTCGGTATGAACTGACTGGTTTACCGCGCTTTCCCATGAATGATAATTTCGGAGTGATGGAACAATTCAAAATAAAGTTAGCAAGTCTCCCACTTCCTTACAAAAAAATCACACCCGCTAGCCATTTACTGACAAAGGATGAAACGCTGAAAGAGGGCATGAAAATAGAATTCTACCCAGAAAAAATTCAGACGGAGCAGCTAGCCTGCTATTACGCGAATCATGGAAAGATAAAGTTAGATGTCAGCCAAAATGAACAGCGAATTTTAGTGACAACGGAGCCCTTACCGGCATTGTTACCCGGTAGATCCAGAATTAATTGTACAGCCCCTTCTTCAGAGGCCGTAAATTCAGGCAGATATTATTGGTTTTCACATTATTGGATGCAAACACTACCTTCAGGTGAATGGTATCCTGAGCCGTAATGAGGGACTAGATTTTATTAGCCTGTAAGAAATCAAACATTGCCAGCGCCGATACTTTCGGTACTTCGATCATGGCAAGGTGGCCAATGTCTTTAAGTACCAGCTTTTCTGCATTAGGAATTAATGCAGCGTACTTATCAATGTTGGCAGCGTTAATAGCGCGGTCTTGGTCACCCCAAATAATCAGTACGGGTGCTTGAATTTGCTTTAATTTTATCTCGAAGCCTTTTTTAATATCAGCGTGTAGATCTTCAAATATTCGTTGATTTATTTTAGTACGGCTGGCGGCCCTTTCTGCTTCTACCCGAGTGATCGCGGCAGGAATAAAAGGCGGCTCTTCCATCACAAATGCCATTACACCATCAAAATCTTCTTCCTTAAGGGTAACAAGGGGGTTGATACCTTCTTTAAGTAGTTCGTCCATTTTTGACGGGATATCATGTACGCCTGCGGGACTAATTAAGGTCGCAGAAAGTACTTGTTGTGGGTGTGTCGCAGCATATAAAGAAGAAATCGCCCCACCCATTGAATTGCCTACTAAATGAAACTGATCGAGACCTAGCTTAAGTGCAACCTGGCGAACGTACTCTACTTGGCTTTCTACGCTATAGGATTGAGAGAAATCTTGTTTATTTGCACCATGTCCCAGTAAATCGAGGGCGACGATATGATATTGCGTATATAAGTGGCTCGAGAATCGTAACCAATGTTCTTTAGTTGCACTAAAACCATGTAGCATGATGATAGATTCTTGACCTGCTCTTTTGGGGCTTTCCAAATATGAAAAATCCTGTTGGGCCAGTCCTCGTTTATAGTTGCTCGTTTTAGAGACTAACTCAGCTTGTGAGGCTTCAAAGTTGATAGCCCAATCATAAAAATCATAGCGGTAATGGTTACTCACTAAGTGAAAGGAAGCGGTTGCGGCAATAATAAGGCCGAAACATAAAAGCAGTTTTTTCATATTCTTCTCGTTGTTTTTTAATGTATATCGTTTTTATTAGTAAGTCTGAAGTAGACCATACGATATAAAGAGAAGAAAGATCAATGCATGTGAATGAAAAACTGAATTTTATTCACATGCTAAATAGGTGTTTAGGTCTAGAATTGTACTGATAATAAATCAGAAGGGCATTATCTCATCTTAATGGAGTATCGGAATGTCTTGGGGGCAAAGTAATGCTTTTAAATCGTCCAGTTGGTTTTGTGCCTCATGCAGCACTTCTTGGCTTTCTTCAGGGGTTAGGCCTCTATCACCAATCTTTTTAAAGGATGGGATTTGGTCAAAAGGTGGGTACTTAGGGTGACTCTTTTTACCAATGTAAGAGTGGATGCTCGCGACGATCGTAATGTCGACATAACTGGGCTTATCGTGTGGTGATTGAAAGGTCCAATTATTACTATTTTTAGCCACTTCAATTAAGTCTGCAGAAAAACCCCAATGATTAAGTATTTGAGCACCAATTCGACTTTTTAACGAATTAATGATTGCATCAATTTTATAATCTAGTTTCATGAATTCAGGGTAATTCTCAATATAGTTCAGAATCGGAATGGCACCTATATCCTGCATTAGCCCTGCTAACATAGCTTGCTCAGGGTTCATTCCTGGCGTTTTAGACGCTAACACATAAGAAATTGAAGCGACTTCGCTGGAATGCGCCCAAAGCTGGCCCATTTTTTGTTGTAGTACTTTATTTTTGCTTTTAAATATTTCTTTTAAAGCAAAAATAGTAATGAGCTGTCGTGTGGTATTAAAACCAAGCCTAACAATCGCATCCCTGTTACTGGTGATTTCAGTTGCTGTACGATACAGTGGGCTATTACATGTTTTGAGTAATTTTGCCGTGATAGCGGGGTCGTTATTCAATACTCCAGCCACATCTTTAACGGTTACATTGGGGTCATCCAGCAGGTGCTTAATACGTAAAGCCACGTCTGGAAACGATGGTAAGGTTAAATTATTTGATTTGAGGTCAGCTTCAAAGCTTTTACTAATATCGTTAACTTCATGGCCTGAATGAACATCACTCACATTATAATGAGTAGATTTATCTTTGGGTAACTCATCCAAAAGTGCATTCACTGTGGCTTGTTGGATTAACGCAAATACACAAGGCGTTTTTGTTCTAACGATGTATTTTCTAGGTTGCAGTAAGGCAATGGCCGTGCGTGCGCTTTCCGAACCAGCACTTACCTCTTTAAATCGACCATCAAAGGACTCCAGTTCAATCGTACCTTCTATTAGAAAATACTCTAACTTGTCATGGTTACCTAATTCAATTACTACATCATCAGTCACAAACTTTTTTAAGATAGATTTTGCCACAACCAATACCATTTGCTGTTCCGAAAGTCGGTCAAAAGGGCATAGATGTTGTAGTTGTTCAAGGCTTGGTTTCGGTTGATTCATGGCGCTCGTTCGTCCTTCCTATAGTTCAAATAGTAATGCTTATATCGTCCAAGCCTAAACAAAAATAATTCACCGAAAATCTATTCAAGCTATGTTTAGAATAGTACTAAGTCTCTATAAGTCACTAATAAGTGAAAACTTATTCCCCTTTTGCTAGTTTTCTGCCTCAGTAAGGCCATGAGCATTAAATAGATAATGTGAATTGCGTGAAAAATGTACAGTTTTTATATTGACCAAATTCACACATCAAGTTAGCATGCCCCCCAGCTCAAGGAATGAGGTTAAATTGAATGATTTAGCTTCTCAGAGCATTGAAGGTATCAACCAGTCCCTACACTGGTGGTCGCTGTTTTCAAACGCAAATACAGGATGTTTATGCGCAGTCAAAAAGTGCCTTTATTCAAGGTATATCTAGTATTTTTACCTATATTTCTTTTTGTTTACTCGTGGTTGTTAGCTTTGTTGCGCTTGCCTTTCATACAGCATACCCATAAAACAGGGGAGCTATCATGACAGAAGGTAGTACCGTCACTGACTGCTGGGGCGAATTGTTCTATATCACCCCCGGATTAGGGCTAGAGCTTGGCTTTGATGGGCCGCAAGGCTTTCCTTTACCGTTTCATAATGAGCTCAGTGTCGCTATGTTTCTTGGCACGCTATCCTCTTTTGACCTCTCCTTGCTGAGTCAGCGTTTTAGCCCCAGAGCACTACACGCCCATAAAGACATCCAGCGAGCGATCATACGTGGTCGTTTACTCGTATTCCCAATGGACATGCCGACCGCCTTAGTGAGTGCCGTACAAAATAATGATCGGCCGAATCAATCTGCCTCAGCGCAGTCAAAAAACAAGGCTTTCAATACCCGTAATATAAATACTTATAGTCCGGCGAATAACGATCTAGAATGTGTGAATCGCACCCAAGAAGTGATTCGTAGCGACATAAGAAATGTACTACAGCAAATTGTTGAGCAAGAACGTATTGAAAGCCGAAAAATTGAAAAGGCCTATAAAAATAAAAGCACGCTCGGTAAAACGGGGGCACTCTTACAGTACTACAGAAAAGGTTTGCATCAAGCCACCGAGTCGTTTCTAACGTGGGTGAAAGACGTCAATGATGTCGTGAGTATAAATCAGCGTCTGTTAAGAATGCATATGGCCGTACAAGCTGTCAGCCATATTGAAACCGATAATCGCTATGAACTATATCAAAAACTATTAAACGCAGCCGAAAAGAAAGAACTCGTCGAAGCGCTAGGGTTCGACCCAAGCCTCGTCACGACAGGAAAAGTCACCGAAGTTTATTCACTCGCTAAACTCATTCATGATGACCACGCCACACGGCAGATCATCAAACATTTCATTCAAAATTATATCGACGCCCAGCATCAACTCGAATGGAGTGAAATAGCCGGTGGCGCAACCTTTGAAACCATCCTGACGGCCTTTTTCGCCGTGGTTACTGGTGGCATCGGTGCGATAGCCAGCTTAGGCGCCCAAGCAAAAAAACTCAGCCAGCTGAAAAAACTTGGTGAATTGTTGAGTGAACTAGCAGAGTTACTGAAAAAAGTACCGAAAGCTAGAAAGCGCACTATGCGTGAGCAGAAAGAGAGAGAAGATAAAAAGGAACGGAAGAAGGCTCCGAAGGCGGAACAGAAACCTGAACAGAATCCCCCTCCTGAAAAACGGGATAAAGATGAAGAGACGGAAAATACCAATGATGATACGATTCAGGAAGAAAGTGTTGATCAAAATAAGAAAACATCTAGCCAGCTAACTCAGGAGAAAATTTCTAAGGCAGATCAACCGCTAGAGCCTATCAATCCTAATAAAGCTATGCATGGACATGGTAATGCCGAACATGGCTCTCAAACTACGCAAATACAGCAAGAACGTAGAATAGTAACTGGAGTTAAGCCATCTGGAGAGCTGGGGAACCCGACATCAAAGGCTTCGAAGTTTTTAACTCCAGAAGCTGAAATTGAAGCGTTGGACAAGGGTAGAGCAAAGCTCGAACAGGAAATCAAAGATCAAAATATTCCAACAATAATAAACGGTGAGCCAAACCGTCATGCTGTGATGGTTGAATCTAACAAACGTGAAGGGTTTGGAGAGAGGTGGATTCGGGCAAAAGATTCAAGTGGAAAAAATTTGAAAAATGAAAATGGAAGTTTTATACCTCAAAAAGATCCAGTAAAATTGAATAAAGCAAAATTAATCTATGAATATGTACCAAGTAAAAATAAATGGGAAACAGTTACATATTTTCCAGTTGAATAAGAGGTTATAAAATGAATTTAGAAAGTTTAACCGAGAGTCTCAAACACGAGTTTCTATGTTATTACCATGCGGACTTAATATCTGTTAACTGGCAGGATAAGGATGTTGCTTATACCTTGGCTTGTGAATCTGCAGCAAGGCTCGTTAGAGTTGTCGAGGAAAAGGAAGATTTAATTGAACTTTTGAAAATCCTAATTGCTAACCGGTCACACTCTTTAAATGAAAGCCTTGCTGAAGAAACAGATATTGAATGGAATATAGAGGACGACGATTGGTATGGTTATAAAACGTTACTTGAAGGAATAATCAAAACACTTGAAGAAGATTAACAATTAGTTTGGGAGAACAAAATAAGGTGTGAGTATACTCAAAACAATACTATCAACCGTATTTGGTTACAAGGATGAAACTATGCCAAGATCATCTCGGTTATGCCCTGCATAGAACCCACAAGACTCCTCCAGAGCTATTTGTTCTAAATCACACTGTAGTTAGCTAGAACTTGGCTTTGATGGGTCGCAAGGCTTCTCCTTACCGATACATAATGAATTCAGTGTCGCTATGTTTCTTGGCACGCTATCCTTTTTTGACCTTTCCTAGCGGAGTCAGCGTTTTAGCCCCAGAACAATACACGGACATAAAGACATCCAGCGAGCGATCATATGTGGTCATTTGTTCGTATTTCCAATGGAAGTGACGATTGGCAAGCAGTTGATTAAGGTAATTAGCATGAAGGCTGAAGAAAAGAGTTTAGAAAATTTTGGCGGTTTAATTAAAATACTTAAAAATGGTAATAGAGTTGTTACATTTTCATCTTGCGAAATTACTCAAGAAACTATTGAATTTATGGCAAAGAGTATCAATATTGATAATTTACTTTTTTATTATTGTGACTTTAAAGAAATTAATCTTTCGCATTTAAATAAATCAAACGTTACAGCATTATCTTCCATGCATGGAAATTTTAATAATGAGCACTTGAAACAACTTGCAGCTATTGCATCTTTAAAAACTATTAAACTACATGGTTCAAAAGTATCAAAGGATGCCATTCAGCAGTTTTTATACGAAAGACCTGATGTCAAACTTATTTAGTCTAGAAGGGAAGCAACCAGAAGGTCTGTTTTTGTACAGCAGGTAATTTAGCAATGGATGCAGGGTGGAAAGAGTATTCACAAAAGTTCAGAGGGATATTAATAATTAATTTAGGCCGTCAAAGAAAGGTGTGAGTGTTTTGGAAGCGTTACACTGCTCCCAATTATTTCGAAACGGGCTCGTTGGGGCTTATAAGTGCCGATCAATTTTTATGATTCCGACAAGCTTTATTCTTTGTCTCCTAGTTGCTATTCAATTTCCTCTACAGCATAAAGGCTGAATAGCTCAGGCAGCTTGAGAGAATATTCATCAAGAACGGGGCGCTTTGATGCCAAGTTAGTGATTATTTTCCGCGCAAAGCGCTCTTCTGAGTGGTGTACTGCTCGATGACAAAGACAAAACACATTACTAACCCTATCCATAGTTTTGAACAGGAAGTATATATGGACGATACTTAGCGTCATGTTGAAGTCTTATTTCATTCACTTTTTTATTTAAAAACGAAAGAATTTAAAGTACCGATTATTGCGAAGAGACAAGATGTCAAAACTTAAAACCTATCTGCCGAATGAAACCGGGCAAGACTACATTTGTTCTGATATACATGGACATTTTAGTTTGCTTGAAACGCACCTTGAAAACATTGGCTTTGATAAAACGAAAGACCGGCTATTTTGCCTTGGCGATTTAATTGATCGTGGTGATGAGTCAGCTATGGCGCTTGATTACCTTAGAAAGCCTTGGTTCTATTCTATTTTGGGTAATCATGAGTTGATGCTGATCGATGCGTATGAAATAGATAAAGATCATGTATTACAGCAATGGTATCAATGGGGAGGCGCTTGGGCTGAAGATTTAAGCAAGGAAGAGCTTGAACCTTTCTATGATGCAATGGTTGAGTTACCGATGGCCATCGAGCTGAATTTGAATGGCGGCGTGAAGATAGGCTTGGTGCATGCAGAATTACCACTCAATTGTAGCTGGAATGATGTGTATTTAGGCTTGTCAGGCAAAAAATCGACTGATAACAGTACGTATACTCCTTTGTTGCATGGGATGTTTTGGAATAAAGGACAGGCTAGCTCAATTGATGCGGGACTTGGAGAAATAAAACCCGTTGATCATGTAGATCATGTGTTTCATGGGCATACAATTATGAGTGATATTACGCGCTGTGCAAATAGAACGTTCATGGATTTGGGTGGATACGAAACAGGAACACTTGGCTTGCTAAATGTTGAGCATTATTTGAAACTGTCTGCGCCTAAAGCCACTGTTTAAACAGCCAAAAGTATACTAAGCCCTCAAGTAAAATCGCCGACGTAACGCCGACATGCTATTACCTATCTGACTTAAGTTATTCCAATAAATCTTGTTAATACGATAAATATAGACTATTAAATAGAGATGTTATTCACTCGCTAAACCAGTATGAAAGTCAGGGAATATATCACTATGAAAATACGTTGGAAAATAGTTTTAGTGTCCAGCCTTAGTCTCATTGCTGCCATGATCGTTACCCAAACACTGAATATGAATCTTTTTAGCAGCACCCAGAGTGAAGTTCAGGAAGTGACAGAAGCACTGCTTTACAAAGAACTTGGAGAGCGTCTTTTAAGTACAGGTAGATTTGAAGGAGAAAAAATATCTGGCCAACTTAATCGTGCGATGATGAGTGCCCGTAGTTTACGCTCGGCTGTTGAAGCCCTTCGACTGGAAGCCAAAGATCAGCCTGAAGCACTTAAGCAGATCCGCCCACGAATTTTGAAAATTTTATACCGAATGCTTGAAAATGAACCCCGTTTTGTGGGGTCTTACACGGGGTTTGAGCCGAATGCACTTGATGGGGCAGATAGCTCGGTTGCTAAAATGCCCGGTCAGGATGATCAAGGGCGTTTTATTCCTTGGGCTTATCCAGATCCGACTACAGGGAAAAAATTAGTTGAGCCTTTGCTGGGTATGGAAAGCCAAGAACGAGATGCCAATGGTATCCGAGCGGGTGAGTATTATCTTTGCTCTAAAGAGTCGAAACATGATTGCGTGATAGACCCTTATCTCTACCCGCTAGGTGGTCAGGAGGTTTTACTGACCAGTATGGTAACCCCTATGTTGGATGATGGTAAATTTCTTGGGATCGCAGGGATAGATTTACCTGTTCCTTTTATCCAACAAATCTCTGAAGAAGTCAGTGCTGGATTGTATGAGGGAGATAGCATTGTTGTTATTGCCAGCCACATTGGCATTATTTCGGGGCATAGTGGCGACCCTAAACTATTAGGCAAAGGGATTGCAAAAGTACTTGGCGGTGAAAATTTAGAAATGCTAAATGCGATTCAACAACATAAAACAGCTTTTATTAAAACAGATGAGCGATTAATAGCAGTAGTGCCCTTTAATATCGGCGATCTGAATAAACCCTGGACAATCTCAATTTCTGTCCCGATTAAAAAGGCCGCAGCATCTCTCATCTCTCTTAACAATACCCTTGAAAATAAAAAATCTGAGGCGAGAAACTACTCAATTATTTTATCCTTGATTTGTATTTTCGTCGCCGTATTCTTTATCGCACTTGTGGCAGACTCCATCACTAAAGCACTGACGCAAGCTGTAAAATTTTCCCATGATTTAGCCGAAGGCGACTTAAGGTCAACTATTGCAGTCAAAGGAAAGGATGAAACTGGTCAATTGCTTTCAGCAATGGACTCTATGAGCCAGAAACTGAGACATGTAGTGCAGCAAATTCAAGATAACTCTGAACAAATTTCTAATGCGGCCGCACAAGTAAGCGACACCGCCAATTCACTCAGTAGTGCGGCGAGTGAGCAGGCAGCCAGTGTTGAAGAAACCAGTGCTTCAATTGAAGAAATGGGGGCGTCTATTAGTCAAAATAATGAAAATGCCCAGATGACTGACACAATCGCCACTGAATCATCGATTGCAGCTTCAGAAGGTGGAGAATCAGTTGCTGGAACCGTTAAAGCAATGACCCAAATAGCTGAGAAGATCTCGATTATTGAAGACATCGCCTACCAGACCAATATGTTAGCACTTAATGCTGCGATTGAAGCTGCTCGTGCAGGAGAACATGGAAAGGGTTTTGCCGTCGTGGCGGCTGAGGTAAGAAAACTGGCTGAGCGTAGTCAAATAGCCGCTTCTGAGATCAGTACACTAACCAGTGATAGTGTAAAAGTAGCTCAAAGAGCAGGCTCGCTCCTTGAAAAAATGGTACCGGATGTCACTAGAACAGCCCAATTAGTTCAGGAGATTAGTGCTGCATCAGAAGAGCAATCTAGTGGTGTCGGACAAATAAACACTGCTATGCAACAACTAGATAGAGTGACTCAACAAAATGCGGCAGGCTCCGAAGAATTGGCGGCAACTGCAGAAGAAATGCAAGCTCAGTCTGCTAATCTTCAGCAGGTTGTTAGTTTCTTCCAGTTAGAAACAAGCTCTGCACATAAACTAGCGCAGGCTATCCCACCAAACTCAAACAATTCAAATACAGTACCTACTATACCTGTTAAACGAAATGCCATACTTGATGACTCGACTCAAGTTGATGAGACTCAGTTCAAGCGATTTTAAATGGGTAATATATTTATAACTTAATACCCAGTTATTTATGTTATTAAAGGCATGATTAACTAGGCATAAACACCACTTAGGTCAGTCGTATTCGAAATTGATGAACGGTATTCAACGTGGAGTTAATGATGCTCTGCTCTTTTTAAAGTTGAGGTCAGAATAAAATTTATGATGATTTTAACTATTCTAAATTCCCTATTTATAAAAACTAGAAACACATAGCCCCCCCCCTCAGTAAAATACGATAATCTCATCTGTCGAGCTGATTGGTTTTCCTGACATATAATTGTTTCTCAACTATAGTTTAATTTTGTAGGTCTCTTGGTTTAAAGGGGGGAGTGATGAAAATGAATCGTATGATCCAAAATCACGGTTTCTTTTTAAGCTGTTTATTTATGTTTTTTGTAAACAGTACGTTGTTAATGGCTGAATGCAATAAAGAGTTAGTTAATGGCTGGGGAGGTGAATGGGAACCCTTTTTGATGGGGACTTAAGAAAGAGCAGAGTCTGCATATTTTACCAAAGCGTATCGTAGTGAAAGTGTTGCCCTGTTTGTTAGAAAAGCAGATATAAAGAAATATGAACACTACTCATTGAAGGAGTTGGCGAATGTTCTCACTGGTATTGGTGTTGAATATGGAAATACATACGGCAATGAGATGGGTGGTTTGTTGGTAAAAATGGGTGAGAAGGTACAGCGTGTCAATAACAATACCCAAACTTTTAGGCGAGCGGATTGATGGTTATTTAGGTCACCTTCCTTATGATGTAATGCAGATAAAAAATATAGGACATGAAGATAAAATCACGTATTTACCTTTGTCATTAGTAAATACTGGTGGTATATATTTAATGGTTAGTAAGCTTGCTAACTCTGAAGAAGTTTTTAAAGCCATAGAAGCAGGCCTTGCTGAAATAAAAGCAAACGGTACTTATGACAGAATTATTAAAAAATATAGTGATAAGTACGGCTTAACGAATTGGTAGTTGGGTATGGGGCGTTGGGTAGTTTTGCAGCTAGATGGCTGAGCTGCAAAGGCCGCTAAGAGAAAGCGGCTTGATGGAATTTTAATTGGGCTGTTTGTCCTCCATCTGGAAAATGATGGTAAACGACTCGGCTGACATTGGCGTAAGGTACATCAAAATTCCATAAGTTCTCTTTTGGCATACCGAGTACGCGGCTTAAAATTGCACGTATGACCCCACCATGACAAACCAATAATGTGTGCTCACCTTGGTTATTTAAGATTAGTTCATCCCATGCGGTATTGATGCGTTGTGTAAAGTCCGTTAAACGTTCTGAACCTTTTGGTGCGTGGTTGTCAGGGTCTTGCCAGTAATTGCGTAGCGCTTTTGGTTCTTGCTTCATAAGGTCTTTGATTCGCAAGCCTTCCCATTCGCCAAAGCTGATCTCCCGAAATTCTTTGTTAATTTCATGTTCGATCTTTAGTTTGGTGCTGAGCTCTTGTGTAAAGGCATGGCATCGCGAAAGAGGTGAAGTTAATAATTTAGTCCATGGTTTATAATCGCCGACACTTTCACGCATTTGTTGCCAGCCTAGATCTGATAAGGGGTCATCTTGAGTGCCTCGAAGTCTTTGGCCACCTACGGGCTCTCCATGGCGAATTAAATCTATAATTGTCTCAGTTGACATTGATAAGGCTCCTCAGTGCTGTTTGGTTTATACTAAGTGTAGATTTTATTAGAACACACTAATGGGTGCCCATCCAGAAATGACACCTACTGCGGATGCCCCAGAATCTGAAACTGATAACCACAATATACAGTTGTTTAGAATAATTAAACGCCTATATATTGTGGCACCATTTTCAAATTCTGGAATGTCCTCGCTACGGCGCTATTTCTAGATAGGCGCTCATTACCCTTTTTTGGAGAAAACATGCTAGAAGTAAATGAATATTTTGATGGTAAAGTTAAGTCAATTGCATTTAAAAGCTCAACATTGCCAGCAACAGTTGGTGTGATGGTTGCCGGTGATTACACTTTTGGTACCAGCCAAAAAGAATATATGACCGTTGTGAGTGGTGAATTAATTGTTAAACTGCCGGGCTCAGAAGAATTTGTTTCATTTAAAGATGGGGAAACTTTTATTGTTGAAGCGAATCAGTCATTTGATTTGAAAGTGCCTCAAGATACGGCCTACTTGTGTAAGTACGAATAAGCATCTTAAGTGATGCTTATACACGGTATCGTCCTTGATGCCGTGTCTCATGTCAGTCTGATTTATTTTGATATTTTCCGTTCTTTAAAGTAGATGGGTACTTCCTCTAAACCTAATAAATCTCGACGAACCAAATCCAGCGCTAATGCCGAAACAATTTGTTGGAAAAAAATCCGGTTCCCTGGAAAATAAAACGCACCTGCCTGCATGGATGTTTGGCTTCCCCAAGCGAGATAGACGGTTCCAACGGGTTTGTCAGCCGTGCCGCCGTTCGGGCCAGCAATGCCAGATACTGATACACCTACTTCTGCTCCGCTTGCTTTGAGCGCGCCAGATAGCATTTGTCGAACAACCGTTTCGCTGACTGCCCCCTGCTCTGCCAAATCATTTTCTGATACGTTTAACAGATTTGTTTTGACTTTATTGGAATAACTGACATACCCCGCTTCAAATACACTCGAAGCACCGCTGACTTCAGTCAGTAACGAAGCAATTTTTCCACCAGTACACGACTCAGCAAAAGTGATCGTCTTATTTTGTTTTGTGAGTAAATCTACCACAACTCTAGCGAGTGATCGGTTGTCATCAGTGACAATATGCGCGCCCACTAAGGCTTTGATTTTTGCTTGCCAATCATCTAATAAAGCATGGTCTTCTTGATGGTCCACTTTGAGCTTAAGTTCAAGTAAAGGCATTGAGGCTCTAAAACCTAGCTCTAATTGCTCTGGCCAGTTTGGATAGCTTTTCGTAATAAGCTCTTGAAGGTTTGATTCACCATAGCCAAACACTCTAAAACGTACTCTTTTTGGTCGATGCGTATTGGGTAATAATTTGCTCAATTGTGGCAGTATTTCTTGAGCCATCATCGTTTTTAATTCATGAGGAACGCCGGGAGTGCAAAATATAAGGCAGCCATTTAGTTTGACCTTGAACCCGACGGCCGATCCGTTAGCGTTGGCCACAATCTCAACGCCTTTGGGTAAAATAGCCTGCTTTCGATTCGCTTCGCTTAAGCCATAATTGCGTTTAGCGCACCATTCCACCAAATGTTTGATCGCAACAGGATGCTCTTCAAGCGTTACATCCATTGCTATTGCCAAGGCTTGTGCTGTTAGATCATCAGTTGTGGGCCCAAGTCCACCATTTACAATGAGCGCCTCTGACGTTTCACTTAGGCGTGAGATTTCACTCACTAATTGGTCAATATCATCAGACACGGTCGCTTTGTAGTTAACTTGAATGCCAGCATCGAGGCTCATTTTCGCAATCATCGCGGAATTACTGTCTAGCGTGTCGCCAGTCATTAATTCATTACCGGTTAACAATAATTTGAGATTCATAGTTTGCCTGTTTAGATCTGAGGTGATTGTAAAAATGGCTTAATCGGGCTGTTTTAATATGAGTTAAAAAGGTTAGCCTTTTAACTGTGCTGACATTTCGACAGAACGTTCAGCCGCAGCATTTATTGCCGATTCAAAAATTGAAACTAAACCTAAGGATTCAAAGGTCTGAATCGCGCGTTCTGTTGTGCCGCCAGGTGACATCACGTTGCGTTTCAATTGAGCAGGCTCTATATCGCTACTTAAAACCATTTCAGCGGCACCCGCAACGGTTTGTGCAGCTAACTTACGCGCGGTTTTAGGTGATAGCCCTTGTTTTATTGCAGCGGCTTCCATTGCTTCTATAACTAAGAAAATATAGGCAGGACCGCTTCCTGACAGCGCCGTGACAGCATGTATTTGGCTTTCATCTTTAACCCATTCAACAATGCCAATCGCAGCGAATAACTCACTAGCGGCTTGTTTTTGGGCATCGCTAACCTGTGAATTTTCAATTAAGCCACTGGCACCTTTTAAAACTTGGGAGGGGGTATTCGGCATGCAGCGAATAATCGGTAAGTTGTTCCCTAACCACGCGTGAATACTGTCGATACTGATACCAGCTGCAATTGAAATAATGAGTGGCTGATGACTAAGGGAATTTGAAATTTCTTCGCAAACACTTTGTAAAACCTGAGGCTTAACACTTAAAACTATAATGTCGGCGTTAGAAACGGCCTGCTGATTGTTAGTACTTATTTCAATATTAAGGGTAACTTTTAAAGTGTTGAGGTTTTTTTCATTAGACGGTGCGCTCGCGATGATTTGCTGTGCAGGAAAACCATTTTTAAGAAGGCCACCAATAATACAGCTTGCCATGTTTCCAGCGCCAATAAAGCAAATTTTACTATCATTTAAGTTCATGTAATAACTCGTTTAAATAAATGGTTAGAGGCCTTTGCACGATTTCTACTTACGTAAAATTTACCGAAATGACAGCAAGTGGCTTTCATGCAAGGTTCTCGATTAAATCAAAAGGTTTCTAGCTTGTTTTGTTTTCTGTACCTACTGTCTGGTCAATTACAGGCGTAGCCCAAATAGAGCCGTGCCAACTCTGACCATAGTTGAGCCATTATTGATGGCTGCTTCTATGTCTCCTGACATTCCCATTGAAAGCGTATCAACGTCTGGGTAAAGCGCTTTTAGCTGTTTAAATAATGATTCCATTTCTAAGAAGGCGCTCTGAAGTGCTTCTGAAGATTGCACGGCTTTAGGAATGGTCATCAGCCCTCTTAGTGTTAAATGAGGTAAAGAGTAAATGAGCTTTGCTAAGGACTCAACTTCTTGAATATTTAGACCTGATTTATTTTCTTCATGGTTAATGTTGATTTGAATGCAGACATTAAGCGGCTTTAAGTCTGATGGACGCTGATCATTTAAGCGCTGCGCTATTTTTTCGCGGTCGACACTCTGCACCCAGTCAAAATGCTGGGCGATGATTTTGGTTTTATTTGACTGAACAGGGCCAATAAAATGCCAAACTAAGGTTTGGTAAGCCTCTTCAGTACATAATGTTTTTAATGTTTCTTGTTTTAAAACGGCCTCATTTACGTAATTTTCACCGAAAGATGTTAAACCAGATTGCATGGTAGCCAGTATGTCTTCAGCACTACGTGTTTTAGTCACGGCTAAGAGCTGCACGGATGCAAGATCTCGCACAGCTTCTATTTGTGCTTTTTTTATTCTTTGCCTAACGTTTACGAGGTTGTCTGCTATGCTGAACATGATGTTATTCAATAATAAAATGGACGGAAGTTACGGCCATTTGAGCAAAAACCGAATACTTTCACAAGCTTTTATATCGTGCATTACCCGTTAGAGGACGACAATGGATATTACTGAGTTACTTGCCTTTTCTGCAAAACAAGGCGCATCTGATTTACACCTTTCTGCTGGCTTACCGCCAATGATTCGAGTTGACGGAGATGTTCGTCGAATTAACCTTCCTGCGATGGAACATAAAGAAGTACATTCATTAATTTACGACATAATGAATGATAAGCAGCGTAAAGATTTTGAAGAGTTCCTCGAGACAGATTTTTCTTTTGAGGTGCCGGGTGTTGCGCGCTTTCGTGTGAATGCATTTAACCAAAACCGTGGCGCAGGGGGGGTGTTTCGAACCATCCCTTCAAAGGTTCTGACCATGGAAGATCTGGGTATGGGTCAGGTTTTTAAAGATATTGCAGAAGTTCCAAGGGGCTTAGTGCTGGTGACTGGGCCGACGGGCTCCGGTAAATCAACCACCTTGGCGGCAATGATCGACTACATTAATGATAATCGCTATGACCATATCCTCACAATTGAGGACCCGATAGAATTTGTTCATGAGAGTAAAAAGTGTCTGATGAACCAACGTGAAGTCCACCGAGATACCTTGGGTTTTAATGAAGCATTACGTTCAGCCCTACGTGAAGATCCCGATATTATTTTGGTTGGTGAGCTTCGTGATTTAGAAACAATTAGACTCGCGCTTACCGCCGCAGAAACGGGTCACTTAGTTTTTGGGACGCTACACACGACCTCTGCTGCGAAAACAATTGATCGAGTGGTCGATGTATTCCCGGCTGAAGAGAAATCAATGGTTCGGTCTATGTTATCTGAGTCATTGCAGGCTGTTATTTCGCAATCACTATTAAAGAAAACCAATGGTGGGCGAATTGCAGCGCACGAGATTATGATGGGTACCCCAGCGATTCGTAACTTGATAAGGGAAGGCAAGGTTGCACAAATGTACAGTGCGATTCAAACAGGTGCATCGATTGGTATGCAGACTCTGGATCAATGTTTACAGGATTTACTCAGTAAAGGTATGATTACGCGAGATATAGCGCGTGAACAAGCGAAAATACCTGAAAGTTTCTAAATTATAAGCTTATTTATAAAGTAAGAGACCTTTGCATGAAAGTTACTCATTGTCATCCGGTTAAAAAGTATGCATGAATGACAAGTTTTTTCGTCAACCGCTATCGTGCAAAGATCTTAGTAATTTAAAAGATTAGAACAAGGAATATATTGTGGATTTTGAAAAGCTCTTAAAAATAATGGTAGAGAAGGGTGGCTCCGACTTATTTATTACAGTAGGCGTACCGCCCAGTATCAAAATTCATGGAAAAATTCTCCCGGTAACCAAGCATTCTTTAACGCCAGAACAGTGCCGTGAAATCGTCTATGATGTGATGACCGAAAAACAACGGACAGAGTTTTCTGAACATAATGAATGTAACTTTGCGATTAGTGCGCGAGGTATTGGTCGTTTTCGGGTGAGTGCTTTTTATCAGCGTAATCTTTGTGGCATGGTGTTACGGCGAATTGAGACAGAAATTCCGCGTATTGAAGATTTGGGCTTGCCTGAAGTCATTAACCAGCTTGCGATGACAAAACGAGGATTAATTATTTTTGTCGGGGCAACAGGCACTGGTAAATCTACCTCTCTGGCTTCGATGATAGGTCACCGAAACAGAAATAGTCGTGGTCATATTATTTCGATAGAAGATCCGATTGAATATATCCACCAACATGAAAGTTGTATTGTGACGCAACGTGAAGTGGGTATAGACACTGAAACCTTTGAAGTAGCACTAAAAAATACCTTACGACAAGCGCCTGATGTGATTATGATTGGTGAAATTCGAAGTAAGGATACCATGGACTATGCAGTTACATTCGCAGAGACCGGGCACCTTTGTTTGGCAACACTGCACGCGAATAATGCGAATCAGGCGCTAGATCGAATTATTAACTTTTTTCCTGCAGAACAGCAAAATCAAATTTGGATGGATCTGTCATTAAACCTCAAAGCGATTGTGGCGCAACAACTTATTCCAACGCCTGATGGAAAAGGTCGAAAAGCCGCGATAGAAGTTTTACTAAATACACCCTTATGTGCGGATCTTATTCGTAAAAAAGAGGTACATAAGCTTAAAGAGGTGATGACCAAATCACGTGACATTGGGATGCAAACGTTTGATCAAGCACTTTATGATCTTTATGCATCGGGTGATGTTACGTATGAAGATGCCTTAGCGTATGCCGATTCAGCAAATGACTTGAGACTGTTGATTAAACTCGGGTCTGACGCAAGCTCACCTGAGCAGTTAAGTTCAACCTCAGATCGTTTTAGAATGGAGGATGATCGAGACCTTTAAATACCACTCATTCATTATTATTACTTAAAGCATCTTGGGTATCTGGCTTTCTAACACTCGCTCCATATCATTTGCAGTGAGGGGTTTAGATACAAGATACCCTTGTATAAAATCGCAGCCATAGTTACTTAATAGTGATAACTGGGCTTCGTTTTCTATCCCTTCTGCGACAACTTGAAGATTAAGGCTGTTCCCGAGCACAATAATTGCTTTCACAATTGCTTTTTGAGCTTTTGAATTTTCTATCCCTACAATAAAAGAGCGGTCGATTTTTAAAATATCAAGGGGAAGTTCATTCAAATAACTGAGTGATGAATAGCCCGTTCCAAAGTCATCAATCGAAATCTTAATACCGGTTTTACGTAAAGCACTGAGTAATTTCACAGCGCCTTTAGTATCTTCCATGATAGCGTTTTCAGTGAGCTCCAGTTCGAGGTTTTCGGCAGGAATGTGCGTGGTTTCGATGGTATTAATAATCAGCGCTTCGAGGCCTTCATCTCGTAATTGGCGAGGAGATAGGTTAACTGAAACACTCAATTGTCCTAGACCCTTTGCTTCCCATGCTTGAGTTTGAAGGCAGGCTGCTTGTAAAACATAGGCGCCCAAATCAGAGATCAAACCACACTCTTCGGCAATATTGACAAACTCAGCGGGTGATATTTGCCCTTTAGTTGGGTGGTTCCAGCGAATCAACGCCTCAACCGAACGGATCCTGTTTTGGGCAACATCTAATTTTGGCTGATAATAAACTTCAAGCTCTTCGTTGCTGAAAGCTTTTCGTAATGCATGTTCCATTTCAAGGCGTTGACGTGAAAAAGATTCCAAAGAAGCATCAAATAATTGAATTTGGTCGCCACCGTGGTATTTGGCTTTTTGTACTGCCAAGGAAGCATTTTGCATTAGTGTCTCAATGTCTTGTGCATGCTCAGGTACGAGCGCCACACCAATACTACAAGAGAGCGCAATCTCTTGTTGGTCAACAACATAAGGGCTAGTGGTGACTGATCGGAATAAGCGCTCAGCAAAGTCTGTGGGGTTGAATTTCGGATTATTTGCAACAATGCAGGCAAACTCATTGCCGCCTACACGCGCTAAAATATCTACTTTCTGAACGCTTTTAGATAAACGTTCAGCAATTTCACAAAGCAATTGATCTGAGGCTTCATGCCCAAAACTATCATTAAACTGTTTGAAACGGTCAACGTCTAATAACACCAAAACAAACGGTATCTGTTTATCTTTATAACGTAATAATGCTCGATGTAATTGATCTTTGAACTGAACACGATTGGCTAGTTTAGTGAGGTCGTCATAATTGATAAGATAGTCTAGTTTTTTATCTGTGGCTTTTCGGTCTGTGAGGTCCGATACCAATCCGGCATAGTATTTAGTGTTGCCACGCTCATCAAAAATGGCATTAATTTGTGTCCATTGTGAGTAGTAATCGCCATGGCGGCGTTTTTCTAATAACTCGCCTTGCCATTGGCCTTTTTCTTTTATTTCATTTAGCAATTGGTTAAACACATCAGATCGGTTGGGTGTTTCGCTGATATCTAATATTGAGCGTCCTACCAACCAAGCTGCATCATGGCCCGTGATGGTTGAATAAGCGGGGTTAACTGACAAAAAACAGGCGTCCTGATCCAGAACAAAGACGCCTTCAGAGGTTTGATCAAAGACTGATTTAGCTAAACGAACCTGCTCATCACGCAATACTTCAGAATGAATGTCACGACGTGTTCCCAATATTCGTTCCGCTCTGCCTTTAGCGTCATGGTCGACAATCTTTCCACACTCTTCAATCCAGATCCAATCGTTATCATCTTTTACACGATATTGAATTTGGTATTCAGAACGAGAGCCATCCAAACAAGCGTTCAAGGTATCGCGCACTTCAATATAATCTGCAGGATGGATGATCTTTTTCAGTGTTTGAATGACTTGCTCGGTGGTTTGTTCTTTTTCGCCATATAAGGAATGAAAGGCTGATTGGTAAAATTGACCTTGTAGAATATCCCAGTCAATTAAACCGAGGTGCGAAGCGTCAATGGCTTGAGTTAGTCGGGTTTGGCTTTTTACGAGTGCATCACTAATTCGTTTACGTAGTGCGGCTTGTTGTCCAAGCTGAGTATTCGTTTCACGTAATTCTCTGGTTCGTTCTGAAATGACACGTTCTAGGTTGTCTTCTTTTTGAACTAGCTCAGCCTCGACAGTAGCGCGCATGTGGGCTTCTTTTTGAATGGACTCCCGCAGTAAAGTAAGTTCTTGGCTAGCTTCATCAACAGAGAGGTTTACTTTTTCTTGGTTCATCATTTTTTGAGCTCGCGCCGCTCCATACCAAAGGACGCCGAAATTAAAATCCATCAGCAAGGCAATGTTTAAACTATCTTCCCAGTTTGAGTTGATGACTAAATAGTTGAGTGCAAATACGACTGGCGCAGAAAAAGCATAAACGATGTACGTGCTCAGTGGCACGGTAGAAAATAAAAAAATTACTGAGAGTAAAATAAATATGAGAATACTGGCGGAATCGGTCTCTGCGAGTATGGCTGCATCGGGCGTAAAGAGAGAAAGAATAAGCCAAAAGAAGCCGATCAATGTGGGGGTGAATTTTTCGGGTATAAAGAAATTTATTTGCTGGATATTAGGAAATAAAACGCGAAAACTTTGCCACAAAGAAAAGGCAACTGTGGTGGCTGAACAAACTGAAAACCAAATATTGCTCAAGCCTAATTCAGCCCACCAAGCCAATACAACGATAATGCTTAAACCATAAAACAGCAGGCGATCCTGAGGCGGGACATCGCTAGGGATACCTAATTTGTTTAAATTTTTTGTAAAGTTTTCCAGCATGATAAGCGAAACTATATTTTATTTTGGTTATTGGTTTGATGTTTTTCATTTGTTATGGTGTTCATTGTAACTTATTTTGGATGAAAATAAGGGGGGAAGCATGTAAATCACTCTGTTCTATTCGAATTTATAATTATTTTCTTGCTTTAGCGTGTATCCCTTCAGCTGATATACTCAGCAATATTATTTGGCGGGCTAATATTTATATAGTGACTGAACGAAAAGTCAGACCTACTGCGACGACACCAAGCACGCAATCTTGTCACCACAAAATATAGTTGTTTAGAATAACTAAACGCCTATATCTTGTAGCGCCAATCTTGCACACTTGGAATAGTCTCGATACGATCGACTTTCCGTCCAGGCACTATATGCATTTCAAGTAAGCCGTTGTCCTATTCACTTTTAACGATAAAAAGCACAAACCATGGATGTTTCTCATATTTTAGACGGTTTAAATGACGCGCAGCGTGAAGCGGTTGCGGCACCCATGCAAAATTTATTAGTTCTTGCAGGCGCAGGGAGTGGTAAAACACGGGTATTGGTTCATCGTATTGCTTGGTTAATGGAAATTGAAAATCTTAGCCCTTCCTCGATTATGGCGGTGACGTTTACCAATAAAGCCGCGAAAGAAATGCGTGGCCGAATAGAACAGCTGCTAAATATTCCTGCAAGAAGCCTATGGTTTGGCACATTTCATGGTATTGCGCATCGATTTTTACGCGCGCATTCACGTGATGCAAAGTTACCTGAAAACTTTCAAATACTAGATTCTGATGACCAGTTGCGCATTATAAAACGTATTATGCGCGAATTTAAGGTAGACGAAACACGCTGGCCGCCTAAGCAAGTACAGTCTTTTATTAATAGTAAAAAAGATGAAGGCGTGCGTGCGGCGTATTTGCCACCCACGCACTCGCAATACGACCAAACCATGGCTGAACTTTATAAACATTATGAAGCGCAATGTCAGCAATCGGGCATGGTCGACTTTGGCGAGTTATTATTGAGATCTCACGAATTATGGCTAAATAATCCAGCCCTATTAGCGCACTATCAAGACCGTTTTAGCTACTTGTTAGTAGACGAGTTTCAAGATACAAACACCATTCAGTATGCTTGGTTAAGGGTGTTGGCGGGTGATCGTATTCCAATTATGGTAGTGGGTGATGATGATCAGTCCATTTATGGCTGGCGTGGTGCCAAGATTGAAAACATTCAACAATTTCAGCATGATTTCGCCAATCCTATGGTGGTAAAGCTCGAACAAAATTATCGTTCTACTAGTACAATTCTTAAAGCGGCCAATGCTTTAATTGCAAATAACGGCGACCGGCTAGGTAAAGACCTTTGGACAGATGGAAATGAAGGAGAGTTGATCGATCTTTATGCGGCTTTCAATGAGCAAGATGAAGCTAATTATATTGCTGACCGAATCAGCTCATGGTCTGATCAAGGCCGACAGCGCTCAGAAAGCGCTATTTTATATCGGTCTAATGCGCAATCGCGTGTATTGGAAGAGTTTTTGATACGTCAGGCTATTCCTTATCGAATTTATGGTGGCTTACGTTTTTATGATCGTCAAGAAATTCGAAATGCGGTGGCCTATTTACGCTTAGTTTTTTACCGACACGATGATGCTGCATTTGAGCGCGTGGTGAATGTGCCTACGCGTGGGGTCGGTAATAAAACTGTGAGTGATTTACGTGTACATGCGCGCGAGCAATCTATTTCGCTCTGGCAGGCGTGTGTCGAGCGATTGCAGCTTGGTTTGATCAAAGGCAAAGCCAAACAATCACTCACCGATTTTATTGAATTGATTGACGACTTATGTGCTCAGCAAGATGAAATAAGTCTTGCTGAGTTAACTGAGCGGGCGATTAATTTGTCGGGTTTGAAAGACTTTCATGCGAATGAAAAAGGCGAAAAAGGCCAGGCTCGTGTTGAAAATCTGAATGAACTACTGACAGCCACGCGAGACTTCAATAATGAGGGAAATGCCGATGATGAGAATTTATCTCCACTTGCCGCGTTCATTGCGCAAGCCGCATTAGATGCAGGCGAGCAACAAGCGGATGAACATCAGGACTGTGTTCAAATGATGACCTTGCACTCAGCAAAAGGCCTTGAGTTTCCGCTGGTATTACTGGCTGGTATGGAAGAGGGTTTATTCCCTCATCAAATGTCGATGGAAGAGCCGGGACGCCTCGAAGAAGAACGCCGCCTTTGTTATGTTGGCGTTACTCGCGCGATGGAAAAACTGGTAATTACCTATGCAGAATCTCGACGATTATATGGACAAGAGAAGTTTAACCCAATGTCGCGTTTTATTCGTGAAATTCCAGCAGAATTGCTCCAAGAAGTTCGCATCAAAAACAGTGTGTCAATGCCGGTTTCTTTTGGCGGCAGTCAATCAAGTAGCTTTGGTGATGAAGCCGCAGAATTCCAATTGGGCCAAATTGTTCGGCACGCCAAATTTGGTGAAGGTACGGTGATGAATTATGAAGGGCAAGGTTCTCATGCTCGTGTTCAGGTGAATTTTTTGGAAGCGGGTACGAAGTGGCTTGTTCTTTCTTACGCCAAGCTTGAAGCGCTTTAACTTTCTCTTATTCAGGCAAGGTATTCAGATTAAGCTATGCTATTAAAATAGACTAAATAATATATTTTAAAGCAGGAAAGGTAGCAATGGCGTCGCCAGAAGAATTACAACTAGAACAAAAAATCCGAACACTCAAATTAAAGGAAGAGGCGCTAAGTAAGCAAGCAGAACAACAAGTGCGAACTGAAACTCGAATAAAAGAGCACCAGAAAAGTGTGGCAGAAAAAGAGCGGGCGAACCAACTGAAATCCCAGAGCTTGATTGACCGAGAATCAAGGTATAAAGAAGAAAGCTTTTTATTAAACCAAGAACGTCAAAGTTTACTTGATGCACAGCAAACAATTGAGCGCAGACGACAGAAACCTTTTGTACTGATCCTGCCTTTTTTATTGCTTGCATGTATCGTTGCGGGCTATTTTTCGTATGAGCAGTTAAATACAAAGGAGGAGTATTTTGAACAAGTCACGGTTGCTGCTGAAAATATTGATAAACTTGCAGGTTTATTGAGCAGCTCTCAAAAAGATGCTCAAACCGCTTCAAATGCGTTACAAAATAAGCAAAAGGAGCTGGTTAAAACGAGAGCGATGTTGGTGGATTTAAGAAATACCACCGATCAATTACAGCTAGAAGTGACTCAGTTAAAAGGAACTAGTGATTCCAGCACATTAGGTGAGACAAACTTAGCCTCTTCAGTGGTGACTTTATCTGGCCAACTGGCAACCTTGAAAGTTCAGCTTGAAGAATATTATTTAACGAATGATGTGAATGAAGCATACATTGAATATCAAGAAAAAGATTTAAATACGGTTAAGGCGCAACAGAAAAACCTACAAACATCAATTGAGAATAAAGAGCTACTATTGCTAGAAAAAGATACAAAAACGGCAGCGCTTTCGATAAGTCTAGAAAATATGCAAAATCAGATTGAAGCTTTAGAGACTCGTAATAAGGAATTAGAAAGCCATAATACTCAGCAAGCTGTTGCAAATGATCAGTTAAAGAAAACGCCTGCTGAAAAATAGCAGGTGTGGCTGACCTCACAAGTTAAAGCGACACTTTATATATTGCTGAAAATATTTAAATTCTAAACGCTTTCGCACAATTCATTAAGCTACTGCGAAATAACAAATTCGCTTCAAAGTCAGAATTATCTTGTAAAGTGTTTTTTCGAAAGCCAGTACTTAGTTAGTCAAATACGACGTTTATGACTAAATAGACTTAAGCGAACAAGTCAATGAAAAAGGCTTCGAGGGTATCTATAGATAAATTGGAGTAATGGCCTACCATTGAATGGATGCTGTCACTTATTATTTAATTTTGAGCTTACTCTTCTTTAGATTTTTCTTATCTGTCGTAAGGTAGTCTTTTTTTAGTCTTAAGTTAAACTTAATTTCACTCATATATATAGACTAACTAACTCTGTCATTGCAATTGGATGAAACAAGGAAGGTTTGTGTGTTCGGCGCCATGGTGATTATTCAGAAAAAGCTCGTGAATGTCGTTGAGCGCATTTAAGGTAATTCAGAGCAAATCTCTACTGCAGCGAGTCAAGTTAGTGGTACCGCAGGTTCAATGAGTGAGTCTGCTAGCGAGCAGGCTGCAAGTGTTGAGGAGGTCAGTGCTTCAGTGGAGCAAATGGGCGCATCAATTAGCCAAATTAGTGAGAATTCGCAGGAGGTGGTTGCATTTTTCAGGTTGGCAAGTAACTCGACGATGAATTCCGCCAGTGATAGGACACCAGTTTCAAAACGTCAGACAGCTACAGGCTTGGGTACAGATTCTGAATTTGATGAAACAAAATTTAAAATTTTTTCAGCATAAGGGTAATGGCGCAAGAGTTTATTGTTGGCATGATCAATTCACATAAACATATTTGGGTAAATGTCTTTTTGAGCAAGATTGAAAACTCATAAGGGCTATGAAAGCCCTTAAGTGTCTGATATTTGTGCTATCTTCCGATCATACCTTGAATTGCCTTGGGTAAATCAGCAGGCAGAACCACTGATTTACTGTTTGGTGAGGCGGCTAAGTTACCGATCGAGGTGATATATTTTTCGCCTAATAAATACATGACCGCTAAGTCTTTATCATTCATGGGTTCAGATACCAGGCATATCGCTTTTTGACGCGCTTCTGCTAATAGAATCTCAGCTTTTGCGTCTTGTTCAGCCGCTTCTTTTCGCCCTTGTGCTTCAAGAATTTGTGCCTGCTTTGCGCCGGTAGCTTCCAAGATCTGAGCTTCTTTTGATCCTTCTGCTTTAGTAACGGTCGCTCTTCTTGCGCGTTCAGCTGAAGCTTGTTCTTCCATCGCTTCTTGCATTGTTTTTGAGGGGTTAATGTCTTGTATCTCTACGGACCGTAAGCTGATACCCCATTCTTCAATTTCATTAGCGATTGTGTCGGTCAGTTTGGTCTTGATCTGGTCTCGAGAACTGAGCGCATTATCAAGATCCATTTCTCCAATAATTGATCGCAAGGTTGTTTGTACCTTGGTTTGGATGGCAATGCTGTAGTTATCAACGCCGTATACTGCCTTTTGTGGATCTACAATTGAGATATAGCCCACCGCGCTGGTGATAATGATGGCATTATCTTTGGTGATGACTTCTTGCGAAGGAATGTTGAGTACGATTTGTTTGGTCGTCAGCTTGTAAGCGACCTTATCGAAGTAAGGAATAATAATATTTAAGCCGGGCATGAGTGTTTTTTGAAATTTTCCAAACCGCTGAACCACCCATTGATCGCCTTGGGGTACAAGACGCACACCCTGAGCGATGGTGATCAGTATCAGTATTAATACCGCTATCGAGATGTATAAACCTGCAGACATAATAAGCCCCTTATAAATTGGTAAGTTAGTATTTTTTCATGACAAGTATGTTTTCAGAAATGTTGATCACCTGGACTTGATCACCAATATGAACAGACTCTTCAATTTTAAACTCCCATTCATCGTACCCTTCTAATGGGGTCGAAAATCGAACTTTACCTAGTTTGTTAGCAGAAGGTTTACTAATCACTAAGCCAATTTCACCGTCGACATCGTGAAGTGACACGTTTCCTACAATTTTATGCGAAGGTCTAAGCACTTTGAACCACGTGAAAGTTAGCGCAGCGGAAACACCGGCCCAACATGAAATTTGTAGTGTGAGTGATAACTCGGGTGAGATGACTAATAATAAGCCAACAAAGATCGCCCCCAAACCAAACCAGAGCGCAGTAAAAGAAGGAATGATCAGCTCAAAGAGAACTAAACCAATGCCAAATACAACCCAATGCCAGTAAAACAGTTCCATATGTTTATCCCTTAAACTTTTATAGGAGTTTAACTTTACTATGTGTTTTTCTTGTTATCGTCAAAGCTTATTTATTAAGGGGCTAAGCGTTCGATTAGCCAAGTATTATCACTTTGTTTTGAATATTGAAATCGATCGTGTAATCGGTTTTCTTGTCCTTGCCAAAACTCAATACGACGAGGAACAATACGATACCCGCCCCAAGATGAGGGTAAAGGCACAGAGCCTGATTTAAATTTGTCAGCGGCTTCTCTATATTTTTGTTCTAGAAACGATCTTGATTCAATTACTTCACTTTGGTCACTACACCATGCACCAATTTGGCTGCCACGTGGTCGTGTTGCAAAATATTTAAGGGATGCGGCGGTTGAAATCTTTTCGCAATGCCCTTCAACTCTGACTTGTCTGTTGAGTGCTAACCAAGGAAATAACATTGCTACCTGTGGAAATGCTCTGATATGCAGTGATTTTTGGCTGTTATAGTTTGTGAAAAATATAAAGCCATTTTCATCAAATAATTTGAGTAATACCGTACGTACCGATGGGCCCGTTTCGATATCATGTGTCGCAAGGCTAAAAGCATTCGGGTCTTGAGTGCCTGAATCATTGGCTTGCTGAAACCATGATTCAAACTGTTTGAAAGGATTCTCGTTCAAGGCTTCTCGATGTAGGCCTTGGCTCATATATTCTCTTCGGTAATCACTTAAATCCATACTTGTTCTCTATATTTGTACGCACGATGTCGAGTAACAAACTTTGACGAACGTGTTTTACTAACATGGTTGACCTTCGGAGTGTGCCGTCTTCAGGTCAACAAAACAAGATGAATTATTTGCGAAATAAGCAGGTGTTATAATTCTGCAAAAAAACGTTTCTGAATCCAAGCATCAATCGCTAACTTTCCTGGCCCATAAAAAACTAGAATGCCGAGTATTGTGCCCCAAAAATAGTGATCATTAACGCCGCCAGGGCTTAAATCAGGGTAAGAAACGGCTGCAACGATATTTAGTATGAATAACGCACCCGCGCTAAACCGACCGGCAAGACCGATTGCGAGTAAAACAGGAAAGAACAACTCTGCAAACGTAGATAAATAAGCCGCGATATCAAAAGGAATGACAGGCACATTGTATTCATATTCGAATAACATCAAAGTTGTGTCCCAACTTTTAATTTTGGTTAAGCCAGCCAGAAAAAATATCTTGGCAATATATAATCGGAGTAAGACTAATAAAACGACTTGGCTCTTATCAACCCAGCGAGTTAGTAATAAATAGAGCGAGGCAGTGTTAGTTATGAAACCTGTGCGTTCATCAGACATAAGCGAAACCTATCGTGGTATTTGAGAAATAAAGTTTGGTGTTTTAATCTGACACTCGCTGGGAAAAAAGGTTCCTTTGCGTGTGATATTTAATTATAGATGATATTTCTGAAAGGACTTAATAGACAAGGCCTTTGACTCAAATAGGATACTACTTGTGTAAAGGCCTTTTAATGGTTAAGTATTACTTAACTTTACCACCAACAATTTTAGAACAAGTACCTTCTGGTACATATACCCACTCTTCAGAATCGCCATCAGCAGCGGCTTGTCCTGCACAGCTATGCTTGCTTGTACCACAATCATTCATACCTGCTTTAGCAACGCCTTGGCACTTTTCAAAACCTGGCTTACCTGCAAGTGCTTGATTTGAAGCAACCATTACGCCTGCTGCGATCATACTAATAACGGCTGTTTTACTTACTTTTAGTGCATTGCTCATTGTTTAATTCCTATTGTGTTAGTTTGCTCTGTTGTTAAAGAGCCAAACATTTTGTCTGGCTTAACGTTAAAGACTAGCACTTATTTGAAAAGTTCAAAGTATGAGCGAATTATTTTTGTATAATTCTATTTAAATTCAAGAATTAGGTGAATATACAGCAATATTGTTGTAACCCATGCCCTTTAGATGGCTTGCATGGAGTTGACTCATGGTGCCTTTTTCACAGTAAAGTAAATAGGTTTTTTCAAGATCAAGCTTCTCTACTTTAGACATGAGCTCATAGAACGCAATAGTCTGAATTGTATTGTTTGTTAGCATCAAGGGTGATTTCTCTAATTCATCAGGGTGGCGAATATCAATAATGATGTCATCAACCTTAGGCACAGGGACTAATTCAACCTCTGCAATTGTTTGAACCGTTTCCATGACTTGGTCAATTTTAATGGTGCGCCGGTCATAAAGTGCTTTTTCTAAGATTGAAAAATCGAAATTAGCTTCTTCTTCTAGAATTCGCTCTTTCTTCGCGCACGTTGTTGGTTTGTCAGAAATAACGCCACAATACTCAGGCATATTTTTAGCAAAGTCTTCAGTACCAATTTGTGCTGATAAACGAATAATATCTTGCTTGTCCATCGTAATGAGTGGGCGTAAAACCAAGGTTTCAACTACAGAGTCAATGACACACATATTAGTCAGTGTTTGACTAGAAACCTGCGCAACACTATCACCCATGACCAAGGCTTGAATTTGTAAGGAATCAGCAACTTCTGTCGCAGCGCGTAACATCATCCGCTTTAAGACCACTCCCATTTGTGAGTGGTGTACGGTTTTTAATATTTCTGCGGTTACTTCTTCAAAGGGTACAGAAACGAATTTAACACGATGTGAGGCGCCGTACTTTTCCCACAAATAAAGTGAAACTTGTTTGACGCCTATTTCATGTGCAGACCCACCTAAATTGAAAAAGCAAAAATGGGTTTTTAAACCACGTTTCATGGTGAGATAACTTGAAACAGTTGAGTCGAAGCCGCCAGAGATTAATGATAAAACATCGTCTTGGGTTCCGATTGGAAAGCCACCTAACCCTGTGAAACGCTCTTCGATAATATAGAGCTCAGAATCTCGAATTTCTAGTCTGATGGTGATGTCAGGGTTATGAAGATCTACACCTAAGGATTCGCCATGTTGTAATAAACCTCCGCCAACATAGCGTTCTAATTCACTTGAGGTAAACGTATGTATGCCGGCTCGTTTAATTCGAACCACGAATGTTTTACCTTTTATTTGATGTAACATGACACGGTTAGTCAGTTCAGAGATTTCATCAAAACCGTCATTCATATTCTCTATGGTGTAGTTCTGTACGCGTAAAATATTAGCGATGCCAGGAATGCGCTGTAAAGTTTTAGCGACTTTTTGACCTAGTTCGGGAATTTCATCGGATACGTAAACTTCTATTTTGTCCCAAAAGCCTTGCACTGCAATCTTGCCATGTTCTCGTTTTAGTACTTCGCTGATGTTTTGTCTTAGTTGACGAACTAAGCGCTTTCTAACAGGCTTACTTTTAATGGTGATTTCAGGGAATAGCTTAATAACAAATTTCATAGATAACCTAACGCACAACTCTAATTTGGATGGGATATACCGTCTATTCTAACCTGAAAGTAACAAAATGGCTCAGAATTTAAACCTTCCTATTGGATCTATTCACCTATACTCATTGATGTATCGTTAAAAAAAGGTTGTTCTATGAGTATAAGTGCGCGTGTTACGCCAAAAGGCAGTATGGATATTTTGTCACGTTATGAGGTTGATCTCTTGAGAGACAAAAATAACCGACATCTTTATGAACTATTCAGGCGCTGTGCCTTAGCTGTACTAAATTGTGGTGTGCTGACCGATGACAGTGAGGAATTAATGGCCTCATATGATGACTTCGATATTGGGGTGATTCAGCAGCCACGAGGCATTAAACTCGATATTCAGAATGCACCTGAAAGTGCTTTTGTTGATGGCGAGATGGTTCAGGGGATTAAAACGCATTTATTTGCCGTACTTCGAGACATTCTTTACACCAATAGTGTGGTGGCAAAAAGCAATGCACTCGACCTTAGTCGGTCAGAGCACATTAGTAACTTCATTTTTCATTTACTTCGCAATGCTAACCTGCTTAATACAGATAGCTCATGCGATGTTGTTGTGTGCTGGGGGGGGCATTCTATTCGCCGGTCTGAATATGACTTCACCAAAGAAGTAGGTTATCAATTAGGATTGAGGGGGCTTAATATCTGTACCGGGTGTGGGCCCGGTGCCATGAAGGGGCCGATGAAAGGTGCGGCAGTAGGGCATGCGAAACAGCGCCATCAATTAGGCCGTTATATCGGAATAACAGAGCCTGGAATTATTGCTGCGGAATCCCCGAACCCTATTGTGAATGAATTGACTATTTTGCCAGATATTGAAAAACGCCTTGAAGCGTTTGTACGCTTAGGGCATGGCATTATTGTTTTCCCAGGCGGAGTAGGTACCGCAGAAGAAATACTCTATTTACTCGGTTTATTGCTGCATCCTGATAATATAAAGATGCCTTTTCCATTAGTGTTTGCAGGCTCAAAACAGAATGAAAGTTATTTTAAAATGATTGATGACTTCATTGGTTTAACGCTAGGAGAAACGGCGCAGTCCCGTTATCAAATTATTATTGATGATCCTGTGAAAGTGGCGCAAACCATGAAAAAAGGGCTTGAAGAGGTGAGAGTGTATCGACGCAAGCACCGGGATGCCTATTATTATAATTGGCTACTGAAAGTGGATCTGGAATTCCAAGTGCCCTTTGAGCCAACGCATGAGTCGATGTCTGCTTTGAAACTCACAAAAGATCAACCAATTCATATGCTTGCCGCAGCATTGCGGAAAACTTTTTCAGGTATTGTTGCAGGCAATGTGAAAGAAGAGGGCATTCAGCGGGTTCGTGAAAAGGGTCCGTTTAAGATAAGTGGAGATTCAAGTATTTTGAAACCCATTGACGCACTATTAAATGCTTTTATCAAAGAAGGCAGAATGAAACTTCCTGGTAAAGAATATGTACCGAGTTATGAGGTCTGTATCGAAAACCATAAGTAGCTGTTCATCATTAATGCTTGTTCGGTGCTCAATGGGCACTGAATAAGATATTTATTAATATCTAAAATCCATCAAGCTATAAATCTAAATAATTAGCGATTTCAAATAAATCTGGTTGACCCTCTTCAAAACCAAAGTAACACACATCTTCTGAATCACCTGTTTCGGGCGTGATTATGGCAATTGCAAACTCACATTTATATTCTTTTGCAAGGCTATACAAAAAGTTCAAAGGGTCTTTTAATTTGAATTTTGTTTTGACCTGAACACTCATGCCTAATTTTAAAACGTCACCACCTTCTGACTGTTGAGCTAAAAGTTGTACATTTTTTTTGTTTTCACCAATCCAGGCCGAGATGGATGCAGATACAGGAGGGAACATTTTATTTAAGTCACCCTCTTCTAAATGGGTGTCATCAATATAAATATTTAGGTGCATAAGTTTCCATGGTGTCTGTTGGGTCGTAGGACATATTAACAGGGAACGAGATTATCACGCCCCCTGTTTTTTGTATGCTTATAGTGAACTATAATATGTCGCTAGGTTTTCAATATCCTGGTCGCTTAAAGTGGCTGTTTGGCCTTGCATGATCATTGCCATGCCGCCGCTTCGTGCTTTGCTTTTATAGGCTTTTATAGCATTAACTAGATAGGTTTTTTTTTGACCCGCAAGATTAGGGTACATGTCAACACTTGATATGCCCGCTGCGCCATGGCAAGCACTACAAATTGCAGACTTAGCTTTCCCCGCAACGGCATCTCCCGCCATCACGTTGACACTTAATGTAAGTGCGCTAGCCATCAAACCAAGAGTAATCATCTTCATCATTGCTTCTCTCTCTATTATTGAAAAAATGGGGTAGGTTCCTAGTGTTCTACATTCTTGATTAAAATAATATTGATAGAGCTTAACATATTGATATCATAAATGAGGTGCTTTCCCATCGGCTTGATTTATATCAGCGCAATAAACATCTAAGCGGTTTATAGTTTACTGACTTGAAACAGCTATGTGTTTAATAGTTTTTTTGAGTATTATATTTTTGTCATGTATAGGTGATTCACCCTCTCTATGCTTTCATTTTTCTAGTACTACGTAGATAATCATTAGCTTTAGCCAAAAGGAAAGGCAATGAGACCCATCCAGAATGTTGCATTAATCGCTCATGATAATCGGAAGCAAGAGCTGGTTGAGTGGTTAAAAATGCATCAAGACAAAATAATAAATTGCCATATCATCACGACCGGCACAACAGGTCAGCTCATTAAAGAAAATACTAATTTAGATGTTGAGCGAATGCATAGCGGCCCTTTAGGTGGTGATCAACAAATTGGTGCCAAGATATCTGAAGGTAAAGTCGACTTATTGATTTTCTTTTGGGACCCGCTTGAACCCATGCCGCATGACCCTGATATTAAGGCCTTGCTTCGTCTTTCTACGCTATGGAATATTCCGATTGCTTGTAATAAAAGTACCGCTGACTTTATTATTAAATCACCCTTAATGTTCGATTATCAGAGAGACGTACCTAACTTTGATCATTATCAGTCGCGTAAAGTATAAAAAATTAGTTAAACCTGATTAAGGTTCAGGTCTCGTTTTTAGATTTAAGTCTTTCCGCTTAGTAACTGGATAGGTTAGGATTCAGCTAAGAAAAGATAACTATGAGACTTAAATCTATGCAAGCTTTTAAAACCTTTCTACAGTTCAGCCTATTATCCTGCCTGGGGCTCTTCAGCTCATTCAGTAGTGCTGCAAATTTATCACCTTTAACCATGTGTGTATTTGATTTTATTGGTAATGGTGGTCCTGTTCATAAAGCCATGGAAGAATTTAAAATAGATGCTGCCCGCTGGGGGGTCGACTTATCTTTCAAAGTGTATAACAACGATCGAGTCGCGTCGGAAGAATTTAAAAATGGTGTGTGTGACATGCTTAACCTACCGGGAATCCGAGCGCGAGAATACAATGACTTTACTGGGTCAATTAATGCGGTAGGGGCGCTACCTACCTATAAACATCTTGGGATGGTGATTAAGTCACTGAGCAGTGAAAAAGCTGTGAAAGTACTGCGGAAGGGGGATTATGAAGTTATTGGTTTATCTCCGATTGGTGCGATTTTTCTTTTTGTAAATGATAAAAATATTAAAGTGCCTGAAGATATGGCCGGTAAAAAAATTACCGTATTAGATACCGCACCAGAAACAGGTTATTTGGCTGAACGAATTGGCATGACCCCCGTATCCTCAAGTATTATGAATGCACTACAAAAATTTAATAATCATGCGGTCGATATTACGGGTGCGCCAGGTTTAGCTTATGAGCCGATGGAAATGTACAAAGGCCTTGAACCTGGAGGAGGCATTATTAAATGGCCAACACTCCAGATCACGATGCAATTAATTGTACGTTGGCAAAAAATTCCTGAAGGTTTTGCGCAAAAATCACGTGATTTATTTGCTAATAAATATCTAGCGGATATAAAAATGATTGAAAAGAGTGAGGCCACTATTCCAGAGAAATACTGGATTGAAATTAGTGATGAGGCAAAGAATAACTGGAATGAAACCTTTCGTCAGAGTCGTATAGCGCTTAGGGAGAGGAAGGTTTACAACGCCAAAGCATTGACACTGTTTAGAAAAGTTCGCTGTAAGATTGACCCAAATTTAGCTGAATGTACCTCCAAAGATAAAGAATAGCCCAGCGCCTAAAAAAGGGTACTTGCGTACCCTTTAGATTACTTGCTTTAAAAAAATAATAAACGAGACGTGTTCATGAACTCCGTCAGAAAACTGATTCAACAATTTTTCTCTCTAACAGTGCTTACCTTATTGCTGGCAACGGTCATTGCTGGTACCAGTGAAAATATGAATGCCCAAATGCTCAAGCTGGGGCTAAATATATGGGATAATTATTTTATTCTACGGGCTGAAGCGCCTACACCGAGCTGTAACCCCAATCCTGTTATTGATGAACAGTTAGACTTGTTGCAAACTGAGTTTGACCAGGAAAATGCCGCTTTTGATTTATTAGCGGATGAGTTTGATCGTTCGGCGGCACGTGAATCACTGGTTAAACAATTGCGGGTTTGTGCAAAAAAACATGATAACGCGGCGATTTATCAAGAAAATAATTCGGTATGGGTTCAGCTTTTTAGCTCGTTTGAAAATAGCTTTGCTCAAATTAGTTTGTTTTCAATTGCACATCAAAAGACAATATTAATTGTTTTGTTAATGGTGTCAGCCCTTTTCGCAACATGGCGGCAAGAGCATATCGCCTTTCGTACGGTTAAGAGCAATGTTGATCATTATGTTTCACATAGCGCTCAACTTGTCGCGGCCGGATGTTTAAGTATTTCTGCTTATTCATTTTATGATGGCGCTATATCCGCCGGTACTACGCTTTCATCACCACAGTTGATGGTCATTTTAATGATAGGAAGTGGCTTACTCGCGTTTGTGAGTACTTATCAACTGTTGTTAAAACCAAAGCAGCTAGCGTCAGGGGGTAATTTTCTACACGCCTTACTGACAGTGCCTATTCATACCTGGATGCTGTTGATTGCAGCGAATCACTTCTTTGTACGTGAAGTGCACTTACCTGGTACGGCGATGTACTTTACCCAAATCTTTCAGCTCACGAATTTGCATTTATCTATCGGTCTTTATATTTGGGTCGGAATGCTGCTGAAAGAAACGTTATTAGGTTCAAAGCTCTTTGATGTGTTTAAACCGTGGAATTTTCCGCCTGAGATTCTCGCGTTCGTGGCTATTTTAATTATGGCGGTTCCGACAGCCTATACCGGTGCTTCAGGTATTATTATTATAGCGATGGGGGCAGTTGTTTACCAAGAGCTACGTAGGGTCGGTACGCGAAGGCAGCTCGCTTTGGCAGTGACCGCGATGACGGGAAGCTCAGGGGTAGTATTGCGGCCGTGTTTATTAGTCGTTGGTATCGCGATACTGAATAAAGAAGTGGTCACAGACCAGCTATTTCACTGGGGTTTTCGTGTTTTTATGTTAACGCTGGTGGTGTTTTTCTTTTATGCCATGTTAACCCGAAAAGACCCTTTAAAAATAAGCCCGTTTAATGAAGCGATTGGACCATCACTACAACGATTGAAGCCATTATTTCCATATTTGATCATCTTGCTTACAGCCATGGCCTTTTATGCTGTTTTTCTGAATGCCTACTTAGATGAGTTTTCAGCTCCGACGATATTACCTGTGATTATTATGGGGTTTATTATTTATGAGCGCCGTTTTAGCAAAGACTTTACTGAGCGTAATGCAACTGCGGGCGCTAGCCCAAATGTAACGAAAGCTTTCAGCACCTCTATTAATAATTCTTCTGTTCAAATTGGCGCCTTACTAATGCTGATGGCTTGTTCGTTTACAGTAGGTGGGATTATTGAGCGGACCGGTGGTGGAACGTTAACGATTCCTGAGAGCTTTGACTCTGTATTTTTAGCGATGGCCTTTTTAGTATTTTGTCTCTTCTTGATCGGAATGGTGATGGACCCTTTTGGCGCGCTAGTGTTGGTATCATTTATTATTGCACCGGTCGCTTATAGTCATGGCATTGAGCCGATTCACTTTTGGATGACATGTCTTGTTGCATTTGAACTGGGTTATCTTAGCCCGCCAGTTTCGTTAAACCATTTACTAACACGACAAGTCGTCGGCGATGAGGAAGTTAGTTTGGCGCTTCAGGAAGGCGATTCATTTTATTATCGGCATGAGCGAATATTATTGCCGTTACTTGTCATGTTTACGACGTTACTTATAGTGGCATTTGGCCCGCTCCTATATAAGCAGCTTTAAGGTTTGGTTTTTATTTTTAAGCCCGAGGTTTTATTAAATTTCTTTGTCCGTTTTAATTACGATGCTTGAAAAAGTGAATAAAGAAATTTAAACGCAAGGTCAAAAAAAATTCACCACCGAGAAGAGCAGAGGCGCTACGCTTCACCGAGAAAACCTTAAACACTTTTAAATAAAGCTAGATATTAGTCACAATACTGGGGTTATCTTCGTTCATTTTAGCTTACAAAAACAAGATTTATAAACTTTACTAAGTGGTCTGTTTATTAGTCTGGAGAATACAGACTCTTTTGGGCCAAATAGGCGGCTTGCCGTTCGGCATAATCAGCATCTAAAGGCAAATTCCAACCAGCCAAGTTGTCATTTACTAAGTTTGAAAGCGCGTTGATATGGCTTTCGGTGGCATTTAAGGCCGGAATATATGCATATTTTTCACCGCCGCTTTCTAAGAAATAATCTCTATTTTCAACTTCTATTTCTTCAATGGTTTCTAAGCAGTCAGCAGAAAAACCAGGGCAAATCACTTGAATCGATTTAACCCCTTGTGCGGGTAATGATTTCATTGTGTGGTCTGTATAGGGCTTTAGCCATTCAGCTCGCCCTACGCGTGATTGAAATGTGGTTAGATATTCGCCTTCAGCCAAGCCTAAAATATTGACTAATTGTCGAGTTGTAGCATGACATTGGCAAAAGTAAGGATCGCCGTCTTTGAGTGTTTGTTCAGGAAGGCCGTGATAGGAGAGGATAAGCTTGTCAGCTTTTCCATGGTCAGCCCAGTAGTCTTGAACACTCTCTGCTAAGGCCTTTATATAAGGAGGAGAATCATGGTAACCCGAAATAAAACGTAACTGCGGTAACCAGCGACGTTGAGTGTAATCTTCGGACAATGCATCAAACGTAGAGCCAATAGTTGAACTGGCATATTGAGGGTAGAGCGGTAAAACTAATAATTTGCTTACGCGGTCATCGGCTAACTTTTGCAAGGCAGATGAAATAGTGGGCGCACCATACCTCATGGCAAATTCTACTTGAATTTGATCCCCCCATTGCTCTTTTAGAGTTTTTGATAACGCCGTGCATTGGTCTTGAGTATGAAACATTAAAGGGGAGCCTTTTTTTCCCCAAACACTTTGATAGGCTTTAGCAGAACGTTTAGGGCGAATCCGTAAAATAAAACCATGCAATATTAATAACCAAAGTAAACGTGGTATTTCAACAATGCGAGGGTCATGTAAGAACTCAGTTAGGTATGTTCGAACAGCTTTGGTTGTGGCTGCTTCAGGGGTGCCCAAGTTAGTTATTAATACTCCTACTTTTTCTTTTTCTTGGTGAGAAAAATTGGTCGTACCGATATATTTTTGTGTTTTAAAAAAACTCATTATCTACCTTCAAATATATTTTAAGAGGGGACCAGTTTAAAGCGTACATTTTTTAAGAACGCATGACTGCCCACAATTTGCCTAAATACTCGTGCCAAGCACTTTCAAATAAAGTGAGGCTGCGGGCATTAGGAAGCCAGCTGTGCCAATGTAAGTTATGGTGGCCACCCGTGCGAAATTCAGTTGGGGCAGGTATCGGTTGTAAGCCCTGGTTTTGGAAAAGATACATGGAACGGGGGATGTGCATGGCAGAGGTGACGAGTGCAAAATGCTGACCCTTCACCATATTTTTGTTTAGATATTGTGCCCAGTGTGCTGCTTCTTCAGCAGTATCTTTTGGTTGATCAGCCATGATGATATCGTCTTTGGGAATACCGAAGGCGTGAGCCACCTTTGCCATCGCTTCTGCATTAGAAATCACATCATTGGCTTTATAGCCAGATAGCAATAACTTTGCACCGGGATTCATCCGATAGATACGCATACCTTCTGATAAACGCATCAGCGATGTTTTTGAGAGTAAGCTGCTAACAGGAAAGCGCTCGTCACTATTGTGATAACCGCCTAACACGATTACATGATTGACAGTTTGGTGGTTATATTTCGGAAACTCATATTCTAGTGGTGTGGCAATTAGCTGTGATACAGGGCCGAGGCTTAGTATAAACCAGGTGCAAATAACACCGATACCAAGGCTTTTGGCCAAACGCTGATATCCCTGAAAAAAAATATATACAGCGAGCAGCAAGATGACAAAACCTAAAGGTAATGGCATGAAAAGTGCGCTCAGTAGTTTTTTTATCAGGAACAGGGTATCCATTAGGGACTTACAACCTCGAAGTTCACTTCAATATAAGCTTTACCCTGTTCATCAAGTACTTGAACCGTCCACTTGCCAAGCATTTGTCTATTAATAAATTTGCTCGATGAAGAACGTTGTTGGTTGTGATTGATGGGTACTCGTACACGCGCTTGCTTTTCACCATTGAGATACCAATGATGGAATAGGCTTTGGCCGCGTAAATTTTCCATTTCTGTGTATAAATGTACCCGAATAATGCCTTCTTCTGACATCAGAACCTGAGATGAAAGATTATCGACAGGTAATCCTTTCACTAAGTTCGAGCTTAATTGTGCTTTGTTAATGTGAGTATCAAGAATTTTTACCGGCGAGACGGCCTTTGTTAAATGAACATCTGGTTTCTTTTGCTGAGTAGTGGGTTTCTTTTGATGCGCTTCAGTAACGGGCTTGGCATCTACTTTGATATTTGAGGCCATTTTCTTAATGAGGGGAGCGTCTACTGCTTTAGTTGTTTTCTTTTCAGGTTGAGCTTTATTTAATTTGGATGCATTCGCTTCAGTTGCTTTAGTAATTGGTTCTAATTTAGTGACGGAGGGTACAGTCTCTTTTAGTGTCGTTTGGTTTTTTTCAGGTTCACTGCTTGCTGAGGTTTCTGTATTAGGTTTATTAGGTATTTGTTCTGTGCTGTCTACTGAATCAATTTTGTTTGTGGGTGCTTCCTCATTTTTTAGAAGCAAGTATAGTGTGGATGCAACAATAATAAGCACTAAAACTACGGCAGGAATAATACGTCCCCAATTAAATTCACTTTCTTCATATTGACTATAATTTTCAGTTTGCTCAGGTAAAATGCTAATATTAATTTTTCGCTTATCTGTACTCATTTAATCCTCTAAAATTTATTCAGTATAAAAATATTATGTGTGAACTGGTGCTAACAATCCTTGTAAGCTAGGGGCGTGCGCCCGATTGAACTAACATTAAGTCCAAGTCATAATAGCCTAAGCGGCGAGCAATTTTTAATGCGGTATCGCCGTTATCATCCCGATAATTTACATCGGCTCCGCCTGCGATAAGTAATTGAGATAACAGCATGTTGTTATCTTCTACAACCTGCATCAATACAGATCTACCTGCTGGTGCAACATTAACATTGGCGCCTGCATTAATGAGTATTTTGAGCGTTGTAAGATGGCCTTTGCTTGCAGCGTTGGTAATAGCAGAGGTACCTAGTTGGTCTTCATAGCTTAGATTGACACCACGAACGATTAAATCTTTAACTAATTTGTTCTGAGCATGATCGGCAGCAATCATGAGCGCTGAAGATTCTCCTATTTGAAAGCCGCGTTCAAAATCGCTGCCAGCAGTTAATAAAAATTGGCTGATAATAAAGTGCTTATTTTTAATCGCGAGTGAAAAAGCGGTGCCTGTTGGGGAATTACTGTTTATTAAAGCACCTTGTTCTATCGCTTCTTTTACTAAAGCTGCATTGCCTTGTTCAGCTGCAAGCATTAAGTCTGTACGATTAGCGACTTCTTGGTGGGTGAGGTCTAATTTATTGAAATTAACTCTCTGAGTCGAGTGGTTGCTGCAAGATACTACCGTCATAAATGCGAATAGTAGTATCATTGGTCGATAAAAATTTGAGCTTGCCATAAAAATTAAGCTTAAAAAGTGGAGATGCGCCCATTGTCAATCAATTGGCTCGCCCAGTAAAGCGCCCTTTCATTGCAGATGATTTAAACTTGTTCATGTTCAAGCAGTTTTGTATATATGCCTTCTACCGATAACCCTAAAAACATGATCAAACTCACTGAAGAACAGCGTACGATTGTGACGGCTGAACCCGCTCACTATGTGATTACCGCTGTTGCTGGCAGTGGAAAAACAACGACGCTGGCCTATCGTATTCGGTATTTGCTTGAGCAAGGTGTGGATGCGCGTCGTATGCTAATTTTGATGTTTAACCGATCTGCTCGACAAGATTTTAGCGTAAAGTTACAGCAGGTCATATCGAATCATCAAACTTGTCCAGAAGTAAGAACGTTTCATGCAATGGGTTATCGTTTATATCAACGCTTTATCCGTGACGGCTACCTGCCCCCCTTCCAAAATAATATATTATCTGAAAAAGAAATTCATTTTCATATTTGGCGGCTTATGCGTCAAACACTTAGCGATGAAGGATTGCGCGATGCTAAGCGCAACAAAAAAGAGCATGTAGAGTTATGTCATCAATTTTTTGAAACGGTTAAAAGTGGCTTGCACCCGCCTGATTTAGTTTTTGAAATTCTTGAATTACCGAATAAGTTTAAATACGTCCTATCTTTGTTTGATCAGTTTGAAGCATGGCGGAAGCAACAATCTCGTATTAGTTACTCCGACATGTTGTATGACCCAGTGATGGCTATTCGCGCCACACCAGATTTAGCAAAGCTTGTTGGGAATAAAATGGATGTGTTGTTAGTCGATGAGTATCAAGATACCAATGACATTCAACATGAGTTGATGAAGTTGATTGCCGGGGATCGTGCCAAAATCACGATTGTGGGGGACCCAGATCAAACAATTTATGAATTTAGAGGCGCTAAGCCTGAATATATTATCAAAGGTTTTGCAGAAGAATTTCCTGATGCTAAAAATCTAACGTTGAGCTACTCGTTTCGTTATGGACATAAAGTATCCTTACTTGCTAATCATTTAATTACTAAAAATAAAAACCGACAGGACTTATTATGTAAGTCATTTTCGAGTAATCCAGCAACGGAAGTCTTTGAGCATATCTGTGATAACGATGCCGCGAACATCACTACACTGCTATCTACTCTCACATTACCGGAGCTAAATCAGACCGCTATTCTCGCGCGAGCATGGAGCCAGACGGTGGGAGTCGAACTATCCTTACTTGAGCGTCAGATCCCTTATCATATTGAAGGCAAAAATAGTGTTTTTAATCTAATTGAAGCGCAAAGTATTCGAGCTATTATTGAATTGGTCGCGGGTACATTCTCAGAAATGAGCCCAGAAGAACGGCAAACAAAGTTTGAATTGATATTCCATTTTCCTCATGTCGGTTTGCCTGATGGGCAGTTAAAAGTGTTGGCGGCAACGCTTGCTACTTATACCAACGACTGGGGAAAAATACTTTTACAACTGATACCGACTGATCTAAAACGTATTCAAACCATAAAATTAGAGCGTCTATCGAAAGTTTTGACGCGACTAGCAGGTTCTAATCGGGCAATTAAACAGTTATTGTCGCTTTATGTGCAAGAAGCTGAACTCTACGAGGGTATTCGGTCGCTTAGTCTTAGTCATGATCATGCCGAAGAAAAAGTCGCCTCCATCATGGGTATTATTCGTTTTATTTCGAGCCTTGAAGGCGATGCGGCATATATCCTTAATTATCTTTCGACACTACAACAAAATGCAGAACAACAGCACCAAGAGGCCGTGACGATTACCACGATCCATCGAGCCAAAGGCTTGGAATGGAATACGGTTTTAGTTCCTGGCTTAAATGATAAACTGATGCCTTATTCTCTGCGGTCAGAAAATTTGACAAAAGCTGAGTTAGAAAGTGAGCGACGACTGCTGTATGTCGCGATGACGCGTGCGAAGCATGCGTTGCATTTATTTATGCCAAAACGACACCCAGATGCTTTAGTTAAACCGTCTAGATTTGAGTTTGAGCTCCAAATTGGGCAAAGTCTCTTGCTGGGCGGCAGTTTAGATCGTAAAGACGCGAGTTGTCAGTTATCAAAAGGCATGAAAGCTTCACCTATTTCTCAGCGATATGCTCAGGTCATGCAGTGTGAGTTAAAGCCAAGTGATGTAGAGTCAGGTGACCTAGAGCAAAAGAGCGTAGCCCCCCCTCAAGGCAAACCGATTTGGTTTGCTCAGCATGTTCAGCATTGTGTATTAGGGCGAGGCTTGGTGACTGGAGATCAGTCTGGTTCATTTACCGTTGAGTTTGATGATCGTCAAGCTCGGGTCTTTAGTAAAGAAACAGCAGATCGGTTTTTTACCGTGATAGAGGATTAGTCGAGCGCGGGGAGTTGACGGATGCCGCCCATTTCATTAATCGCGACATAAATAAAGGTTGTCTCAGTGACTTTTTTGGGCTGATTACCAAGCGAATCAGTAACGTAAACTTCGACTAAAATTTTAATTGAACTACGGCCCGTATCGACCAAGTTGGTATAACAACTTACGCGATCACCTACTGCAACAGGCGATAGAAACTCAACACGCTCCATCGCTACGGTTGTTGTTCTTCCTTTAGAGACTTCAGAGGCTGCTGTCGCGCCCGCCAAATCCATTTGTTCCATTAACCAACCCGCATAAATGTCCCCATTTGGGTTCGTGTCTTTTGGCATTGCGACAACCTGAATTGTTAGATTTCCAATTGGGTCAACGCCTGTATCAACTAGTTTCATGTTTACTATCAGTCCTGATTTTATAACTCACATTATCTTATTATAGCTAATCATTTGAAACTGCAAGTGAAGTTAATGTGAAAAACAAAAATGGTGGGGCTTTTATAAGAAAGCTCTAGCTTGGGTGGCTTGAAAGTGCTGCTTAGTTTTAACTGGAATGGACAGCCTAGATAAATTTAGTAAAGGTCGAAGGTGGCTGACACGCATCAATATTTGGTAAAAACGGCGACTAAATTTATTCCGATGAAAGACTAAGCATAGTCAGCCTCTTGCTCTCTGTATTAGAGATTAAGAGTCTGGATTAAGCGTCGCTTTCTCAATTTCTTTTATTACTTTGTTTGATGCTTCTACTGTCGAAGCTTTAGCCTTAGTTGTTTTCACCTTTGCTGTTATTGTTTGTGGCTTTTCAAATTTTAGAATGACTGGTTTGTGGAACTTCGGGACTTACTTGGCTAAATTGTGACGATCATCGTGAAGGGTGACTACGCTCACTATTGAATATTTTGCATTTCGAAAATATAACTTTGTTAACTTATTTCATTGCTGAGCTCAAAAACATCCATCTATGGGTATGTTAGCTTGATAGAATATGGAATAATGAGCTTAGCTATTGTCTATTTTTACTGAGTAAGAGTAGAATTTCTACCTTTTGTTGGGAACACCACTTTTTAGGAATATATTTTAATGCTGGATAAAGTAACCGTAGTAGTTGATTACCTGAACCAAGTTAAGACCCGCTGTACTTATAATGCAGCAGCCAAGGCCTTAGGTATAAAGCCGCCGGAATTAAAAAAACTCTTAGGTGAGCGTCGGCCCGAAACTTCTTGGCTTGTTAACACTGGAACTGAAGAGCCAGCAGGGTACAGTGAAGAAGAAAGACATCCGGAGCTTTTTCGCACAAAGCGCATTATTAAATCAGCTGAAGTTTTAACGCGGAACCTTGATTTATAAAAATTTAACAAGGTGCTTAGAGGCGGCTCAGCTAAAACTGATTCGCATTAGCGTCACGTTAACCTGAGATTAGTGCGTAAACTTTAATGAATAAATTATATCGGCATTTGTGTAGCGAATCTTGAACCACCGATAGAGCGCTATAAAAGTATTGGGTTTGAGTCTAAAATTGGCCCGATACAATGTAAACATTTGTGAAGTGGTTTGACTTCGCGCGCTGAATCTTTTAAATTCTTATTCAGCTAGAAAGAAAGTCTTTTGTTTATATTTTCATGTTCGCCGTATTATTCGTAATTCCTCGTCCTGGAGTATCAAAGTTTTAGTCTGTTTTTACGCTATTCGCGCCTCATAAAGGCACACATATTTTTATAATTTCAGGATATTATTATGTCTACAGTTAAAGGTACAGTTAAGTTTTTCAATGATTCTAAAGGGTTTGGTTTTATCGAGCAGGAATCTGGTCCAGACGTATTTGCTCATTTTAGTGCAATTTCTGGTGATGGTTTCAAAACTCTAGCAGAAGGTCAAAAAGTTGAGTTTACAGTAACTCAAGGCCAAAAAGGTCCTCAGGCTGAGAATATCGTAGCTATCTAAATTTAAGCTATAAAGCTTAAATTTAAAAGGGCGTGCCTTACGGGTGTGCCCTTTTTTGTTTGGAGCAGGTAAGCTTAAAGGGCTTGAAGCCCCGCTGTATGAAAACTGCGTCAAAACAGAAGTGCTTAGAATTCGCCGTTCAGGTTAAACGATACTTGTTTGAACGTCGATAAACCACTGGCGTTAGTGCAAAATCGAATGCATTTTTGGTGCCGAGAGACTGCTGGCAATGAGCTAAAAAACACCCCGCAACAGAAGTCTTCGGACTGATTTCAAGTTACTTATATCTCTGAATTATTGGCATAAACTTTTAAAGAAACTATGGTTGGTAATTAATTGGAGACTGTTTTTGCATTCAGTTCATAAGCCCCTTCGGCGTTGTGAACTTCTTTGCCATTAAGTGCTGGGTTAAATACACATGCCATCTTCATTTCTGTAAATGCTCTTAGAGTATGTTTGTCATGTTTATCTAGTATATAAATCGTACCTGGCGCAATGGCGTGTTTTTTGCCATCTTCTTGTGTTTCTACCTCACCATCACCTGAAATACAATACACTGACTCAAGGTGGTTTTGATAGTGCATTTGAAAATCAGCACCCTTATAGATCGTTGTGATATGAAACGAAAATCCCATTTGATCATCTTTAAGTAATAATCGTGTACTTTCCCAGTTACCATCTGGAGACTCTATTTTACGATCGGACTGATTAGCATCAGATAAGTTACGAACAATCATTTAACTTCCTTAATTTTCTATTCTTTCAAACAGTAAAGCTAGCCCATCCTGCGGGCTAGCTTTACTGTTCTTGTCTATGGTTGGGGCTTAGTTTTCGAGCTTTAATGTCGTTTAATAAACCGCTATTTACTAAAAATATGGTTTACTAGTTTACATTGAAGTAGGTTTTTTCTTCGGGGATGTCTCCTTCAATAGCGCATACCTCCCGAATAGCTTCCTCAATGATATCAATTCCATTCTTTAGACTCTCGTCACTTATTATTAAGGGGCAGAAAAATTTTACTACTTGATCATCCGCGCCACTGGTTTCGATTATCAGATTTTTCTTGAAAGCTCTGCGAGTAATTTTTCCGGCAATTTCGCCGTTGACACAATTTATCCCCTGAAACATACCTCGACCTCTGGTGGAAAAATTACCTTCACCATATTTGCTAACGATGTCTTTCATGCGGTCTGAAATGTATGCCCCTTTTCGCTTTATCTCGTTAGAAAACACATCATCTGACCAGTAATGGTTGAGCGCGGCAGTTGCGGTCACGAAGGCCAAATTATTTCCTCTAAAGGTTCCATTATGCTCGCCAGGTTTCCACTGATCCAACTCTGGTTTCATAAGCACCACAGCAAATGGCAAGCCATAACCGCCTAAGGATTTTGAGAGAGTTATGATGTCGGGTTCAATGCCTGCCTCTTCAAAGCTGAAATAATCACCTGTACGGCCGCAGCCTGCTTGTATATCGTCGATAATTAATAGAATACTATGCTTTTTGCATACGGTTTGAAGGTTGTGTAACCATTTAATGCTGGCGACGTTGATACCACCTTCTCCTTGAACCGTTTCAACAATGACTGCTGCAGGCGAGTTAATACCACTACTTGAGTCGGATAATACTTTATCCAAGTAATCCGTCGTATCAATATTGTTGCCCAAATACCCGTCATAAGGCATACGGTGCGTACCACTTAAGCTAACGCCAGCAGCATTACGATGATGGGAATTACCTGTTGCTGCTAATGCACCAAGACTCACGCCATGAAAGCCATTAGTGAAGGTGATGATGTTTTGTTGTCCGGTCACATTTCGCGCAATTTTCATGGCTGCTTCTACGGCGTTTGTTCCAGTAGGGCCGGTAAACTGCACCATATACTCCATTCCACGAGGTTTAAGTATTTTCTCATTGAAAGTCTCTAAAAACTCACCTTTCGCTTTGGTGTGTAGATCTAATCCGTGAGTAATACCGTCTTCTTCTATGTACTTCAGGAGTATCTCTTTGAATATCGGGTTGTTATGGCCATAGTTTAGCGTCCCTGCACCGGCGAGGAAGTCTAAATATTGATGGCCATCTTCATCCCACATGAATTCGCCTTTAGCGCGATTAAAAACACGAGGGAAGGCTCGGGCGTAGCTTTGAACTTCAGATTCAATTTCATCGAAAATTTTCATTATATGTCTCTTATTTGATCTGTATTAAATGGCCCAATGCGCACAAGTGCTTCCGAGTCGTGTTGCCCATCAAAATGGACATCCTTTTCTAGCCATGCTGAGGATTTAAGGTCTGCCGAAAGTCTCTTTCCTAAGCGCTTAAACAGGTTCCAAGATGGGGCGTTGTCTTGCGTAATTGTTGTTTCCAAATAACTAACTTTCTTGCAAGCAGGGCGGGCAAGAAGGTTTATTAGCATCCTAGACGCAAGGCCGACACCTCTAGCTTCTTCATCAGCTGCCACTTGCCATATAAAAAGTGTATCCGGTCGATCAGGTAATAAATATCCAGAAATAAATCCGATCACTTGTTCATTTCGCTCTGCTGCGACAGATGTGCTGGCGAAATGGCTAGCTTGGAGGATATTGCAATAACTGGAATTCGTATCAAGAGGTGGACAGCGTTTGATTAGCCGGTATACCGACATACCATCTTCTAGGGTTGGAACTCTGAGTTCGATCTCTTGTGAGGTAGGCAAAGAGTCTCCTTGTTGAGTGTTTAAATATATAGACATCTAATTAATTTTGAGACAAAAAGATTTTAATGCTTAATATTAAAATCTTTTAAAAGCCTAATATATAGGGTTTTAACCTTAAATATTACCAATATTAATTAGAACTCTAAGCATTGTACACTAAATATTAATGACACTCTAAAGTATCCTATCAGCATGATTTATATCCTGCATTTCTTGATAGACAAATATGCACTTAGAAATTAGAATCGATAGGCTTTTATCATGCTGCGTTTGAAATAAGTCCGAATACACTGATTTCTATAGAATGTTGAAGCGTTGGACTTATCATGTAGGCATAAAGAAACTAGGGGAGAGGCATTTTGAGTAGTATTAATGAGGTATTAGTGGCGTTGCGTCGTGTCATAAGAGCAACAGACCTACACTCCAAGCATCTGGCAAAAACAACAGGGCTTACGTCACCTCAAATGTTGTTGCTGCAAACCATACGCAACAAGGGTGAAGTGACTATTGGTGAGCTAGCAAATGAAATGAGCCTTAGTCAGGCCACTGTAACGACTATCTTAGACCGCCTAGAAAAGCGAGAGTTTGCTTACAGGGAGCGCTCGAAAGAAGATCGACGAAAGGTACACGCCTATCTGACGGAGCAAGCAATCGAAGTCTTAAAAGAAGCGCCTGTTCCACTGCAAGAACATTTTTCCCGGCAGTTTAATGACCTTCAGGAATGGGAGCAAACAATGATAATCTCGTCGCTTCAACGCGTTGCACAGATGATGGATGCACAACACATTGATGCATCTCCAGTATTGGATATAGGGATTTTGGATCGTCAAAGTACCGCAATTGACAAGAGTGATGTGTTTCCAATCAAACAAGAAGGAAAATAAAAGAATCACTAGCGGTAGATTGCTTGAGGTTTCAATAAAGGAGCGCTCTTGCTAAGGCCCTTAATCAGGGTATGCTTCTACAATCGTCATGACGGCTCTCATGTTATCGAGAAATAAATTGAGCAATCTTGGTTCAAAATGTTTTCCTTCTTCTGACCTTAGCTCATTGATGACTTTATTTATCGGCCAAGCTTCTTTATAACAGCGCTTGTGTATGAGGGCGTCGAACACATCTACCAGTGCGACTATTCGACCATAGATATGAATATCTTCGCCTTTTAATCCTTTCGGGTAGCCAGAACCATCGAATCGTTCATGATGCTGACCTGCAACAATCGCGGCAGCCTGTAAAATAGGGCGATGTGATTTACTGAAAATATTTTGTCCAATTTCAGCGTGGGTCTTCATGACTTCCCACTCATCAGGGTCTAGTTTGCCAGGTTTAAGGAGGATACTATCCGGAATCGCGACTTTGCCGATATCATGCATGGGAGCTGACATAAATAATATGTCGACGTCACTTTCACTGAGCCCTGCTAATCGGCCTAATAGACGTGATAAATGCGCTACGCGTTTAACGTGATAAGCAGCTTCTTTTGATCGGTTTTCGACGACATCACCGAGGGTATCAATAATTTCAACTTGGGTATCAAAGAGTTCTCGGTCTAAATAAAGGTTGTCAAAAGCAATAGTGACATTGCTAGAGAATACTTGAATCATACGTTTATCAAGTTCATCTAAAGCATTCACCCCATCTAGATAAATAAGATTTACCTTTCCGCTTTTAGTCGGGAAATAGCCGACGAACTGGTCGTTTTCAAAAACGCTTGAATGAGTTTGTGAGGCTTTTGTGAGTAGCGCGATTACTTCGGGTGGCAAGCTTGCTTCAGCATCACTTAAATTACCTGTGCCTGCCATTATTTCAAAGCCACTATGACTTTCAGCAACGGTCCAGCGTTTACTTCTGACAAGCAAAGTGTCTTGGTCTAAATGTAAAATACAAGCAATTTGATCGAGCAAGCCGCGGGCAAATTTCTTTAACGAGCGTATTTCAAATAGACTGGCTGAAGCGGTGATCACTTCTTCTAAGCCTAAGCGATAACGATCTAAACTTTTACGAGCGGCTTCTACTTCCATGATGTCGCGGTAAGCTCTTAGGCCAGAAAGTGTAGAGGTAAAAAGCTTGGTGCTATCAAAGTCTGTTTTTTCTTTGTAGTCATTAATATCGTAATTAACGATTACTTTCCGTTCAGGAGCTTGCCCTGGTTGTCCCGTGCGCAAGACAATTCTGACAAATTTATTTCTAAGTTCTTCCCTTAAATATTGAACAAAAAGCAGTCCTGCGTCATCACTTTCCATCACCACATCAAGATAAATTAAAGCGATATCAGGATGAGCATGAATCATACTTCTTGCTTCAGAGCCGCTATAGGCGCTGAGTAAGGTTAGACCTTTATGGTCAAACTCAAATTCGCCTAATGCTACCTTGGTGATGGTGTGTACTTCAGGTTCATCATCCACAATTAGCACTTTCCAAAATTGGTCTGGTGCTAGGCGAGGCTTATTGTGTGTCGATTTTTTGAACATATTTACCTGCTGTTGAGGAGTTACTTTTTAATATCAATAGGAATGATTATAGTAAATGTTGTACCAAAGTCAGGTTTACTATCAATATTTATAGAGCCTTTCATTTTTTGTGTGACTAAATTATAGACTATATTTAAGCCTAAGCCGCTACCACCTTGCTCTCGGTTTGTGGTAAAGAAGGGATTGAACATTTTGGCTTGTATATCTTTTTCCTGGCCTTTCCCGTCGTCGGAATAAATAAAACACAGTTGATCATTTTGCTTCTCAAACAGTAATTTAATGGTTCCTTTTTGACCTTTACTATAGGCGTGAATTAAGGAATTATTGATGAAGTTTGTAATGATTTGGGATAACGAGCCAGGATAATTATTGATTTCAATTGAAGTGTCGCACTCAATTTCAACTTTAATGAGTGTGTGCTTTATTTTATTGGCTAAGCTCAACATAACCTCATCAGCATAGTTATGCACATTGAACCAACGAATAACTTCATGGCTTTGGTCTACAGCGACCTGTTTGAAGCTCTTTACTAAGCCTGCGGCTCTATCGAGGCTATGATGGATTGATTTGGCAATTTCTTTGGCATCGGATATGAATTTTTCAAATTGATGCTCTTCAAGATCCTTCTTATTATAACTATCTTCAAGCTGATCTAACATAAACTGGAAGTGACTTACGCCCGTTAGACTCAAACCTACAGGTGTGTTTATTTCATGCGCCACACCCGCAACTAATTCACCCAGTGAGGCCATTTTTTCAGACTCAATGAGTTGATCTTGCATTTGTTTAAGTTCATTTAATGAGTTCTGGAGTTCAAGTCGGCCTTTAAGCAAGGCTTTTTCTTTTTCCATACGAATGGCAACTTCCTGTTTAAGCGCTTTTTGGTCCTTGTCTAATTGCTTAACTGTATTGTTAAGTGAAATGGTTCGCTCTGACACCTTCTTTTCGAGTTTTTTATTCAGTTCCTCAAGTTCTGAAACTGAAATGACAATTTTATTCATCATTTTATTTAATGCGGTTTCTAACGTTTTTAGTTCGCTTTCTTCGTGGCCGTCTATTTCAATATGTCGATTTTGGATGTTATTCAGATCAATTTTGTCTGCTTCATTTGCAAGGAACCCTAATGGACGGGTTAATAAACGATTAAAAACGATGGTGATAAGCAGTACGAGGGCTATCGTTTTAATGGCCGCGCCGATGATGAGTATAAAAATACCGATTTTGATACGATTAAATACAATGGAATTACTCGATATTAGACGAACAGTACCGAGCGTTTTGTTCTTTTTTTTGTGAAGATATTGCAGTGGAAATTCATGCCAAAAGATGTCGTTATTATTCGTTTTTGAGCTTGTGGTTGTTTGTCCTGTTTGTAGTACGATATCGCCTTGCGGATTGTGGATTTCTACGCCAATGACTGATGGTAGTTGAGTGATGCCTTCCGAGGTGATTTTTAATTGAAATTCATCCATGTTCCAAATTGTTTCAGTTAAACTATCTCTAAAGGTGCGCTCGGTGACCACTAGTTCAGATTTGATATCACCTTTGGCTGCCGTATATTCAATGTAAATATGAGCACTGGTGACCAAGAATGTCAGCAAAAAATAAATTGATAGTACTATTTTAAGTAAGCGTGTTGAAATAGAGTGCCTATATTTAGGCATTTTGAAGGGGAGGTTGTTCATCGATACTCTACTCAACCATATAAAGCGCAAGCTCGCGTTATCTTAAAGTCTAGTTGAATTTAACAGAATGACATAGTGCGATGTTCAGTGTTGGGAGCTGTTCATTGGAATAAGGTCCTAGTTTATAATGGGCAACAATTAACTGTTATTCAGTGAGTGTCGTTGAACTTGTTGCGAGCGGTTTATCTTTCGGTTGTTTTTTTTCAATATATTTTAAATATTCTGATGGTGATTGCTTGAAGTGCTTTTTAAAAAAACGTACAAAATTACTTAATGAGCTAAAGCCAAGAAAGTACCCTACTTCCCCAATGCTATATTTTCCCTCATTAAAATAGTGTTCTGCAGAGTCAATCCTTGCTTTAACCAACAACTCTTTAAAGCTAATATTTTCTTTCTTTAAACGTCTTTGTAATGTTCTTGCACCTAAGTGAAGTCGTTTTGCTAACTGTTGAATAGACGTGTTGTTGAAAGGGAGCATTGATAATAATTCAATGTGGGCTAATTTTGACAAACTGGGGTCTCCCAGCTCACCCATTTGATTAATTAAATACTTATCTAAATGGGTCGCGAGGGTGCTATTTGAATGCTTGCATGGAACTTGCAATGCTTTTAGTGGATAGATAATCGCATTCTGCGCACAATTGAAGTTTAAAGGGGTTTGAAAGAAAGACTCAAACTCTGCCGTGTTTTCAGGTTTTGGGCGCATGAAATCAATGCGTGTAGGGTGTATTGGCTTTATACCTAATTCGGCAGATTGCTTAAAAATAAAGCCGATAGCGGAATCTACTGCCTCGCGCGCATTTTCTCTTTGGTTCGGTGGTGCGTGAACTTTGATGATAAAATTATGACGATAAGATGTTGCGAGCGTTAGTGCAGTGGATGCCGTGCGATAATACCGAAGCGTTCTGTTTAGTGCATCACGGGTATTGCTGCTTGCTTTGATGGCGAGCATTAATGCGTTATGGTCGTCATCCATCAAAAAATTAACCACATCAAGACCAAAGGCATCACGACCTGTATGTTTAACTGCCAGCTTCCATAATTTCCATGTTTTATCAGTATCAATTCTTCTGTTAGGATCAGAAAGGTAGTCAACAGGGATACTGCATGACTCAAAAATATCCGCAGCATTGAATGACGCCTGTTCTAGCGCTTTATATATGGCAGTTAGCCAACTACTCGAAGTGGTGCATTTTGTTTCTTGAAACATCTAAATAGCTCTTCACTATATATTGCAGCACTGTATTGACTGACCGTTATTAATCTTTGATATTTCCTTGGCCTCGTTCTTAAAAATGAGAAATATTGAACGAACCATAGTGCTATTAAAGTTAAATCATACAATTTATTCTGATGAATAAGTTGTATGATTTAGCAATAAATAGAGGTGAATGTATGGAAGCGCTATTTTATGATCAATTACGTTAATCAAGCGGCGACGCCTTAAAGAAAATTAGCGTCTACCTGCTCGTCTTAGGGCGGAAGGTGAAAAGTCTTTCGTCATAAACTTTTGGTTAAAGTCAAACTTGGTTTTTATTTCATTAGCTAAACCTGATACAAGGTATCGGCCTGATAATAAATCGTAGTAGGCTAATACTGTCGGTAACGCCGTGCCGATATCATAAAAATATTTATTGTGTGCTTCGGCTACACGCCAAATATTGCCATGACCATCATAAAAGTCACTGGCGAGGATCGCCCATGTGTCTTCATCAATATAATGCACGCGTTTTTGATATATATGTCGTTTGCCTTGTTTTAACGTGGCCACTACTTTATATACGCGGTGTAATTCATACCTAGAATATTGAGTGTTAATATGTCGAGGTTTAATAATATCATCATACTTTAAAGATTTATCGTCTAACTTATAGGAGTTATACGGCACATAAAGTTCCTTTTTTCCTTCTAACTTCCAATCATAACGGTCAGGTGCTCCGTTATACATATCAAAGTTATCTGAGGTGATGAGGGCGTCTGATGCGGTGCCAGGGCTATCATAACTAACTTGAGGCGCTCTTCGAACACGGCGTTGACCTGCATTATAGATCCATGCGCGTCTTGGTTCTTTTACTTGGTCGATCGTATCGTGCACCAGTAATACATTACCTGCTAAGCGAGCCGGAGATTTAACCGCTTGCTTGAAGTAAAGCATCACATTATCGTCTTTGTTCTTAGCAAAATCTTTTAATGCTGAGCGCTCAGAAAATTCTTCATAAAATGTAATGAGTGTGTATTGGCCGCTTTTAGTTGGCGTGGCATGTACATATGTTCGGTTTAATGAGCCACCTCTATATCTGCGAACATGGTTCCATATGGCTTCTAAACCATTCTGGGCGATTGGGAAAGGGTAGTTTGCTCCGGAATTTTTGATTCCATTCCCATCTTGTACTAATTCAGCACTTACTGCGTTCTTATTAACTAGCTTAATTAATTCATCCGAATAACCGACGGGGCGATGAGATTTATAAATCGGCATTGTAAAGGAGCTGTAGGCCTTTAGCAGGGCTTGTTGGCCGAGTGATAAATGGTCTAAATGTTGATCCATATTACTTTGATCGATTGTGAACATGATCTGGTCGTCAGAAAAGGGATCGATATAGGGCTGTCCTGGTTTAAATCCCGCTGGAGATTTGTCTAGACCGCCGGTCCAAGCAGGGATTGTTTTGTCTGCATTACCTGCTTTTTCTGCCCCAATGGGGGTGAGATCCTTACCTAATCTAGCGGTTTCTTCAGGTGTTACTTTTGCTGAAGCATCTGTCGTAAATATTAGTAGGATGATGGCACTATAAGCGCACAGTAGACTAACTATTTTCATGGATAAATCACCTATAAAATTTGAGCCATTGAGGCATTTAATATGTTGTCGCATGAGTGTCTTCAGTAATAGAGGCGTGAATAAGGTTTTTAAGGGGATGTTTTTGCTGACCCTCTATGAGGTAGAGCTCTGTATGATGGAGATATGTAATTGCGACGGTATTACCTTTTTGTATGGCTATTCGGAACCAGCTATCGGCATATTGAAGTGCTGAAATAATATGTGTTCTACTCGATGAAGTTTCATGTTGGCTGCCTTTGTTATCGTCAATCAAAATATTTTCTGCTGCCAAATAAAAACATTCTCCTATCGCTAAAGCTTCCTCGTGTGGAGGGCTGTCATGCAGATAGTATGGCTTGTCAAAGCAGTAGTCATAGGATGTTGGTATGGGAAAAGTGTCTGAAAATAAATTTGAACTGAACAAAAATATTGAAACTGAGAAACAAACTATGCATTTTACGCTCATTGGTTACCTCTAATAAACCTAGAATTAGTATTGAATTGGTACGTTTTTTGTACATCACAAGAGTTTTATGACTCTGGCAAAGTGATTAAAAGATCAAGTGAATTGTATCTTAGTGGCGAGCGGTGAATATCGCTTTGCGCGTCAATTAGTGCTCTTTACGCGACAGCTTATGTTTAGCATAAGTAAAGTTTTTGGTTTTCTTTGAATGTTGAAGAAAAAAATCCAACTTTGAGTATTGTTACGCTTATTTGATAGATGAATGTATTGTTTAAAACTGTGAAGTAACTTCGTATAAGCGCGTACATGAAAGTAAACCCACTAAAAAATTATGAGATAATAAGGAAAGATTAAAGCGAATAAAATGTAATGAACTGAAATACTTAAAGTTATAACTCATTATTTCAGCATCGTATAACAATAAAAATAACTCAACTAATGACTTAATTTTAGGTATGCCGATTATGAAGAAAATTCTAATGCTCGCTTTGTTAGCGAGTAGTCTTTCGGTGGCTGTTCATGCTGCTGAAAATGACAAAACCTATGTTGAAATGTACTTGGGCGCAGGTTTCTACTCTCACGATGACGACCGCGATTTGGACAACGTTATTAGTAAAGATGGTGGCTTGGAAGTCCCCGTGAATAACTACTTATCCTTGGAAACATGGCTGTCTGATTATACTGCTGAATATGCCGACTCGCTGGATGAACTAGACTCCCAGCGTATCTATGGAGGCGCACTCCTTCACCTTAAAAAACGAGGAAAGAAACGTCCTTTTATTGTTTTAGGTTACAGCCATCTGGGTTATGAAAATAATGAGGGCCATAAATCGAGTGAGTCGCTCTTTAGTTTTGGTGTTGGTCTTAAACGATATTATTCAAATAATGTGATCCTTAGAGGTGAACTAATGATGATGAATAGTATCGATAAAGAGCTGATTGATATGGGAGGGCGTTTATCTTTAGGGTATGCATTTAAATCGAGTGCCGTGAAACTTGTTTATAGGCCTGAGCCTGAAGTGAAATTTGAACCTGAACCTGAACCTGAACCTGAAGTGAAATTTGAATCAGTAAAAGAGCTGCAACAAAGTCTAAATTTTAAAGCAGAGCCTGTTATGGCAGAGCAGAAAATACCTGAGCTAGCACCTGAGCTGGAAACACCAACGCCAGCGCGCTTAGATACCGACCAGGATGGTGTGACGAATAATAATGATTTGTGCTCAAATACGGATCAGGCATTTAAAGTGGATGATACCGGGTGCCCGGTTATGTTGACGGAAAAGGTTTCAATTGTCGTGGATATTAAATTTCCCTTTAATAGTGCTAACCTCCCTAAAGATAGCTTACCAGAAGTAAAAAAAGTCGCTGATTTTATAGCACAGTTTGATGAAACGGTTCTTACAGTTACAGGGCATTCAGATGATAGGGGGCCAGCGGAATATAATAAACATTTATCTCAGCAACGTGCCGATGCCGTTAGGTTCTCCTTGATCAATTCGTTTGGTCTTCAAGAGGCGCGTGTTTCTGCTTTAGGCTATGGTGAGGAGAAACCAGTGGCCGACAATGCAACGCAAGAAGGACGCGCTATTAATCGGCGTGTTGTCGTTGTCGTTGAGTCGAGTATTGAAAAAGAAACTGCTCGTGAGCTGTTATGATGAGCTTATTGTAAATAAGGTAGCCTGGTCTCCTTCACTCCATTGCGGTAATTTTTTCATAATACATAAAAAATATTCTGATGCTAAGTGGTGTGCTAGCCACATTTTCAAATGCTCATACTCTGATTGATCAAACCAGGCTTTATCAACATGGGCAAACTGTCGGATAAACGGAAAAATAGCGATATCCGCTAAGCTTATTTTTGGCCCATATAAATATGTTTGTGTTGATAGTCGTTGGTTGAGCAATTGTAGAAAACTTTCACCGAGTTGCCGATATTCAGTAGCTGAATGTTCAGGGTAGCGATCAGCATATTTGTAATGATCTAAATACGTTTTAAACTCACCATCACACTGCTGAATAAGATTTTTCATTTCAATACTTTTGGTTTTCGAGTCTGGTAACCAGTGCTCAGGGTCGTTCTTCGTTAAAGCCCAAAGCATGATATCCAAGCTTTCTTCAAGCACGCTACCATCGTATAAAAATAATACCGGAACAGTACCCTTTGGTGAATATTCAAGTAGCGATTTTGGTTTGTCTCTGAGAACGATTTCGCGAATTTCTACAACTTGCTGGCTGTAAGCTAATGCCATTCGTGCACGCATAGCGTAAGGGCAGCGACGAAAAGAGTATAAGATAGGTTTTTTTAAAACACTGGTCATATTGCGGGTCGTAATAGTCGTTAAAGAGCTGAAGTTGGTGACTTAATTCTTTGGTGACTTAATTCTAAGGGAGTCGTCGAGATAAAAAAAGAGGAATCTAAAAGATTCCTCGAAGGTACTACTAACAACTAGGGTTGGAAAATAACGATGAGGAGAGACTCAAGCGCAAGTAACGTTATTTTCCTTTGCGCTGATAATTTAATCTTAGTCAAGATTAAGAAAGTCGCCTCCTGACATTGCAAATAACAACGATTTGAAACGTACTTTAACAATCTAGAACAGCAACTTTACAAAGTTTAGCAAATGGCAAAAATAAAACTTCATATAAACCAGTGATTTAACTTGCTTTGTTAATGGTAAGTATAATATGATCACGTTAATGCACTGTTACGTATAAAAAATGGACGAAAGATACAAGGTCGGTAGGCGGCAGGTTTTATTGTATTACTAGTGGAAGGATGTGCAGGAAACAACCATTAGCAGCACAGAAAGATAGGTATCACTATGTCACAAGCAGCAGTACTTGAAGAATGCACTAGCGAATCTCATGAAGAGATTCGAGATAATATGCGTCGCCAGTTAACCAATGACGTTGAGTCGTTCCTATTAAATGGAGGAAGCGTTCAGCAAGTAGAAAATAACGTTAGGGCTGACCCACCTAAAAAGCCAAGCATGAGCTATGGAACAGCACCAATTTAGCTTGGTGTAGGTGTTACGCAGGAATAAATCGGAAAAAGCGCTTAATTTAAGCGCTTTTTTTCGTTTAGGGGCTTGAAATGTACAAAAAGTATGCGACAATCCACACCCCTTATGAGACTTAGATCACATATCACTGTGTTTCATAGAATAATAATCAGTATCTGCATGGATTTTAGATACAAAGGAAAAAATTGATGGACGCGTTTACATTAATAATGGGCTTAACCTTAGCTGTTGTCGGTATATTTTTATACCGAAATTATGCCAGTTTTTTAAGAGGAGCCTATGCCAAGCAAGCTCGTGTTATATCAATTCAGCAAGTATTCTCTTCTCGTTCCAATCTTCAGACAAACCTCTCTAGTTACGTAAAAAATGGATTCTACCCAGTAATAGAGTATCGTGCCGATGGTGAACCGGTCAGATTTACAGCAATCGACCAGCACGTTTCTGGCAATTTTCATGTTGGTGATGAAGTGAAACTCCGTGTTCTTAAAACACGAAGAAGTAAAAATCGAGTTTGTAAAACCGTTGTCGTGCTTGTTTCTATGCTATTTTTGTTGGGCTTTGATTTATTCATTTCTGCCTTTATGACAGAGGCACCAATTTCTCTGGGTCAAGTTTGTTTAGCTTCTATGATCATTGCTGCGAGTATGTCGACTCTGGTGCTTTATTTAAAAGATCAGGATGAGCTGTACGAGCGTGGCCTAACGAGTACGAAGAGTGGTCGGACACAGCTTTGCTTGGCAGAACCGGCGGCATTTAAGAACTGGACCTCTGCATTAACAGATCCTGCTCAACGTTATAAAATTAGAAGTACTCAGTTTTTTGGTGCTACGTGCATGGGCTCTTCGTTAGTGATACTTGCAGTAGCGATTCAGCCTATGGCGAATTTTTTCTAAAGACATTCTATTTTTCTACTCATCGTTTAACAACTACTAATATATGCTTAGCCATCTGGTTAGGCTTTTCGTTTCCAACGGTGCGATTTAGGTAACTATTTCATTGCTAATGCAGGTACGTGAGCGCGTTTCCATTCTCCGGTTGCATATTTGTTTAATTCTGCAAGTGTTGGGTAGATATGAACAGTGCCCAGAATCTTATTCAAACTTAAATTATGCTTCATGGCGGTTACATATTCTGTAATTAGATCTCCTGCGTGGTGACGACAATGGTGACACCCAAAATTTTATCCTTTCCTGTTTTTGTGAGAGTTTTAACTTCCCCGTGATTTTCACCATCTGCAATCGCTCTGTCTAAGTCGTTAATGCCATACTGAGCAACTTCATAGTCAATATCTTGTGCTACTGCTTCTTGTTCGTTCAAGCCTACGCGGGCAACTTCTGGGTCTGTGAATGTTGCCCAAGGTATGACTTTATAATTTACTTTAAATCTCTTTAAACTACCGAACAGAGTATTTTAACGGCGGCAAACCATGTCTGATGCGCAGCAGAATGAACAATAAAATAACGGGAGATCTTGATGGTGGTTAATCCCATTAAAAGATTAACCGCAACAAAAGGGAATAATGGCACAAGTCTTAGGCCAAACAGATAAAAGCCACTTTCTTTTTCAACACCTTTATTAATGGTTTTAAAGGTGTTGGCAAAACGTTTCTCTATGGTGTCACGCAATAAAGTTCGCGCAATTAGAAATGAAAGCGCTGCACCAATTGTGCTCGCGAATGAAGCCAAAATAGACCCTTCAGTGAGACCAAATTTCGCGCCGCCTATCAGCGTGATAACGGCCGCAGCAGGTAATGATAAGACCGTCACAATGACATAAACGCAAAAATAAATACTAGCGGGTAACAAAGTGTGTTGAGCATGAAAATTAATAATATTTTCTTTTTGTTGGCTGAAATAGTCTAGGCTTAAATATAGGTTCAAAATTTAAACTAAAGAAGGTGACCAATAGCACCATAAATATAATTAATAGCTCATTTTTTTTGGTTTTCATGTTGAACCCTACCGAATGGCTGAATAGTGTGGTGTTATACGGTGAATTGCTAGATTCTTAAGCTATCTATAAGCATAAATAGTTCAATGTCATCAATATGTCACTTAAAGCAGCTAATTTAGTGACTTTTGATATGGCCTTTCTGTTAACCTAATTTCTGAGGTCTTTATTTGCACTGTCATCTAAGGGCGTACGATATAAAAATATACGTTATTCGGAGTACATCGTGTTTTCTGCAAATGATCGTCAGTTTCCTGCTAGTCGCTTAAGGCGAATGCGTTCTCAAGACTTCTCTCGTCGCCTTATGAGGGAAAATACTTTAACGGCTGATGATTTGATTTATCCGATGTTCGTATTAGAAGGAACGAATCAGAGAGAAGCTGTAAGTTCAATGCCGGGTGTCGAGCGTGTCAGTATTGATTTACTCCTAAAGGAAGCAGAAGAGCTTGTTGAATTAGGTGTGCCTGCTATTGCGTTATTTCCCGTGACGCCTGCAGAAGCTAAATCATTAGATGCCAAAGAAGCCTGGAACCCTGAAGGGCTTGCACAACGCGCAGTGAGAGCATTGAAGAAGAATTTTCCTGGACTGGGTGTAATTACTGATGTTGCCTTAGATCCATTTACCACACATGGTCAGGATGGCATTATTGATGATGCGGGTTATGTGCTGAATGACATCACTGTCGAAGCACTTGTTAAACAAGCGCTGTCTCATGCAGAAGCGGGTGCAGATATTGTCGCACCTTCTGACATGATGGATGGTCGCATCGCTTCAATACGAGACGCGTTAGAAACAGCTAAATATACTGAAACGCGCATTCTTGCCTATGCCGCAAAATATGCCTCAGCCTATTACGGGCCTTTTAGAGATGCGGTCGGCTCATCAAATAATTTAGGTAAGGCCGATAAGAAAAGCTACCAAATGGACCCTGCCAACAGTGATGAAGCTTTGCACGAAGTCGCGATGGATCTTCAGGAGGGTGCCGATATGATTATGGTTAAGCCTGGTATGCCGTACCTAGATATTGTTCGACGTGTTAAAACAGAACTCAAAGCACCTACTTTTGTGTACCAGGTAAGTGGCGAATATGCGATGCACATGGCTGCGATACAAAATGGCTGGTTAGATAAAGATCAAATTATTATGGAATCTTTGCTGTGTATTAAACGTGCAGGGGCCGATGGCATTCTGACCTATTTTGCAAAAGATGCTGCGCGAATTTTGAAGCAGACGAAGTAGTTTTTAGACAGGCTCATTTTTTAATAAGACTCATTTTACATACCACTCTATTTAAATAAGACAAGTACGCAATATGACTAAACAAGTTAGCGAACCAGATACTGAAATTGATCTTCATGGTCATGAATACTATGTGAACCGTGAGCTAAGTCATTTACAGTTCAATAAACGAGTGCTTGAACAAGCTACTGATAATGCGCATCCCTTGCTAAATCGTATGATGTTTTGCTGTATTTTTAGCAGTAATATGGATGAGTTTTTTGAGATAAGGGCGGCTGGCTTAAAGCACCAAATTAAATACGGTCGAGAGACAATTGGGCCTGATGGTTTAACGCCCATACAAACGCTCGATGGCATTAATCATATCGCTCATGATTTAGTAAAAGAGCAATATGACATGCTCAATGAATCCTTATTGCCGGAACTAGAAAAAGAAGGTATTCGGTTTTTAAGACGGAGTGAGTGGTCTGAAGAGCAGCAAAATTGGTTAGCGGAATTTTTTGAGCGAGAAATTCTGCCTATCATTAACCCGATTGGCTTAGATCCCTCGCATCCTTTTCCACGTTTAGTGAATAAAAGTTTGAATTTTATTGTTGAACTTGACGGGCAAGATGCCTTTGGTCGAGAAACCGGTTTGGCTATTGTACCTGCCCCGCGATCTTTGCCACGTATGATGAAGCTACCTGCTGAGATATCCAGTGGCGATGATGTGGTATTTTTATCTTCTATTATTCATGCGCATGCAGATCAGTTATTTCCTGGCATGGAGGTGAAGGGCTGCTATCAATTTCGTTTAACGCGAAATGCTGACTTTGAATTAGAACATGATGATATGCAGGATTTGGCATCGGCGTTAAAAGGTGAGCTGCTATCTCGACGCTTTGGTGATGCAGTGCGTTTGGAACTTGCCGATAATTGCCCTGAACGCTTAGTTGAATTTTTGTTAAAGGAATTTAAACTAACTGACGCAGAGCTTTATCAGGTTCATGGGCCTGTGAACCTAGCCCGTTTGATGCAGCTTTCAGATCTGATTGATCGGCCGAATCTACTCTACCCAAGTTTTGCACCCGGTTTGCCGAAATCAATTAAGGGTAAAACGAATATATTTACGACTATTCGCCAAAAAGATATGTTATTACATCATCCTTTTCAGAGTTTTACCCCAGTTATCGATTTTTTGCGACAAGCTGCAAAAGACCCTGATGTGGTGGCCATTAAACAAACCTTGTACCGCTCTGGCGCTAAGTCAGAAATTGTTGCAGCTTTAGTGGATGCAGCAAGGCGAGGAAAGGAGGTCACGGTAGTTATAGAGCTTAGAGCACGTTTTGATGAAGCTGAAAACATTGAACTAGCAAGTCGTCTCCAAGAAGCTGGTGCGGTGGTTGTATACGGTGTGGTGGGCTATAAAACCCATACAAAAATGATCTTGATTGCTAGGCGAGAAGCGGATGGCTTTAAGAACTATGTTCACTTAGGTACCGGTAATTATCATGCGAGTAATGCAAGGCTTTATACCGACTATAGCTTTTTGACTGCCGATGATGCGCTAGGGAAAGATGTACATAAAATATTTCAGCAATTAACGGGAATGGGAAAAATATTAAAAATTAAAAAGCTTTTCCATGCACCGTTTACTTTGCATGATCGACTAATATCACTCATCGAACGAGAAGCAAAGCACGCAAAAGCGGGCAAGGCATCAGGTATTACGGTCAAGTTAAATGCCTTGTCAGAACCCAAAATTATTCGTGCTTTGTATACGGCTTCGCAAGCCGGTGTTCCGATCAATTTGTTGGTACGAGGAATTTGTTCGCTTAGACCCGGTATTCCAAATATATCTGAAACCATAAAAGTCCGTTCAATTGTAGGTCGGTTCTTAGAGCATACCCGTGTTTATTGGTTTCACAATAATGGGCATGATGAAATCTATGGAGCAAGCGCGGATTGGATGGATCGAAATCTATTTAACCGTGTTGAAACTTGTTTTCCGATCGAAGATAAAAAGCAAATCGAAAGAGTGATGACTGAACTGAAATACTATCTTGACGACAACTGTCAAAGCTGGGAGATGGATGCTGAAGGCGAGTATCATCAAAATCAACCAGAAGAAGGCGAAGAAAGAATCAGTGTACAAAAATGGTTACTTGAAAGCTTAGCGCTTACTTAGTGTGAGCATATATTGAACTATTCTGCTTAAACGTAGTATCTGACTTGCTTAGTTGTAATTTGCACTGTCTACAGCTAGGTTTAACAGTACATAACACTTATTAAGGCTATGCTACGTGACGAAATTGAGCAAAAAGTACAGTATTCACAACACTGATTACTCGATAGGTCAAGATAATATCCAGAAGTGGGGCTTTGATATTCATAACCCCGTTTTTGTTATTAGTGCTGGCCTGATTTTTCTTTTTCTGACAGCTATATTGTTCACAGACTCTGCGACGGCCAAAGCGGTACTCGATGGATTAAAGTGGGATATCATTGGTACCTTTGATAGCTTGTTTATCTGGGCGGGTAATTTTTTCGTTCTCTTTTGTCTCGCTTTGATCGTCTCACCTTATGGAAAAATTCGCATTGGCGGTAAAGATGCGAAACCCGATCACTCTATGATTTCATGGTTGGCCATGTTATTTGCCGCAGGTATGGGCATCGGCTTAATGTTCTGGAGTGTTGCCGAACCAGTCGCTTATTTAACTGGTTGGTATAAAACACCGTTAGGTGTCGAACCCAATACAGCTGAGGCCGCACGTCTCGCAATGGGTGCCACGATGTATCATTGGGGTTTACATCCTTGGGCGATTTACGGTGTGGTGGCGTTATCACTGGCATTCTTCTCATACAACAAAGGATTACCCTTATCAATTAGGTCTAGCTTCTACCCTATTCTAGGGGAGCGTACTTGGGGTTGGGCTGGCCATATCATTGATATTCTTGCCGTGTTGGCCACCTTATTTGGCTTGGCCACTTCGCTGGGTTTGGGGGCAAAGCAAGCTGCAGCCGGAATCAATCATGTCCTTGGTACTGAAGGTGGCATTGGCTTACAGATTAGTATTATCGTTGGGGTCACAGGAGTGGCTGTGCTGTCTGTGATAAGAGGGTTAGAAGGCGGCGTAAAACTTATTAGTAATATTAATATGGTAATTGCCTTTGTTTTACTCGTTGTTGTCGCCTCGGTTGGTTTTGCAGCAGCAGTGGGCAATTTACCGACCACTATCGGGGCTTATATAGAAAATATTATTCCTTTAAGCAACCCTCATGGGCGCGAAGATGTGGCATGGTTTCAAGGCTGGACAGTATTTTATTGGGCCTGGTGGATATCTTGGTCACCTTTCGTAGGTATGTTCATTGCGCGTATTTCTAAAGGTCGTACGGTGAGAGAATTCATTATTTCGGTATTGTTAGTACCCACATTCATCACACTTATCTGGATGTCTATTTATGGGGGACTTGCGATTGAGCAAGTAATGAATGGTATTGGCGCTCTGGGCACCGAAGGCTTAACCGATGTTTCTTTAGCAATGTTTCAGATGTTTGATCAACTGCCAATGAGCACATTACTGTCAGTAGTGGCCATTGTATTAGTGTTAATATTTTTTGTAACGTCTTCAGATTCTGGGTCATTAGTAATTGACAGTATCACGGCTGGCGGAAAAATTGATGCGCCTGTGCCTCAGCGTATCTTTTGGGCGACATTGGAGGGCGCTATTGCCTCTGTGTTGCTGTGGGTTGGCGGTGCTGAAGCGATTCAAGCATTACAGGCAGGTGCTATATCAACAGGGCTGCCATTTACGATCGTGCTTATAGTGATGTGTGTTAGCTTGATAATGGGCTTTCGAACAGAAAAAATCACTTAGAACTGAATTAATCATCATCTAAAAGGATGAAGTGAGTGAAATAAAGCCGATTAAATACCGGCTTTATTATTAAAGGTGAAGTTGGCGTTTTTATACCAAAGCCACTACTGATCAGGAAAATTTCGGTCCTGAATTACTTGCTTCACTAGCGTATCTTCTTGGTCTGTTTTTTTATCTCCCCACTGGTCAAAATAAAGCAAATCATCTAGTGGGGTTCTATTTAACCAGCCTTTTGTTTCTAGCTCGGGCTTGTCATAAAAATGGGAAACATAACCGACACAGAGATAAGCAATAGGTACGATTTCTTCAGGAATATTTAAGGCCTGTTGTAACGCAGCTTGCTGAATAATACTCACCCATCCAACGCCAACGCCTTCTGCTCTGGCTGCAAGCCAAAAATTTTGCGCTGCACAAACACTGCTATAAAGGTCCATTTCTTTCATTGCTGTTCTGCCGAGTACAACAGGGCCGGTACGAGAACGATCACACGTAATGCAAATATTAATGGGCGACTCCAGAATACCTTCTAGCTTTAACGCTCGGTAAGCTTTGCTCTTCTCTGAGACAAACATATTCGCGGCGTCTTCATTGGCTTCAATAAAGGCACTATGAACCTTCTGCTTTACATCGTTTGATCTCACCACAACAAAATTCCATGGCTGCATGAAACCAACGGAAGGTGCATGGTGTGCCGCATATAAAATACGACTAAGCACATTGTCAGGAATTGGGTCAGGTTTAAATTGTCCACGTACATCGCGCCGGTTGAAAACGGTTTTATACAAACCCTGGCGTTCATCGTCGGTAAAAAATAGGTTATCTTGATGTGAGTTTTCTGGCTTTTCCATGTTAGTCCCCTTATTGGAAAAGAAAGAGTGCGCCTGTCCAAACGTCTCATGTTAAATCTTCAGGCCGGTCTTCTGACTTAGGGTCATCTTGTTCAAAGGCCTTCCCAGTACTTTATTAGAGATACCAGTGGCAAATTCTTTATATTAAAAAGAAAGAATGAACAATCACCTTTACAGCGTTGGGCACGTATCGGATTTTCACCAATTTCCCGATTCTCCAACCTTTATAAGGTATATAAAGGTTGGCACCTGAATATGTGATAGGCACTTTTACAAAAGCGTAAAACATTGTCAATGAGTAGGTGGTGTCTTCTAGGGTATAAACGTTTTTTATTCGTTTATAAACCCTCTAAAAGAGCGTGAATAGACCATAATCATTGACATTAGTGATTAAGAGACAGATCATTAACGTTCATTTGATACTTATAGTTATGATTAGATTAGTTATGTTGAAATTACTGCTTTTTTTGTTTATTTTTTCAAGCGCTTTTGCTTCCTCTGAGGAATTTTCTAAGACGGTAACTGTGTCTTCTGAATTAGAAATAGTTGTTGCCGAAGGCATAAATTTTGAAATCATTTTTGACCTTGAAAGTGCAAACGAGAAAGATACTAAGTTGCTTGAGGTGCTTCAAGATCAAGCCATTTTCAAAAAAATAACAAATTTTTCAACAGCTAACTTACAACTTAAGACGAATGTTCTTTACACTTTTATTCAAGGAAGCGAACCCTTTTTTGGTGCTAGCCAAAATCAAGTCTTTATTCCCTATAATTTTCTGCATCAGGTCTATGATGATGTTCGGTTTAAATACCCTCAGCAGCCCGCGTTAAGCGATAAACTTTTTGCTTTTACCATTGAGAAATTGGTTTGGTCAGAGCTTGGGCGTGTACTGATCAGTCAATATGCTTTGCCCATTACAGGCAAAGAAGAAATTTCATTAGATCAGTTTTCAACCCTTTTTCTGTTAAATCTGAGTGAGCTGGATAGCGAGTATTTGTTGGATGCTACCGAAGAATTTTTGCTGATTGATGACTCTTCAACCTTAATGAGTCGTATCTCTTTTCAAAGTGAAACCGAGCTAGATGAACTGAGATATCGTTTAGTGATGTGTATGGTGCTGGGGAAAGATCATGAGGACCACACTCAACTGTTAAATGAGCTTACGTGGGATCAAGATCGCTTATTACACTGTCGAAATCATTACCAAGAAAAGATGGTGGCCTGGTATGAAGCACTGCAACCGTTTCTAAAACCAGAGAATGATTTAAAAAAATGGGTCGATTTTTTGCCCAAAGTGGAAATGATTACAGAAGTTTCTGTCGAAAGTAATGAGTAAAGGATTCGTGTCGCAAAGTCACTTAGTGAGTAAGCGTAATCGATACTAAAAGATATTTTCTGTAAGCCTCTACATATTACGGAACGAAGCTCACAGATACAGGTTGTTCATGGGGTTATTTAAAGCATCGTATTCACTCGTAGCAAAAACTAGTACCAAAGAACAAATGCAGCTGCTGCACCAACACCACACATTTCATTGAATTCACTTTTGCGACAAGCATGTTTACCAATAATGTAGCTTAAAGCGCCGCCAACAATATACATCTCCAGGTCACGATCTTTTTGAAAGCTAGAACAACCACTGATTAGCATGGTTACCGCGATGACCAAAATAATACTTAATTTTTTCATTGTACTCTCCAAAATCCTTCTAAATCTTTTTCATGTGGCAATTCGCGATCAAACCCTATCCTACAAAGCTGCTGACGCTTGAGCAAGTATGGGTTGAACGATACGTGAATCAGTCTGCATCATTTCTTTAAAAAGCAGCCTAATTTATAACTTAAGCCACATTGCCCGTTACGCGAACACGTTTACTACTCGTTATGTTAGTCGTTTGTTCTTTGATTTTACTGGCCTCAATACGCTGATCAATAATGTTTTTGAACGCAATAATTAAACCCATGCCCACAAATGCCCCCGGAGGTAATATGGCAAAAAGAAAGTTGGGGTAGTCAGTAAATACTTGTATCTCCCAGGTAAGCGCCATATCACCAAAGATTAAATTCATCCCCGTAAATAAAGTGCCTTGTCCGACTATTTCTCTGAGCGCGCCTAATACCAGCAATACAGCCATAAAACCTAAGCCCATCATTAAACCGTCAATTGCGGCAGGAAATACAGAGTTCTTACAGGCAAATGCATCCGCTCGCCCCAAAATTGCACAGTTGGTGACGATTAAAGGAATAAATATACCGAGTATTTCATATAGCTCATAGGTAAATGCTTGCATCAGTAACTCAGCACAGGTGACTAATGCCGCAATAATCATGACAAATGCAGGTAAACGGAATGAATCAGAGACAAAGTGTCGTATTAGTGAAACCGCAATATTCGAGCTTAACAATACTAAGGTGGTGGCAAGCCCTAAACCTAAAGCATTCACAACAGTACCTGTTACGGCTAGCAAAGGGCATAAGCCTAAAACTTGAACCAGAGCAGGGTTATTATTCCATAAACCATTTTTGATTATGGTATTTAATCCGGTATCGGCCATATTACTGTCCACCTGTTTTCTGAAGTACTTTCGGTTGATGACTCGGCGCTATTTCAATATGAGTGCTTAAAAGTGCTGCTTGATGCTCGCGATAAAATGTTAATGCTTGGTATACAGCTTTAACAATTGCTCTTGGCGTGATGGTTGCCCCGGTTAGTTGGTCAAATTCTCCCCCGTCTTTTTTAACCTTCCATTGATCCGTTGAAGTATTAAGCAATGATTTACCTTCAAAGCCTAAAATCCAGTCAGATTTTTTTAGATCTATTTTATCGCCTAAGCCTGGTGTTTCTTTGTGTTTGATTACACGCACGCCTTTAATCGCACCAGACCTATCGATGCCGACAATTAAACGAATAGGGCCAGAATAACCTTCAGGCGCGATAACCGGCAAAATAAGTGTGATGGGTACGCCATCTTGTTTGGCAATAAAAGCTTCTGACTTTTCGCCTAAGCCGAGTGACTGTGTGGCTTCCAACCAAAAGCTATCGGCAAGCATGTCATTGTTGTGCTCGCTTAAGGGAACAATCTCTAATAACGCTTTAGAGCGAGCTATGTTTATTTGCTCCAAAATGATGTCTTTCGTACTCAATTGCGTAATGGCAATTAGGCCTGCAGTGACGACAGCAAAGATGCTTAAGCCAATCACCGCACGAATGATGGACTGAGCCATCGTTTCATTGACTGTTTCTTTAGCGTTGTCTTGCGTTTTATCGTCTTCAACTTTCATACTAATGTTTCTCTTTTGCCTTAGGACCACGCTTAGAATCAACATATCCATAGGTGCGAGGTTGGGTGTAGACATCAATTAGAGGCGCAGCAAAATTCATTAATAATACGGCAAAGGCAATGGCGTCTGGGTAGCTACCATGAGCACGAATAATATAGGTTAATAAACCAATGCCGAAGCCGTAAATAAATCGGCCGCGGGTAGTTGTACAAGAGGATACCGGGTCTGTTGCGATAAAAAATGCGCCGAGCATGGTCGCACCCGAGGTGAGGTGCAATATGATTGGTGCTGTTTGATCTGCATCGTGTCCGAGTATTGCTGCTGGAATGGCTAAGCCAAGTAATAAACCAACAGGTGTTTGCCAAGGAATAACCTTCAGTGCGATTAAGACAATACCACCGGCTAAAAATGCAGCATTCACCCATTCCCAACCTAGTGAGAAACCACTGCCGAAAATAGGGTTGGCTAATACAGTATCAGAAAGTGAATGAGCGATTTCATGCTTATAGGTATCAAGTGGTGTCGCGCCGGTAAGCCCATCGGCAATAGGCGTTTGGCCCCAGATAATACTGAGTGTTTCAAGTAGCGTGGCGGGTTGCTCAAGTAAGGGTAAAGGCATTGCCCAGTTTGTCGTCATCGCAACAGGAAAAGAAACGAGTACCAGAGCATAACCCACCATGGCAGGGTTAAAAGGGTTATAACCCATACCGCCATAAAGGTGTTTGGCAAAAATAATGGAAAACGAGGTCGCGACGAGTGATACCCACCATGGCACAAATGGTGGTAGCGCCAAACCTAACAATACAGCGGTTACCACTGCACTGTAATCATTTAGATAAAACCCAATAGGACGCTTTCGTATTTTGAGTACAATGGCCTCAGAGATGATTGCGACGAGGACGCACCAAAGTACGTTATGCAGGTTTCCCCAACCAAAAAATAGCGTTTGGAGGAGTAAGCCCGGTAGTGTCATGGCAATGACCCAACGCATCATATTTGAGGTACGTTGAGGGCCTTTCGCGTGAGGTGAACTAAGAGTAAGAAGCGCCATTTATTGTTCACCATTTTGGTTCGTCACACTGATTGAGTTTGCTGCTTTAAGTGCATTCTCCGCCGCCTCAACACGTATTTTGTTTTTCTCAACAGCTCGTGTGAGCTTTTCAACTTGCTCAGGTTGAGCGTTTTCGAGTGCATCTTGCATTTTTTCGAGTTTAGATTGGACTTTCTCTACCGCTGACTCGAGTGCTTCAATATCGGGTTGTTCTACTGTGTCGGACTGTTTTGTTGCATCGGTTAATGTTTCAGAGCTTGTTTCAACCTTCGTTGTTTGACTCGCTGATGCGTCTTCCCATGCTTGTTGCGCTTGGTTTACGCGTACTTTGTTTTTCTCAACAGCCCGTGTGAGTTTTTCAACTTGTTCAGGTTGAGCGTTATCCAATGCATCTTGCATCTTATCGAGCTTGGATTGTGCCTTTTCCAGTGCTGTAGCGAGTACTGAGATGTCTGGCTTCTCAGCTTCAGAGCCTTGTACCGCTTCTGTTTCTGCCACTGTCTTTAGGCTGGCCGATGCTTTTTTCCATGCTTGTTTTGCTTGATTGACGCGCATTTGGTTTTTCTCAACGGCACGTGTCAGCTTTTCAACTTGGTCGGAGTTATTTGTTTTTGCATCGTCGAGTGCATCATGCATTTTGTCGAGTTTGGCTTGTGTCTTGTCCCAAGTCGTTTTCAAAGCATCAAGGTCGATCACTTCTTCAGGCTTCGATACACTGTTGGTTTGGTTTTTTTCTTTACTTCTTTCTAAGGCCGCTTGAACTGCTGCCTTGTTAGTATCGACTGTATCTTCAGATGCAATCTTATTTTGGACTTCTGTGTTTGAATCGGCAGGTTTTACAGCTTCAGCCGCTTTCTTGGCTGCTTGAGCTTTAGCGGCATTCTCTGCGCGCGCTTTTCGTTTTGCATCTTTTTCAGCTTGCTCGCGGTCGAGTCTGAACTGTCTGGCCTCAAAGCGTTCACGGGCTTGGTCAGATTTTAGCTGATCCTGCTTTTGTTGCTTTATCTCTCCTTTTGCATGACGATAATATTGCACTAAAGGAATAGAACTCGGACAAACGTAAGAACAAGCACCACATTCAATACAATCGAATAAGTTATGGTGCTCTGCTTTGTCATATTCTTGTGCCCGCGAAAACCAATATAACTGTTGAGGTAATAACACTGCGGGGCATACATCTGCACAAAGTCCACAGCGTATACAGGCTTGCGCCGGTGGTGGTGGCGGTAAATCTTTATGTGTTGGTGCGAGAATACAGTTGGTGGTTTTTACAATCGGGGTTTCAATGTGCTTGAGAGTAAAGCCCATCATTGGACCACCCATAATAAGTCTTTCAGTCTTTTTTTCTTGAAAGCCATACTGAGATATAAGCCAATCGATTGGGGTACCAATTAAAGCTTCCACATTGCCCGGTTGCTGAATACCTTCTCCAGTCAAAGTGGTAACGCGCGAGATCAAAGGCTCACCAAAACGTACCGCTCGATAAATCGCGGCAGCCGTTCCAACGTTCTGACACATAACGCCGATATCTGCGGGTATTTTCCCATTAGGTACTTCTTTGTCGGTTAGCAGTTTGATGATCTGTTTTTCACCACCTGATGGATATTTTGTGGGTACTACGCAGATTTCAATCTGTGTTTCTTTTGCTGCTTCACGTAATGCCGCAACCGCCTCAGGCTTGTTATCTTCAATACCAATTAAACATTCGCCGGGCTGAAGCGCATAGGCCATAATCTCCATGCCTTGAACAACTTCCTCAGCACGCTCACGCATTAAACGGTCATCAGCGGTAATATAAGGTTCACACTCTGCCGCATTTAAAATTAAGGTGGCGACCTTATCATGATGAGGAGGATGCAGCTTAACTTCCGTTGGAAAGCCCGCACCGCCCATACCCGCAACACCGGCTTCGCGAACTTTAGCCTGGATTTTACTCACACTCAGATGTTCGTAATGTTCACACGGTTCTAATTCACACCATTCATCTTTGCCATCAGGAATAAGAACGATGCAAGCGCCACTCTCACCAGAAGGGTGGGCAATAGGATGGTCGACAATACTATCAATGATGCCTGAGGTTGGTGCGTGAAGTGCAACACTAATCATGCCATCCGCATCGGCTAGTTTTTGTCCTTTTAAAACACGTTGTCCCAACTCAACGATAAGTTGGCTTGGTTTTCCAATGTGTTGTTGTAAAGGAAGTACAAGCTTAGGTGGAATGGTAGGTTGAACAATAGCTGTTTGATTCGATAAGGTTTTCATCTCTTCAGGGTGAATACCACCGTGGAAATCATAAATTGTACGTGTGCTGATAACCTTTGAGCTGGGTGTTGGTTTAAAAGAAGCACTCATGACAAATTGGCTCCTTCTGTGACTAAACTCATTTTATCTGTCGCGATGATGTTTTGATCCTTAGGAGAGTGCCAATGCCAAGTGGCTAAACCTTGGTCAACAGGCACCATATCAATACAATCTACCGGACAGGGTTCAACGCATAAATCACACCCGGTACATTCTGAGGCGATAACGGTATGCATGTGTTTCGCTGAACCTAAAATGGCATCGATTGGGCAGGCTTGAATGCACTTTGTGCAACCAATACATTCGTCTTCGCGGATGATCGCCACCTGTTTAGGAATCTCTTCGCCATGTTCTGAATCTAAAGGTGTGGCTTCCACATCTAATAATTCAGCGAGTGCTTGAATCGTTGCTTCACCACCCGGTGGGCACTTATTAATATCGCCGCCATCCGCGATGCTCTCTGCATAGGGGCGACAACCAGGGTGGCCACATTGTCCGCATTGAGTTTGTGGTAGTAGGCTGTCAATTTCATCAACGATGGGGTTGCCGTCAACTTTAAACCGAATTGAAGCAAAACCTAATAAGGCGCCAAATACAGCCGATAACCCTAATAATGCAAGTATTGCAGTAACAATGACACTCATCTAGATATTCACCAAGCCAGTAAAGCCCATAAAGGCTAATGACATTAAACCGGCCGTAATCATACCAATAGCAGAGCCTTTAAAGGGCTGCGGCACATCAGCAAATGCAATACGTTCACGCATGGCTGAAAATAAAATCAATACCAAAGAAAAGCCAAGTGCTGCGCCAAAGCCATAAAGAATCGACTCAACAAAGCCATTTTGTTTTTTGATATTCAATAAGGCGACGCCTAAAACTGCACAGTTAGTGGTGATTAAAGGTAAGAAAATACCTAAAACACGATAGAGTAAGGGGCTTGTTTTGCGCACGACCATCTCAGTAAACTGAACCACAACCGCAATCACTAGAATAAAAGTGATCGTTTGCAAATATTCCAAACCTAATGGCTGTAATAAATACTCAAAAGCAAGATAACTACAGACTGAAGAAAGTGTCAGTACAAAGGTTGTCGCTAATGACATGCCCATTGCCGTTTCCAGTTTATTGGAAACACCCATAAACGGGCACAGCCCTAAAAACTGCACCAATACGAAATTGTTGACTAGTATGGTGCTGACTAATATCAGCAAATATTCACTCATAAGCGTTTCTAAGATTCCCGTATTTTATAAAGCACATCATAACGTTTGTTCCACGGTTACATGATTCGCATGCCAGGCTGTGCGCCTTCATGAGGTTCCAGTAACCAGATTTCTTTTCCGCCAGGGCCCGCCGCTAATACCATGCCTTCAGACATGCCGAACTTCATTTTTCGAGGTTTCAGGTTCGCGACCATCACGGTAAGCTTACCGACTAAGTCTTCAGGTTGATACGCGGACTTAATACCAGAGAATACCTGTTTTTGCTCTGTACCTACATCTAGGGTGAGCTTAAGTAGTTTTTTTGCACCGTCAACATGTTCGGCGTTTTTAATAAGCGCAACGCGTAAATCGATTTTAGAAAAATCATCAAATTCAATTTCAGGTGCAATCGCTTCACCACCTGGCAGGTTTGATGACTCTGATTTCTGCTCGCTCTCAGCTTGATTTTTGCTTTCAGACTTTTTACCTAATTGCATTTCAGCGGCAACCGCTTCTTTAGAGGCTTCCATCATCACGTCAATTTTCTTAAGATCCACCCGAGTCATCATGGGTTTAAACTTATTGATGTTATGGTCGAGTAATAGTTCTGTACGCGCGGCCCATGTTAGCTTCACATTTAAAAATGCTTCAGTTTTTTCAACCATTGACGGTAATACTGGGGCTAAGTACGTCAATAATTGGCGGAACATATTGATGCCATTCGAACAAATTTGCTGCAGCTCAGCATCTTTACCTTCTGCTTTTGCGACGACCCATGGTGCTTTTTCATCGATATACTGGTTTGCTAAGTCTGCTAGTTCCATGATTTTACGAATGGCCTTACCAAATTCGCGCGTTTCATATAACTCAGCAATTTCATCACCGGCATTGGTAAACTTAGCGAGTAACTCGGCTTCATTGCATTCAGCCGCTAACTTACCGTCGAAACGCTTGGTAATAAACCCGGCGCATCGACTGGCGATATTCACGACTTTACCGACTAAATCAGAATTTACGCGCTGAGCAAAATCGTCAAGATTCAAATCTAAGTCTTCTACATTATTTGTTAGCTTCGCTGCAAAGTAATAACGTAAATACTCAGGATCTAAATGCTCAAGATAAGTTCGCGCTTTAATAAAGGTGCCGCGAGATTTCGACATTTTTTTGCCATTAACGGTCACAAAACCATGAGCATGAACAGCGCTAGGCGTGCGATAGCCGGCACAGCTCAGCATCGCTGGCCAGAATAAAGCGTGAAAATTAACGATGTCTTTACCAATAAAGTGATAAAGCTCCGTGTCTGAACCTGCTTTCCAATAATCATCAAAGTTTAGGTCGTCACGTTTATCGCATAAATTCTTAAAGCTCGCCATGTAGCCAATTGGTGCGTCGAGCCACACATAAAAATATTTGCCAGGCTGGTTGGGAATTTCAAATCCAAAGTAAGGCGCATCACGACTGATATCCCATTCCTGCAAACCTGCATCTAGCCATTCGGCTAATTTGTTCGCGATTTGAGGTTGCAGCGTGCCACTGCGTGTCCATTCTTTTAGGAAATCTGAAAATGCAGACAATTTAAAAAAGAAGTGCTCGGAGTCTTTCTCAACAGGTGTCGCGCCCGAAATTGCTGAAGTAGGGTTAATTAAATCCATCGGATTATACGTGGCACTACAAACTTCACAGTTATCGCCGTATTGACCTTCAGCTTTACACTTTGGACAAGTTCCAATGACGAAGCGGTCGGCTAGAAATAAGCCTTTTTCAGGATCAAACGCTTGGGTAATAGTGCGGGTTTCAATTTTTCCTTTCGCCAAACATGCTTCATAGATAGATGTAGAAAAAGCTTTGTTTTCAGGTGAATGCGTTGAATGATAGTTATCAAAGGAGATTAAAAAATCTGAAAAATCTTGCTGGTGCTCAGTACTAATACGCTCAATAAGCTGCTCAGGTGTAATGCCTTCTTTTTCAGCTCTAAGCATAATCGCAGTACCGTGTGCATCATCAGCGCAAACATACGTGCATTGCTCGCCACGAGACTTTTGGAAACGGGTCCAAATATCAGTTTGAATGTATTCTAGCAGGTGGCCTAAGTGAATTGGACCATTAGCGTAGGGCAGAGCACTTGTTACTAGAATCTTTCGCACAGAATTATCATCTCTTTCAATTAAAAAACGGCGTTATGATACCTGTCTATTGCACATTTTTCATCCTGAACTTCATCAGAAGATGCGCATGAGATAGAATAGCGGCACAAAGTATCTTAAAAATTAGGAATCGTAATGTCATCAGTGAATGAAAGTGCCTTAGAAGAAGCGGTTAAATGCTACTCAGACCCTTATCTAGAGAAAGATCTCTATGCGATCAACGCTGTGAAATCACTGACGTGTGAAGCAGGTAAGGTAACACTCAAAATAGAAATGCCCTATGCATGTGAAAGCATTATGGGTGGAATGAAACAGATCTTGATCACTAACCTTGAGTATGCCGAAGGTGTTGAAAGTGTTGACGTGCAGGTTACAACCAATATTGCTGTGCATAAAACGCAAAACAACCTGAAAAGCCTTTCGAATGTAAAAAATATTATAGCGGTTGCATCGGGTAAAGGTGGGGTAGGTAAAAGTACGACATCCGTCAATTTAGCGTTAGCGCTTGCCAAAGAAGGCGCGTCAGTTGGTTTGTTGGATGCAGATATATATGGTCCTAGCTTAGGCATGATGCTTGGTTTTCCTGACGGTACTCGTCCACAAACGGTCGACAATAAATTTTTCGTACCTTTAGAAAAATACGGTATTCAGGTGATGTCGATGGCTTTTTTAGTCACTGACGACACGCCAATGATTTGGCGTGGTCCGATGGTAAGTGGTGCTTTGCAGCAACTACTAACGCAAAGCAAATGGAATGACCTTGATTACTTAATTATTGATTTACCACCAGGAACGGGTGATATTCAGCTAACGATGTCGCAAAAAATTCCAGTGAGTGGCTCTATTGTCGTCACCACGCCCCAAGATATCGCCTTGCTTGATTGCAAAAAAGGCATCGAAATGTTCCGTAAAGTGAATATTCCGGTCTTTGGTGTGATTGAAAATATGAGTGTTCATATTTGTAGTGCGTGCGGACATCACGAAGCTTTATTTGGTGAAGGCGGCGGTGAACGTATTGCCAAGCAATTTGAAACTGAATTGCTGGGTGAAATGCCTTTGCACAAAACGATTCGTGAGCAGACCGATGCCGGTACCCCAACCGTTGTTGCTGAACCGGATAGTGAAATTGCACTGTTATATCAAGATATTGCACGCAAAGTCGCTGCAAAACTATCTCAAGAAGCGATAGATGAACGTCATGCCTTTCCTAATATTGTTGTGAGTAGTGATTAATTAAATTCGACTAAGCTTTAATCAAAAAATGAAGAAAGCCCATGAATATCTATGTATGGGCTTTAGTTTATACTCGCTAAAGTAGGCCATTGCTTAACACCACCAAAATAGCGATTAGTGCGATGAACCTTAATATCAATAACCAGAATTTGTAGCGCGTAGGCTCTTATAAAGATCTAGGGCGAACCTTAGCTGAAAAGCTAGCCTCAAAAGATAAAGAAGGACTATTAGCGTCATACCGAGAAATCATGAAATGGCCATTTCAAAAGGTCATCATGGCTCACGTAGAAATAGTGGAAGTGGTGGTAAAGACAAATTCACAAAAGGTTATAAGTGGCTGCTGCTTGGAAATATTACATAACGATAGGGGCTCTACCAGACTCTGCATTTTGGTGAGGTAAACTCTCATTGATTTTCTAGAATAGGATTAAGGTTTTACGCATGCGATATATTTTTGTTGTACTGATTTACATCATAACTACTGGGTGTTCGACTGTTTATACCCTCAATAATGCCGAAGATGGTTTGGTCATGAAGGGTTCATATTGTAAAAGCATTGACCATGTTTTTAGTGGTGTTGAATATAATTGGTGCAAATTACACGGCACCCCGAATTCAAATCCGAATCAAAAAAGCTCCCAAGGTGATTTTGAATACCTTGGTATCGACTCGTTTTTTTCGTTTATAGGAGATGTGATAGTTCTACCCTATACAATCTACAAACAAGTGAGTTCTGAACCAATTGTTGTACGTTCAATAAAAGCTGACGGTTAGGCCACACTTCTTTTGTATTGATTAGAGGGTGGAAAAAAAGTGCGCCAGGGCAATACCTAGAAACAGGTATATAGCGTCTCATTCAGAAGCTGCCATTAAACTATTTCACTTCAGCTTCAACAACTTAAAAAGATTCCCTCGTAACCATTTTAGGCTTAAGTCGTGATCATTACGTTGATGCCAAATCATCGAAATAGGTGCGGGTGAAACTTGGAAAGGCGGTTGGGTGATATATAAATCTTTAGCATTAGTTGCATGATTTTTACTAGCAACCGTCCCGAAGTGTTTAAGCATGGCATGGAGGAGTTGTTGTCGTGTTACAATCTGCGTTTTATCACGAGCATGATGAGCCCTTATGGAATTAGAAGACCTGATCAATAAAACCTGTTTAATCGGATTGAGCTACTTTGATATCGATGGTGAGCAGATTAAACAGTCTCAGTTATCTGGGGTCGTAGTGGCTGTAGATGAGGAAGACGGCATTAGCGTTCAATTAGAGAAGAATAATGATAAAGCGATCTTCATTTTACCGCCTTCTTTGAAAGCTTGGTTTATTGCCCCAGCAGGCCACTATAAAAATGCAGAGTGTAATCTTGATATTGAAAACCCAGATTACTTTGTGACTTGGGATATCAATAAAACAAAAGAAGCGACGCCCGAAGGTGAACATGAGTGGTGGGGCTGGGAGCCTCGCATAGTGCCCCCTACGGTTAACTAAGCAAAATAACGAACGTGAGTGAGCGAATCGACCGATAAAGCTTTCACCAAGGCATGTGTTCATGAGTATTAAAAAGTTAAAATATCAGCGCTTGCTGGCCATGATTTTTGCCGGTGCTTCACTGGGGATTGTTTATTTCTGGTGGCAATTTTTTAATGGTGAGTTGTTTTTAATTGAAGACCTCAAACCATTGATCAAAAACTTTGAGGGCTATTATGATTGGGAAAAGAGCTTTGTTGTGCCCGATAGCCTACTCGCACTGGGCTTAATGACCTCTGCATTTTTACTTTGGTTTGATTTGGGTGAACACCGAAGACATCTTTTAGCCGCCGCCTCATCAGGTGCGGCACTCTTTTTAGGGGTACTCGACTTAAGTTATGGTTTTTCAACTGGCCTGTATGTAATCGAGCATCCCTATGCAAATGAAATACTGAGCTCGGGTTTATCCATTACAGCGGTCGGTATTGTTGGTTTGAGTATTCTTTTTTTTCAAAAATAAGCGTATTTACGTTTTCGATCTTTCCTAAAAAGTTACCGGAATGACCGTGAATAGCTGTCATGCGTCGGCATTAAACGCCTGCATTTTGATCACGACTTTGAGAATGTCAGGATAAGTCACGATACCTGATAAAAAGCCATTTTCAGTGACCGCAACAGCGTCTAAATCATGCTCTAATAAAGCCGGTACAAGGTCTTTGATTAATGCATCGGGGCTAGTTGAAATCAGAGCCTGAGCACAAAAATTATCAAGTGATAGTTGGCCTGGTTGTGCCCTTGTTTGTGCGTCTAGTGATGAGCGCATTAATAAGGGGAGAATTACTTTTTCAGATAACATGCCGCAAAGCAGGCCTTCTGTGTCGAGAACGGCTAGGTGATGTATCTCATACTTCTGCATTAAACTCCAAGCCTCACCTAAGGTTTGAGATTTCAGTATGGTGAAAACAGGGTTGCTCATAATATCCCTGACTTTTCCGAGATTTAGTTGGCTACCCGTTTGCGTTTCTCGATAAGCTTGGGCTGCTTGTTGTTGATGTGACTGCTCTTGGTTTTTATGTTGTGCTTGAGGTTTGTCTTGTGCCGTTTTTGCTAGCACATCGCTAAAGTCAGACTCCTCTTTCGAATGAGCTCCCTGTGTCTTACTGAGTTCATCGGTGGGTAAAATTTCACGTACCCGAAATTTTCTACTCAGCGGCTTTAAAGGCTCTGGCCCTGCATTATTGATATAAAATAAAGTCATCCTATCTCCCTGAACCACTCGCTAATCTTAATTATAGTCAGTGACTTATATAATAGTAAGTCGGCCGTTGGTCCATATCAATGAACATTATTTTGAGGTGGACTAATCTGAACGTGGTTTAAATCAACTCGGAGCACCGTTATATGACTTCACATCACGATAAAATTAAACAGCTCACTGAACGTTTAGAGGCATGGGATTATAAAGTTGATCGTCTGGAAAACCGAGTTAAAGGTATGCCTGATGAACTGCGTAAAAACGCTCAAGAAAAATTTCAGAAGATAAAAGACTTTCAGCAGCTCAAAGAGCAGGAGCTGAAAGCTGCTACTGAGCACGCGGTACATGAAATTGAAAACTCATTTGATGAGATTTTGGACACGTTTAAGTTACTTTTTGAAGATGTAGAGATGGAGGTGGAAGTCGAGGGCACCTAAGCCCAAAGCTTGGCCTTGAACGGAGTATTTACAAAATAGTATTTTTAAGATGGCTAGTTTGGTTATATTATTTCCGATACAGATCATAATATAAAAATAAGTTACCACGACACAGCGTTGCATTTATAAAGAAGAACAAATACTTTCAGTTATTCGATATTAGGGCCATACTGAGATAGCTGCATAACGGTATTGCAGTTTGCATTGATATCAATGCTTTAGGCACGGTCCTCAGGTTGGCTTAAACTGACTTTAGGTTAATACACTTATAACTAGAGATAAATGTAATGAGCAAAGGCCAAGACAGTAAAAAAAATACGAAGAAAGAACCGCTTTTAACTGCAAAGGAAAAGAAAGCTGCAAAGAAAGCAAAGAAATCCGGCTCTAGTGCTCTAGGGCATTAATCGAGATAGGCTACCAAAATAGTGCGGTAGCCTTTCTAACCCCGAAAATGTAATTTTAATATTTGCTCACTTTCTGTTTTAAATCATTCGTTATTTAAAGATTCTTCCATTTCTTTTTCTCTTTGATCAGTTGCCTCTAACATAAATTTGTTTATATCTTTTTCGAATTTTTGTACATCTTTTGGTGCAGTCGGTACTTTTGGAACGGTGATAGTTTTATTGCCAATAATCTCTTCATATTCTGTGTTCGAAGAGCTCGAATCTAGTTGTTTTTTTACAAGAAAACCAATTATCAATAGTGCGATTAGTAGTGAAATAAACTTCATTCTAGAAGATCTCCGATTTTGCTTGCCTAATACTTTTCTATTCATTATACCTATAATAGGTATAGCTATAGTGCTGCTTAAAACAAGTTCTTTTTGTATGTTTGAGGTGTGGAGTGTGGTGGGGAATCGGTCTGAATGACATTTGTTTAGTGTGATTTCATAGCGTGAGCAAGCACATCCTATAAATTGTGTTAAACACTCGAATAGTTGGATTGCACACTTAAGTACGTGCTATTTTTCTCTGGCTCCGATTGTTTTAACGCCTCGTTTTAGTCATAAATGCGCTACTTTAACTTCAATGCAGTGACATTGAACTATTAATAGCGTGGTTTATGCGCTTGCTGTTCGTGTTGCGACGATTATTTGATAGAGCCCACCAAATATTGTTCGCTTATGCCAAGTGAAATTAGAAGCGCTGGTAGCCATGTTTTTGATATCAGAATGAAAAAGACTTTCTGCAAAGGGCTCTAAATGCCTAAATATAAACTGCATAAATCCGCGTATAGGGTGCCATTTATGTGGCTGGTGATAGTCTACAAAAATGGCTTTTCCATTGGGTGCAACTTGAGATAGCACAGTATTAACGATTTTTACTTTAAGATCATCCGGGACTTCGTGCAGTAAAAAAAAGCAATTAACAAGGTCGAATTCATTTCCAGATCCCCGTGTAGATGCATCAGCAATATGTACATGCGTACTTGAAAACGCCTCAAGTTTTTTTTTGCAGAGAGAAACTTGCAAGGGAGCAATATCAATTACCTCTAAAGCACCGCCTTCCCCTACTGTTTTGGCTAGTTCAGGGATGAGTGTGCCATAAACATGCGCCACTTGAAGAATATAACTGCCTGCGATCACCTCATCTAAAACAGCCTGTCGAAGTCGTTTCGAATTTCCCCATAATATAGCCGACACAATAAATTCGCGATCAAGCAGTTTTGCGTTTCGTTCATTAAGATAAGCCCAATGATAAACCTCTTGTAAATAACTGGGAATGTTTGAACTGACGTTTTCAATATCATCACTTAAGCTATCAGCGGTTGAGTTGCCATTATTGGTTTGATAATTCATTTATCTTCACCGGCGCTGTTTAAAAAAGAATCTCTTGGCTCAACCGCTTCATGAACTAAATTATAGTGGCAATCAATACAGGTCATGCCGTTTTCGCTGGCCATCTTATGTTGCTTCTGACCGCGCTTTCGTTGCGGTTTGATCAATGTTTCGATATGACAGCTACGGCAAGTGGAACTATCACTTTCTCGCATGGTATCTCGTACAGCATAAGCTAGTCGTGCCCGTTCTTTCTCCCATACTACAGGATCCTCATAGTCGTAGTTCAGCTGACCCCACAGATCACTCATACCATCAACAATGTGCGTGTAGGTTGAAATAACAAGCCCTTTTGGGATATGGCAATCAGCGCAACCAGGCTGAACACCACTAGCATGTGTTCTATGTACCGAGGTCTGATAGACTTCAGTGTCAGCAATGTACATTTTCATCGCGTGGCAAGAAGTGCAAAAGTGATCGGTGGTGGTGATATGGTCAAACTTTTCGGCACTCAGAGCAATGACCAAACCGGTAATACAACCAATAATAAATGTGATAAATACGGGGCTTTTTAAAAATAGCAGATGCATTTTTTATCCCTAATTTTCTATGTAGTGTTTACTATCTAAAAAGCCGCGTAACACTTATTCTGCCCGACCTTACATTAATTGAGTTTTATCGCTTCAATATTCGCTTTAACCCCAAAACCTATGGATATGGGAAAAGACACATGATGTCCACGCGTGGTGATATTGTCATCGTGCACAGCAAAACCAAACGTGTAAGACTGCCCGTCTTTCAGGGTTTTATCATCTTTAGGGTGCCCAGTATCCAGTTTTCTTTGCCATTCAATCGTCCAATAACCCTTTTTCCAATTGGCAAAAACTTGCTTGTTATCTGCCGCTGAGCCTTTTGACATGGTACGACTGACAAAGTATTCAGGTATGAGTTCGCCTTTTTTCCATTGAATTTTTGGGTCAAATGAGACGGTGTTTTCACCAACAACCAAGGAGCTTGGTTTAGATAAATCCCGAATCTGACTCAGGGTGCGTGAGCGAAAGCCTACAATATTTTTATCAAACATATATTTGGGCTGATTAAGTGGCTTATCCCAATTTTTGGAAAAAATGTTTTTACCCGCATCGGTTAAGCGGTATTCAAATACGTAGCCATCATCTGCCATATCGATTGGATACGAACGATGAGCGCGCCATTGCATTAGGTCAGCAAAACCACTTTTCTTTTTCAGATCAGTAAGGGTGATTTCGTCGTGGAGTTGATTCCAAGAAGAGTTCTCATCTGTTCTAGAGGAAGGAAGGTATTTACGTACATCTTTTTTCTTCAATTTTCCCCCAAGAAGAGCATGGGCTTTAACGTCAGTTTTCTTGGCAACCTCCGGCATATCTCGCATGGCTGTATGACATGACAGCCAACACCCCTGTTCAGCAAACATGGGGATACTGCCATCATCGATCATCATGGAAAAACGATCTTCATAGATAGCGGGTTGACCATCTAGCCAGACTTTTTTATGTAAACGGGGCCACCCAAACTGTTGCCATTGAGCACCATCGAATTGCCAATGAGGGTGAGCTGTTCCTGGGTAAGGGTTAGCAGTTTTCCACTTAAATCGAAAATAGACGTTTACTTCGTCGTAAGCCACTTTTACACTCAGATCAACAACGGCTGGTTTGCCAGTTTGAGGGTGGGGCTCTAGTTTCTCGCCAGAAACGATCACTGCGCCCATATCTCGTTCTTCACCTTCATGACAAGATATGCAAGCTTCCCCTTTAAGCACCTGTTTATTAGCGCGCTTATGCTTAGGACTACGTAACCATTGGTAGCTTGACTGTCCGGGATAAAAAAGAGTAACGGTATTTGAAGGTAATTTTGACCAGTCGGAAGGTGTTTGAGCTAGGGTAACATTACTCCCCAGTAAAACGCCCACTAACATATGGGGAATGATTAATTTCTCAAGTTGAATTTTTTTTATCATTAACATCATAATCAGCTGCTCCTTGTCATCCTTTAACAAAAATGAACTAACTTACGAATATTCTTTGTACCTTTAGTCGGTGGAAATCGCAATGATCTAGATCAAGTTTGTGGCGCTCAGGAGTGATCGACCTATTAATGTTTTCTAATGGGGTTAGCAGATATGGCGTCGGTATATGGGAGGGTAAGCCATTATGTCAAAATGGCTATTTTAAATTCAACGCAGCAATATTGAATTGTTGGTAGCGAGGTTTATGTGCTTGTTGTTCGAGCGCAACAATCGTTTCAAACGACGCGTCGACATACGCTATGTTGTATAGATAATACAAAGTTTTCTGTACGATGCCGCCAGGCATGGTAAAGCTCAAGAGCTCTATTTCCGTTTTACCATTTGCAAGCTTGGTAAACTGCCAATACCCTGCCATCAGAGGAAACCGAACGAGGCGTAAATCTTCTTTTGGTACGTCTTTATCAACGGTTTGAAAAGTAATGCGTACGCGGTTTTTAGTCTTGTCATATTCGGGGGTATATAAGGTCACGGCATCACGGTTATAAGCGCCCACAAAATCATAATTCGTGTAGACATAGACCTTTTCAGGCTCTTCTTCTTGAAATACGCGTTCAGATTTAGAAACACTGACGGCCCATTCAGTGAATTTGTTCACATCCATAATCACCGCGGCGAGAGACTCTAAAGATTCATCGGTGGTTGCCACGAACTTACATTGGTTAATTTTACTTTTATGTTGCCGACATTCAGCACTGATGCGCGCATCGTCGCCTACAGCATCCCAATCTGAAAGCCAATTTGGCGAAGTGTTCTTCGTAGGCTCTGCAAATACTGAAAGTGACAGAAAGGCGCACATGATATAAATAAATAAAGCGATGCCTGGGGTGTAGGCTTTATTCGTTGTACTGGTCATCATCTCGATTGCCTGTCAAAGTATTCACAAAGTAGGCTATACTAATGATCAATCTTTACGATGTAAACTTATTTTTGGTTTTAGAGCATATTTTCTTTATGTCGTACGCATATTTAGAATTGGTTAGCGTTTTTCTACCTCTCCATTGGACAGTTTCCCCCGAAACTGTCGACTCAATCTCATTTGAGATATACTAGCTGCATTAATCCTAGTCAAAAATAGCGCCTAGCAAAGCGTCATTCAATCGCGGTTCAGGACATATAGATGAGTGAAGATAAACAGATCCCGGTAGTACAAATTGAAAGCGGCCGTAAGTTTGTGAAGCCCAGTGGCATTACCGCGATCAAAAATGGCATTAAAGGGGCTGGTCAAAATAAAAGCACTGTTCAGCGTAAACCTTCATGGTTACGCATTAAAGCGCAGAGCAGTCCGCTATATAGTGAAGTGAAAAAAACCGTAAAAGAGCACCGATTAGCCACGGTTTGTGAAGAAGCCATGTGCCCGAATATTGGTGAGTGCTGGAGTTCAGGTACGGCTACCATTATGTTAATGGGTGATGTGTGTACGCGTGCATGTAAGTTTTGTGCGGTCGATACCGGAAACCCTAAAGGCTGGTTAGACCTAGAAGAACCCTCAAACACTGCTGAATCTGTTAAGCTCATGGGGCTTAAATATTTGGTATTAACCTCAGTTAACCGTGATGACTTACCTGACGGCGGCGCACAACATTACGCCGATGTGGTGGCAAAGGTTAAAGCAGAAAACCCGGGAATTGATGTTGAAGCCTTAACACCTGACTTTTTGGGCATATTGGATAGCATTGAAACGGTGGTAAATAGTGGCATTGCAGTATTCGCACAAAATGTTGAAACGGTTAAGCGTTTAACACATCCGGTTCGAGACCCTCGCGCAAGTTACGAGCAAACCTTAAATGTTTTGGCTCATGCAAAGGTACATAACCCGAAGGTGCTCACTAAAACGAGCCTGATGCTCGGCTTAGGTGAAACAGAAGAAGAAATTCAACAAACAATGGATGACTTGCGTGAAAGTAATGTCGATATTTTAACGATGGGCCAGTACTTACAACCCACCTTAAATCACTTGGCCGTAGAACGTTATGTCACCCCTGAAGAGTTTGATAAATACCGCCAATGGGGTTTAGATAAAGGCTTTTTTGAAGTCGTTTCGGGTGCTTTGGTTCGCTCAAGTTATCGTGCTGAGCAAGTACTTCAAAAAAATAATGTTGGCCTTTAACAATATTTAATTCATTCGCTTAAAAACTGCACCTCGTTGTTTCGGTTAAATACGGCCGAAATGACGGAATTACTTTGTAAATAGCGCGCATTGTTCACATCTCATTCTTTTCAAAACTTACGTTAATCGGCATATAAAACATTATGAAACGACTGGTAGTGATTGGTAATGGTATGGCGGGTATGAAAGCAGTTGATGAGCTGATCTCTGCGGTGCCTGATAAGTATTCGATTACGGTGTTTGGGGCAGAGCCCTATGGGAACTACAACCGCATCATGCTATCGCCCGTATTGTGTGGCGAAAAAACGATTGAAGACATCATGATCAATGATCGTCAATGGTATACCGATAACAACATTGTGCTGCATGCCGGACATGATAAAGAAGTCGTTGAGATCAATCGTTCCAAAAAAACAGTGATCGCAAAAGATGGTACCGAAGCACCTTACGACCGTTTACTTATCGCAACGGGTTCTAACCCTTTTATTTTACCCATACCCGGGCATGAGCTTGAAGGCGTGATTGCCTTTCGAGACGTGTATGACGTGAATAAAATGCTTAGCTATAGTGAACATAAAACTTATGCCGTGGTTTTAGGGGGAGGTTTACTCGGCCTAGAAGCCGCCAACGGTTTGGTGCAGCGCGGTATGCATGTCACGGTGATTCATAGCAACGAGGTTTTACTCAACCGACAATTAGATAGCACTGCCGGGCACTTATTAAAATTTGAGCTAGAAAAACGTGGCGTACATTTTAAATTACCGGCTAAAACACAAACACTGGTTGATAATGGCCAAGGTCATGTAAAATCGGTGACCTTTGAGGATGGTTCCGAGCTGCCTTGTGATTTGTTTGTGATGGCAATCGGTGTGAGGCCCAACATGGCGTTAGCCAAGCGTGCAGGTATTTATTGTGAAAAAGGCATTGTGGTCAGTGATACCTTACAAACTTATGACCCGACTATCTATGCGGTTGGTGAGTGTATTCAGCATCGTAACGATACCTTTGGTTTAGTGGCTCCCTTATTCGAACAAGCAAAAGTGTGTGCGAACCACCTAAGCGGCCATGGCATGGCTGAATTTAAAACATTGCCCAGTGCGACTAAGCTTAAAGTTACGGGTATTAATTTGTTTTCACTCGGCGATTTTAATGGCGACGAGACCTGCGACATTATTCGTTTCAGTGACCCCTCTGCCGGTATATATAAAAAGCTGGTGATTAAGCACCAGCATATTATTGGTTTGGTTTTATATGGTGCAACGAATGACGGCGCTTGGTATCAAAGCTTATTGGAGCAGCGTATTAATATTGAAGTGATGCGTGAGCATTTAATTTTTGGTCAAGCGTACTTTCAGCAAAACCTAGAAGGGCAACAAGATAAAGTGGGGGGGGGGTAGCATGTCGACTTCTATTGAAAAAAATACACAGACAAACGATCAAACTCATGGCCAAAACAAGCTAATCGCCAAAACCATTAAAACAACGTGTTCGTATTGCGGTGTGGGTTGCGGTATCGAGGCCGAGGTGAACCCTGAAACACGTGATGTAGTGGTTAAGGGGGATACCGCTCATCCGTCTAACTTTGGGCGGCTGTGCTCGAAGGGCTCATCTCTAGCTGAAACGCTTGATCTATCTAGCCGTTTATTATCCCCCCAGCTTTACGGTAAACCAAGTGACTGGGAAAGCGCCCTCACCACCGTTGCCGATAAATTCAGCCAAATAATTCAAGAACATGGGCCAGATGCGGTCGCATTTTATGGTTCAGGCCAGTTATTAACAGAAGACTATTACGTTGCCAATAAGCTGATGAAAGGCTTTATTGGCAGTGGCAACATCGATACCAATAGTCGCCTTTGTATGTCATCAACCGTTGCCGGGCACAAGCGAACCTTTGGTTCTGATATTGTACCGGCCTGTTATGAAGATTTTGAACATGCAGAGCTTATTATACTTATCGGCTCTAATACAGCTTGGTGTCACCCGGTGTCTTTTCAGCGTATTAAAGCGGCGAAGGAGAATAATCCTGCATTAAAAGTGGTGGTGATTGACCCACGAAAAACGTCGACCTGTGATATTGCTGATTTACATATTCCGGTCAAAATAGGCACCGACGTTGCTTTATTTAATGGCTTATTAAGTTATTTGTATCAAGAAGACGCCTTGGACCATACGTTTATAGCGCAACATACCGAAGGCTTTGACGAAACCATTATTGCCGCACAAAATGATGCCTTTAACGTGGCCAGTGTCGCCCAGCAATGTCAGGTCGCACCGCATATTATTGAAACCTTTTACCGTTGGTATAAACAAACTGAGCTTACCTTGAGCTTATATAGTCAAGGGGTGAATCAATCATCTTCAGGTACCGACAAAGTAAGCGCTATTTTACATGCCCACTTAGCCACAGGGCGTATCGGTAAACCAGGGTGTGGGCCGCTCTCGTTAACCGGCCAACCGAATGCCATGGGTGGTCGTGAGGTGGGAGGCTTAGCCAACCAACTGGCTGCGCATATGGACTTTGATGCCGAAAACATTGAGCGAGTGCAACGCTTTTGGAATAGCCCTCGAGTGGCTAACAAGCCGGGTTATAGTGCAACCGAACTGTTTGATGCAGTATTAGCAGGAAAAGTAAAAGCGATTTGGGTTATGGCCACCAATCCAGTGGTGAGTATGCCGAATGCTAATAAAGTAAAACAGGCACTCGAAAACTGTGAGTTTGTGGTGGTGTCTGACTGTGTCGCCCATACCGATACTTTGGACCTGGCACATGTAAAACTACCCGCAGTAGGGTGGAGCGAAAAAGACGGCATGGTGACTAACTCAGAGCGACGTATTTCTCGCCAACGCGCATTATTGCGCCCTGCGGGTGATGCCAAACCTGATTGGTGGATCATCACGCAAGTCGCCCAAAAAATGGGTTTTCATGCAGCCTTTGCTTACGAGTCGAGCATTGAAATATTTCGTGAACATGCGCGCCTTTCTGGTTTTGAAAATAACGCTAAAAATAAGCGACGTGATTTTGATATTTCTTTGCTGTCTGAGATCAGTGAAGATGACTACAGCGGCTTCGAGCCAACCCAATGGCCGATTAATAATGAAAACCCGCAAGGCATCGCGCGTTTATTTTCCGAGGGTGGCTTTTTTACCGCCACGAAAAAAGCACGGTTTACGCCGCTAACATTTACTTCGCCTAAAAATCGGACAACTGACGAATGGCCCTTAGTTTTAAATACCGGCCGAATACGCGACCAATGGCATACCATGACACGTACCGCTTTAGCGCCACGTCTTAACCAACATAAACCTGAACCTTTTGTTGAAATTACCGCCGCTGATGCGCTTAGCTTTCAACTTAAACACGGCGAATTAGCCCAAATTGAAAGTGCATGGGGGGAAATGCTCGCACGAGTCGTCGTCACCGATACTCTGCGCCAAGGTGATATTTTTGTTCCGATGCATTGGACCGCTCAGTTTAGTAGCCAAGGACGCATGGGCGCGTTGGTTAACCCAGCGGTCGACCCAATATCCAAACAACCCGAAAGTAAGCATACACCCGTCAACATCAAAGCGTATGAAGCGCTATGGTACGGCTTTATTATTTCACGAGATCCCTTAATTCTTGATGGCATTGATTACACCGTGCTGGTGAAAGGCGATGGCTACTTTCATTATGAATTGGCGGGTATGAAGAAAGTGCGTCATTGGCAGTCTCATTTGTCTAGCCAGATTACGCCTTATGCGGGTGAGCTCGCGTGGCAGACCTATCAAGATGATAAAAAGTCAGTCTTTCGAACCGCCTGCTTTGCTAACAATGCATTACAGGCCGTGTTGTTAGTGAGCCCGCAGAGTAAATTACCTGAGCGCAGCTGGATCAGTTCATTGTTTTCGACCGAGCGTGAAGGTGTGTTAAGCATGGATGAGCGCATGGCTTTGCTAACCGGTAAGCCTCCACTCGGCACACCTGATATTGGTAAAATTGTATGTGCGTGCTTTAACGTCGGTGAAAAAACGATTTTATCCGCCATTAAAGAAGGAAAACTGACCACGTCGCAAGATGTAGGGCGCTGTTGTAGAGCAGGTACGAATTGCGGCTCGTGTGTGCCCGAAATTAAAGCGCTATTAGGCGTTTAAGTTTTTTGTTATTTAATATTTGGCTTACCAGCTAATGATCTATATTACGGGTGTCGTAGGGTAGAGTGTCAACCGCAATGGCCACAGCGGACTTCCTCGAATACGGCATCAAGATCGGCTTCTTCCTGTACAAAGTCCAGAACGATGCGTAAAGCCTTACCTTCATCTTCAATACTATACTTCTCGGTCATCTGTTTTAACCAAGTAATTTGGTCATCATTGAGTTCGACTGAATAGCTGGTTTTAATGCCGCCCATTTCGCATCTCCTTATGTTTCTCTATAAACTTTGGTATTAGTTCTGTTTGTTTTTTGTACAAATAGTATGGGCCTAATCGTATGAAATGCAAACAGAGCGTGTTTGATACCGTATTTGAACCTCTTGGTTTACCTTTGAGGTGAATGACACCCATACGTTTCTAATCACCCATGAAGTTGCAACGAATTAAGGTATTGAAAATTTTCTGCGTGATGCCATTTCAGGTGACTCCGGTTGGGTCGAAGTAGTTCGATCATCTTGATGTAGGGCTTTGGTAGCATTTAACGGTGTTAATCATGTTGGGATTCATTTCGCTCACACCCAGCCACCAGCCTTGACGAAGTGATACCTAAAGTAGGTTGGGGTGAGGTCACACGAAGCCCAACAAAGCTTGAAGAGATGCGCTTTGCTTATTGCAGGCAGCCTATTTGCAGCCGCCCTTACGATTTAGTCCAGATTTCAGGTCTAAAATAGCTGGCTGTTACTCTGTTTTCTTCTTACACTCGTTTGCGAAAGTAATTAAAATTCAGAAATAGAGCGCCAGTGGCGGTCTATTTCCTGGAACTGTTTTGTTATTTATCAATAGCTTAGCTTATATTGTAATGATTTATATAGGGTGGTTTTGAGGCCGGAAATAGACCGCCTATGGGGTTCCATTTTTCGTGATATAAAAATTATGTTGACGTAAGTTACTGAATACAATGTCTTTTTGTTTTTTAAAAACAAACCTCGTCAGAAATAGATCCCAAAAGGATGTGACGAATTAATCGTTAGAATACGCTGTTAAGCGCCATAAAAGGTAACTATCATCGAATCCTTTGAATCACAATATCTTGGCTTGGGGCTACAAGAAGAAGAGTACATTCTAGAATTTCTTTTTCAGTTAACCATTTCATATCGAGCCTTGTATGAGGAAGAACAAACTCAGGAAATCGTATATGGGCTCAAACAAATAAATGAGCTTAATCATCGTCTTTTAAACAGAGTTCGTGACTTACGCAAAGGTGAGCAATGGAGTACGAAAGAAGATACTATTGAAATGATAAAGCATCATATTAATTTAGCACCAATAATCAAAACATCGGTAGGTCATGCAGCATTTAGTGCATTTGAAAAAGTCAGCGCTTAACCAGTGTAGCCATGATCACCCACAAAGAAACGTGGGTTGGACTCGTCGCTGCGCTCCTCGCCCATGCTACAGGCGTTATACTCTAAAGGGAAGTAGCCTCAATGACTAAAGAGGAAGTAAAAAAACGAGAACAGGTTGCGATCAAATCTATTAAAGCAGCCTATGGCTCTGAAGAAGATGAGTATGGTGCAACTCTGTTCGTATCTCATCACCTAGAAGAAATTGAATCAGAATATTGGCTAAGGCATTTAGGCAAATCAAAGCCAGAACCAAAGGATGTTTTGGGAATTCTTCAACTGGAGAGCCACTGGGACGATGATTCTGTCTTCGATTTTACTCTCCCAGAGGATGCAACTAACTATGTGGTAAGTGTGCGCTTTGGAGAAGAAGGTGAAGTCGAAGAAATCTCAATGGAAAGCTAAACTTAGTGCTAAATATAAAGCATAACCAGGCCATCAAAGATCGCCCACAAAGGGCCGTGGGCTGGACTCGCTTCGCTCGCCCTTTATGGCGGCGTTACATACATTTAAGGGATTATCTTGATTATTCTTTTTCAATTTTTAGTTGATTACTGGTTTGTTTTTGTTCCTGTCATGATTTTTTTTGCAATACGTTCTGTAAATTATTCAGCCACAAAGCATAATGAAGGTGTGGAAAATAGGCGTGTAGAAAGAGTTGAAATAATTTCCAATGGTGGCTCAGACCCTGTACTTAGCCCTAAGGAAGGAAGAAAAATAATTTTTTATATGTTTCTGGCTTTGTTACCCATTTTTATAATGTTCTTTCTAGTTAATGACTGAGCTATTGTTTAAAAACTTAAACCAAAATTTGCAACTAACTATGAAAAATGAATGTAACAAGTAGCACCAACGGATTCCGCACTTCCCCCGATTTAGTGGACACTTTCTGAAAACTCAGGAGGTGCTTTATGCCAAAGACTACTCAACCACGGAAAACGTGGCAATACACTAAAGAATTCAAGATTAAAGCAGTTAAA